>Ga0190274_10001112_pt1 | contig 15787 bp, 12 predicted proteins | sample Popmic531T_FD_133002 | JGI IMG/M metagenome (GOLD analysis project Ga0190274, IMG submission 133002) | Populus adjacent soil microbial communities from riparian zone of Yellowstone River, Montana, USA - 531 T | ecosystem: Environmental > Terrestrial > Soil > Riparian zone | place: USA: Montana...
CATGATCATCCTGCTGGTGGTGCTGCTCGTCTTCGGGGCGAAGCGCCTGCCGGAGATGGGAGCCTCCATCGGAAAGGGGCTTCGCGAGTTCAAGAGAAGCCTTACTGAGACGCAGGATGAGGTCATGCGACCGGACTCGCACCAGACCCTGCCGCCGCGGCAGATGGACGCGAGCCAGCCGCCGGCGCAGTCGACCGGTGAGCCGAAGCGGCTCTCGCAGTAGACCGGATCCTGTTGAAATGACGAAGGGGCGACCGTGAGGTCGCCCCTTTTGCCGTTGCCGGGTTGCGGGGTCGCTATGACGCAGCCTGCTGGGCCTGGGCCTGGCTGCGCTGGTAGATCTCCGCGCGGTTGTCCACGATCGTGGCGGCATCCTTGAGCGCCTGCAGATAGTTCCGGACCCGGTTCTGCCTGGCGCGGCGGATCGAGTCGGTTCGGAGCTTCTCCTGGTCCTTCACGAACGCCGCCGAATCGGCGGGAACGATCGCGATCGTTTCGATGACGTAGATGCCCTGGGGCGTCTCGAGCACGCCTGAATGCGCGCCCGGCTTGAGCGCGAAGGCGGTTCCCACGACTTCTCCGCTCTGGAGGGGCGGCTGGACCCGCCGGAACGGGCCGAACTCGCGGTTCGGGAACCCCATCGCCTTGGCCGCGTTGGCGAGGGACTCGCCCTTGTCGAGGCGGCCGATATAAGTCTGCGCCAGTTCGCGCGCCTTCACCAGCTTCTTCTCGTCGCGCACCGCCGACTCGACCGAGCCACGGATGTCGGCCAGTTCGGGCACGCCGCCCTTCACGAGGCTGTCGAGGCGGAACAGGTAGTACGCGAAGCCGGTCTCTATGACCGGGCTCGCGGTGCCGGTCGCGGCCTGGAAGGCCCACACCCCGCCATCAGGGACGACGATGTTGCCATCGAGGACCTGCGTGCCCTGCTGAATGGACGTGTTGCGCACGGAGAGCCCCATCGCCTTGGCCAGGTCGGCGAAGGCGGCGGGGCTGACTTTCTGGTCGGCGAGGCGGTCGAGTGAATCGGCCTGCGCCTCGAGGCGATCGCGGTGCGTCCCGGAAATCTCGACGGGGATGAGGATGTGCCGGCCCTTCGCCTTGTCGCCGGTGCGGCTGCTCACCTGGATGATGTGGTATCCGAACTGGGAGAGCACCGGCTGCGAGAGGGCGTTGGGGGGCAGGGAGAAAGCCGCGGCGTCAAAGGCCGCATCCATGTCGCCCTTCTTCCACTCGCCCAGGTCGCCGCCATTCGCCGCGCTGACGCTATCGGACGATTCGCGCTTGGCCACCTCGGCGAAGGGCGCACCACCGGCAATCTCGGCGCGCACCTGCTGGGCCCGGGCAAGTGCCGCGGCCGAGTCGGAGGCATCGGGGAAACTCGGCAGGGAGACGTAGGTGACGAACGCCGTCTTCGGGCGGTCGAACACCTCCCGGTGATTCTTGTAGTACTCAGCCACCTCGGCCGGCGTGACCGTGACCTGGGAATCCGCGACAGCATTGCGGGGCAGGATCGCGGTAAGGCTGATCGTGACCTGCTCGTTGGCGTCGCGATACTGCTGCCAGAGCGCCGGGTCGGAGACGTACACGTCGGCGGTGACGGACTGCAGCAACTTCGAGCGGCGGATCTCGTCGCGATACTGCGCCGCGAGCTGATCGAGGTAGGGGGCCGCGCCAGCGGACGCGAGCCAGCGCTGGTACTTCGCGAGGTCGAACTGGCCGTCGGTCTGGAATTCCTGCGAGCGCACCAGGTCCTGGATCGGCTGGGTGCGCATCGCGTTCACCACCTCGGCCTGGTCGACCGTGATGCCGTACTTCTTGTACTGCGATTCCATGACCGCGCGATCGACGAACTGGTCCCAGACCTCGTTCCGGATCTGCTCCGTCTGCTCCAGCCCGAGGCGGCCCGGGGTTTGCCGCTGCTGGTTGTCGATGGTCTGTTGCACCGCGGCCTGATAGGCGCGGGCATCCACCGGCTGGCCGTTGATCTTGCCGACGGCGGTGCTGCTGAAGGCACTTCCATTGTTGCGATCGAAGATCCCGCTCAGCTGCAGGACGAAGATCAGCATCAGGGCGCCGAAAATGACGGCGGCCACCTTGGTTGCGACGCTACGAACCGACTTCATCATTTGGCAAACACCCCGGTCAGTTACAGAAGGCCCAAAAGGGCCTTAAGAGTAAGACTGACAACGCGAAAGCTCAAGCGCAGCTTTCGCCGAAGCTGTTGACACCTGCGACACGGCGTTTTACTATAGCGTATTATCCCCCAACAACTTACGCTCACGGATCCGGGATGGCCCTAAGCGAGATCGAGAAGCTCGAGCGGCGATTTCAGGAGAATCCCCAGGGGCTTACGTTTGCCCCGCTGGCGGAAGCCTACCGGAAGTCAGGCGATCCGCAGCGCGCGATCGGCGTCCTGACCCCCGGGCTCGAACTGCACCCCGACTACATACCCGCCAGCATCGTGCTGGGCCGGTGTCATCTCGACCTCAAGGATGACCTGGCCGCAGAGCGTGCGTTCGCGCACGTGCTGGAGCTGGACACCGAAAACGTGATCGCGCTCAAGGCGCTGGCCGACATCACGGAGCGGGGCACCCGGTTTGGCGATGCGGCGCGGTGGCTCGAGCAGCTGCTCGTCGTCGACCGCAGCAACGACGAGGCACGCGAGCAGCTCGAACGGGTGCGCGCGAGCCAGGAGCAGCAATCGGAGGCCGAGAACGGCGCTGCCGCCGCGGGGTCGGCCGAAGCCGCCAACGAAGCTGTTGAGGTACCGGCCATCGACGGCCTGGAGTCGCACACCATGGAAGCGCCCGCCGATGACGCTTTCGGCGAGGAACTGCCTCCACTTGCCACCGTCGAACGGGAAACGAGTGGCGCCGCGGAAGAAGAGTCGCCACCGGTGGAAGCATTCGAGCCGACGGTCGCCGATCTGCCGGAGCCGCTGCCGATGTCCGATCCGAGCGCCGTGGTGCTCGACGACGCGATCCTCGGCGTCATGCAACTCGGCAACACCGAGGAGATTGTCCTCAGTGCCGCCGAGCACACCGAGTTCCAGCTTCCGTCGGCCGCCGAAGGGTTCGGCGCCGACGCGGTGCCCGACGAGACCCTCAGCACCTCATCCGAATACCAGGTACCGTCGGCCTCCGACGACCTGAGTACTGCGCCATCGCCCGATGCCGCGCACGGCGCCTCGGAATTCCAGCTCCCATCAGCGTCCGAGGAACTCGTACCCGAGGCCGAATCCGCGACCGGAGCCTCGGAGTTCCAGCTCCCTGATGCATCGAGCGCCTTCGGCGGCAGTGCGCTGGTCGTGGGAGATACCTCGACCACCAGCAACGAGTATCAGGCGGCCCAGGCGGTCGACATCCTGACGCCCTCCATGTCGCACGAGCCCGCCACAGGCTCGAGTGGCGACACACGCTCGCCGGTTGTCGCGCCGGCTTTCGACGCCGACGAGGACACCGAACCCGGTGAGTGGGTCACCTGGAGTGATGCCGCCCTCGATGCGGAGGCGGAACCCTTCGAGGCCGACCCGGAGCCGGCTGCGCCAAGCGGCGCCCTCGCGATCACCGAGATCATGGAGATCGTGTCGCTTGCCGGGAATCCGCCGGAGGTGGTCATCAGCGACACGTTCGTGGTCACGGAAACACTCGACGTGGTCGACATCGCGGAGATCACGGAGACGATGGAAGTACCGGAGCCGCTCGAGTCGGCCGACGCCATGGAAATGGCAGAGATCGACGAGCCGGAACTGGTCGTGACGGAAAGCATGGCGGAACTGTTCCTGAGGCAGGGACATCCCGCCGATGCGCTTCGCATCTATCGTGAACTGCTCTCGCGCCGTCCCGACGATGTTCGTCTCGCGGATCGGGTGACGTCGCTCGAATCGAGCGAGGCGGCCCAGGCCAAGCCGCTGCCCCGCTATGCGGCGAGTGCCTCGGGTGGCACCTCGGTGCGCGAACTCATGCGCACGGTGCTCAGTTCCCGGCCGAACGGTATCGAGGCGGCACGTCCCGCGGCCGAGACGTCGCCGAGCGGATCGGGCACGCCGGGCACGCCCACGCGACCGGCGGCAGATCACCTCACGCTGAGCGCTATCTTCGGTGAGGACGCGGCCCCGCTTCCCCCGATGTCCCGGAAGCCCCGCACCACCAGCCCGCCACCTGCCGAACGCGGTGGCGTCTCGTTCGACGAATTCTACGGCGCAGGCGGAAGCCAGCCCGGCGCCACGCCTCGCCCGGCCGGTGCACCTCCGGGTGCCGGGGGCGAGGACGACCTCGACCAGTTCCACGACTGGCTGCAGAACCTCAAGCGCTGATCATGCGTCTCGCGGTTCTCAATGGTCCCAACCTCAATCTCCTGGGACAGCGCGAGCCTGAGATCTACGGCCGCACGACACTCTCCGAGATCGAGGCGATGGTGCGGGCCGACGCCCAGGTCCTGGGTGTCGAGCTCGAGTGGCTGCAGACCAATCACGAAGGCGAACTGATCGATGCGGTCCAGGGCCTGCCTGGCCGGGTGCACGGCGTCGTCATCAACGCCGGTGCCCTGACCCACACGAGCCTCGGCCTTCGCGACGCCCTGCTCGCGGTGCAGGTGCCCTTCGTCGAGGTGCACCTCAGCAACCTGTTCGCGCGTGAAGCGGCGCGGCGCCACTCACACATCGCGGACCTGGCGGTCGGATTCATCTGCGGATTCGGCGCCGAGGGTTATCGCATGGCGCTGCGGGCGCTCGCGGGCCGCTTGCAGTGACGGAAGCGGCGGGACCCCGGCGGATCGCGGCGCTGGCGGAGGCGCTGGAGCAGGAGGGACTCGACGCGCTCCTCGTTACCCACCTGCCGAACATCCGCTATCTCACGGGTTTCTCCGGCTCGGCGGGACTGTTGCTGGTGCGGCGGGCGACCGCGGTGCTCATCACCGATTTCCGTTATGCGGTGCAGGCGCCGCTCGAAGCACCGGCAGTGGAGGTGCAGATCGACCCGGTGTCGATCTGGGACCGGCTGGGCCGGGTGCTTGGGCAACGCGCGTTGGACCGGCTCGGCGTGGAGTCGCATGTGCTGACGACACGCGACGCCGAGCGTCTGAGCCGGCTCACGCGGTCGCACGTGGTCGCCACGGCCGACCTGGTCGAGCGTCTTCGCTCGGCGAAGGATGCGGACGAGGTGACCTCGATCCGGGCAGCAGCGGCACTGGCGCAGGATGCCCTGGCCGAGGTGCTTCCGACCGTCCGGACGGGCGACCGGGAGCTCGACGTGGCGGCGCGACTCGAAGCGGCGCTCCGGCTGCGCGGCTCAGAGTGGCACCCGTTCCCGACGATCGTGGCCTCGGGTCCGCGGGCCGCGCTGCCCCACGCGCGCACCACGGCGCGCGAGATCCAGGCGAATGAGCTGCTGCTGATCGATTTCGGCGCCCAGCTCGACGGATACTGTTCCGACCTGACCCGAACGATGGTGGTCGGGCGGGCCGACGACCGCCAGCGTACCATCCATGCACTGGTGCAGGAGGCGCAGGTCCGGGCGCGCACCCAGGTGCGGGCCCAGCTGACGGGGCGGGAGGCCGATTCGCTCGCCCGCGACGTGATCGCGGCCCGCGGCTTCGGTGATGCCTTCGGGCATTCATTGGGTCACGGCCTCGGCCTGGAAGTACATGAGGCGCCGAGGCTTTCACAGACCAACGAGATGGTCCTGCCGCTGCACGCGGTGGTGACCATCGAGCCGGGGATCTATCTTCCGGGCTGGGGCGGGGTGCGCCTGGAGGATGATGTATACCTGGGCCCGTCGGGCCCGGAACTGCTGTCGGATGGTCGCACCGAACTGCTTGAACTCCACTGATTCCGTACCATCGCACGGAGGTCGCCGTTGACGCCCGAGGAGATGAAGCAACTCGCGACGCTGCTCAAGTCGATGCCGGGGATCAAGTCGATTGAGCTCAAGGATGTGAAGCGCCTGGCCGACCTGCTTCGCGAAGCGCCCGAGATCGGCTCCATCGAAGTGCAAGGTTTCTTCGGGACGAAGGTGGTCATTACGCGCACCGCGCTGCCGGCCGCCGCGCCGCCACAGCAGGTGTTCCATGCTCCCGCCCCGGTGCACCACGCGCCGGGGCATCATGCCCCCGCGCAGCACGCCGCCGGCACGCATGCGCCTGAGGCCGCTGCGCCCGCCGTGGCGCTCAAGGAAATCCGTTCCCCCATGGTCGGCACGTATTACCGTGCGCCCGAGCCGGGTGCCGACGCCTATGTGCAGCTGGGATCGCGCGTCACCTCGGGCCAGACCGTCTGCATCATCGAGGCAATGAAGATCATGAACGAGATCGAGGCCGAGGTCTCGGGTGTCATCCGCGAGGTGTGCGTCGAGGATGCCACGCCGGTCGAGTACGGCCAGGTCCTGTACCGGGTAGATCCGAATGGCTGATGCCACCGCCGCAGGGGCCTCCGCGCCCCTCTTCAACTTCAAGCAGGCCATCTCGCAGATGGTGCAGCGCAACGGCTCGGACCTCCTCCTCAAGGTGGGCCGGCACCCGACCGTGCGCCTCAACGGCGAGCTGGTCCAGCTCGAAATGCAGCCGCTCAAGCCTGAAGACCTGAAGCTGCTCGCCGAGCAGATCATGACCCCGCGGCAGGTGAAGGAGTTCGCCGAGAAGAAGGAGGCGGACTTCGCGATCGGCGTGCCGGGGGTCGGACGCTTCCGCACCAACATCTACCAGCAGCGCGGCACCCTCGCCTTCGCCTTCCGCGCCATCCCGTACGAAGTCAAGACGGTGCGCGAGCTGGCCCTGCCACCGGTGCTGGAAGAGATCTCCATGCGCGCGCGCGGACTGGTCCTGGTCACGGGTGTCACCGGCTCCGGCAAGTCGACCTGCCTCGCGGCGATGATCAACCACGTGAACCAGAACCGTCGCGTGAACGTGATCACCATCGAGGACCCGATCGAGTTCCTGCACCGGGACGTGAACGCAAACATCTCGCAGCGCGAAGTCGGCAGCGACACGCTCAGCTTCGCCTCCGCGCTGCGCCACGTGCTGCGGCAGGATCCCGACGTCATCCTGATCGGCGAGATCCGCGACATGGAAACGCTGGACACCGCGCTCAAGGCGGCCGATACGGGACACCTCGTGTTCAGCACGCTGCACACGACCGACTGCACCCAGACCATCAACCGCGTCATCTCGTTCTACCCGCCGCACCAGCACCAGGAGATCCGCTCGCTGCTGTCGACGGCGCTGCAGGCCGTCGTGTCGCTGCGCCTGGTGCCCCGCAAGGATGGGCGCGGTCGCGCGCCGGCGTGCGAGGTGCTCATCAACACCGCGGCGGTGGCCGACAACATCCGCGATATCGAGCGGCAGCTCAGCATTCCCGACCTGATCTCGGAAGGCTCGGTGGCGTACGGGATGCAGTCGTTCGACCAGTCCCTCATGCAGTGGTACAAGGACGGGGTCGTGTCGTACGAGAGCGCCCTGTTCTACTCGAGCAACCCGAGCGAGTTCGCGTTGCGCGTCTCGGGCATCGAGGGCTCGTCCGACCGCACCTTCAGCGACATCACCGGCGCCGGCAAGGCGGCCGGCGCCGGCGCCTGACCACTGATGTTCCGTAAAGTCCTCATCGCGAACCGCGGGGAAATCGCCCTGCGGGTGATCCGCGCCTGCCGCGAGCTTGGAGTCCAGACGGTCGCGGTCTACAGTGAGGCCGACCGGGAATCGCTGCACGTCCGCTTCGCCGATGACGACGTCTGCATCGGTCCGGCGCCGGGCCGGCTGTCCTATCTGCGCATCCCCAACATCATCGCGGCCGCCGAGATCACCGGCGCCGATGCGATCCACCCCGGTTACGGCTTCATGGCGGAAAACGCCGAGTTCGCCGAAACCTGCGGGGCATCGAACATCACGTTCATCGGCCCGACGCCCGACCAGATCCGCCAGATGGGCGACAAGGCGACGGCACGGCGCCTGGCGAAGGAAGCGGGCGTGCCGACGGTGCCCGGATCCGAGGGGACCATCGAGGACCCGGACGAGGCGCTGAAGGTAGCGGAAGGGATCGGCTTCCCGGTCATCATCAAGGCGACGGCGGGTGGCGGCGGGAAGGGCATGCGCATCGCGTGGAACGCAGAGCAGTTCGCGCAGCTGTTCTCGCTGGCACAGAATGAGGCGCTGTCCGCCTTCGGCAACGGCTCGGTGTATGTCGAGAAATACCTGGAGCACCCCCGGCACGTGGAGATCCAGGTGCTGGGCGATTCGCACGGCAAGGTGGTGCACCTCGGCGAACGCGACTGCTCAGTGCAGCGCCGCCACCAGAAGCTCATCGAGGAGAGCCCGAGCCCTGCGCTCACCATCGAACTCCGCCGTGCCATGGGTGAGGCAGCGGTGCGCCTCGCCGCGAACATCGGTTACGTGGGCGCCGGGACGATCGAGTTCCTGCTCGACGCCGACGGGTCGTTCTACTTCATGGAAATGAATACCCGCATCCAGGTGGAGCACCCGGTCACCGAAATGGTGACGAGCTTCGACCTGGTGAAGGACCAGATCCGCATTGCCGCCGGTGAGCACCTCTCATTCAAGGGGAATGGCGAGTACCTGCGCGGGCATGCCATCGAGTGCCGCATCAACGCCGAGGACCCCTACCGCAACTTCCAGCCGAGCCCGGGCCTCATCACGGCGTATCACCCGCCGGGCGGTCCCGGAGTCCGCGTGGACACGCACGTCTATGCCGGGTATACCGTGCCGCCGCATTACGACTCCCTGCTGGCCAAGGTCATCGTCCATGGCAACGACCGGCAGGAGGCGCTGCAGCGCATGGGCCAGGCACTCGACAGCTTCATCCTCGAGGGACCGGCCACGACCATCTCCTTTCTGGCCCGCGTGATCCGCTCGCCCGGCTTCGTCGCCGGCGAGGTGGATACCCGCTACCTCGAGCGCGAGTCGCACCTCCTCAAGCCGGAATAGTGCGCGTCGATGTCGCACTGACCCCGGCCGACCTGGCGCGCCAGCAAGTCGCCGGGCGGACAGTGTTCGTCGTCGACATCCTGCGGGCCACGACCACCATTGCTGCCGCGCTGCATCACGGCGCCACCGCCGTCGTTCCCGTCGCCACACCGGAAGCGGCGACGCAAAGAGCGCTCGATATCCCCGGCGCCATCCTGGCCGGGGAGCGTGACTGCGTGCGGATCCGGGGCTTCGATCTCGGCAACAGCCCGCTGGAGATGCGACCGCGCGCCGTGAACGGCAGGACCGTCGTCCTCTGCACCACCAATGGCACTGGCGCGTTCGCCGCCGTGGCGGGGGCGGCACACGTGTACGCCCTGGCGGCGGTGAACTTCACGAGGTCAGTGGCCATGGGTCGCGCGTTGCTCGACGGGTCGGGTGACCTGCTCGTCGCCTGCGCCGGTCGCGAGGGGGGCTTCGGGCTCGATGACGCCTATGCCGCCGGACGCTTCCTCCGCGCCGTACTCGCGGGCAATGTTCGCGGACGGGGGCTGACCGACGCCGCGCTGGCGACGGTGCACCTCGCGCGGCATCACGGCAACCGGTGGGATCGCCTGCTGCGACAGAGCAGCGCGGGTCGGCGGCTCATCGGACTGGGGTTCGGGGAGGATGTGCGGATGGCCGGGCGGCAGGACGAATTCCCGGTGCTCGCGGCCATGCAGAACGGCCGGATTACAGGAGCCACGTGAGCCCCCGCCTTGTATCTTTCAGCATGATCCCTTCCATGCAATGCAGCACCACCGCGTCGTGACCGTGGCGAGCCAGCAGGCCGCGGAGAGCACGCATCGCCGGCGCCTCAGCGCTCTCGCGGCGCTCGGGCTTGGCCTCTTCCTCGGACTTACGCTGATCCCGTTTCCCCTGACGGGACAGGTCGGCGATTTCCTGCGTGGCGGGTTGTGGCACACGCTGGGCATCGGTGCCCTCGCGCTGCCGGTACTGGGCATTGCGCTCGCCCTCGCCGGGTTCGACCGCCTCGGTTCACTCGACATGAAGCGGGCGGCGCTGCTGATCTCGAGCCTCGGCCTGCTCGTGCCGTACCTGCTCGGCACCGTGGGCCGGGTCACCGCGAACGACTTGAACGATTCTTCGAGCACCCTTGGTCATCTCGTCGGCTGGCTCCCGGGGTTCTTTGCCGTCTACATGCCGAACTACGTCGGCGTGGCCGGCGCCGTCATCCTCGGATTCCTGGCGCTCTCGGCGGTGACGCTGGTGACGCTCGCCTGGCATCCGCTGCAGCGGCTGGAGAAGGGTGCGCCGGCGGCTGGTCCGGCGGCGCCGGTCGCGGTGGCCGACAAGTCCGACCGGAAGCCGAAGGTGGCGGAGCGCCTGGCGCGCGCGGCGGCGGCGGTCATCACGCCGGTCGCGGACGATGACGACGATGTGATCGCCCCGGCCGTGCCTGCCGCGAGTCGCGCGAAGAAGGAAAAGAAGCCGAAGCCGATGTCGAAGGAGACGGCGGCGAGCATCACTGACGAGGATGAACTGCCGCCCATCGACCTGCTGGCGCCGGCCACGGCACAGGACACCGACCTCAGTGACGCCCAGCTCGACCGGCTCGGCGCCTCGCTGCTCGAGACGCTGCGCACTTTCAAGGTGGAGGGCACGATATCCGGCCGCACCACCGGGCCGGTGGTGACACAGTTCGAGGTGGTACCGGCGCCGGGCGTGAAGGCCCAGCGGATCGTGGCGCTCGCCGACGATCTTGCCATGGCGATGCGCGCGCCGTCGATCCGGGTCGCACCGATCCCGGGCAAGGGCGCCGTGGGTGTCGAGGTGCCGAACCCGAAGGCGCGCATGGTGACGCTGCGGGAACTGCTCGAATCGCCGGAGTGGGAAGGCTCGCGCGGGATGCTGCCGCTGGTCCTTGGCCGCGACATCGAGGGCAAGCCGATCGTGGCCGACCTCGCCAAGATGCCGCACCTGCTCATCGCCGGCGCCACCGGCACCGGCAAGTCGGTGGCGATCAACAGCCTCATCACGAGCCTGGTGTACCGCTACACCCCGCGCGAACTGCGTCTGCTGATGGTCGACCCGAAGATGGTCGAGCTATCGATGTACAACACGCTTCCGCACCTCCGGCACAAGGTGGTGACGCACAGCCACGATGCCGCGGCGGTGCTCAAGTGGGCGGTGTTCGAGATGAACCGGCGCTACGAGCTGCTGCAGGCCAACGGCGCGCGCAACCTGAGCGACTTCAACCGCAAGGTGGTGGACGGCAAGACGCTCCGGTATCCGCTCAAGGCACGACCGACGATCAGCTCGATCGCGGCGGAGGCGCCCGATACGCCGCCGGCCCCGGCGGAACCGGATACGTACAACGAGGGTGTGCTGCCGATGATCGTGCTGATCATCGACGAACTGGCCGACCTGATGATGACGGTGCAGGGGGAGGTGGAGACGCCGCTCGCGATGCTCGCCCAGAAGGCGCGCGCCATCGGCATCCACCTCATCCTCGCGACCCAGCGTCCCTCGGTGAACGTCATCACGGGCCTCATCAAGGCGAACTTCCCGAGCCGCATCGCCTTTCGCGTCGCATCGAAGGTGGACAGCCGCACGATCCTGGATGGCAACGGCGCCGAGGCACTGCTGGGCAATGGCGACATGCTGTTCCTCCCGCCGGGGAGCAGCGAGCCGATGCGGATCCAGGGCGCCTATATCGCGACCGACGAGAGCGAGCGGGTCATGGACTGGTATGCGGCGCGCCGGGAAGCTCGGCGCGCCAAGCTGGCCGACCAGGCGGAGCAGCCGGAAGCCGACATCCTCGCGGTCATCCGCGCGCAGGAGGCGGATGAGGCCGGCCCGAAGGACCTGGGCGACGAGAAGCGGGATGCGCTCTTCCGGGAGGCGGCGGAGGTGTGCATCCAGAACCAGGGCGGGTCGACCTCGCTGCTGCAGCGGCGGATGAGCATCGGCTACGGGCGGGCGGCGCGGGTCATCGACCAGCTGCACATGGCCGGCATCCTCGGCCCGCCGGACGGGAGCAAGCCCCGGGAGGTCCTGATCGGATTCGATCAGCTGGATGAGTACTGTCGCTAGCCTCCTGGGAGACCCATGGCGCAACCCGTGAACGAGCTCGAAGGGATCCAGCAGCGCTGGACCCTCCCGTGGCCGCTGCGCATGCTGCTGGCGGGCGCCTGCCTCGTCATCATCATTGCCGGGCTCAAGGCCGTGGCGCCGATCCTGAGCGGTTTTCTCGCCGCGATGCTGGTGGCGCTGGTGCTCACGCCGGTGGCGCGCAAGCTCATGCGCTGGCGGGTTCCCAAGCCGATCGCGATCCTGCTCACCATGCTCGCCGTGCTGATCTGCGCGGCGTTCGTGATCTACCTGGTGATCGGGTCCATGTCGGAGCTGTCGGGAAACCTGCCGGAATACAACCAGCGTTACCTGGCGCTCCGGGAGCAGGTGTTCAGCTTCCTGCAGGGCTATGGCGTGGATACATCCAAGCTCCTCAGTCTCGAGCCGCTCGAGCCCAGCAAGCTGGTCAAGCCGGCCGCCTCGGTCGTCCGGGTGCTGCTGGCCGACCTGGGCCACACGCTCTTCGTGCTCCTCATCACCACCTTCCTGCTCATCGAGTTCACGGCGCTGTTCCCGGGGGACGAAACCGCTCACCCCAGCGGCGAGCGCACCTCCCTCGTGCGCTTCCGCGAGCTCGGCGCCGACATCCAGAAGTACGTCGGCATCAGCGCCGTGATGGGCCTCATCGGGGCGACGGCCTATTTCGTCCTGCTCAAGGTGATGGGACTGCCCTACGTCGCGACCTGGGTGGTGCTCTTCTTCGTCCTGAGCTTCGTGCCGACCATCGGCGGGCCGCTGGCGGTGGCGCCGGTCCTGCTGCTCCTGCTGCTGGAGCAGGGCATCCAGCGGACGATCATTTTCACCGTGATCTTCATCCTGTTCAACAGCTTCCTCGGTGACATCATCAAGCCGAGGATCATGCAGAAGGGATTCGAGATCGGCATCGTCGCGATCTTCTTCGCCCTGGTGTTCTGGAACTACGTGCTCGGGCCGGTGGGCATCGTGCTGGCGGTGCCACTGACGATCACGATCCGGCGGCTCATCCAGGAATACGCGCCCGACGTGCGCCGGGCGCTCGTGGAGTAGCGCGCACGCTTTCTCCGCACTCGGCGCGTGGAAACGGTGCCGCGGGACTCGACGTCCTGCGGCATTCTGTTTTTCATGACAGCCCGTCCCACTCGTACGCCACCAGCTGAATGGACTGATCCCCGGCACATCCGCGGCCTTCGGGGCGAACTCGTCGCTCTCGCCTACCTCGTGTCATGCGGCTGGGTCATCGAGGCGCATCGGTTCAAGCTGGGGCGCCACGACCTTGACCTCATCATACGCCGGCATGACGTCGTGGCGTTCGTGGAGGTGAAGACGCGGCGCTCGCTCCGCTACGGCGCGCCGAGGGAATCGATCGGGTGGAAGAAACGTCGTACCCTCGCGCGCGTGGCGGGCGTCTGGGCGCTTCGAAACGGCCGCTGGGGTGACACGTTCCGGTTCGACGTGGTCGAGGTCCTGGACTTGGCTGGGCGGCCTCCCGAGGTGCATCACATTCCGGATGCGTGGCGGATGGACCAATGAGTTTCCGTGTGACTCAAAATAAGCCACATTTTCACTATTGCTTCGGCTGATGTTCGGCTTTACATTGTCAGTAGTAAGAAAGTGAATCAAAACACTCCACTCATGTAGAGGGAACTATGGCCGCTGATGAGACCCGGCTCGAAGCCGACCGGCGCAAGGCGCTCACCCTTGCCATCTCCCAGATCGAAAAGCAGCTCGGCAAGGGGTCGATCATGCGCATGGGCGCCGATTCGCCGCGCGAGAAGATCGCCGTGATTCCCACCGGCGCCATCAACCTCGATGCGGCCATCGGGGTGGGCGGCATCCCGCGGGGTCGCATCAGCGAGATCTACGGGCCGGAGTCCTCGGGCAAGACGACGCTCTGTCTCCACCTCGTTGCCAACGTGCAGAAGGCCGGCGGCGTGGCCGCGTACGTGGACGCGGAGCATGCCCTGGACGTGGAGTACGCGCGGAAGCTGGGCGTGGACGTGGAGAACCTGCTGGTGTCGCAGCCCGACACCGGCGAGCAGGCGCTGGAGATCGTCGAGATCCTGGTCCGTTCGGGCGCGGTGGATATCATCGTCATCGACTCGGTGGCGGCGCTGGTGCCCAAGGCGGAAATCGAGGGCGAAATGGGCGACAGTCACATGGGGCTGCAGGCGCGGCTCATGAGCCAGGCCCTTCGCAAGCTGGCGGGCGCCATCAACCGCTCGCACTGCGCGGTGGTGTTCATCAACCAGCTGCGCGAAAAGATCGGCGTCATGTTCGGCAATCCGGAAACCACCACCGGCGGCAAGGCGCTCAAGTTCTATGCGTCGCTGCGGCTCGACATCCGCCGCATCGGTCCGGTGAAGGAGCGCGAGGTGATCATCGGGAACCGCGTCCGGGTCAAGGTGGTCAAGAACAAGGTGGCGCCGCCGTTCCGGCAGGCGGAATTCGACGTGATGTTCGACGAGGGCATCAGCCACACGTCGCTCGTGGTGGATATCGCCAGCGAGGCGAACATCATCCAGAAGTCGGGCGCATGGTATTCCTATGGCGACCAGCGCATCGGCCAGGGCCGGGAGAACGCGAAGCTCTTCCTGCGCGACAACCAGGCGCTCATGACCGAGGTCGAGGGCAAGGTGCGCGACTTCCTGGGCGTGAAGGCCGGGGGTTCCGTGGCCGTGAGCGAGGACGATGACGAGTAGGATCACCGCCCTCACCCCGGATGCGCGCCGCGCCGGCGCGATCCGGGTTGACGTGGACGGCACGACGCTCTGCGTGCTCGCGCGCGAGGACGCCGAGGTGCTCGGCCTCGTGCCCGGCATGCTGGTGGAGGGTGGCGTCGTCGAGAGGCTCAACGCCGCCGCCGATAGCGAAGCCGCCTTCCGCACCGCGCTCCGGGCCCTCGAGCGGCGCAGTTTTGCCCGAGCCGACCTCGGGCGCCGGATGGTGCGGAAGGGACATCCGGCGGCCGCGGTGGAGGTGGCACTGGGGCGGTTGCTGGCGCGTGGACTGCTGGACGATGCCGCCTTTGCGCTGGGCTATGCCGAGGTTCGGAGTACGCGCGGGCAGGGCCCGGCACGCGTCCGGCGCGACCTGGGTGCCATGGGCGTGGAACGCGCGGTCATCGACCGAGCCATGGCAGCGGTCTGGCCGCCCGACGTCGACAATGGGCAGCGGGCGCTCGAGCTCGCGCGCTCCAGGGCGGGGCGTCTCGCCAAGCTCCCGCGGGTGGCGCAGCGTCGGCGCCTGCTCGCCTTCCTGGCCCGCCGGGGCTACACCGGCGACATCGCGCACAAGGCGGTGAGCCAGCTGGTCTGATCGGCGGCCCCAACGCCGACGGCGTATCCCGGGGTGAGGTGGTCGGGAACCCCGTGTCCGCCTTATCTTTACGGGATGAAAGCCGCCGTCATCCGCCGTCGCTTCCTCGATTATTTCGCCGAGCGCGGACATCGCGAAGTTCCCAGTTCGTCGCTCGTCCCCGCCGATGATCCCACGCTGCTGTTCACCAACGCCGGGATGGTGCAGTTCAAGCGCACCTTCCAGGGCCAGGAACACCGCGACTACGCGAGGGCCACCACGGCCCAGAAGTGCGTGCGGGCCGGCGGCAAGCACAACGATCTCGAGCAGGTGGGCCACACCACCCGGCATCACACCTTCTTCGAGATGCTGGGCAACTTCTCGTTCGGCGACTACTTCAAGCGCGACGCGATCGCGTTCGCCTGGGAATTCGTGACGAGCCCGACGTGGCTCGGCATCGACCCCG
>Ga0190274_10001113_pt1 | contig 15784 bp, 13 predicted proteins | sample Popmic531T_FD_133002 | JGI IMG/M metagenome (GOLD analysis project Ga0190274, IMG submission 133002) | Populus adjacent soil microbial communities from riparian zone of Yellowstone River, Montana, USA - 531 T | ecosystem: Environmental > Terrestrial > Soil > Riparian zone | place: USA: Montana...
AGGCCCTGCGCGAGTACGCCGGCCTGGCCAAGGACGTGGTCCTGCTCGGCCAGATCCGCCGGGTCGAGATCTGGGACAAGGCCGAGTGGGAGCGCTACCGGGCGGTCGCCGAGGCCGCCTACGCCGACGAGACCAACGCCGCCCACCTGGCCGAGCTGGGGATCTGATGGTGTTGACCGCCGCCCGACACCAGCCGGTCCTGGTCGAGCGCGTGACCGACCTGCTCCGGCCCCGCCCCGGCGGGACCTACGTCGACGCCACCCTCGGCCTGGGCGGCCACGCCGACCGCCTGCTGGAGGCCAGCGCCCCCGACGGCCGGGTCGTCGGGCTGGACCGCGACCCGGCCGCGCTGGCCCTGGCCCGCCAGCGCCTGGCCTGGGCGGGGGACCGCCTCCAGGCCGTGAGCGCCTCCTTCGCCGACCTGGGCGTGGTGGCCGACCGCCTCGGCCTGACCGCCGTCGACGGCGTCCTCTACGACCTCGGGGTGTCCTCGCTGCAGCTGGACGAGGGCGAGCGCGGCTTCAGCTACCGGGCCGACGCCCCCCTCGACATGCGCATGGACCCGACCACCGGCATCACCGCGGCCGAGGTGCTGGCCACCTACCCGCGGGCCGAGCTGGCCCGCATCCTGCGCGAGTACGGCGAGGAGCGCTTCGCGGGCCGCATCGCCCGCGCCCTGGACGAGGCGCGCCGCCGCGCCCCCATCGCCACCACCGGCCAGCTGGCCGAGCTGGTCAAGGCGGCGGTGCCCGCAGCCGCCCGGCGGACCGGTCCCCACCCGGCCCGCCGGGCCTTCCAGGCCCTGCGCATCGAGGTCAACCGCGAGCTGGACGCGCTCCGGGCCTCCCTGCCGCAGGCCATCGACCTGCTCGCTCCCGGCGGACGGCTGGTCGCCCTGGCCTACCACTCGCTGGAGGACCGCATCGTCAAGCAGGCCCTGGCCGACGCCGCCGGCCGCCCGGCCGAGGCGCCCCACCGGCTCCCGGTCGAGGCGCCGGCGGCCACGCCGGCGACCGTGGTCGTCCTGACCCGGCGGCCCGAACGGCCCTCGGCGGCCGAGGTGGCGGCCAACCCGCGGTCCGAGAGCGCCAAGCTGCGGGCCGCCGAGAAGCTCCCGCCGACCACCGAGGCCCCCGGGGGGCAGCCATGAGCACGGCGGGCGCACACGGAACCGGATGTAGCAAGGGGGAGCGCCAGTGAGCACCTCCACCGCCAGGGCGCCGCGGCAGGCGCACCGCCCGCAGCTCCAGCTTCCCCGGCTGCGGGCGGTGGCGCCGATCAGCCGGGTCCCGCGGCTGCCCTTCCTGCTCCTCACCATCGCCGCGATCGTGGCCGGCGTGTTCGGCCTGGTCGCGCTCAACGTCAGCGTCAACCAGCAGTCGTTCCGGATCAGCGAGCTCCAGCGCGAGACTCGCCTGGCCGAGACCCGCTGGACCGCCCTGCAGGCCGACGTGGACCGGCTCAAGGCGCCCGCGCGCATCGCCAGGGCGGCCAAGGAGGCCCGGCTGGCACCCGCCGGCCGGCCCCGGGTCGTCAAGTGGCCGGGCGCGCGGGGCCGTGATGTGGCCTCCCCGGGAGCGGCGTCTTCCCCCGCCGCTCCCGGGGCCGGCCTCGCCCGTGGCGACGACGACTCCGGCTGGACAGCCGGCGACCCGTTCCCGCTCAAGCGCTACCTGGCCGAACCTTAGGCCGCCGGTCCGATCAGGGGGGAAGCAATGCCGCAGGCAAAGGGGAGCGGCAGGAAAAGGCCGCCGCCACGCCGGCCGCCGCAGCGACGCCCGCCGCGGCGCCGGCGCCGGCGGGTCAACGGCCGCCGCCGGCTGCTGGCCCTGCTGATCCTGAGCCTGCTCGCCTTCCTGGCCATCTCCGGGCGGCTGGTCGTCCTGCAGGTGTTCGACGCCGGCTCCCTCGACCAGGCCGCGGCCCGCCAGCGCCTCATGGTGGTCGACCTGCCGGCCACCCGCGGGCGCATCTTCGACCGCAGCCTCAACGACCTGGCCCTGTCGGTCCCGGCCCGGGCCATCTGGGCCGACCCCCACCTGGTCAAGGACAAGCAGCGCACCGCCGCCCGGCTGGCCAGGGCGCTCGGCATCCGCAAGAAGACCCTGGCCGAGCGGCTGGCCTCCCGCGGCCGCTTCGTCTACCTGGCCCGCCGCCTGCCCAAGATGCGCGGCGACGTGGTCCAGCGGATGAACCTGCCCGGGGTCTTCGTCCAGGGCGACGTGGCCCGCCGCTACCCCGCGGGGCCGGTGGCCGCCCAGGTCCTCGGCTTCGTCGACGTCGAGGGCCACGGCCAGGCCGGCATCGAGCAGCAGTACGACGGGCTGCTGCGCGGCCAGGCGGGCAAGATCCAGCTGGAGCGGGACCCGCAGGGACGGGCCATCCCCCAGGGCCGCCGCAACCTGGAGCCGGCCGTGCCCGGCACCGACCTGGTCCTCACCCTCGACCAGCACCTCCAGTACGTGACCGAGCAGGCCCTGGCCCGGGCGGTCGGCCAGCACCGGGCCAAGGCGGGCTCGGTGGTGGTGATGGTCCCGCGCACCGGCGAGATCCTGGCCATGGCCAACATGCCCACCTTCGACCCCAACCGGATCGCGGCCAGCAAGCCCGAGGCCCGCAAGAACCGGGCCATCGCCGACATGTTCGAGCCGGGGTCGACCAACAAGACCATCACCGCCGCCGCCGCCCTCCAGCACGGGATCGTCACCCCCAGGACCGAGACGATCGTCCCCGACAACATCCCCCTGTGCCCGGAGAAGACCTTCCGCGACTCCCACTCCCACGCCCCGGAGCTGATGACCTTCGCCGACATCGTGGCCAAGTCCTCCAACGTCGGCACCATCATGGCCGCCCGGGACCTGGGCCGGGACCGGCTCTACAAGGCCGAGCTGGACTTCGGCTACGGCCGCCGCAGCGGCGTCGACCTGCCGGGGGAGTCGCCGGGGATCCTCCGCCCGGCCCAGAGCTGGTACTGCACCGACCTCGGCACCAACGCCATCGGCCAGGGCGTGGCCGTGACCGTCCTCCAGATGGCCAGTGTGTACGCGACCGTGGCCAACAACGGCGTCCTGCGGGCCCCGACCCTGCTGCGGGGCACGGTCGACGCCCGCGGCCGGGTGGCCAAGGCCGACCGCCGGCCGGGCCGGCGGGTGCTGTCGGTCCGCACCGCCCGCAGCCTGTCGCGCATCCTCGAGGGCGTGGTCAAGGAGGGCGGCACCGGCACCATGGCCGCCCTCGAGGACTGGCGGGTGGCCGGCAAGACCGGCACCGCCCGCAAGCCCGACCCCAACCGCCGCGGCTACCTGCCCGGCGCGTACGTGGGCAGCTTCATCGGCTTCGCCCCGGCCGAGCGGCCGGCGGTGGTGGTGGCGGTGGTGATCGACCAGCCGACCCGCGGCTACTACGGCGGGTCGGTGGCGGCGCCGGTGTTCAAGGAGGTCACCAGCGCCGCCCTGCGCCGCCTCGGGGTGGTCCCGACCTTACCGGCCAAGGCGGTGCGCTGATGCTAGGCTTTCGCGGGCTGCCCCCACTCCCAGGGAATGGCGGTCGCTAGCGGGCGCCGGCGTACCCGCCGCCGGCCGTCCGAGCCGACAACGCGGGCCTCGAAGGTCATGACGTTGACGTCCCGGCGCGTCCCGCTCGCCAACCTCGCCCCGGCCGTCCAGGGCCAGGTCCGCGGCGACGCAGGGACCCTGGTCACCGACGTCGCCCTCGACACCCGCAAGGTGGTGCCGGGCGCGCTGTTCTGCTGCGTCCCCGGGGCCCGGGTCGACGGCCACGACCTGGCCGGCAAGGCCCTGGACGCCGGGGCGGCCGCCCTCTGCGTGCAGCGGCCCCTGGACCTGGAGGCCCCCCAGCTGCTGGTGGGCAGGGTCCGGGACGTCCTGGCCCCGCTCGCGGTGACCTTCTTCGACCACCCGTCGCGGCGGCTGGAGCTGGTCGGGGTGACCGGCACCAACGGCAAGACCACCACCACCTTCCTGCTGGAGGCGATCTTCCGGGCCGCCGGCCGCACCCCCGGGGTCCTCGGCACCGTTGAGGTCCGGGTCGGCGATGTCCACCGAGCGGCCGTCCACACCACCCCCGAGGCCCCCGACCTGCAGCGGCTGCTGGCCGAGATGGCCGACGCCGGCGTCCGGTCGGCGGCCATGGAGGTGTCCAGCCACGGGCTGGCCCTGCGGCGGGTCGACGGCACCCGCTTCCGGGCGGCCATCTTCACCAACCTGACCCAGGACCACCTCGACTTCCATACCGACCTGGACGACTACTACCAGGCCAAGCGGCGGCTGTTCACGGCCGCGTTCACGCCGCTGGGGGTGGTCAACCTGGACGACCCCCACGGGCGCCTGCTGGCCAGCACGGCCGAGGTGGCCGTGGTCACCACCGGCACCGCCGCCGACGCCGACTGGCGGGCCACCGAGGTGGCCGCCTCGCTGGAGGGGACCAGCTTCCGGCTGCGCTCCCCGGCCGGGGAGCGGCCGGTCCGGCTGCGCCTGGCCGGCCAGTTCAACGTGGCCAACGCCCTCGGCGCCCTGGCCGCGGCCGACGCCCTCGGCATCGACCTCGACACCGCCGTGGCCGGGCTGGAGTCGCTGGCCGGGGTGCCGGGCCGCTTCGAGCGGGTCGACGCCGGCCAGCCGTTCACGGTGCTGGTCGACTACGCCCACACCCCCGACTCGCTCGACAACCTGCTGCGGGCGGCCCGGGCGGTCACCGGCGGGCGGGTGATCGTGGTGTTCGGCTGCGGCGGCGACCGCGACCGGGCCAAGCGGCCGCTGATGGGCGAGATCGCCGGCCGCCTGGCCGATGTGGCCGTGGTCACCTCGGACAACCCGCGCTCCGAGGCCCCGGAGGCGATCGTCGCCCAGGTCGCCGAGGGCGTGGCCCGGGCCACCGGGCCGGACGGGTTCCTGGTCGAGGTCGACCGCCGGGCCGCCATCCGGACCGCCCTGGCCATGGCCCAGCCCGGCGACGCCGTCCTGCTGGCCGGCAAGGGCCACGAGCAGGGCCAGGAGGTCGCCGGCGGCCGCAAGATCCCCTTCGACGACCGCCGGGTCGCCGCCGAGGAGCTGCGGGCGCTCTTGGGGGTCAGCCAGTGATCCCGTTCACGCTCAAGGAGATCGCGGAGGCGACCGGCGGGCGGCTGGTCGACGCCGACCCGGACGCGGTCGTGGCCGGGGTGCAGGTCGACTCGCGGGAGATCCGGGCGGGGGAGCTGTTCGTGGCCCTGCCGGGCAGCCGCACCGACGGCAGCCTGTTCGCGGCGGCCGCCGCCGAGGCGGGCGCGGCGGCCACCCTGGCCCAGGAGGGCACGGTGTTCGCCGGCCCCCGGCTCGAGGTCGCCGACCCCCTGGCCGCCCTGGCCGCCCTGGGCACGGCCGTCCGCGACCGGTCGGCGGCCACGGTGGTGGCCATCACCGGCTCCAACGGCAAGACCACCACCAAGGACCTGCTGGCCGCCGTCCTCGCCACCCGCCGGCGGACGGTGGCCAACCAGGCGTCGTTCAACAACGAGGTCGGCCTGCCCCTGACCCTGACCCGGATCGACCCCGAGACCCAGGCGGTGGTGGTGGAGATGGGCGCCCGCGGCCCGGGCCACATCGCCGCCCTGGCCCGCCTGGCCCGGCCGTCGGTCGGGGTGGTCCTGAACGTGGGCGAGTCGCACCTGGGCATGTTCGGCTCCCGGGAGGCGATCGCCGAGGCCAAGGGCGAGCTGGTCGAGGCCCTGCCGGCCGACGGGGTGGCCGTCCTCAACGCCGACGACCCCCGGGTGGCGGCCATGGCCGGCCGCACCGTGGCCCGGGTGGTCACCTTCGGCACGGGCGCGGCCGCCGAGGTCCGGGCCGAGGGGGTCGAGCTGGACGGCGACGGCATCGCCCGGTTCCGGCTGCGGACGCCCGCCGGGACGGCCGCGGCCGCCCTGCCCGTCCCCGGCGAGCACCTGGTCGGCTGCGCCCTGGCCGCGGCCGCGGCCGCCTCGGTGCTGGGGGTCGGGCCCGACGCCGTCGCCGCCGGGCTGGCCGGGGCCCGCCTGTCGCCCATGCGCATGCAGGTGCGGCGCCGCGGCGACGGCCTGACCGTGGTCAACGACGCCTACAACGCCAACCCGTCGTCGATGGCGGCCGCCCTCAAGACCCTGGCCGCCCTCGGCCGCCCCGGCGGACGCACCGTGGCCGTGCTCGGCGAGATGGCCGAGCTGGGCCCGGACGCGGCCGCCGAGCACGACCGCATCGGCCGGCTGGCCACCCGGCTGGGCATCGACCGGCTGGTCGGGGTGGGGGAGCTGGGCCGGGTGATGGTCAACGCCGCCCGTATGGAGGGCATGTGGCCCGAGGAGGCCGAGGCCGTCGCCGACGCCGAGGCCGCCCTGGCCCTGCTCGCCCCCGCCCTCGGCCCCGGCGACGTGGTCCTGGTCAAGGCCAGCCGGGTCGTCGCCCTCGACCGGGTGGCCGACGCCCTTCTCGACCCGAGGCGGGATGGCCACTAGTGGTCGGCATCCTGATCGCGGCGGCGGTCGCGCTGGCCCTCGGGCTGGTCGGGACGCCCCTGGCCATCCGGACCTTCCGGCGGCGCGGGCTGGGCCAGCTGATCCAGGTCGACCTGCCCGACGCCCACCAGACCAAGCGCGGCACCCCGACCATGGGCGGGACGGTGATCATCCTCGGCGCCGTCGCCGGCTACCTGGTCGTCCACCTGTTCAGCCGCGGCCGGGCCCCCTTCACCCCGGCCGGCATCCTGGTGGTGGCGACCATGGTCCTGCTGGGCACGGTCGGCTTCGTCGACGACTACCTGAAGATCCGCAACCAGCGCAGCCTCGGCCTGACCAAGACGGCCAAGTTCGCCGGCCAGGCCCTGGCCGCCATGGTGCTGGGCGTCGGCGCCTGGTACTGGGCCGACGCCTTCCGGGGCATCTCCTTCATCCGTCCCCTGGGCGGCACCGAGCTGCACCTGATCCTGTTCCTGGTCTGGGTGTTCCTGCTGGTGTCGGCCACCTCCAACGGGGTCAACCTGACCGACGGCATGGACGGCCTCGCCTCCGGGTCGACGGTGCTGGTGGTGGCGGCCTACGTGGTCATCGGCTTCTGGCAGTTCCGCCACCTGTGCGGGGCCCCGGCCGACACCCCCGGCTGCTACCAGTTCCCGGCCGGCGAGTCGCCCCAGGACCTGGCCATCGTGGCCGCGGCCATGATGGGCTCGACGGCCGGGTTCCTGTGGTGGAACGCGCCCCCGGCCCGCATCTTCATGGGCGACACCGGCTCCCTGGCCCTTGGCGGCACCCTGGCCGCCCTGGCCCTGTTCACCAACACCCAGCTGCTGCTGGCCGTGCTGGGCGGGCTGTACGTGGTCGAGACCCTGTCGGTGATCCTCCAGGTGGCGTCGTTCCGGCTGTTCCAGCGGCGGGTGTTCAAGATGGCCCCCATCCACCTCCACTTCGAGCTCTCGGAATGGCCGGAGTTCACGGTGATCGTGCGCTTCTGGATCCTGGCCGGGCTGGCCGTGGCCTTCGGGCTGGGGCTGTTCTACGCCGAGTTCCTGGCCGCGGGAGGCACCGGTGGCTGAGCTGACCCGGCATGGCCCGCCCGAGGCCTGGCCGGCCTCCTGCCCGCCGGAGTGGTTCGCCGGGCTGCCGGTGCTGGTGGCCGGGCTCGGCCGCTCCGGCCGGGCCGCCGCCCGGCACCTGGCCGAGGCCGGGGCCGAGGTGCTGGCCGTCGACGACGCCCCCGACCTGGACACCGCCGAGCTGGCCGCCTACGGGGTCAAGACCGCCCCCGGCCCGGCCGGCCCCGAGCTGCTGGACGGCCGGGCCCTGCTGGTGGTGGCGCCCGGCCTGCCCGAGGCCCACCCGCTCATCCAGGGCGCCGTGGCTGCCGGCATCCCCGTCTGGAGCGAGATCGAGCTGGCGGCCCGGGTCGCGACCATGCCGCTGGTCGGGGTCACCGGCACCAACGGCAAGACCACCACCACCGAGCTGGCCGCGGCCATGCTGACCGCCTCCGGCCGCCAGGCCGTGGCCGCCGGCAACGTCGGCCTGCCGCTGATCGACGCCGTCCTCGACCGCCACCCGCCCGACGCGGTGGTGGTCGAGCTGTCCAGCTTCCAGCTCCGCTTCACCTGGGCCCTGCGCCTGCGCGCCGGGGCCTGGCTCAACTTCGCCGCCGACCACCTCGACTGGCACCCCGACCTGGCCGCCTACGCCGAGGCCAAGACCAAGGTCTGGGCCAACCAGGGCCCCGACGACTGGTCGATCTACGGCGCCGACGACCCGGTGGTGGCCGCCCATGCCGCCGACGCCCCCGGCACGCCGATCCCGTTCACCACCGGGCAGGCCGCCCCGGGCGGGCTCGGCCTGGAGGCCGGCGTCGCCCTGTCCCGGATCCCCGGCCACGAGGGCGGCCTGTGGCGGGCGGCCGCCCTGCGCCTGCCGGGACGCCACAATCTGGCCAACGCCATCGCCGCCTCCGGGGTGGCCATGGCCCTGGGCGCCCACCCGGCCGGCATGGCCCGGGCGGTGGCCGCCTTCCGGGCCGGGCCACACCGGCTGGCCGGAGTGGGCGAGGTCCGCGGGGTGGCGTTCGTCAACGACTCCAAGGCGACCAACCCGCATGCCGCCGCCCGCGCCCTGGCCGCCTTCCCGCGGGTCGTCTGGGTCGCCGGCGGCCGCAACAAGGGCCTCGACTTCGACGAGCTGGTCGCCGGGGCCGCCGACCGGCTGGTCGGGGTGGTGCTGGTGGGGGAGGCGGCCGAGGAGCTGATGGCCGCCCTGGGCCGGGTCGGCTACCCGGGGCCGGTGGTGCGGGCGGCCTCGGTCGGCGAGGCCGTCACCGTCGGCTTCGGCCTGGCCGATCCCGGCGACACCGTGCTGCTGGCCCCGGCCTGCGCCAGCCAGGACCAGTTCACCGACTACGCCGAGCGGGGCGCCGCCTTCGAGGCCGCCGTGGCCCGGCTGGCCGAGCGCCATGGCGCAGCTCATGGTCAGGGTGGTGGCCATGGCGGCTCGTGAGGGCGGGCGGCCGCGGGCCGCGGCCCGGCCGCTGCTGGGGGCCGGGTCGACCTACTGGCTGCTGCTCGCGGTGGCCTGCGCCCTGCTGGTCGTGGGGCTGGTGATGGTGCTGTCCGCGTCCTCGGTGTTCGCCCTGGCCAGGCAGGGCGACTCCTACGCCTACTTCAAGCGCCAGCTGCTGTGGGTGGCCGGCGGGGCAGTGGTGATGCTGGCCGTCAGCCGCATCGACTACCGCCTGTGGCGTCGGCTGGGGACCCCGCTGCTGGTGGTGGCCACCGCCGGCCTGGTCTACGTGCTCGTCCACCCGGGGGCGGTGTCGGCCTACGGCTCCACCCGCTGAATCTCGCTGCCCGGCGGGTTCACCGTCCAGCCGGCCGAGTTCGCCAAGCTGGCCCTGCTGCTGTTCTCGGCCGACGTGCTCACCCGCAAGGCCCGCCTGCTCGGCGACGTCCGCCACCTGCTGGTCCCGGTGCTGCCCACGACCCTGCTGCTGGCCGCCCTGGTGATGCTGGAGCCCGACCTCGGCACCACCCTGCTGCTGTGCGCCATCGCCTTCGGCATGCTGTTCGTGGCCGGCACCCCGCTGCTGCTGCTGGGCGGGATCGGCTCCCTCGGCCTGGCCGCCGGGGCCGCCCTGATCATGAGCGCCGACTACCGCCGGACCCGCTTCCTGTCGTTCATGAACCCCACCGCCGACCCCCAGAACGGCGGCTACCAGTTCATCCAGGGCCGCCTGGCCCTGGGCTCGGGCGGGCTGCTCGGGGTCGGGCTGGGGGCGGGCCGCCAGAAGTGGTCGTACGTGCCCAACGCCCACACCGACTTCATCTTCGCCATCATCGGCGAGGAGCTGGGGCTGCTCGGCACCCTGTCGATCCTGCTGCTGTTCGTGGCCTTCGCCTACGCCGGGGTGCGGGTCGCCCAGCGCGCCCCCGACCCGTTCGGCCGCTACCTGGCCGGCGGGGTCACCATCTGGATCGTGGTCCAGGCGCTGGTCAACATCGGCGCGGTGGTCGGGGTGCTGCCGATCACCGGGGTGCCGCTGCCGCTGGTCTCCTTCGGCGGCTCCAGCATGCTGGTGCTGCTGGCCGCCACCGGCATGCTGCTGAACGTGGCCCGCCACGAGGTGTGGACGGTGCGGGCCCCGGTGATCGCCACCACCACCAGGGCCGCCGCCGAGCGCCGCGGCCGCCGCACCGCCGGCCGCGCCCCCTCCCGCCCGGCCCGTGGCGGGCGCCCGGCCGCCGGGACCACCACCCGCGGCGGCGGCCACCGCGAGACCCCGGCCCAGAAGGCCAAGGCCGACGCCGAGCGGGCCCGCCGAGCCCAGGGCGCCCCCCCGTCCCGCTCACCCAGGAAGGAACCCCGATGACCGCCGACCCCCGGCCTCCCACCCCCGGCCCGGGTGGGCTGCCCGCGCCCGAGGACCGGCCCGGCCTCTCGCTGCTGGTGGCGGCCGGCGGCACCGGCGGGCACGTGTTCCCCGGGCTGGCCCTGGCCCGCACCATCGTCCAGCACGACCCGGCGGCCACGGTCCGCTTCGCCGGCACCACCAGGGGCATCGAGACCCGGGCGGTGCCCGAGGCCGGCTTCGCCCTCGACCTGCTACCGATCCTGCCGTTGTCGCGCCGCCTGGCCAAGGAGACCCTGCTGGCCCCGTTCGCCGCCGTCAACGGCACCTTCGCCGCCCGCCGGCTGCTGCGCCAGCACCGCTTCGACGTGGTCTGCGGCATGGGCGGCTACGTCACCCTGCCGGTGGCCGTGGCCGCCCGCATGGAGGGCGTGCCGGTGGTCCTGCACGAGCAGAACGCCGTGCCCGGGATCGCCAACCGCCTGGCCGCCCGGGTGGCCAGGCGCATCGCGGTCGGCGTGGACGCCGCCGCGGCCGCCTTCCCGCCCGATCGCACCTCGGTGGTCGGCAACCCGGTCCGGCCGGAGCTGGCCCGCCTGGACCGGGCCGCCCTCCACGACGAGGCGGTGACCGCCTTCGGCCTCGACACCGACCGGCGCACCCTGTTCGTGTTCGGCGGCAGCCAGGGCTCGCGGCGCATCAACCAGGCGGTGGTGGCGGCCACCGCCTCCTGGCCCGACCCGGCGGCCGTGCAGATCCTGCACGCCTGCGGGCGCCGCGACGAGGCCGACGTCCGCGCCGCCTGGGCCGAGGCCGACCCGGACGGGCGCGGGCTGCTGGTCAAGGTGGTCCCGTTCGTCGACCGCATGGACCTGGCCTATGCCGCCGCCGACCTGGCCCTGAGCCGGGCCGGGGCGATCACCATGGCCGAGCTGACCGCGGCCGGCCTGCCGGCGGTGATGGTGCCCCTGCCCCACGCCACCGCCGACCACCAGGCGGCCAACGCCCGGGCGGTGGCCGCCGCCGGCGGGGCCGTGGTCGTCGAGGACGACGCCCTCGACGGGCCGGCGATGGCCGCGGCCGCCGCCCCGTTGCTGGCCGACCCCGACCGGCTGGCCGCCATGGCCTCCGGGATGCGCAGCCTGGCCCACCCGGCCGCCGCCGAGGAGCTGGCCGCCCTGGTCGTGGAGGCCGCCGGCCGCGCCACCCGCGAGCAGTACCTGGCCGAGGTGGCCGCGGCCGCCGCCCCCGTCGACCGCGAGGCCACCGGCTGGTTCGAGTCGGCCGCCGGCCGGGGCGGCGGCCCCACGGTCCAGCGCCGGGTCGACCGCCGCACCAAGCGCATGGAGGCCTACCCGCCGATCGACCGCCGCGTCCAGCCGCCGGCCAGCCCGTCGACCCCCGAGGACGCCCCCCGCAACGGCCAGGACGCCGGGCCATGAGCGGGCCGGGGCTCGAGGGTGGGCGCCGGACGGTGCACCTGATCGGGGTGGGCGGGGCCGGGATGAGCGGGCTGGCCCGGCTGCTGCTGGCCGCCGGCCACCGGGTCACCGGCTCCGACCGCAGCGAGTCGGCCACCCTGGAGGCGCTGCGGGCCCTCGGGGCCCGGGTGTGGGCGCCCCACGACGGGGCCCGGCTGGGCCGGCCCGACCTGGTGGCCGCCTCGACCGCCATCCGGGCCACCAACCCGGAGCTGGTCGCGGCCCGCATCCTCGGCATCCCCGTCCTCGGCCGGGCCCAGCTGCTGGCCCGGCTCATGGCCGGCAAGGTCGGCATCGCCGTCGCCGGCACCCACGGCAAGACCACCACCACCGGGATGGTGGTGACCATCCTGGAGGCGGCCGGGCTCGACCCGTCGTTCGCCGTCGGCGGCGACTTCAAGGCCAGCGGCATCAACGCCGCCGCCGGCGGCGGGCCCCACTTCGTGGCCGAGGCCGACGAGTCCGACGGCTCGTTCCTGGAGCTGTCGCCCACCGTGGCCGTGGTCACCAACGTCGAGGCCGACCACCTCGACCACTGGGGCGACCTGGCCGCGGTCACCGCCGCCTTCCGGTCGTTCGTGGGCCGGCTGCCGGGCGACGGCGCGGCCGTGCTCTGCGCCGACGACCCGGGGGCGCTGGCCCTGGCCGGCGCCGCCGTCTGCCCGGTGGTCACCTACGGCTTCGCCGCCGGGGCCGCGGTCCGGGGCCAGCTGCTGGCCATCGACGGCCGCGGCGCCCGCTTCGCCGTGGTCGCCGACGGCCAGCGGCTGGGCGAGGTCGCCCTGGTCGTCCCCGGCCGCCACAACGTGGCCAACGCCCTGGGAGCGATCGCCGCCGCCCGGGCCGCCGGGGCCCCGTTCGAGGCCGCGGTGACCGCCCTGGCCACCTTCACCGGCGCGGCCCGCCGCTTCCACCTGCGCGCCGAGGCCGGCGGGGTCACCGTCATCGACGACTACGCCCACCATCCCACCGAGGTCGCGGCCAGCCTGGCCGCGGCCCGCCTGGCCGGCGCCAAGCGGCTGGTGGCCGTGTTCCAGCCCCACCTGTACTCACGCACCCGCCTGTTCGCGACCGAGTTCGGCCGCGCCCTGGCCGCCGCCGACCTGGTCGTGGTCACCGACGTCTACGCCGCCCGCGAAGACCCCGAGCCCGGCGTCGACGGCGCCCTGGTCGCCGGCGCGGCCAGGAGTGCCCGCCCCGACCTGGACTGCGTCTACGTGCCCGACCGCGCCGCCCTCGCGGGCCGGGTCGCCAGCCTGGTCCAGCCCGGCGACCTGGTCCTCACCCTCGGCGCCGGCGACATCACCACCCTCCCCGACGAGCTCGCCCCCCTTCTGGGCGACCCCGATAGGGGAGGGGCTGTCGGCGAGGCGGGGGCTGTGGACAGCCCCGTACCCCCGACCGGCGGGTCGGCTACGCTCCCCCCCGGGGGGGCTCAACTCCCGGTGGATGGTGGAGACCCATCTCCGCTGGAGGATGGGGGCTCCTTCCCGGGGGATGGTGGAGACCCATGACCGGCGGGTGGCCGCCGATGCCGGCCTCGGTCGGGCCGGTCGACCCAGATGCCCTCGAGCGGGTGGCGGCCGCCCTGGAGGCGGGCTGCCCGGGGCGGGTGGGGCGCCAGGTGTCGCTGGCGCCGCTGACCTCCTTCCGGCTGGGGGGGCCGGCGGCGGTGTTCCTGCGGGCCGAGCGCCTCGACGATCTGGCCGCCCTGGCCGACGTCCTCCAGACCGACCCGGTGCCGCTGCTGATCGTCGGGCGCGGGTCGAACATGCTGGTCGCCGACGGCGGCTGGCCGGGGGTGGCGCTGCAGCTGGGGCAGCGGTTCCGGGGGGCCGAGATCGACGGGACCGAGCTGGAGGCGGGTGGGGCCACGCCCCTGCCCAGCGTGGCCGCCCACTCGGCCAAGGCCTCGCTGGGCGGGATCGCGTTCGCGGTGGCGATCCCGGGGTCGGTGGGCGGCGGGGTGCGGATGAACGCCGGCGCCCACGGGAGCGAGCTGGCCGACCGGCTGGTCTGGGCGGACGTGTTCCACCTGGCCGGGGAGGTGGCCGGGCGGGCGGCGCGGATGAAGCCGGACGAGCTGGGCTTCGGCTACCGGCGCTCGGCCCTGCCGGCCGGGGCGGTGGTGACCGCGGCCCGCTTCGCCCTCACCCCGGCGCCCGAGGCCACCGTCCGGGCCGAGATCGACGAGGCCCGCCGCTGGCGCCGCGACAACCAGCCCGTCAACCAGCCCAACTGCGGCAGCGTGTTCGCCAACCCGCCGGAGATGGCCGCCGGCCGGGTGGTCGAGCTGCTGGGCATGAAGGGCGAGGCCGTCGGCGGGGCCAGGATCAGCGAGGTCCACGCCAACTTCATCGTCGCCGCCGACGGCGCCACCGCCGCCGACGTGCTCGCCCTGATCCGCCGGGCCATGCGTCGGGCCCGCGACGAGCTCGGCATCACCCTGCGCACCGAGGTCCAGCTGGTCGGCGACTTCGGCCCCACCCTCGGGGAGGGCGACCGGTGACCCAGCGGACCCGGGCCAGCGGCCGGACCGACGGGGGAGCGGCCCCGCGCCGGCGCCCGGCCGCCGACCGGCGCATCGCCGAGCGGCGCAAGGCCATCCTGGCCGCCCGGATGCGGCGCCGGCGCCGCATCCTCGGCTACGGGCTGCTGGCCATCGCCCTCGCCGTCGGCGTCGCCTACCTGATCCGGACCCCCCTGTTCGGCGTCAGCGCCGTGCGGGTCGAGGGCACCCGGGCCGTCCCCCAGGCCGAGGTGGTGGCGGCCAGCCAGGTCCGCATCGGCGAGCCCTACCTGGGCCTCGACCTGGCCGCCATCCGCGACCGGGTGGCCGCCCTGCCCCGGGTGCAGGCCGTCCGCGTGACCCGCGACTACCCCTCCAGCCTGCGCATCACCGTCACCGAGCGGCCGGCGGTGGCCAGCGTGTCCAGCGGCAGCATCTTCTGGCTGGTCGCCGCCGACGGGACCGTGCTCGACTCGGCCGGCCGCCAGCCCGCCGACCTGCCGTACGTGGCCGCGGTGCCGCTGCCCAAGGGGGTCCGTCCCGGCAGCCGCCTGCCCCCCGGCAACGAGCTGGCCAATGCCCTCACCGCCCTGGGCGGCATGGACCCCCGGCTCAAGCGACAGGTGACCGGCGTGCAGGCCCGCACCCTCGACAGCCTGGAATTCACGCTGCGCGACGGCACCCGGGTGTTGTACGGGCTGGCAACTGATCAGCCGGCGAAAGACGCCGCCGCGTTGCTGGTGCGGCGGACCCTGCGACGAGAGGGAAGGGAGGCGCAACGAATCGACGTCCGCAATCCCTCGGCGCCCACCGTAATGGCGACGCCGGCGAATAACAACAGTGAAATTACACCAGGGTAGTTGACCAGGTCAGAGGGCTCCTAGTACCATCCCCGGAGCTTGAGGTTGAAATTATGTCAACCTCAACTTGAGGCTCAACTTCCCCCGCTTCCCTGGCCATCGCGCTGGGCGACGACTGTCCGTGAAACGGGCGAAGGAGGATGGTTGGATGATGGCGGCGCCGCAGAACTACCTGGCCGTGATCAAGGTGGTCGGGATCGGCGGCGGTGGAGTCAACGCCGTCAACCGCATGATCGAGGCGAGCCTCAAAGGCGTCGAGTTCATCGCCGTGAATACCGACGCCCAGGCCCTGCTCGCCTCCGACGCCGACGTCAAGCTCGACGTGGGCCGGGAGCTGACCCGCGGCCTTGGCGCCGGGTCGAACCCGGACGTCGGCCGCCAGGCCGCCGAGGACCACGCCGAGGAGTTGGAGGAGGTGCTCAAGGGCGCCGACATGGTGTTCGTCACCGCCGGCGAGGGCGGCGGCACCGGCACCGGCGGCGCCCCGGTGGTGGCCCGCATCGCCAAGGCCCAGGGGGCGCTCACCATCGGGGTGGTCACCCGGCCGTTCGCCTTCGAGGGCAAGCGCCGCTCGGCCCAGGCCGA
>Ga0190274_10001114_pt1 | contig 15782 bp, 19 predicted proteins | sample Popmic531T_FD_133002 | JGI IMG/M metagenome (GOLD analysis project Ga0190274, IMG submission 133002) | Populus adjacent soil microbial communities from riparian zone of Yellowstone River, Montana, USA - 531 T | ecosystem: Environmental > Terrestrial > Soil > Riparian zone | place: USA: Montana...
CGGTACTGGGTGCCCATGTCGTTGCCCTGGCGCATGCCCTGGGTCGGGTCGTGGTTCTCCCAGAGGAGCTTGAGCAGCTCCTCGTAGCTCACCTTGGCCGGGTCGAACACCACCAGCACGGCCTCGGCGTGCCCGGTCTGGCCCGAGCAGACCTCCTCGTAGGTCGGGTTGGGGGTGAAGCCGCCGGCGTAGCCGACGGCGGTGGTGTAGACGCCAGGGGTCTGCCAGAACAGCTTCTCGGCGCCCCAGAAGCAGCCCATGGCGAACACGGCCTGCTCCAGCCCCTCGGGGAAGGGCGGAGCGATGGGGGCGTCCTTGACGGCGTGCCGGGCGGGAACGGGCATGGCCGCCTCCCGGCCGGGCAGCGCCTCGGCCTCGTCCGGCACGCGGGACTTGCTCCTGGAGAAGAACATCGCGCGGCTCCTCGTTCCGGCTCCTTGCTGCCAGCGTAGCGGAGCGGCTCAGGGTGGGCGGTCGGTGCCGGGCCAGGTCTGGCCCTCGGGGTCGAGCTCGGAGAGCAGGCGGTCGATGTTGGCCAGCAGGTGGCCGTGGACCTGCCAGGCGCCGGGCTCCTCGCGGGGGCCGGCGGCCATCGCCTTGGCCAGCTCGTCGCGGCCGGCCCGGGCCCGGGCCAGAGCCCGCAGCAGCGGCGCCTGGTTGGCCGGAGGGCCGGGGACGCTGGACGCGACCAGCTCGCCGAAGGTGCGCATGGCCCCGGCGACCTCGCCCAGCAGCCGGCCCAGGGCGTCCCGCAGCTCGGGCCCGGGGCCGCGGCCGCCGGTGATGGTGTCCAGGTCGACCAGGGAGCGGCAGATGCCCCTGACCAGGATCACCGAGTGCTCCATGGTGGTCATGCCCTCGCGCAGCTCGTCCAAGGGGTCCCCCACCAGCCGGCGCCTCGGGTTGAGGCGCAGGCTGTCCTCGGCGCGGGCGACCGCCTCCCTGGCCTCGCCGACCTCGCCGTCGAGCTCGCGGGCCTCCTGGAGCCGCTCGTAGGCGTCCTGGCCCGACCAGCCCTCGGCCAGGTCGGCGGCGGCGCCCTTCAGCACCCGGGCCATGTCGTCGGCCAGCTCGTAGATGGCCTCGCCGGCCGGCTGCAGGTACACCGGCGGGACCAGGACGGCATTGACGACCACCCCGACCCCGGCGCCGATCAGGGTCTCCAGCAGCCGGGTCCGGGCGATGCCCGGGGTGCCGCCCAGGGCCAGCACGAGCAGGGCGCTGATCGAGACCTCCATCCGGTGCGGGCCCAGCCGCAGGACCTGCCCGAGGGCCAGGGAGACGAAGATGACCAGGCCGATGCTCCACCAGTGCAGCCCCAGCAGGTCGGCCGCGCCCAGGGCCAGGAGCACCCCGGCGACCACGCTGGCCACCCGCTGGAGGCTGCCGGTGATCGTCTGGACCAGCGTGACCTGGGTGACCAGCATGGCGGTCAGGGGGGCGAACACCGGCGGCTCCGACCCCGGCAGGAGCAGGGCCAGCTCCCAGGAGACCACCGCCGCCAGGGTGGTCTTGGCGGTGCGCAGCAGCAGCGGCGAGCCGTCTCCCCGCCACCGGACCAGCCGGCCCAGGTCGGCCCGGCGGGCCAGCCGGCGCGCCGACCGGCGCAGCCGGCGCCGCAGCGAGCTGGTCCGCTGGGCGACCACCGGGGCCTAGCCCCGGAAGGTGGGATGGACGACGGCCGCGTCGGCCAGCTCGAACGCCTCCAGGTAGCGGCGGTCGTTGAAATCGCCCCGCTCGACGGTGTCGGGGTCGAAGCGCAGGCGCACCACCGTGACCGGGGCCGCCGACCCGGGCAGCTGGTAGCGCCCGACCAGCCGGACCCGGGGGGCGCTCCCGCCCGCCGTGACCTGGCTCTGCTGGACGGCGCGCATGATGCGCATGACCCCGAAGCGGGCGTTGTTCTCGGTCAGGCCCTGGCTCCCGGCCCGCTTGATCTCCCAGGTGACGGTGACCGGGCCGCCGGGCGGGGCGGCCACCGAGACGACCTCCCCGGCCGCGCCCAGCTCGGACTGGATCGCCTGGCCAAGCTGCTCCTCGGCCGTCGGGGCCCGGCTGCTGGTGGTGGCGGCCGGGGGCGCGGTCGTTCCCGGCGCCCCGAACGCCCCGGTGGTGACGGTGGGCGCGGGCTCGCCGCCGCCGGTGAAGGACGGCACGATCAGGGCCAGCACGATCAGCACCACCGCGCCGATCAGCGCCATCCCCACCGGGTGCCGGTACCAGGGCGGTGGCGCCCCCGGCGGCCGCGGCCCTTTCTGAGCCGGCGGCGGACGGTAGCCCCAGGGCTGCCGCGGGGTCGGCTGCTCCCCCCAGCGCCGCGGTGGAGGCGCCGGCCGTGGCGGCTGCCCCCACGGCTGCCCGCCCCACGGCTGCGGCTGCGGCGGTGGCGGCTGGTCCGGCGGCTGGTCCGGCGGCTGCTCCACTGGCTGGGTCTCCCTCCTCGGTCCCACCGGGCAAGCCTATAGACTGCCAGCGCACAAGCGCGCCCAAGCTGTGGGAGTTGGCATCATGCCCGACCAAACCGAACCTCTCGGCCAGGAGCCCGTCTCCGTCCCGGCAACCACCACCGGCGCGACGGCGACCGGGGCGACCAGCGCCGGCTTCACCGCCCTCCTGGCGGTCGCCGGCGGCGCGGTCGCCCTCGGCGCGGTCGCCCTCGGCGCGGTCGCGATCGGGCGGCTGGTGATCCGCCGGGCGGTCATCCGCCAGCTCCGCGTCGGCGAGCTGGACATCGCCCACCTGCGGGTCGGCCGCCTGGAGATGCTCGAGCCCGAGAGCTAGGTCGTCCAGGCGCTACTTCCGCTCGGCGCCTTTGTCCGCCTTCGCCTTGGCCTCGCTCGGCTTCGGCTTGGCCGGCTTCGGCTTGGCCGGCCGGTGGGGTCTCGCTCCGTGGGCGGGCCCACCACCCCGGGCGGGAGCTCCGCCGCTGTGGGAGCCGGTCACCCGGTCAGGCGCCGACGGCACGGCCGACGGCCGCCGCGCCGGAACCCCGCCCGTCTGCGGCCTGACCACCCGCAGCGTCCCGGGCCCCACCCCCTGGGCCCCCGACCCCCCGGATCCGGTTCCCCCAAGGCGGGACGCGCTCGAACCCGACCCACCGGCCGCGGCCCCCCCGGTGGGGGACCGTCGTCCAGGGATCAGGGCGGCGCCCTGCGCTGTCCACAGCCCCCCGGCGACCAGGGTCCCGGCGAGGGCCACGGCGACCAGCCTGCTCCGCGACCGGCGGCCGGGAACGGGCCGCGGCTGGCGCGAGCAGAAGGCGGCCAGGGCCGAGGGCTCGCCGGCCAGCTCGTCCGGGGTGGGCGGGGCGGCGGCGGCCTGCAGCAGCCTGGCCACGGCGGCGTACGGCGGCGGCGCGTCCAAGGGGTCCAGGCGGCCGGCCAGGAGCCGCTCGGCGGTGTCGTCGTCGAGCGGGTCGATCGTGGAGGTCGGGTCGTCCGGCATCTCAGCCGGGAACACGTCCTTGGCGCCCCATCCCGTTACACCGCCCCCCCGGACCCGCTCATCCGCGTCCAGCCGCTGGGCGAGGCGGCGGAGGGCGCGGTGGGCGAGGACCCGGACCGTGCCGGGGCGTTTGCCGGTGATGGTGGCGACCTGGGCGACGTCGAGGCCGGCGACGACGCGGAGGAGGACGACCTCGGCCTGGTCGCGGGGGAGGGTGGCGAGCAGGGCGACGGCGGACTGGGTGGAGATGGCGTCGAGGGCGGCCTCGGCGGGGTCGTCGACGGCGGGGAGGTCGGCCAGGGCCTCCAGGGGGACGAGCTCGTCGTGGCGGCGGGTGCGGCGACGCCAGCGGTCGACGGCGCGGTGGCGGGCGACCATGAACACCCAGGCCCGGAAGGCGCGCTCGTCGCCGGAGAAGCGGGTGAGGCCGTCCACGACCCGCAGCCAGGTCTCGGAGGCCAGGTCCTCCCCCGCCCCTGGGGCCAGGGCATCCAGGTAGCGGAGCAGGCGGGGCTGCAGGTCCCGCCAGAGCACGCGGAAGGCGGCCTCGTCGCCGGCGGCGGCGGCGTCGAGCACCGCCGTGAAGGAGGGGCCGACCATGGGGCGATCACGCTGACCGTTCCCGCCAGGTACTGTCAACCGGACCGCTTTCGCCCGGTCGGTGCAAGTCGTCCGCTCCGGGTGAGATCATCTGCGGCGCGACGAGCGACCGTACTGGCAGGCGCGAGGGAAGGAGCCATGCTGACCGGGACCGTGCTGGTGGCCGACGACGATGCCGACATCGTCCGCTTCGTCGAGGTCAACCTCCGCCTCGAGGGCTTCCAGGTGGTGACCGCCCGCGACGGCCAGGAGGCGCTCACCAAGGCCCTGGAGCTGGAGCCCGACGTGGTGCTCCTGGACGTGCTGATGCCGCGGATCGACGGCTACACGGTCTGCGCCCGCCTGCGGGCCGACCGGCGGGGCGCCGCCATCCCGGTGATCCTGCTGACCGCCAACTTCATCTCCGCCGACCAGGAGATCGCCCGCCGGGCCGGGGCCGACGACTTCGTGGTCAAGCCCTTCGACCCCTATGAGCTCATGGCGCGGGTCAAGGCGCTGATCCCGGGTCGGCGGTGAGGGCGCGCCGTAGGACCTTGCCCACCATCGACTTGGGCAGCTCGGAGCGGAACTCGACGGTGGCCGGGACCTTGTAGGGGGCCAGGCGCTCGCGGCAGAACGCCCGCAGCTCCTCCACGCTGGCCCGCTGGCCGTCGGCCAGCACCACCCACGCCTTGGCCACCTCGCCCTTGGCCTGGTCGGGCACGCCGGCCACCCCGACCTCGGCCACGGCCGGGTGGGCGGCCAGCACCTCCTCGATCTCCCGCGGCCACACCTGGTAGCCGTGGATCTTGATGAGGTCCTTGATGCGGTCGACGATGAACAGGTAGCCGTCGGCGTCCAGGTAGCCGAGGTCGCCGGTGTGCAGCCAGCGCCCGCCGTCGTGGTCGCGGACGGTGCTGGCCGTCTCCCTGGGGTCGTCCCAGTACTCGGCCATCAGCTGGGGCGCCCGGATCAGCACCTCGCCGACCTCCCCGGTCGGCAGCTGGGCGCCGCTGTCGGGGTCGACGATGCGCATCTCCACGTCGGGCAGGGGCATGCCCACCGAGCCGATCTTGTTGGGGCCCTCCACCGGGTTGACGGCGCAGGCCAGCATGGCCTCGGTGAGCGAGTAGCCCTCGACGATGCGGCCGCCGGTCAGCTCCTCGAAGCGGCGCTTGGTCTCGGCCAGCAGCGGCGCCGCCCCCGAGAAGCAGACCTTGACGGAGCTGAAGTCGACCTTGCCGGCGCGCACCTTGGGGTGGTGCAGCAGGGCGTTGAACAGCGTGGGCACGCCGCTGAAGGCGGTCGGGCGGGTCTTTGCGATGGTGGCCAGCAGGTCGTCGAGGTCGCGGGGGTTGGGCACCAGGGCTATGGCGTTGTGGTTGCGCAGGGCCACGCTCTGGATGCCGATGTTGGCGAAGGAGTGGAACAGCGGCAGGGCGGCCATGATGACGTCGTCCCAGGGGGCGGTGCCGGCCTGCAGCCAGACGCCGAGCTGGCGCCCGGTGATGGTGTAGTGGCGGTGCAGGCCGACCACGCCCTTGGGGGTGCCGGTGGTGCCGCCGCTCATCAGGATCACCGCCGGGTCGCCGGGCGCCACCTCGACCGCCGGCCGGGACGCGCCCTGGTGGCCCTCCAGCAGGTCGCCGAGCCACAGGTCGCCCTCCTCCAGGGTCACCCGGTGCCCGTCCTTGCGCTCCTTGGCCAGGGTGAACAACACCCGCAGCAGCGCCGGCAGGTACTCCTTGACGTTGGTCGCGATCACCCGCTCGAGGGCGGTGCGCGGCTGGACCGCCTTGACCCGGCGGTAGAAGGGGGTGAGGACCACGATCGTCTCGGCCCCGGTCCGGGCCAGCGCCCCCTCCAGCTCCTGCTCGGTGTAGATCGGGTTCAGCGGGACCAGGATGGCCCCGGCCTTCCAGGCGCCGAGCTCGCAGATCAGGAACTGCGGGCAGTTGGGCAGCAGCAGCGCCACCCGGTCCCCCCTGGCCACCCCGAGCCCGGCCAGGGCGGCCGCGAAGGCGTCGCTGCGCCGGTCCAGCTCGCCGTGGCTGACCGCCCGCCCCTTGAACAGCGCGGCCGGGGCATCCGGCCGCTGCGCCACCGCGTCGGCCAAGTCGTCCAGCAGCGTCCGCTCCGGGTAGGGCCCCAGCGTCGGGGGGACGCCCAGGTCGTAGTGGTCAAGCCAAGGAGCCGCTTCCATCCCACCATCCTCTGCCCGCTCTGCCCCCCTTGCGCGGGTTTAGGGTACCTCGGACAGCGACCCGACCGGCTGGCCACCGGGAGGTAGAACCCGCCGTCGCCCACCGTCCTGGCCAGCAGCTCGGTCATGGCCGGGGCGGCCAGCGGGCGGGCGAAGTGGTATCCCTGCCCGTCCTGGCAGCCCAGGGCGACCAGGTGGGTGGCCCTGCTCGGGCTCCTCGATGCCCTCGGCCACGGTGTGCAGCTGGAGGGTGTGGCTGAGCTTGACGATGGCGTTGGCCAGGGCGGCGTCCTCCCGACCCCGGCCGATCCCGTCCACGAACGCCTTGTCGATCTTGAGCATGTCGATCGGGAAGCGGCGCAGGTAGCTGAGCGACGAGTAGCCGGTGCCGAAGTCGTCGATGGCCAGCAGCACCCCCAGCCCCTTCAGCTCCCGCAGCCGGTTGCTCATGGCCTCGATGTCGGTCACCAGCACGCTCTCGGTGATCTCGAGGGTGAGCAGGCGCGGCGACAGCCGGGCCGTCTCCAGCACCCTGACGACCTCGCCGATCAGCCGCGGCTCCTCCAGCTGGCGGCCGGACAGGTTGACGGGCATCGACAGCGGCGGCGCGTCCGGGAACTGGTCCTGCCAGCGCCGGGCCTGGAGGCAGGCCTGGAGCAGCACCCAGTCGCCGATCGGCCCGATCAGCCCCTGCTCCTCGGCCAGGGGGATGAACGCCGGCGGCGGCAGGAGGCCCTTGGTCGCCGGCGGCGTGCCCGAGGCTGTCGTTGACGTGCTTGAAGTCATCCAGGTCGATGAACAGCACGGCCAGGTCGCCCTTGCCGTCGCGGGCCAGGGCGTGCTCGACCCGCTCGGCGAACAGGGTCCGGTTGGCCAGGCCGGTCAGGCCGCCGTGGAAGGCCTGGTGGACGAGCTGGGCCTCCAGCTCCTTGCGGTCGGAGACGTCGCGGGTGTTCAGCGCCAGCCCGCGCGCGTTGGGGTCCTCGAGCAGGTTGGCGGCCACCGTCTCGGAGTGCAGCCAGGTGCCGTCGCGGTGGCGCACCCGCCAGGACTCGGCCGGCGTCACCCCCGGCCGCAGCGCCGCCTCGGCCACGAACCGGGCCACCCGCTCGCGGTCGTCGGGATGGACCAGGGAGAGCGGGTCGCCGTCGACCAGCTCGCCGGGGTCGTAGCCGAGCACCCGCCGGACCGACTCGCTGTGGTAGCGGACGGCCCCGTCGGCGTCGACGATGCTGATCACGTCGGAGGAGCTCTGGACCAGCGACCGGAAGCGCTCCTCGCTGGCCCGCAGGGCCCGCTCGGCCGCCTCCAGCCGCACCCGGCGCATGCTCTCCAGGCTGGCCAGGTCCAGCTCCAGCTTCTTGCCCTTGTTGGCGGCGCCGATGTCGCCGGTCATGGTGAGCACCACCTCGCCCTTGGGGGCGGCGATCTTCGCCCCCGCCGCCAAGGTGCCGTCGTCCACCACCAGGGGCGACGACGCGCTCGGCGCCGCCTGGGTGGGCGTCTCCTCCCCGCCGCCGCAGGCGGCCAACGCCAGCGCCCACTCCGACCAGCCGAATCCTCCGTCCCACAGCCACCCTCCTGTCGGGCGCTCGATCTCGCTCTCGATGTTGTTTCGGCAGATCGCGGGCGCGGATGAGCCTCCGGGTATGCTGGCCGTCCTCCGGGTTCGGGCGACGGCGAGAGGGGCAGGGTGCGACCGGAGCGGGTTCGTCGGGACCAGGCGCGGGTCGTCGGCATCCAGGCGCAGACCTCCAGCCAGCGGGAGGCCGACCCGGCCACCGCGGCCGTGCCCGGCCTGTGGTGGCGGTTCCAGGACGACCGGCTCGGCGACCGCATCCCCGGGCGCGGGGGCCGCGCCACCTGCGCCGTCTACAGCGACTACCAGGACGCCGGCGACGGCGACCGGCGCTTCAGCTGCCTGGTCGGGGCCGAGGTGGCCGAGGCCGGCGAGCCACCGGCGGGCCTGGCCGCGGTCACCGTCCCGGCCGGCGACTACCTGGTGTTCGCGGCCCGCGGGCCGATGCCGGCGGCGCTGGCCACCACCTGGGAGCGGATCACCGAGTTCTTCGAGCACGCCCCCACCTCCCGGGCGTTCACGGCCGACCTCGAGGTCCACTACCCGGCCGGCTCGGCCGTGGACGTGTTCGTGGCGATCGACGGCGGCTGACCGACCGGCGAAGGCCGACCCACGCCTTCCGTCAGGCGCCGGGGGCCTCGGCCAGGTTCTGGAGCCGGACCTTGCTGTGGGCGACCAGCCGGCCGCGGTCGTCGCTCATCTCCACCTGCCAGAGCTGGGTGGTGCGGCCGCGGGACAGCGGGGTGGCCTCGGCCCGCAGGCCGCCCTCGCGGACCGCCCGCAGGAAGTCGGTGTGGTTGGAGACGCCCACCACCTTGCCCAGGTCGCCGAACCAGCTGGCCCCGGCCACGCTGGCCGCGGTCTCGGCCAAGGTGGCGTAGACCCCGCCGTGGACAAGGCCGAACGGCTGGTGCAGGTCCGGGGTGACCGGGCAGGTGAGCACCACCCGGTCGCCGGAGGCCTCCTCAATCCGGATGCCCAGCAGCTTGATCAGGCCGGTCTCGACCTGCTCGCGGTCCCGGTCGTCGGGGGCGCTCATGGCTGGGTCCCTGCGGGCGGCTGCTGGCGCAGGGCGTCGGCCAGATCGCGCTGGATCATGGTCAAGGTGAGGTCGGAGCGCGTGCGCTCGATGATCGAGCGGGCCACGTCGGTGGAGCGGCGGAGGTTGCCGGTGATGGCGTCCGGGTAGTCGAGGTCGGCCAGCAGGGCGTGGATCTCCTCCATGGCCGCGAACAGGGCCGAGGCCCGCGGCACGTCGCCCACCCGGAGGACGTCCAGCAGGTGGCGGCGGAGCTCGCCGACCGTCTCGGCCAGCCCGTTGAGGTAGGGGGCGTCGCCGACCCCGACGTCCTCGGGCGACGGCAGCGGGTCGCCGGCGACCAGCGCCCTGGTCGCCAGGGCCTCGGCATACTCCTTCTGGGCGTCCTGGAGGAAGCCGGCGTAGAGGATGTCGGGATGGGCGGCCAGCACCGTGGAGGCCACCTCCAGCAGCTCCCTGGCCTGGGCGAGCAGCTCGCCGGCCCGGTCGAGCTCCGTCCGGTGGGCGGCCCGGATGGCGTTGGCCGAGCAGCGGACCGCCTGGCGGGCGTTGCGGATGCCGACCTCGCGGGCCTGGTGCTTGGCGTCCAGGCGGGCCCGCAGGCCGGCGGCGGCCTGGCCGAGGCTCATTCGGTGGACAGGGGCACCTGGCCGCCCCAGGCGGCCGGGGCCCAGCGCTCGCGGCGCTCGGCCGAGCGGGTGGCGGCGGCCCGGGCCCGGCGGCGGCGCGAGCGGCGCCAGCCGAGGGTGACCAGGGTGAGCAGGTAGCCGGCGAGCAGCAGGCCGGCCCCGGCGGCGGCCAGCCACCAGCGCCCGCCCAGGGCCACCCAGGCCCGCGACCCGGCCGCCGTGGCCACCACCAGCGCCAGCAGGAACCGGCGGCGCCGGGTCGCGGCCCGGCGGCTGGCGGAGCGCCGGCGGGCCAGCCGGGCGGCCGCGACGGCCGCCTCCAGCTCCTCGTCGCTGGGCTCGGTGGGCAGGTTGCCGGTGGTCCAGGGGCGGGCGCCGCCGGAGGTGAGCCGCCGCCCACCCTCGGAGGCCTCGAAGGCCAGCTCGGCCCGGCCGCGGCGGGCCAGGGGGACCAGCAGGGCGACCCAGATCACCACCACGAGCGCGAACACGGCGAGGCCCACGTGTCACCCTCCTCGGCCGCCAACGGCTTCCTGACCAGGGCCGGCAGGGCCCGAGGCAACGTAGCACGGCCAATATGCTCGATCAACGACCTCAGCGGGTACCCGACGGTCGACCGAGAGGAGGCACACGTATGGCTGTTCCCGAGCCCCACGACGGGCCGACCGCCGACAAGGACCGCGACTGGAACTGGTCGGAGCAGGGCGCCAAGCAGGTCGACGCCATGCTGGACAAGGGCGGGTGGAAGGAGGTCGCCAGGGCCCACGCCTGGTACGACGACGCCGATGGCGACCCGCCGGAGAAGAAGGGCGCCTACAAGCTCCCACACCACGAGCTGATCGACGGCCGCCTCCAGGTCGTCTGGCGAGGCGTCAGCCACGCCATGAACGTCCTGGCCGGTGGGCGGGGTGGGGTCGACATCCCCGACAAGGAGCGGCGGGACGTCTGGCGCCACCTGGCCCGCCACTACCAGCAGTTCGACGAGGAGCCGCCCCAGCTGTCCTAGCGGACAGAGCCCGGCGCCCAGCATCCCAACCCCGCGTACTGGACCCCGGCGCGCCGGACCTTCAACCCCGGCGCGCCGGACCTTCAACCCCGGCTGCTGGGGCCCCTACCGGGAGGGTAGCCGACCGGTGCGTGAAGCTCCCGCGGTTGTCCACACCCCCCGCCCGGTCAGCCGGCGGGCGGATGCTGATGGCGCTCGTCCGGCACCGGGCCGCGGGCGGTTTCGACGGCGTGGGCGAGGACGGGGGCGAGGACGGCCCACTCCTCGCGGACCGCCTTGGGGTTGCCGGGGAGGTTGACGACCAGGGCCCGGCCGACCAGGCCGGCGGTGGCCCGCGAGAGCATGGCGAAGGGGGTGATGGCCAGGCTGGCGGCGCGGAGGGCCTCGACGATCCCGGGGGCCTCGCGGTCCAGCACGGCCCGGGTGGCCTCGGGGGTGACGTCGCGGGGGCCGAGGCCGGTGCCGCCGGTGGTCAGGACCACGTCGGCGTCGGCGGCCATGGAGCGCACGGCGGCCGCGATCGGCTCGCGCTCGTCGGCCACCACCGCCCGCGAGACGACCTCGGCCCCGGCGTCCTCGAGCAGCCCGCAGAGGGCGCTGCCGCCGGCGTCGTCCCTGGTCCCGGAGGCGACCCGGTCGCTGACGGTGAGCACCGCCACCCGCATCCCGTCCAGGCGGCTCACCTCGCCCGGTACTCCCCCGAGCGGCCGCCGCGCTTGGCCAGCAGGCGCAGGTCCTCGACCCGGGCGTCGCGCTGGACGCCCTTGACCATGTCGTAGAGGGCCAGGGCGGCGGTGGCGGCGGCGGTCAGGGCCTCCATCTCGACCCCGGTGCGGCCGGTGGTGCGGACGGTGGCGGTGATCCGCGCGGCGTCGGCCTCCAGCTGAAGGTCGACCTCGACCCCGGTGATCGGCAGCGGGTGGCAGAGCGGGATCAGGTCGGGGGTCCGCTTGGCCCCCATGATGCCGGCGACCCTGGCCACGGCCAGGGCGTCGCCCTTGGGCAGGCCGCCCGAGGCCAGCAGCTCCAGGGTCTCGGGGGCCAGGACGACCCGGCAGCCGGCGGTGGCCTCCCGCTCGGTCTCGGGCTTGGCCGAGACGTCCACCATCCGGGCCGCGCCGCTCTCGTCCAGGTGGCTGAGGCGCCGGACCTGATTCACCGGGGCACCCCCCTGGGGTTCCCCGGACCCCTCCATCTCGCTCACCGGGCCACCCAGGCCAGGTCCTCGCGGAGCAGCACCACCTGCACGGCCGCGCCGGCGGGCAGCTCGCGGTGCTCGGCCGGGACCACCGCCAGCCCGTCGGCGGCGACGCAGGAGGAGAGCACCCCCGAGCCCTGGTTGCCGGTGAGGGTGGCGACCAGACCCTCGTCGCCGACCTCGAGGCGGACCCGCAGGAACGACACCTTGCCGGCCGGGCTGCGCACCGGCTCGCCCAGGCGGGCCACCACCCGGGGCCGGTCGAGGCGGTCGTCGGGGTGGCCGGCGAGGCGGCGCAGGCCCGGCCGGACCAGGGTCTCGAAGACCACGAAGCAGGAGACGGGGTTGCCGGGCAGCCCGTACAGCGGGGTGCCGGCGGCGACCCCGAACGCCTGCGGCATGCCCGGCTGCATCGCCACCTTGAAGCTGCGCACGTCGCCGAGGGTGGCCAGGACCTGCTTGGTGTAGTCGCGGTCCCCCACCGACACCCCGCCCGAGGTCAGCACCAGGTCGCCCTCGGCCGCGGCCAGCGCGAACCCGCGCCGCAGCGCCTTCGGGTCGTCGCGGAGCTTGTCGCAGCGCAGGGCGTCGGCCCCGGCCGCGCGGACCTGGGCGACCAGCAGCCAGGAGTTGGAGTCGCGGATCTGGCCCGGCCCCAGCGGCTCGCCCGGGTCGACCAGCTCGTCGCCGGTGGACACGACCATGACGTGGGGGCGGGGGTGGACCGGCACGTTCCTGCGGCCGACCGAGGCCAGCATGCCGATGGCCGCCGGGTCCAGGGCCCGGCCCCGCTCCAGCACCACCGTGCCCTGGCGGACGTCCTCGCCGGCCTCGCGCACGAACCGGCCCGGGCCGGGGTCGAGGCGGACCAGCACGGTGTCGCCGTCGACCGAGGTCTGCTCGACCGGCACCACCGTGTCCGCCCCCGGCGGCAGGGCGCCGCCGGTCATGATGCGGGCGGCCGCGCCCGGCTCGACCGTGGGCAGCCGCCCGGTGCCGGCGAACACCTCGCCGGTGACCTTGAGGGCGACCGGGTGGTCCTCGCCGGCGCCGGTCAGGTCGGCCCCACGGACGGCGAAGCCGTCCATGGCCGAGTTGGCGAACGGCGGCAGGTCCTCGGCCGCGGCCACGTCGGTGGCCAGCACGCAGCCGAGGGCGGCGGTCAGGGCCACCTCCCGGACCGGCAGCGGAGAGAGTCGCTCCAGCACGCCCGCCCGCGCCTCGGCGAACGGCACCAGGTCGGGCGGGTTCGGCCGGTCGGGGGGGAAGGCGGCGGTCATGGGCTGATGCTAGTGCCTCGCCGGTCCCCGCGCCTCCGCCTGCCGGTCCAGCTCGGCCACGAAGCGGCGCAGGAAGGCCACGAACCCCGGGCCGATGTCGTCGCGGCGGGCGGCCAGCTCGACCGTGGCCCGCAGGTAGTCGTTCTTGTCGCCGGCGTCGTAGCGGGTCCCGGTGAAGGCGTAGGCCAGCACGCCGCGGTCGGAGCCGTGGACGAGCCGCTTGAGGGCGTCGGTGATCTGGATCTCGTTGCCGGCCCCGGGCTCGGTGGCCCGCAGGGCCTCGAAGATCTCCGGGTGGAGCACGTAGCGGCCGATCACGGCCAGGGTCGAGGGCGCCTCCTCTGGGGCCGGCTTCTCGACGATGTCGGCCATCCGGAACAGCCCCGGCTCGACCTCGTCGGCCGGGGCCACGCAGCCGTAGGCCTTGATCTGGGAGCGCTCGACCTCCATGGCCGCGACCACGCTGGTCCCGTGCCGCTCGAAGCTGGTGATCAGGTCGGCCAGCAGCTTGGAGCCCTCGTCGATGACGTCGTCGCCCAGCAGGACGGCGAACGGCTCGTTGCCGACGTGCTGCTCGGCCACGCTGACGGCGTGGCCGAGGCCGAGCGGGGCCTTCTGGCGGATGTAGTGGACCTGGGCCATGTCGGAGATGGTCCGGATCAGCTCCAGCTTGTCCTCGTCGCCCTTGTCGGTGAGCAGCTGCTCCAGCTCCACCGAGCGGTCGAAGTGGTCCTCGATGGCCTGCTTGCCGCGGCCGGTGACGATCAGGATGTCCTCGATCCCGGACGCGACCGCCTCTTCGATCACGTACTGGATGGAGGGCTTGTCGACCAGGGGCAGCATCTCCTTGGGCTGCGCCTTGGTCGCGGGGAGGAAGCGGGTCCCGAGGCCAGCCGCCGGGATCACGGCCTTGCGTACCTTCACGATGGCGATTCCCCCGAATTTCGCTGTTCAGACGCAGGATTCTACTCGACCCGGGCCGCCCGTCCCTTGACCTGGCCGGGTCGGGCGGCCAGCGGCAGCAGGCGGGGCCCGGCGGTGACCACCCGGTCCCGCCCCTGCAGCTTGGCCTCGGAGAGTGCCTCGTCAGTGGCCCGCAGTAACTCCTCGGGGAGGTCGCGTGCTCGGGGAAGCAGGCCACCCCGATCGACACCGTCAGCCGGACCCCGCCGTCGTCGCCATGAGCGCAGAACGGGGTGCGGTGGATGGCCAGGCGCAGCTTCTCGGCCACGGCCAGGCCGCCCTCCAGGTTGGTCTCGGGCAGGATGAGCACGAACTCCTCGCCGCCGTAGCGGGCGAAGGTGTCGATGTCGCGGACGCTGCCAGCAGCTTGGGCAGGTCGTGGGTCGAGGACAGGGTCTCGCCCAGCCGGTTCATGGAGCGGGCCAGCTCGTCGCGGCTGGAGCGCAGGGCCGTCAGGTACTCGCCCAGCTCGACCCGCATGCGCTCGAAGGCGCGGGCCCAGCTCTCCGACCTCGCCGCCGGAGCGGATGCCCGAAGGCGGCTGACCAGCAGCCGGGCCTGCTCCCCGACGCCCGAGGTGAGCGGCTCGGTGGACATGACCACCTGGCGGCCGGCCAGCTGGCCGCGGCGGATGCCGTTGGCCGCCGGGACCCGGTCCTCGGCCGTGAGGCGGCCGATGGTGCTGGCCACCGGGACGTCCCCGATGGCCAGGGTCAGGTCGGCGTCCAGGGTGGCCCTGGCCAGCCGCTGCAGCTCCTGGTTGTCCATCCAGACGCCGGCCGTGACCGTCCCCAGCAGGCAGCGCCGCCCCCCGCCGCGGCAGTCCCGGGCGCGCAGGTCGGCGCTGTGGTGCTGGAGCATCGCCCAGCTGACGACCTTGCCGGGCTCGGCGGGCAGCAGCATGCCGAGGGGGGCCCGGCGGGTCCCGGGAGGAACCCGGGGCTGGTGTGGCCGCCCCGGCCCAGCACCCGGGCGTCGGGCGCGGTCACGGCCAGGAGGAGGTCGGACGCGCCCTGGCGGCGGAGCACGGCCCGCACCTGGCCGGCGTCCCCCGGCGGCCATGGGCCCGGAGCAGGTCGGGATCCCTGGCCAGGGCGGCCACGGCGTCGCGGGCCCGCCGGAGCCGGTCGTCGAAGGCGACCTGGGCCGAGGCTCGGGCCAGCTCCAGCTCGGAGCGGACCTGGCGCTGGGTGGTGTGGGCCACCGCCGACCAGCCGTAGGCGGTGGCCGCGGTGACCGGCACCATCACGATGACGATGAAGAAGAGCGTGAGTCGGCCCGTAGCGACACGGTCTCTCCAGACGAGCCTGCCGTTTGACCTATTACTGTCGAACGGTCGGAAGCGTACCGCGTCAGGCGGCCGAGTCCACAATCGGCGACAAACGGGTGCGAGCGGCCCGCGCCTGGTTCATCATGGATTGGTGGGTTGTTCGCCGACGGGCGCTCTGCCCGAACACCATGCGAAGCGAGGGGGTATCGCGCCGTGCCTGGTGACCGGAAGCCGTCGAAGCGCAGGTCTCGTCCAGAACGCGAACGCATCGAGTACGCCTCCGACGCCCTCGACTGGCTGGACCAGCAGCTCGAGCCGACGCCGCAACTCCCTCCCGCCGACCCCCAACCTCAGTTCCCCCCCGTCGACCCCCGACCGTATCCACCCGGGCCTCCGGCCCCCGAGCGACCGAGGCAGGCCATGGCGGTCCCCGACACCCCACCCCCGCCCCCACCCCCCCGCCCCCCCCCCACCCCCCCCCCCCCCCCCCCCCCCCCCCTTTCCCCCCCGCCCCCCCCCCACCCCCCCCCCCCCCCCCCAACCCACAACCCCCCCCCACACCCACCCCACCCCCCCCCCCCCCCTCCTCTCC
>Ga0190274_10001115_pt1 | contig 15766 bp, 12 predicted proteins | sample Popmic531T_FD_133002 | JGI IMG/M metagenome (GOLD analysis project Ga0190274, IMG submission 133002) | Populus adjacent soil microbial communities from riparian zone of Yellowstone River, Montana, USA - 531 T | ecosystem: Environmental > Terrestrial > Soil > Riparian zone | place: USA: Montana...
GCCGCTCCTTCGGGGGACGCGAGCGCTTCGGCCAACGTGTCGGTGTTCGCGAAGTCACCGACGAAGAATGCGAAGTGGTCGGCGTCGCTGCCGTCTGGGTTGGAAATCGCCGTGCTGTACTCGTACGAGAGCAGTCCCGGCAAATTGTCCACCTTCGGCAGATGATGCTGGGTGTAGTACTCCACGAATGCATCCGGGTCTGTCGGGCGGGGGTAGAGCACCAGGATCGACGCGGTGCGCACGGCGGTCATACTGCGAGTCCTGCCGTGAACTCTTCCTGCACGCGGTCACGCTGCGCGGCGCGTGCTTTTGCTTCGTCCACGTAGGCCAGCGCTTTGTCAGCATCGAAGAAGAAGTTCGGCAGATCGCGCGGATCGTTGAACGCCATCGTGAAACGGTGACCGATCTCCGGAGTGACGGTGGCCTCGGCGAGCAGTTGAACCGCATGCTGCGGCCAGGGCGCCATCATCGTGTTGGTGAACAGGGTCGGCCACTGCGCGTACTCCCAGAACCGCTCGAACGTGTTGACCATCCACGCCTCATCAAAGGCGCCGCCCGCGGCATCCCGTTCCCGGATCGCGGCGTGAACGATTGAAGCGGCCTCGCTCGCGCTGTTGGCGCCTTGACCGGTGCACGGGTCGTTCAACACGACGACGTCGGCGATGCCCATCGCCTGCCGTCCCGAAGGCAGCGTGAGAACGGGCTTGCGCACGATGGGCGGGACACCCCCGACCAGCCAGGCGTTCGCGTCGGCGATCCGCGCATTCGCGTGCCGATCGGATTCCCAGGGGAAGAAGTCCTGGAAGATTCCCTGGGCGACGGCGAGGGCAGCATCACTGTCGTTGATCTCCGCGAACCGGTCCATCGGACCGCCCGGAATCGCCTCGATCACCCAGGTGATCGCGTCGCCGTTGGCCATGAGCATCGGGATGCCGAACGCCTCACCGACACCCGGAAGGATGTTGTAGGCCACGCCGTCCGGAGCCGGGTGCGGGACATCGAGGACGGAGAGCATCAGGATCCTGCGCTGCGGGCCGGGGTAGGTCATCCGCGCCTGGTCCACCTCGAACTGGCGCGTGATGTCGCCCTTGCCGGCCGCGACGATGGTCAGGTCGGCAGCCGCACTGATCTCGTCGAGCCGAGCGAGATCGATCGACTCGTACACGACCTCGCCGCCGCGCTTCTCGAACTCGCTCAGCCACGTCGCGAACTTGACCCGCTGGTCCACGGCCTGGCCGTGGCGGGCAAGTCGACCATCGACGGAAAGAGCGACCGTGCCGTCCCCGGCGCCGACGCGGACGAACGTCTTGTCCATCAAGGGGCCGACACCGTCCCAGAAATTGATGCCCAGCGCTCGCTCCCGATCCAGTCCGCGGCTGAACACTCCATTGCTCGACGGGAGGCGGGTAGCTGCGAAGTCTTCCGGACGCTTGTCTGAGTAGATGATGACCTCATCCCCGTCCTGCAGCAGCGAGAACCCGAGTTCCAAGCCCGAGTGTCCTGCACCGACGATCGCTACCTTTGCCATCTGCAACTCCTTCGTTGAACGCCTGAATGGCTCCTTTTCATGGTGCGCGACGAAGGACGCGCTGTCGCCACGTAGTACTACGTGACTGTGCTGTCGTCTCGGTTGAGGACCCTGGTGTCTTCTTGGTTGAGGACGGCCGCAGCTTGGGCCCGGGACACGACCCCCAGCTTGCGGAGCACGTTGTCGACGTGACCTTCGGCTGTGCGCACCGACACGACGAGATGCTGAGCGATCTCCTTGTTGCTGGCGCCACGGGCCAGGAGGTGAGCGACTTGCGACTCCCGCAAGGTGAACCGGCCCGACGCGGAAAGGGGACTGGTGGGTGTTGCCAGCGCTTGGAGTTCACTGAGTCCGTCGCGCGCTGAGAGGGTGCGACCCTGGCTCACGGCACGTGCGAACGCTTCCACGCCCAACGCGGAGGCGAGCTGCTCCCGCGCGAGCCGCGCCGCGGACGCGAGGTCGGGACCGAACGCCATAACGGTCGTCTCGGCGCGTTCCCACAGGGTGTCAGTCACGCCCGCCGCGACCGCGCCCCGATGCGGGTCATCAGCTGCCGAGACGAGAACCTCGGCGCTGAGCGCCATCCCGAGCACATCGTCCAGTCGCGCGTGCTCTCCCACGGCTTCCGCGGCTAGGGCCCGGGCCTCCTTGGTGAGACCACGCTTGTTCGCGACGAACGATTGAACCCATTTCGTGTACGACAGGCACCATTCATCACCGACACGCTTGCTCGCGTCGATCGCCGCAGCACAGATGGCGTCCGCCTCCTCGTCGTCGCCCTGGAGCGAGAATGTGAGCGCCTGCTGGAAAAGCGTCATCAGCAGTCCATCGGTCTGACCTGCCGCCGTATGGCCGAGCGCGGCGGTCGTGAACTTGCGTTGCGCAGTGCCCACATCGCCTGCAAACAGGGCCGCGCCACCCTCCCATGTGTCGCAGTGCGATAGCAGCGCCGCCGATCCGAGCCGCTCGCCGATCCGACGGCACTCCACGAGCATCGCCGACGCCGTGGCCACGTCGCCCTGAAGTTCCGCGATCCAGCTCGCCGACCACAGTGCCGCACCTCTCACTTCAGCGGTGGCCGGTGCCTTCAGCGCCGACGCCAGCCACTGGCTTCCGGTCGACAGTGCGCCGCCCATCACCCACAGCGGAACCAGTGCGAGGGCTAGGCGGTATGCACCGTCCGTGTCGTCGGCAGAATTGGTGAGCTCCCACGCGCGCACATAGTTATCGAAGTCCGCGTGGATCTCCGCCATCACCGTCCGCTGGGCGCCGGCCCAGAACTGCCCGTTGAGCTCGGCCGCGCGGGACACGAAGTAGAGGCGTCGCCGCTCGCCCGCCGCTGCGGCCCACGCAGCGCCCGCGCGCGAGCGCCCGAACATGCTCGTCGTGGCGAGCATCTTGAAACGGATGCCGCCCGATCGGGATTCCGCCGTGATCACGGATTTCGCGACCAGCCCGTCCACGGCGGCCTCGATCGCGGACGGAGCAACCTCTCCTCTCAGCACCACGGTGATGGACTCAATGGACGGTGCGGCTGCGAAATCCGCGATCGTGTGCCAAACGGTTCGTTCCTCGTCCGTGCACAGCTCGTAACTCCAGCCGATGACATGATCGAGCGCCTGATGTCTCGCGGCCGCAGTGGGGTCACCCCGAGAGAGCAGAACAAAGATCTCACCCGATATCAGGTGAGCGTGTATCTGCGGGATGCTGAGGGAGCGCGCGCGGGCGGCCGCGAGTTCGATTGCGAGGGGCAGCCCATCCAGTCTGCGGCACAGTTCGCCGACCAGCCGAGCGTCGTCGGCTTCGATCACGAGGTGCGGCGCGCGCGCCATCGCCCGCTCGATGAACAAGGCGGTCGCCGGCGACGCGAGCAACCGGGCTTCGTCGATCTCCCCGCCCTCGGCCGGGAGCCCGAGCGGCTCGATCGGAATGACCGATTCTCCCGTGACCTCCAGCTGCACCCGACTCGTGATGAGCACCCGGGTGCCGGGGGAGTTTTCGAGGATCTCGCGGACGAGTTCGGCGGCGAACGATGCCACTTGTTCGCAGTTGTCCAGGACGAGGAGCGTGTCACGACCCGCGAGCGATGCGGTCACATCGTCGAGAGATCCTTGCGCGCGCCTGCCGCGGGCGTGAAGGGCTGCCGACACCGCGGCGATGACCGCCAGCGGAGTCGTGGCAGAGGACAGATCGATGAAGACCACATCATCCTGGTAACGCTCGGCGTAGAGGCGTGCCGCCTCGATCGCGACACGGGTCTTGCCGACACCGCCCGGACCGGTGAGCGTCACCAACCGGCCCTGCTCCACCGCGGCAAGGACGCGGTCGACCGCCTCCGAGGAGCCGACGAAGCTCGTCATCGTGCCCGGCACCGCGCTCAGGCGATGAGCGCGCTGCACCACAGCCGGTTCGGACGGAGAGATATGCATCAGACTCCTTCGTCGTGATGTCGGTTCCTTGTCTACGACTGCGCGGTCACCACCGGAAGGCTACGACACATGTGCAGGCAAACGGGGCGGGTCCCCGACGATGAGCTGTCCTCCCGACGTCGTCATCTCGGCTCCCGCTGCGCCCTCGAGCCAAGCCAGCGCGAGTCGCACGGCCGGATCGCGGTCGGCCGCGTCGTGTCGCGCGATCTCCCCCACTCGCTCGGCGCCTGCCGACTGGAGGAGATCGTCGAGGATGTCCGCGCCCCGCGAGTATGTCAGCGCATAGCTCCGGTCGCCCATCCCGAACAGCGCATAACGGAGCCTGGACAGATCGGGCCTCGCGGCGAGGACCCTGTCGCGGAACAGGCGCGCGCCGCTGGGAAGCTCACCGTCGCCGTAGGTCGAACACACGATGACCGCGAAACGGTCCGGGTCGAGGTCGGTCGGCTCGGCCGAGCTCAGATCGAGGAGCGTCACTGCATTCGACATGGATAGGAACCGAGCCAACTCCTCGGCGACGAGTTCGGCGTTCCCCGACTCCGTGGCGTACGCAACCGTGACTCCGGGTCCGCGCGCCGTGCCCTCGTCCACCGTGTCTTCCGGGTCACGCGCCGCGGAAGGGAGTGTGGATGCAGAGCGCGCGATCATCCGCATGTCATCGAGAGCGCTCAGCTTTCGTCTCACTCGCCCGGGTCCCGCGGCTCGAGACTCGTGGGCGTCGATGAGAAGCCATCCGTCGTATCCCGTCGCGTACGGCACACGCGGTCGGAGCGCAGCCAGCCCCGCACTGCCCTTGGCCGTGATCTCCGCGGCTACGACAGCGGCCAGTTCACGGGCATCGGCCCTCTGCGAAGGGATCGTGCCGCGAGGACCCCGCCTCGCCCACCCAGCCACATAGAGTCCCGAATCGATCCGTCCTGCTGTCCGGGCCTCGGCGGACACCTCGACGAGACTGCGCGCCCGTTCGGCCGCGAACCCGATCGCGGTGATCACGTCGCTGACCCGGATGGTCGATTCCGCGCCCTTTGGATCCGTCATCGTCAGCGACGTCACCACGCCGTCGGTCGCGTTGACCGAGTGCGGGACATATCCGAAATACCACGCGACTCGAAGCCGCGGCACGGTCGGCCGCGGACGGCGGAGGATCTCGCTCACCAGGCGCGAACGTGGATCGTCCTCAAGGGCGGCGTCGTCGATGCCGTACACGACGTGATCCACATCGTGCATTTCGAGGATCTCGCGCATCATCACCGGGTCGAACTTCGCGCTCGAAGGCCGAGAGCGCCCAATGGCGTGGATCTCGGTGACGCTCGAGGCAATGGCATGGTGCGCCTCGTCGTCGATGTCGGAGTCCGCCAGGTGCTCGTCGCGCTTGGCGAGCAGACGGATGAGGTCCATCGCCACGTTCCCGTGACCCACCACGGCGACAGCGGCGCCCAGGCTCGGTGCGGGTCTTGGCTCATCGGGGTGACTGTTCAGCAGGCGTGTCACCCGACCCGCCCCATGCACTCCGGGGAGATCACCGCCGGGTATCGGAAGCGAGACGTCAGCGTGCAGACCCGTGGCCAGCACTACCGCGTCGAAGTCGGCGCGAAGGTGCTCGAGGGTTACATCCGTGCCGACATCGACCGATCCAAGAAACTCGACTCCATCCTTCTCGAAGAGCCGTGAGAACTGCCGCGACACCGCCTTCGTCCCCTGGTGGTCGGCGGCGACTCCGTACCGAACCAGCCCGAACGGAACGGGAAGTCGATCGATCACCGTGATCTGCGCGTGAGGAAGAGCACGTCTCAGCGCCTGCGCGGTGTAGCATCCCGAGGGGCCTGAGCCCACGATCGCCACCGTGGGGGTCTCGTGCTTGGCCGACGCGATCGGCGCGGGAGACCAGAGGACGGGAAAGCGCGTCATCCCTCGGAAGACCCACCCCCCCACCTGCGGCGGCCTGTCGGGGTCGAGATGCAGATCGGGGAGTGCGCTGAAGAGTCGAGGCAGGGCCACCGCGGCGACTTCGGCGCGCGCGACCCACGCACCGAGGCACACATGCACGCCCTTGCCGAAAGCGAGATGGGCCCCCTCCGGCTCGCGTCGGATGTCGAATACTTCGGGTGAGGACCACACTTTCTCGTCGCGATTGGCGGACAGGATGCAGATGCCGAGCTTCGCACCGGCGGGAAGCTGCACACCAGCCAGTACGGTGTCCCGCGTGGTCTGCCGCGAGTACATGCCGATCGGAGCGATCCATCGGATCGCCTCATCGAAGACCGCGTCCCAGCGCGCCGGATCTGCGCGGACGAGTGCGAGCTGGTCAGGGTTGGCCATCAGTGCCCAGGCTGCGACTCCTATGGCGTCGCGAGGTTCGTTCAGCCCTCCGCCGATCGTCATCTTCACATTGGCCCGTATGGCAGCCAGCGGCATGCGGTATTCGGGCAGCCCGAGGAGGGCGGACAGCAGACTTCCGTCGGGGTGGCGCACATGCCAGGCCAGCATCTCATCGAGCGCCTCGTCGACCTCGCCATAGGACGCCTCACCCTTGGCCCACACCTCTGGGTCATCTGCGTAGTTGCCAGTGGCATCGATCATCGTCTGCGACCAACGCTGCAGATCCTGCTGCGTAACATTGTGCAGACCGATCACGGCACGGAGATTCTCGGCGACGTAGGGGGCCGCGAAGTCCCAGACCAGGTCAGCGCCGGGACCCATGTCGATGAAATCGCGCAAGTATCGGTCCGCGTTCCGCTCGAAAACAGGAACCCAGGACTTCTTCACCGCCCCCGGCCGGAGCACGGGTTGCCAGGCCCGGCGCTCGATGAAATGGGCGGGATCGTCGCGTCGGAGCATCGAGTGGCCCATCGCGCGAATCATGAGGGATCCCTCTTCGTCTGCTGAGTAGACCTCCTGGTCCAGTTCGGTCTCGTGTACGGCCGCGTAGGACGTCACCAGGAACCGATTGATTGCCGGGACCCAGTGCACTCCCCCCTCAGCACGCAACCGATCAAAGGTAGGGAAGGGATCGCGGTACAGATCGGGAATCGTGACCCAGTCGGCAACGGGCGGCTCCTTCTGCCAGCTAGCCATGATCAGGACTCACTCAGCGAAGTGAGGACCCGACCAGCAGCAGGGAGTGCGCGCGCCGGGATTGCAACCCGGTCGAACCTGGTACCTGGTCGGTAGTTGTCGAAGAACAGATCCGCGCCCCGCGCGGTGAGCAACGGGCGGGCAAAACTCACGATCCCGGCTTCGTCCGTCGGTTGTTCGAGAACAAGAACTGTGCGCCTACCACCTATCGAGTCGGGGTCGTCGTCCGCGACAGACAAGTCGACGATGCCCTCGGTACATGTCACGGCGAACTCGCCGAAATCGACGTCGAGCATGCCGAAGTGCCCGCTGAACCGAACGGCGCCGACGAATCGTGCCCCGTCTTCGTCGATTGACGCCAACGGAAAGTGGAATTCCCCCGTGTCCAACCTCTTCGCACCGCCGGATGTCGACACCACGCCGTCGCTCATTCGGGTGATGTAGCTCACCCATGACGTCTTGACTCCCCACACGAGTCCGGTTGCAGCGTCCATGCTCAGTCTCCTTCTGCTGTCCGGGTACCCGCGTCAAAGCGCAGGTACCCGGTCGTTTGCTAAGCGATGGCAGCCTTCAGTGCGCGGGCGGCCACACCAGGGTCGGCTGCACTGTAGATGCCTGAACCAACGACAGCGACGTCCGCACCAGCGCGGCGGACGCCTGCGATCGTCGCAGTGGTCACCCCGCCCGCCACTGAGAAAGGCACCTTCGCGGTCTCCCCATCGGTGAGCAACGAGGTAAGGCTGTAGCCGGGTTTAGCCTGCTCATCGAGCCCGGCATGGAACTCGACGAACTCCGCACCCAGTTCGCGGGCCTCTCGAGCGCGAGCGACCCTGTCAGTGACTCCGATGAGGTCGACGACGACACCCTTGCCGGCCGCTATGGCCGCCGAAACTGCGCCCGCGATCGTCGAATCATCGGCAACGCCCAGCACCGTGACGAGATCGGCGCCGGCGTCGAAAGCGATCTTCGCCTCGAGGCCGCCCGCGTCCATCGTCTTCAGATCGGCGAGCACGATCTTGTCGGGATGCGCCTGCTTCACGGCGGTGATGGCGGGCAGGCCCGCCGCTTTGATCAGCGGTGTGCCCAGTTCGAGGATATCGACGTGTTCTGCGACAGCGCTGGCGAGCTCGAGGGCGGCATCAATGCTGAGCACGTCCATCGCGACTTGAAGCTTCATAGTTCTCCTGAATCGTTCGGTGAGGCTGCCGGAGACGGTCTCCGGAAGATCAGTGGTGGGTCATTCGAGATTCGCGTGCCGAGTCCACAGATCGGCGGACGATTCGCCCAAGCTCTTCCAGAGGGTGTGGAAGAGCGAATCTCCGACGAGCAGGAGCGTCTGCTCGAACAGCCCCCCTGAATACTGCTGTGACGCGGGGCCATCGTGGTCCTGCTTCGCCGCAGCCGGGATGACCACGGTGATGGTGGCCAGCGCAGCCAATGGTGACGCGGCCCTCGTGGAAAGCGACACCACCTCAGCCCCGCAATCGACGGCCTTGCGCGCGGCCGCAACGACGCTTGCCGTGGTCCCGGAGCCGCTCGCGGCAACAAGGACGTCGCCTCGTCCGATGGCCGGTGTGGTGACATCGCCCACGACGTGCACGTCGAGACCGAGGTGCATGAGCCGCATCGCAGTCATCCGCACGGCCAGACCGGATCGACCTGCCGCGATGAAGAAGACCCGCTTCGCCGATCGCAGCGTGGCCGCGACCGCGACCAGGGCGTCATTCTCGCGCGCAGCCACGATGCTCGCACTATGCGTGATCTCGTCAACGAAGATGCGCAGAGCATCACGGGGTTCAGCCCGACCGTCGATCACCATTCCCGACAGCATGCCCTGCTCCCCCGTCGCACTCACGCCGCGACCCGGGCGGAGGCGGTGTCAAGGACTTCGTTCGCCCACGCAATGGCCAGCACGGTCGCTTCGTCACGCCCCGCGGCGTCATGCCGCCCGTAGGTTCCGATCCGTTCGGCGTGAAGTTCGGCCAGCAGCGCGTCGACCTGCTCGCTGCCACGGCTGTAGTTCGGGTAAGTGCTGTCGCCGAGTCCGAACATCGCGTACCGGATGCCGGAGAGGTCAGGCGCCGCCCTACGAATCGCTTCGGCGAACGGGACCGCACTCTGCGGAAGTTCCCCTTCTCCGTGCGTCGAGCAGATGATGAGATACAGCACGCGCGCGTCGAAACACGCGGGATCGAAATCCGCCAGATCGGACTGCTCAACGGCGTGGACCCCCTCCAACGACTCGGCGAGCTCTGTCGCCAAAAGCTCGGCGTTTCCACTCTCGGTTCCGAACAGGATGGTGAGGTCCATCACGATTCCTTTCTCATGCGTCACGTTCTTCCCGGTCTCTAGGCGGCCCAGGACACCGGCAGCGATGTCGTCCCACGGAATACCCAGCCACGGAATTCCGTGCTCTCCGGATCAACAGCCTCCAGACCCGGCAGTGCGTCGTAGAGGCGCGGCAGGGCAATCTCGCCCACCATCGCGCGCGCTACCCAGTTGCCCGCGCAGATATGAGTCCCGTTGCCGAACGCGAGGTGCGAGGTGCTGTCTCGCGAGAGGTCGAACACGTCGGGCTCGTCGAACTGTCGCTCATCGCGGTTTGCCGACGCCACGATGAGCGACACGGTGGCGTCCCGGGGGATGGTCACCCCGCTGAGTTCGACATCGCGCGTCGCGCGCCGCGGGTACATCCCGACGGGAGACTGGAACCGCGCGGTCTCCTCGAACACATCGCGCCATGTCCGCTCAAGGTTCAGCACCCGCTCGCGCTGCAAAGGGAACGCACTCAGCGCCCATACCGCACTCGAAATGACGTGGCTGGGTTCGTTCATCCCGCCAGAGATGGTGAGTCTGACATTTGCCCGCAGACTCTCCTCAGACATCACCGGGGCCATCGACGAGATCATGGACGGCCCCTCCGCGTGGCTCAACGATTCCAGCGCGTGGTCGATGGCTTCATCGATCTGCTCGCGTGCGGCGTCGGTCTGCGCCCAGACCGCAGGATCGTTCGTGACGTTGCCGGTACCCCGGATGAGCGTGTGCGACCACTGCATCATCAGGGTCGCGGGCACGTCGCGGAGCCCGATCACCGCACTGAGGTTGTCGGCGGCGTAAGGGACCGCGAAGCTTTCGAAGAGATCGACGCCCGGTCCTTGCTCGCGGAGGGCCTGGATGTACTTGTCCGCATTGCTCTCGAAGACCGATCGCCAGTGCTTCTTGATCGCGACCGGCCGCAGCGCCGGCGCCATGGCATTGCGCTCGGCCTTGTGCTCGGGATCGTCTTTGCGCAGCATCGGACGCCCCATGGAACGAAACATCGTGGAGCGGCCGGCGTCCTCGTGCGACGAAAATGTCGTCTGGTCCATCTCGGCGTCGAAACAGTCGCGAAACGTAGACACGAAGTAGCGGTCGAGATGAGGAACATGCGCGACCGGCGCCTCGCGACGCAAACGTGCGTACGTCGGGTAAGGGTCGAGTGACAGCGTCCCGGCATCCACCCAATCGGCCACCGGGGCCAGAACCTTCGACATCGCGCACTCCTTCGTACAGGTGAGCCCACTCTGCAGGGGTTCGTCGGAACAGGCAACTGAGCATATGTGCGTTCGATACGAAGTAATCTTGCGTAATGGATCTCTCCACACGGGTAACTCTCCGCCAGTTGGAACTGTTCTGCGCCGCCGCCGACTACGGCTCATTCAGCGCAGCGGCCGATGCGCTCTTCGTCAGCCCGAACGCCGTCGCGTTCGCGGTGCGCGAGCTCGAGCGTTCACTGGATACCCACCTCTGCGTCCGGCAACGGGCTCGCGGACTCACGCTCACCCCCTCCGGCGTCGGCCTGCTGCAGCACGCGCGCGCACTCCTGCGTGACGCGGAGGAGCTCGTGCGGACAGTAGGCAATCACGGGGGCGCCCTCACAGGATCAGTCGCGATGGGCTGCTACTCCACCCTCGCCGCCACGGTCCTCCCACCGCTGCTCGAGGGCTTTCGCGCCGCGCAGCCGGGAATCGAGGTGAGCTTCGTCGATGGGCCGATGTCCGAACTCCTCCCTCGGCTGCTGGCCGGCCAACTGGATGCTGTCATCACCTACTGCATCAACTTGCCGGACTCTGTGGAGCAGCGTGTTCTGTATGAGACCGAGGTCCACGTGCTTCTTCCATCTGATCACCCGCTTGCAGAGCGTCCGACGGTCGCGTTGGGAGACCTCGGCAGCGAGCCGCTCATCCTCCTCGACATTCCCCCGAGCGGCGATCACACCATCGACATGCTCACCCGGGCAGGCGTCGCGCCACGAGTCGCCCATCGCACTTCGAACTACGAACTTGTGCGGTCGCTGGTGGGACGCGGCCTCGGCTACAGCCTCCTGATCCAAAAGCCCCGAATCGACGTGAGCTATGAAGGACGCCCCGTCGTGGCAAAGCGCATCTCCCCCCAGCTCTCGGCCGAGTCCGCGGTCGTCATCTGGCCACGGTCGATGAGATTGTCGGATCGAACCCGCGCCCTGGTCGACTTCGCCGCCAAAACGGTTCCGCACGAGCAGTGGACGCCGGGTTCCCTCTGACGGTGTGGGATCGCTGGATCTTTCACCATCCGTCACTAGCTGATCACGATCGCCGCCGTCGGCTCTAACGCACAGAAGCTTCGTTTCTAGCGCAGTAACCGTCAGTTGCAGTGAGGCCGATCGCTAGCCCATCGTGAGGGAACTTGAGCGTTCCGCCCGGCAGGACGTCGACCAGCGCCGCTCTGACGACAGAGGAGTCACGCGCATGAATTCTCCCGGAAGTGCGACGCTGAGCCCGACCGCCATGATCCGGACCCCAACCGACAGACGGCGAGTGGTCTTCGCGACAGTTGTCGGGACGACGGTGGAGTGGTACGACTTCTTCATCTACGGGACCGCTGCGGCCCTCGTATTCGGCGAGCTGTTCTTCGCACCGGCGGGACCGGGTATGGCAACAATCCTCTCGTTCGCGACCGTCGGCATCTCGTTCCTGTTCCGTCCGCTCGGGGCATTCCTCGCGGGCCACTTCGGTGACAGGTACGGGCGCCGCGTGGTTCTCATGGTGACTCTGATCCTCATGGGTGTGGCCACGGCTCTCATCGGCCTAATCCCCGGATACGCGAGCATCGGCGTGCTCGCTCCCGTTCTGCTCATAGGCTTGCGCGTGCTGCAGGGCATCTCGGCAGGCGGCGAATGGGGCGGCGCTGCGCTGATGGCTGTCGAGCACGCGTCTAGGGGCAAGCGCGGTGCTTACGGGGCTGCGCCACAGGTAGGCGTGCCGCTCGGCCTGCTCCTCGCCTCAGGCGTGATGGCCCTCATGACGATCATCGCGCCGGGAGATGCGTTCCTCGAGTGGGGCTGGCGAATTCCGTTCCTGTTGTCGGTGGTCCTGATCCTGGTCGGCTGGTATGTGCGGAGGAGGGTGCAAGAAAGCCCCGTCTTCGCGGAGATCGCGCGGCGCAAGGAGCAGACGCGGATGCCGATCCTGTCGCTGCTGCGTAAGCGCGCCGGGGTAGTAGTGGCGGCCGCACTGGTCTTCGCGGGGAGCAACGCGTCTGGCTACATGACCACGGGCTACATCCAGAACTACGCCACCGATCCGGAAGGAGCGCTGCAGCTCGAGCGCGGTGCAGTGCTCTGGGCTGTGGCAGGCTCCTCGGTCATGTGGCTCGTCACCACCTGGGCATCCGGCACCCTTTCCGATCGGATCGGGAGAAAATCGACCCTCATCATCGGCTGGATCTCGCTCATGATCGGTGTGGTCGCGCTCTTCCCCTTGGCGGATCTCGGGAGTATCTGGACCCTGCTCATCGGTCTGCTCATTCTCTCGGTCGGCATCGGGTTCGCCTATGGACCGATCTCGAGCTACTTCGCGGAGCTCTTCCCCGCGTCGGTGCGGTTCTCCGGTGTGTCAATCGCGTACGCGCTCGGGGCGATTCTCGGTGGCGCGTTCTCCGCCATGATCGCTGCCGCCCTCGTACAGGCAACGGGCACGTCCTGGTCGATCGTCGCCTATCTCTTCGCGATGGCCACCATCGGCCTGGCGGCGACGGTCATCCTCCGCGACCGCACCGGAACCCCCCTCGGGCCTGACCACGAAGCACAGCAGTCCGCCAGTCCGTTCATCTGGCGTCGCGGCTGAGCCGTGTGAAGGCCCGGTGCTCGCCGATCAAGAGCTAGGGGCAGAGACGCCTTCGCGGGGATCTAGACCGAAGCGGTCTGAGTACTGCTCGAAGTCTTGAACTTCGCTTATCAGTTGGCGCGCCCTCTCAGCAAACTCCATTGCTGCCCGTGTGGGCCGAATGGAACGCCCGTCCGGGACGAAAGCCTCACTCCGAGGCGTTGCTGCAGCCATCCAATCTGTCGTGAGACCGCCGCAGCCGAATAGCCACGTTCGCGTGCCGCCGCGACGATCGAGCCACAGTCGATGACGCAAACGAAAGTCTTGATGACACTCCGTCTGGCGCGGCCACAGGAATGAAGGCGATCTCAAGAGCCATGGGTACTCCTTCATGGGTGTTTGTTCAGTTGAACCTGAATAGACACTACTGCGGTAGGTAGTGCCTGGCGAAGGCGGGCGTTCCCGCCGGTCAGGTTCGACGCACGACCCGTCGTGGATGCGCCCAAGGAGTAAGCGCGAACGCGCGGCGTCAGCGAGGTAGTTTTGCGAGTGATCGACGTCATGGTCGACCGCCCCCTCCTCGGCGAGCACGTCGATTTCGCCGCGCCGATCATCGCCGACCTCGGGGCGGTCAACTCCGCACGCCTCTCGTGGCCCTCCAATCGCGCGAAACCTCAGAGCAAGCGCCCTGTCGAGCTCCCCTCGTCTGCAGATGCCTTGCGCGCCAGCCACGAAGACGTTCCGTTGGACCCGGAGGCAGCCTCGTTCCGCTTCTGCCCCTCTGGGCTACACCGATGCAGAAACGAATTCACTATGGAACTCATTAACCACCCCGCCGCCGGCACGCGGGACGAGCACGCGATGACACGCACCGTGGCGCAACCCGGCCTTCACTTCGTTCATCGGGCAAGGATGTCGCTACTCGTACCTGAGTGAGTCGACGGGGTCCGCCCGGGCAGCGCGTGCGGCGGGCAGGGTTCCGGCGAGGAAGGCGATCGCCATGACGACCACGATGATGACGGCGATCGCGATCGGGTCGAACGCGATCAATGTCAGTCCGGGGAGGTCAGCCAGCAGCGATCCCGACAGCGCAGAGCTGATGGCGGAGCCGGCCAGCATCGCGATCACGACGCCGATCGCGCTGCCGAGGAAGCCGATGAAGGCCGCCTCGATGGTGAACAGGCTGAACACGCGTCCGTTGCCCATACCCATCGCCTTCATGAGACCGATCTCGCGCGTCCGCTCCTGCACCGACATGAAGAGGGTGTTCACGATGCCGAAGCTGGCAGCGAGCAGCGCGATGATCGCGAACGCGTTGAGGACGAGCACGATCCCGTCAATCACGGTCTTGAACATGCCGAGCTGGTCTGCCACGGTCGTGCCGGTGTAGCCGGCGTCGACGAGCCGGTCCTTGAGCGCGGAGATGTCGGCATCCGTGGAGGCGGGGTCGAACCACATGCTCGCCGAGGCATAGCGCTCGACCTGATCGGCGGGGATGCCGATGTTCTGGGAATCGAAGAGCGCGTCGCTGAGGGCGTCGTTGGGAACGATGCTGGCGCCGGTCGGCGAGGCGAGACCTTCCTCGGCGATGCCGACGATGGTCGCCTCGACCAGCTGCTGGGTTCGTTCGGCATCCGTGATGGCGATCGAGACCGTCTGACCGACGGCGCTGTCGTCATCGCTGAGCCCAAGGGGTACCACATAGGAGACGGGCAGCACGAGCTGCAGCTCGGCGGATCCGTTGTCGGGATCGGCGCCGGAGACCAGGGGAATGGACTGTCCGGCGATGAGGCTGCCGACTCCGACGACGTACTTCGTCCCGCCGTCGAACTGGATGAAGTCCGGCGAGATCGACCTCGTCGCCTGCACGTCGAGGACGCCGTCGATGCCGGCGAGGGTGTCGAGGTCCGTGGGGGTGAGCGCCACGACGGTCGATCCCGGGGGTCCCGGTTGACCGCTGGCGACGGCATCCGGGTTGTATTCGACCGGCCCGTCGGCCGCGATGCCCGTGGCGCCCTCCGGTGTCTTCGTGACGGTCATCACGTCGGAAGCGCCGATCGAGGTGACCGTGTCATCGATGTAGGCATTGATGCCGGTGCCGAGGCCGCTTGTCAGCGTGAGGGTGAACGCGCCGACGAAGATGGCGAGGATCGTCAGGATCGTGCGCGTCTTGGAACGGAACGTGTTGGAGACGGCCGAACCGATCAGGTCGATGGTTCTCATGCGGCCACCGCCGCGGAGTCCTCGACCAGCAGGCCGTCGCGGATGAAAAGGCGCCGGTCGCACCGGGCTGCCAGGTCTTCGTCGTGGGTCACCACGATGAGGGTGATCCCGTTCTCGCGGTTGAGATCGAAGAGGATGTCTTCGACGATGGCGCCTGTGGTCGTGTCGAGGTTGCCGGTCGGCTCGTCCGCGAAGATGATGCGCGGATTGTTCACCAGCGCCCGCGCGATGACGGTGCGCTGCTTCTGCCCACCCGAGAGATTCACGGCTTTGTTCTTGGCCTTGTCGTCGAGCTCGAGCTGCTCCAGAGCGGCGAGGCCGCGGCGCTTGCGCTCCGACCGGCCGACGCCGGCGATCTTGAGCGGGAGGATCACGTTCTCGAGCACGGA
>Ga0190274_10001116_pt1 | contig 15750 bp, 7 predicted proteins | sample Popmic531T_FD_133002 | JGI IMG/M metagenome (GOLD analysis project Ga0190274, IMG submission 133002) | Populus adjacent soil microbial communities from riparian zone of Yellowstone River, Montana, USA - 531 T | ecosystem: Environmental > Terrestrial > Soil > Riparian zone | place: USA: Montana...
CTGTTCAATGTGTCAAATGTCGAATGCACGGTGCCATAATAAGGATCGCAACCCCAATTATCAGGACTATACCATTCTTCACCTGAGACGAAATAATTCAATGGTGAATATGTAACATAATTATATATTATCCTGGATAATGTATCCCATGATAAACTATCCCCTTGAAGAATAATTTGCATGGAAACAGAATCAGCTGCATCATACTCATAATATTCCTGCACGTCATTTACCCAGCCGGCTGTATCCCAAGTAAGAAACATTTCGCGCAAGATTTTTGATGTCATGGTATACTCAAATAAGATCCTGTTTACATTTTGCCAGCCATTTAAATTCCATTGCTGAAATGTGTTATCTATTATCCGGTTATTAGCATCATAAATTTTTATTGCGCGCGAAACTGAATCCCAACTTAAAGAATCACCGGAAAATGAAATGTCAAGAGTATCATTTCCATTCGAGTCTATGTAATAATCAGTACGATTCAAGTTGATCCAGGTGGTTCCGTTCCACGACTGATTCATTTCCTGGATTTTGATTAAGCCATTATAAACTGCAATGAAGCGGTTAGAATTTTGAAATCCAGACAGACTGTCCCAATCCGAATGATTCATTTCGATAAGAAAATTATTTATGTCATATGTACTCGAATCGATCCAACCAGAATTTTGATTCAAACTAAAATCATTATAGCTGATGTACTTTTTTACCAATTGCAGGTTTGACGAATTAAATATCTGATCAATAGAATATTTAACAAACCAGCTCTGACTTATTGTATCAAAAATTTCATTCAATTCTATCAGCTGATTCCCGCTGCTGTCAAAAACATGTGTTATTCGCCATGTGCTGATCCATTCCCCTGCCATAGTATCCCAGTATTGTTGATGAAGTTGAATAATTCTGCCGAGGGAATCAAGAGTGATCAATGTATCCGTTAAAGGAATTCTAGACAATGAATCTTCTCTTAAATAAGGCCTTCTATCAGCATCAACATAAAATTTTATCCAACTAACTTTATCCCATTGCAGAGTCCACGATTGAGGAAAATGATAATTCAAAATAGTGCTATCAAGATCACGAACAACTATGGCTGTCCGATTTGCGTAAAATTGTGTAGAACAATCCTCATCATCCCACAAGTCAACTAATACAATCGTAGAATCATAACGCGAAGCTTGTGACGATACAAAACAGATGAGTAATAGGAAAAAAATATAAAGTTTTTTCATCCTGCTTGTCAGATTGCCAAAGATAAAATCTTTCAGTGTAAAAGCTTACTTTTGACCGCTTTTTTATTTATCAATCTATCACTTACATCAAAGAATGGAATTCAGGAAAGAAAAAGATACCATGGGAACCATCGAGGTTCCTGCAGGTGTTTATTGGGGTGCTCAAACACAACGCTCCATCGAAAATTTCAAGATCGCTAGGGACATTAACAGAATGCCTCTGGAAATTATCCGTGCATTTGCATACCTCAAGAAAGCGGCCGCACTTACCAATTTAGATGCTGGCATTTTGCCAAAAGACAAATGCGAACTGATTGGAAAAGTGTGTGACGAAATCCTTGACCATAAACTTGATGACCAGTTTCCGCTTGTTGTTTGGCAAACCGGCAGCGGAACCCAAAGCAACATGAATGTGAATGAGGTGATTGCATATCGTGCGCATGTACTGCATGGCGGCAGTCTTACAGATGAAAAAAAATATGTACACCAAAATGATGACGTGAATAAATCGCAGTCGAGCAACGATACTTTCCCGACGGCCATGCACTTGTGCGCATACAAGGCTTTGGTTGATGTTACAATCCCGGGAATTAGAAAACTCAGGGATACGCTTGCGGCAAAATCAAAAGCATTTATGAAGGTTGTGAAGCTGGGACGCACGCATTTTATGGATGCAACGCCGCTCACGCTTGGCCAGGAAATTTCTGGTTATGTATCACAACTGGATCATGGAATACGTGCCCTTGAAAACACACTTCCGCATTTATCGGAGCTGGCGCTTGGAGGAACTGCTGTGGGCACCGGAATCAATACACCGCCCGGCTATTCCGAAAATGTGGCGAAACATATTGCGGCACTTACAAAACTTCCATTTGTTACAGCTGAAAATAAATTCGAATCCCTGGCAGCACACGATGCCATAGTCGAAGCGCATGGGGCGCTCAAAACGGTTGCTGTGAGCCTGATGAAAATCGGCAACGACATCAGGATGCTTTCTTCGGGACCGCGCGGTGGTATTGGTGAGATTGATATTCCTGATAACGAGCCCGGCTCCAGCATCATGCCCGGCAAAGTAAATCCTACACAATGTGAGGCGCTTACCATGGTAGCTGCCCAGGTTATGGGGAATGATGTTGCGATTAATATCGGAGGAGCTTCAGGGCATTTTGAGCTCAACGTTTTTAAACCGATGATGATCTATAATTTTCTTCACAGCGCCAAGCTTATGGGTGAAGCCTGCGTTTCATTCAACGACAACTGTGCAGTTGGAATCGAACCGATTCTGGAGAACATTAAACTCAATCTCCTGAATTCACTGATGCTTGTTACTGCGCTGAATCCTAAAATTGGATATTATAAAGCAGCTGAAATTGCACAGAAAGCACACAGGGATCGAAAAACTTTAAAACAAACAGCCATCGATCTCGGTTATCTTACAGCCGAACAGTTTGATGAATGGGTAAACCCCGCTGACATGGTGGGGATGTTAAAAAGTGACTAGGTTCGCGAGGCTTTGCTCGCGATCGCGAGTGGCAACCTCGCGAGATTAAGTGACTAAGCTACCCGTGGAAATCTTGTGTCTTGTAACTTGTGCCTTCTGCCTTGTGCCTTTTATCTTATAATGAATGAATCATCGCATCTTAATTTTTATCCTCAGCTCTCTCTTACCACTTTCTTTTACCTCTTCCGCTCAGGTGAGGGAAGTAAAATTCAATACCATCGACAGCCTTCTGCACCTGAGTCCGGATATGCCGGTTGTGATCAATTTCTGGGCAACGTGGTGTAAGCCATGCGTCCAGGAGCTTCCATATTTTGAAGAACTTCATAAAAACTATTCGGCCTCAGGAGTAAAAGTTGTGATGGTTTCCCTTGACTTTAAAAGAGAACTCGAAAGCCGACTTAAACCTTTCGTCCAAAAAAACAATATGGCTTCTGAGGTGTTGCTCCTGAACGAACCGGATTACAATTCCTGGATAAACCGTGTGGATTCTTCCTGGAGCGGGGCAATTCCGGCAACCGTAATTATATCGAAAGGCAAAAAGGAATTCTTTGAAAAAGAATTTTCATCTTATGCAGAACTTGAAAACAGTCTAAAACTTCACATTCATTCACTAAAAAAATCAAATTAATAACTCATTATGAAAACGACATTCGCCTCACTTGGAATTCTACTCTGCTCATTCCTGTTCATCGCCGCTACGCCTGATGGCGCCTATGCACCCGGTAGTAAAGCCACCGACTTCAAATTGAAAAATATCGATGGCAAAATGGTATCACTGTCTGACTATAAAGATGCAAAAGGATTTATTGTCACGTTTACATGTAACCATTGTCCTTTTTCCAAGGCGTATGAAGATCGCATCATTGCACTTCATAATAAATATTCAAAACTCGGTTATCCTGTTGTTGCCATCAATTCGAACGACAAATCAATTGCCCCTGATGATTCTTATGAAGGCATGATCGAAAGGGCAAAGGAAAAAAGTTTTCCTTTTGTTTACCTGTATGATGAAAGCCAGGAAATTGCCAAGACCTACGGTGCTACAAGGACACCGCATATGTACCTGCTGAAAAAAGATGGTAAAAACCTCGAGGTAAAATATGTAGGTGCTATTGATGACAATTCTGATGATGCTTCTGCTGTTACGAAGAAGTATCTTGAAAATGCTCTGGATGAAGTTATAGAAGGAAAAGAAGTCACCACGAATTCCACAAAAGCCATTGGATGCACGATCAAATGGAAAGGAACTAAATAGCCAGCCTCTTTTATATGAAAAACCGTCCGGGATTTCCTGGACGGTTTTTTCTTTGATAGAAATCTACTTTTTCTTTTCTGCTCCTGTATTGGTTGCGGGCTGCTCAGTTTTCACTTCAGCCGGTTTATTCATGAGATCAAGATTCCCTTTCGCAAGAGCGAAATCAGGCATTATAACCAGCGCCTCTTCAAATGCAGCCTTTGCCTTATCAGGCATATTCATCTCTTTATAAATGATGCCTCTCATATTCAATGCGGCCGCTTTAACCGGGACCTGCTGTTGTGAAGTTTGGTCAACGTTAATTGTAATTTTTTCTGTAGCCGACTTCGGATCTGCCAATATCAAATCAATCATCTGGTTACACTCACCAATCCGCTTCAAATAAAATTGCTGCACCGCAGTCTGGTATGCATAATAAATATTGCCGGTCTTCCTGTACATCCGCTCATACATTTCCAGGGCTTCTTTATTTTTACTCAGCTGGCTATAGGAAAGTGCTACCATTTCCATCACGCTGAGATTGTTTGTATCCCGTTGAAGGTATTGTAATCCTGCCAGGATACATTGAGGCATCTGCCCAAGAGAAAAATACAATGTTACAAGTGAATCAAGGTAGTTCAGGCTGTCGGGATGTTTCACAATCATATTGAACAGCGCAACCCTTGCGATTTCATAATCTCCAAAGGCAATGGCTTTTGCATAAACAGCTTCATCGATATCCTTCTGCAAAACCTGGTTCTTTTCAGTTGGAGCAGCAGATGTCTTGGGTTTGGTTTGCGCAAACGTGATCACAGGCATAGCAAATAAGAAAAACAGAAGGGTCCTTGGTTTCATAGCTTGGGTTTTTTAGTTCCGGCAATATTATAAAGAAATCATCAAGCGAAGAACTTTCTTCAAATGACTGTCTTCCAGGGACTCATGTCATTTAAAGGTCAGGAATTTCATTTCCGGTATGGAATCAACAAATTCATGAAATCGTACCTTTGAATTTTTATTTCAAAATCCATTTATGAAGAACAAACTCGGTGTAACGCTGCTGATATTTTATTGTGTATCCACATTTTCAATCAGCTTTAACCAGCAAAAGCAAACTCAGAAAAAAAAATCTCCGGTGAATGAAAGTTATGACGGCTATTGGAACAGGGTGGATTCCCTGGCAAAAAAAGGCCTGAATAAATCTGCACTGGAAACGGTGATGAAGATTTATGAAAAGGCAAAGGCAGAAAATAACGACATCCAATTCCTCAAGGCAATCATACACAGGATGAAATTTTCAAGTTTTACTGAAGAGGACAACGTTCAGAAAAACATTGCAAGCCTTAAGAAAGAATGCCAGGAATCAGCATTTCCTGCAAGTGCAATTCTCCACAGCATGCTTGCAGAAACCTACCGGGGTTATTATCAACAGAACCGCTGGAAGTTCATTAACCGCACTGAAACAGTCGATTTCAATAATGAAGACATCAATACATGGGACTTAAAGAAAATATTTGAACAGATTGTGTATGAATACAGGCTGTCACTTGATCAAAAAGAGAAGCTGGAAAGAATCCAGGTAAATGTTTTTGATGAAATCCTTGAAAAAGGCAATACGACGGAAGCAAGAAATTTCAGACCCACGCTTTATGATTTCCTGGCGCATCGCGCACTTGATTTTTACATGAATGATGAATCAGGGTTGACACAACCGGTTTCAAAATATAAAATTGATGCCGCATGGTACCTGAATGATGTGGAAATGTTCCTGAACTTCGGGTTGAAGAAAGAAGATTCACTAGACACAAAATACAACGCCATCCTTGTTCTCCAGGAACTTTTGCGGCTGCACGGGGACGACCAGCACCCCGGCGCAATGATTGATGTGAATCTGAAAAGACTAAAGTTTGTTTACAACGAACTTACCATCCCGGTAAAAGATTCTCTCTACCTCAATGCATTGCAGAAAATTGCAAACCGGTACAAAGATTTTCCCGGGTGCACAGATGCACTCTATGAAATTGCATCTGTTTACCTAATCAAAGGAAGCGATTACAAACCCGGGGATACTGACGACATCAGGATGATGAAACGAAAAGCTGAACTCGTCTGCGATACAGCCATTGAGAGATTCCCGCATTCCCAGGGCGGCGAGAACTGCAAGCACCTCAAAGCTGAAATCAATGAGAAATCCATATCCTTCCAGGCAGAAAAAGTAAACGTCCCAGGCAAACCATTTTTAGGATGTTTAAAATACACCAACGTCAATAAAGTATTTGTCCGCATTTCAAAAATGGACGCAAAGACTGACGAAGAACTTTCCGGATTATATGGAGAAAGACTTGTGAAGTATTATTTGGGGTTACCAAAAATAAAAGAATGGAGCATCGGCGTACCTGAAGATGGTGACAAGCAGACGCATAGCGCTGAGTTCAGAATTCCTGAACTTGAGTTCGGCAAATACATAATACTTGTTTCAGGAAGCGAACAGTTCAGCTACGAGAAAAATATGATTGCCTATTCACCGGTATACATCTCAAATCTCAGCAGCATTAACAGGAGAAACAAAGGCGGCTATGATATTTATGTATTGAACAGGACAACAGGTGAACCGGAAAAAGATGTGGTAGTTACACTATACACCTCCCAGTATAATTACAATTCACGTAAATATGAAACGAAAAAAGGAAGTTCTTTTATTACCAATGAAGAAGGATTTTTAAGATTTGATGGAGATGCTGAGCAGCGGAATTTCAGTCTCGAGCTTACGAAAGGGAATGACATGCTTTTCCTGAATGATAACCTTCATCCATTGCAATATCAAGGTGAAAATGTTACACAACTATCTACATACTTTTTCACTGACCGTTCGATCTACCGTCCGGGACAGACTGTATATTTCAAAGGCATTGTACTGGAAACTGACAGCAACGGATCACGCATCAGGAAAAATTTTAAAAGCAACGTTGAATTTTATGATGTCAACTCACAGAAAATTTCAGGATTGCAACTGACTTCAAATGAATATGGCACATTCAATGGGTCGTTTACTGCTCCACAAGGTTTGTTGACGGGGATGATGCGAATCCAGAATGAAAATGGTTCGCGCTATTTTTCAGTTGAGGAATACAAGAGGCCTAAATTCGAAGTCACCTTCCTGCCAATGCAGGGAAGTTACATGGTAAATAACCGACTTACTGTAAACGGAAATGTGAAATCTTATTCTGGTGCATCAATCAGCGATGGAAAGATAACTTATAACGTCACCAGGACTGCCCGGATACCGGAATGGTATTTTTCCTGGAAAAGCTCCTGGCCACGCGGCACTGAAACGGTAATAAGCAATGGAACCCTGGTCACTGACTCTGCAGGAAATTTCAGTATAACTTTTGATGCAGTTCCGGATGAAAAACTTCCTAAAGAGAGCAATCCCGTTTTCAATTTCAGGATTAACGCTGACGTCACCGACATCAATGGTGAAACCAGGAGCGGCGAAATCAATGTCAGCGCCGGTTACCAGGCACTTTTTCTTGAAACCGATGTGAAGGAAAATATTAACAGTGAGGACTGGAATTCTGTTTTGATTCAAAGTCGCAACATGGCCGGGAATTTTGAAGGAGCAAAAGGAACAATCAGTATGCACAAGCTCGCACAGCCGGAAAAAATATTCCGCAAAAGGTTGTGGGAAATGCCCGACAGGCATACCATGACAAAAGAAGAATTTCAAAAGGATTTTCCAAACGATGTCTTTGAAAATGAAAATGATCCCGCTAAATGGAAAAAAGCAGAACAAGTATTGAATGCAGCGTTCGACACAGAAAAAGATTCAGTCATACACGTCCCCGGTGAGATTCGATCATCCCAAGGTTCATTTGTACTTGAAATCAATTCGAAAGACAAATATGGAAATGACGTCAAATACATAAAGTACTTTACATTGTATTCTACAAAATCGAAAAAAGTTCCTGTCAGCTCATACTTTTCAATTATACCAGTGAAAATAATTGGTGAGCCCGGAGAAAAAGCACAATTCCTGGTGGGCTCGTCTGATAAAAATGTAAAAGTTCTATGTGAAGTTGAACATGACAACAGGATTGTCAGCCGGGAATGGATTGTCCTTGATGATAAGCAGCAACTGATCGAAATCCCGATCATAGAATCATACCGCGGTAATTTTACGGTTCACTTTATGACGGTAAAGCAAAACAGGATTTATAAGGCCGGCCCCTCTGTAACTGTTCCATGGAGCAATAAAGAAATTAAGATTTCGATGGAAACCTTCCGCAATAAACTGTTGCCGGGAGCCAAGGAAGAATGGCGCTTAAAACTGAACGGGAAATTTTCGGATAAAATTGCAGCAGAATTCCTGGGAGGAATGTATGATGCATCGCTCGATGCATTTCAAGCCCATCGGTGGGACTTAGATATCTGGACTTCCGATTTTCCTTCTCTCGGATTTGAATCGGGATCCATGTTCAACCCTGTATCATCTGCAACTTTTTCAAAAGAAAGAAATCAAATTCCCCCTTTGAAATTCAGAACTTATGATGAACTAAACTGGTTTGGATACACTCCAAGTGCCAACTTTTTTTCAGAAGGAATGCAGATGTATAGTGTTCAGATGTCGACCAAGGGAGCTCTTTCAACAAAAGATGAAGAGAAAAATGGATATGCAGCAGCAAGCCAGGATGAATTGAGAAAAGACAAAACCACGTTCGCTGATAGTGCTGTAGTTGCAACTTCTGGAGCTAGCAGGCAACCCGTTCCTGCTGTGCAGCCGCGAAAAAATTTCAACGAAACAGCTTTTTTCTATCCATCATTGATGACCAATGAAAAAAATGAAGTTGTATTTTCTTTCACCATGCCTGAAGCACTTACACGGTGGAAGTTTATGGGACTGGCACACACCCAGAATCTTGAATATGGTTTTATTGAAAAAGAAGTCACTACACAGAAAGAGCTGATGGTTGAACCGAATGCGCCAAGGTTTCTTCGCGAAGGCGATACGCTTGAGTTTCCATGTAAGATCACAAACTTGTCTGATACTGTCATTGATGGATTGGCATCGCTTACATTTTATGACGCAATCACGGAAGCAAATATTACGTCACAAATCCTGATTGGAGATTCATCTAAAAATTTCTTAGCTGGAAAAGGTGGTAACACGAATACAACATGGAAACTGATAGTTCCAACAGGGTTTAGTGTTGTGAAATACAGGATCACTGCTGTTGCAAAAAATTTCTCTGATGGAGAAGAACAAGCCATCCCGGTTCTGACCAACAGGATGCTGGTAACCGAATCGCTTCCGTTGTGGGTCAATTCAGGACAACAGAAAAACTTTACGCTGGATAAGCTAAAGAACAACTCCTCCACTACATTGCAACATCACAAGCTCACGCTGGAATTCACAAGCAACCCTGCATGGTATGCCATCCAGGCTTTGCCCTATTTGATGGAATATCCTTATGAATGTTCTGAGCAGGTCTTTTCAAGATATTATTCCAATACGCTTGCTTCGCACATTGCCAATTCAAGTCCAAAAATAAAAGCTGTGTTTGAAGCCTGGAAAAATCAATCGCCCGAATCTTTCCTATCATCACTCGAAAAAAACCAGGAGCTTAAATCACTTCTTCTGCAGCAAACACCATGGGTGATGGATGCTAAAAATGAAGGTGAGAGAAAAAAAAGAATTGCATTGCTTTTCGACATGAATAAAATGAGCAATGATCTTCAATCCTCCCTCTTAAAACTTCAGAAGAAACAAAACAGCGATGGTTCATGGTCATGGTTTGAGGGCATGCCTGACGACAGGTACATTACTCAATACATTGTTGAAGGGTTCGGTCACCTCGACCACCTGGGTGTCCAATCTGTGCGCGAAAATGAAATAGCATGGAACATGATTCAGCGTGCATTGTCTTACCTCGACAGGCGGATCAATGACGACTACAGGCAATTGGTTTCTTCCAAAGCTGACCTTTCGAAAAACAACCTCTCGCAACTCCAGGTGCATTATTTATATACAAGAAGTTTTTTCAAAAGTGTTCCAGTGGAAAATGCTTTCAGCAAATCATTTAATTATTTCCTCGGGCAGGAAAAGAAATTCTGGCTTGAAAACAGGAATGAAATGATGCAGGCAATGATCTCATTGACGCTTTCACGCAACGAAGAAAAAATTACGGCGCTTGATATCATCAAATCCCTCAAAGAAAATTCACAGTACAGCGAAGAGCTTGGCCGCTACTGGAAAAATAACGGAGGTGGTTACTACTGGGCACATGCATCCATTGAAACGCAGTCGCTGCTCATTGAAGCGTTTCATGATGTAGCAGCTGACAAGCAAGCGGTGGATGAAATGCAACGGTGGCTCCTGAAGAACAAGCAAACAAATGATTGGAAAACGACGAAGGCAACTGCAGAAGCCTGCTATGCATTGCTACTCCAGGGAACGGATTTTCTTGCTACGACTGTTCAAGCCGACATTACAATTGGGAATAAAAAAATAAATCCAACTGAAGATCCAGAAACTAAATTTGAAGCCGGCACAGGATATTTCAAAACTTCCTGGACCGGAAATGACATACAGCCGCAAATGGCAGAAGTAAAATTGAAAAACAATAACCAGGTTCCTGCATGGGGAGCGTTGTACTGGCAATACTTTGAACAACTGGATAAAATCACAATGCATGAAACTCCACTCAAAATTCAGAAGCAGCTTTTTATTGAACAGAACTCCACGTCCGGCAAAATCATCATACCTGTGAGCGACAGTGTCAAAATAAAAACGGGTGACAGGATAAAGGTTCGCATTGAGCTTCGCGTGGATCGGGATATGGAATATGTCATGATGAAAGATATGCGTGCATCAGGTTTTGAACCTGAAAATGTAATCTCTTCCTATAAATGGCAGGATGGACTGGGATATTATGAAAGTACGCATGATGCATCAACGGATTTCTTTTTTTCCTTTTTAACAAAGGGAACATATGTGTTCGAATATCCGTTAAGGGCTACCCAGGAAGGGAGTTTCTCCAATGGAATCACCTCTATTCAATGCATGTATGCACCTGAATTCGGGGCACATAGCGCAGGTACAAGGATTAGTATCGGAGTAAAATAAGGTTCCGGGAAATACCAGAATGCCGGTAAAACACACTTAAATGCTAATTTTCTCCAGAATTGTTTAGTTTTTTAGATGTTGTTAAGTCCGATTTATTACTGCAAGAAGGCTAAAAGGTAACTGCAGATAACCATTTTTAAGGCAAACCAATGAAAATAAAATACAACCTCATCGCAGGACAACTGATTGTCTTGTTGGTATTTCTTTTTACAATTTCGGCAAAATCTGCATGCACTGTTCCGTCAGGGTTGAGTACAACCTCTATCACTTCTACTTCCGCTGTACTTGGATGGAATGTGGTGTCAGAAGCAACCAGTTATAAAGTCCGGTATAAAAAATCTTCATCCTGGTTCTGGACCACAGTCACAGTAACTACAAACAGTCGCACATTGACCGGTCTTTCCGCTTCAACATCATATCAATGGAAGGTACTTTCCACATGCAGCTCGGGAAGTACAGCATATAGTTCGACGCAAACTTTTTCCACTACAGCAACATGTGTTGTTCCTGGCGGCCTTGCTGCTTCTTCGGTAACAACAAATTCTGCAACACTAAATTGGAATCCTGCAACGGGAGCTTCAAGTTATAATATACGGTACAGAATAACCGGTACCTCAGCCTGGACATCGACGACTTCGACTTCAACTTCAAAAGCTATTTCCGGGCTCACTTCAAGCAGCACTTATGAATTCCAGCTGCAAACCAATTGTACTTCAGGCGGAACTTCATCGTGGAGTTCTTCGACTAATTTTACTACACAGGCCCCAACATGCTCCGTTCCCACAAGTCTGACTTCAAGTTCCATTACTACCTCAGGCGCCACTCTTGGCTGGGGAGTAGTAAGCGGGGCAACAAGCTACAATATACAATACCGGCCTACAGGCGGTTCAACGTGGACTTCAACCACCTCAACCACAAATTCGAAAGCCATCTCAGGATTATCTGCAGCAACATCATATGAATTCCAGGTTAAGACAGTTTGTAACGGTGGAGGTACTTCCGCATGGAGCTCATCTTCTACTTTTACAACTTCACCTCCAACCTGCGGTGTTCCCACCAACCTTTCCTCTTCTTCGATAACAACATCGGCTGCGACATTGGGATGGACGACAGTGAATGGTGCTGTTAGTTACAACATACAATACCGCGTCACCGGTGGTTCAGGCTGGACATCCACCACAGCTACAACAAATTCAAAAACGCTTTCCGGTTTAGCATCAGGAACAACTTATGAATTCCAGGTACAGACAGCATGCAGCGGGAACACTTCTGCCTGGAGCGCTTCTGCAACTTTCACCACGCAAACTCCCTGTGTTGCGCCGGGAGGTTTAAGTGCTTCGGCAATCACACAATCTTCTGCCACCGCAAACTGGAATGCAGCCGGGGGAGCATTAAGTTATTCGATACAGTACCGTAAAACCGGGGCAAGTTCATGGAACAACACCACTTCAACAACTACTTCCAAAGCCTTGAGCGGATTGTTACCGGCAACTAACTATGAGTTCCAGGTAATGACTGTTTGCAGCAACGGTAATTCTTCATGGAGCGGATCTTCAAACTTTACGACAGCAAATTCTACAACACTCCCAGTACCTGATCACATTGTTATACTCATTGAAGAAAATCATGGTTATTCCCAGGTTATCGGTAGTGGGTCTGCGCCTTATATAAATGCTTTGGCAAATGATCCAATGAGTACATTATTTACACAGGCGTATGGTGTCGAACACCCGAGCCAGCCAAACTATCTCGATCTTTTTGCAGGTGGTAACCAGGGCGTCACCAACAACAATAAACCAGCTGCACATTTTACAACTCCCAATCTTGCCAGGGAACTTCTGGATGCGGGGAAAACTTTTATCTCCTATTCTCAAAATATGCCAAGTGTAGGATATGATGGTACATCATCGGGAAAATACATGCGCAAGCACAACCCAATTACCAATTGGATGGGAACGGGAACAAACCAGGTTTCTTCTACGCTGAACCAGCCTTTCACAGCATTCCCTTCTGATTATACAACCTTGCCAACCGTCAGTTTTGTTATTCCCGACCAGGATTACGATATGCACGATGGAACAATATCCACGGGAGATACATGGTTTCACAACAACCTCGATGGTTATGTGCAGTGGGCGAAAACACACAATAGTTTATTCATCCTCATCTTCGACGAGGACGACGGAAATTACAGCAACAGGATACCCATGATTTTCACCGGGCCGATGGTGAAGTCAGGTACACTTTCCACTACTTACAATCATTACAATGTGTTGCGAACAATTGAGGACATGTATGGCACTTCACATGCAGGCAATGCAAGCAGCGCAGCATCAATCCATGGATGTTGGGTAAATGGATACAAACAATCAGCTGATGTTCAGTTAGCGGGTCAGGGATTCAGGTGGGAAGTGTTTCCGAACCCTGCTTCAACCATGATCAATATTAGTTATGAGATGGAAGATGTGTCTGATCCGAATATAACAGTGTACGACAATCTTGGTCAGAAACTGACAAGCCTTTTCCTACCTGAAACAGGAAGCGGCAACCATCAGGTATCGTTTTCAACTTCCGAATTACGCATGAACAAAGGAATTTATTTTCTCGAGATCCAGGTCGGCGACAAAAAATATTTGAAAAAGATAGCTGTACTGGAATAAGATTTATAAGATCGGGTTAATAAGTTCCATACTTTTTTCCCAAAGCTTTTGAGCAACAAGCGGATCGTGATTTGCTTTTTCCTTCATGCCCGGTTTTCGTGATTTATTTAATATGTAACCTGAAAAATTTACTCCTTCTTCACTCGCCAGGTAAACAAAATTTTGCGCAGCCTTCTCAGGTTTTGTTGCCACCAGACTGTAAGCCCATCTGAGCGGAGCTGGCAAACGCCTTACAATTCCTGTGTCAGTAAAACCCGGATTCGCCATGTTGATCACAACTTCATTGCCTGGATGACGCCGCGCAAATTCCTGAACGAATAAATGATTGGCAAACATTTCCTGGGACAGGGCGCTGATGATTGTAAATTTTTTTTTCAGCGTGATGTCTTCGAAATGAATTGTTGCCCCGGGAATCACTGGCGCAACCACCATTACGATCCGGCCCTTGCCTTTCTTCAGCTCATTCATCAACAGTTGCGTGGTTGCAAACCGGCTCAGGTACTGGATCACAAAACCCGATTCCAGTCCATCGACAGTTTCTATACGTTTTGGGAGTATCACTCCTGTAGAAAGTATAAGAGCATGGATGATATCTGTTTTGGATTTAATGATATCAGCCAGTTCCTTCATTCCGCGTAACGAAGAAATATCTGCTGCAATCGATTCCACATTGGAGTTCCCTGAATCAGTTTTGATTTCCTGCTCAGCCTGCTTTGTCTTTTCAGGATCCCTGCCATGGATGATGACCCTGTATTGCTTCCTGGCCAATGCGATAGCTACTGCTTTTCCGATACCACCCGTTCCGCCTGTAATGACAGCTGTTTTCATAAGTCAGTATAATTTGTCAACAATAAAATCAAATTTACAGTTATAATAAAAGCGAATTTATGTCAATTACTTGTGACTCATCCTACCCCGGCCGGACGAAATAAATTATCTTTGCAAATCAGAGACAATTAAACATTGCATGCGTTTTAAAAACGTATGCCAGAGGATTTCCAGCATGCCAGAAAATTATCTTGAACACCTGAACGAAGCGCAGCGCGCGGCTGTAGTGCATACTGACGGTCCTGTGATGATCATTGCAGGAGCCGGTTCGGGTAAAACGCGCGTGCTTACCTACCGCATTGCACACCTTCTCGAAAAAGGAATTGATGCCTTCAATATCCTTGCCCTCACTTTTACAAATAAGGCAAGCAAGGAAATGCGTTCCCGTATCGAAAAGATCATGGGCACTGAAGCAAAGAATCTCTGGATGGGAACCTTTCATGCAGTCTTTGCAAAAATTTTACGCATCGAATCAGAAAAACTTGGATACCCGCACAACTTTACGATCTACGATACCGATGATACCAAGAGCCTGATGCGAGACATCATCAGGGAAAACGGGCTGGACGATAAGATGTACAAACCTGAAGTTATCCTCAATAGGATTTCATCAGCCAAGAACAATCTTTACTCATGGAAGGATTACCAGGACAATATCAACTTCGTGAATGACGACATCACGAGCGGCCGTCCGAAAATGGGTCAACTCTTTGAACTGTATGCAAAGCGCTGCTTCAAAGCTTCGGGTATGGATTTCGACGACCTTCTTTATAACATGTGGGTGCTGCTGAACAAATCCCCCGAAGCACTTTATAAGTACCAGCACAAATTCAAGTACATTCTTGTTGATGAGTTCCAGGATACAAACTATGCCCAGTACATGGTCCTGAAAAAACTTGCGGCAACGTTTGAGAATATTTGTGTTGTTGGCGACGATGCACAAAGCATCTACGCTTTCCGGGGTGCGAATATCAATAACATCCTTTCATTCGAAAAAGATTATCCTGATCTGCAGGTCTTCAAGCTGGAGCAGAATTACCGCAGCACAAAAACAATCGTTCACACCGCCAACCACCTCATTGCTTTTAACAAGAAGCAATTGAAAAAAGATGTGTGGACGCACAATGACGATGGAGATAAAATTAAGCTCGTGCGTGCATTGAGCGACAACGAAG
>Ga0190274_10001117_pt1 | contig 15747 bp, 14 predicted proteins | sample Popmic531T_FD_133002 | JGI IMG/M metagenome (GOLD analysis project Ga0190274, IMG submission 133002) | Populus adjacent soil microbial communities from riparian zone of Yellowstone River, Montana, USA - 531 T | ecosystem: Environmental > Terrestrial > Soil > Riparian zone | place: USA: Montana...
CCCGGCTTGACGAAGAACTCCATCTCCATCTGCTCGAACTCGCGGGTGCGGAAGATGAAGTTGCCGGGGGTGATCTCGTTGCGGAAGCTCTTGCCGATCTGGGCGATGCCGAAGGGCGGCTTCTGGCGGCTCGAGGTCACCACGTTGGCGAAGTTGATGAAGATGCCCTGCGCGGTCTCGGGACGCAGGTAGTGCAGGCCGCTCTCGTCCTCGATGACGCCGAGGTAGGTCTTGAGCAGGCCGGAGAACTGGCGCGGCTCGGTCCAGGCGCCGCGGGTGCCGCAGTTGGGGCAGGCGACCGTGGAGAGGTCGACCGCGTCGGGGTCGTCGAGGCCCTTCTTCTCCGCGACCTCCTCCTGCAGGTGGTCGTAGCGGTAGCGCTTGTGGCACGACTGGCACTCGGTCAGCGGGTCGCTGAAGGTCTCGACGTGGCCGCTGGCCTCCCAGACCTGGCGCGGCAGGATGATGCTCGAGTCGAGGCCGACCATGTCGTCACGCATGGTGACCATGGACTTCCACCACTGGCGCTTGATGTTCTCCTTGAGCTCCACGCCGAGCGGGCCGTAGTCCCAGGCCGACCGGGTGCCGCCGTAGATCTCGCCGCACGGGTAGACGAAGCCCCGGCGCTTGGCGAGCGAGACGACATGGTCGACGGTGGACGGCGGCGGCTTGGCCACGATGGAGCTCCTGCGACGTGTGTAAGTGAGAGTTAGTGGATCAGCCTAACGACCGGGGCGACTCGATATTGAGGGCGGTGCCCGGCTCGACCCGCTCGTACGCCGAGGGCTCCTCGATCGCCTGCGAGAGGGTCGCCACCGCCCGCAGCTTCACGTCGTACGACGAGAGCGCGCGTCGGTAGCTGCCGACGTTCTCCCACCGGGTGCTGAGCACCCACAGCTCCGGGTCGTCGACGTTGCGACCGATCTCGCCGCCGGCGTACCCGGCGCACGCCGCGAGCGCCTCACGCGCTGTCTCCAGGTCTCCCCGGAAGGACTCGGCTCGGTCCGCGGGCACCCGGAACCTGTTGACAACAAGCAGCGTCACGACCAGCACGCCGTGACCGTACTCCGTCATTCGGGCTTGGTCAGTCGTACCCGTGCTGCAACACCCAGAGCACAGCCTGGCTCCGGGTCTGCGCGCCGATCTTGCCGTACGCGCTACGGATGTGGGACTTGATCGTGTTGACGCTCAGGAACTCACGGTCGGCGATCTCCGCGTTGCTGAGTCCTCGCGCTATCGCGGTGAGGATCGCGGCCTCACGGTCGGTCAGGCCGACGCTGAGACCCAGCCGCCGCGAACGCGGTGTGGAGGGGCAGGCGCAGATGATCGGGGCGCGGGTCGAGGCAGCCGGCCCCCTCGCCCGTGCTGCGTCGAGGATCGCCAGCAGCGCGCTCTCCCCGGTGCTCATGGAGACGCAGCCGTCCGCACCCTGTGCCAGGGCCTGGTTGAGCAGGTCCGGTTGTTGGTCGCGACCGACCGCGAGCACGATCGACCCCGTCTCGTTGACCAGGCGACCGAGCTCAGCCCCGTCGCCGTCGACGAGACCGAGCACGTCGTACAGGACCACCTCGGGTCCCGACTGCACCAGCTCGAAGCGCTCGGGGTGACGGCCGAGCACGGCGGTGATGCCCGCCACGACCATCGCCTGCGGACTGACGACCGCGACCTTGGTGCGTTGCCCGGGCGGCGGTGAGGTCATGCCTCGTACCTGTCGCCGCGGCCCCCGTTCGTTACATCCGCGAGGGCGACACCTCAGAGTTGACAATCATTCTCAACTCGTCTGAGAATCGTTCTCATGAAGAGACTCGCCGTCGCGACCACCGGTGCCGCCCTGCTCGGATCGGTCGTCCTGAGCGGGTGCGCTGCCTTCACCGACGACTCCGCCTCCTCCGCCGACGGCATCCAGGTCGCGGCGGCGTTCTACCCGCTGCAGTACGTCGCCGACCGGGTCGCCGGCGAGCACGCGACCGTCGAGAACCTCACCTCCCCCGGCAACGAACCCCACGACCTGGAGCTCTCCCCCAAGGAGACGGCGGACGTCGTCCGCGCCGACCTCGTCGTCTTCCAGCGTGACTTCCAGCCCTCGGTGGACGACGCGGTCGACCAGAGCGCGACCGGCGATGCCCTCGATGTCGCCGACGTCATCGACCTGGTGCCGTTCCGCGACCACGGCGTCGACTCCGACGAGCTCGACCCGCACTTCTGGCAGGACCCGCTGCTGCTCGCCGACGTCGGCGACGCGGTCGCCGAGCACCTCGAGAAGATCGACCCGGCCAACGCCGACGACTACGAGTCGAACGCCGCGGACCTGCGCGCCGACCTCGAGCAGCTCGACCAGGAGTACGCCGACGGGCTGACCGGCTGCGAGCGCACCACGGTCGTGGTGAGCCACGACGCGTTCGGCTACCTGCAGCGGTACGGCGTGACGATGGCCGCGATTCTCGGCCTGTCCCCCGACTCGGAGCCGACGCCGGCCGACCTGGCCCGGCTGCAGGAGCTGATCCACGACGACGGCGTCACCACCGTCTTCTCCGAGTCCCTGGTCAGCCCCGAGACGGCCGAGCAGCTGGCCGACGACACGGGGGTCGAGAGCGCGGTGCTCGACCCGATCGAAGGCCTCAGCGACGAGACGGCCGACGAGGACTACCTTTCCCTCATGCGCAGCAACCTGTCCGCCCTCGAGGAGGCGAACGGCTGTTGAGCACCCCCTCCGAACCCGTCATCGAGCTGACCAACGGCGCGGTCGCGATCGCCGGCCGACCGATCCTGCGCGGGATCGACCTGACCGTGCGCTCCGGTGAGTTCGTCGCCCTGATGGGAGCCAACGGCTCCGGGAAGTCCACGCTGGTGCGGGCGCTCACCGGCCTGCGGCCGCTGGCGTCCGGATCGCTGAGCCTCTTCGGCACGCCGTTGGCGGACTTCCACGACTGGCGGCGGATCGGGTTCGTCCCCCAGCGCGGCGGCGCGGGGTCCGGCGTACCGGCATCGGTCTGGGAGATCGTCGCGTCCGGGCGGCTCACGCACCGTCGGCTGCTGCGACCGCTCGGCCGCCGCGACCGGGCCGCCATCGCCGAGGCGCTCGAGGTCGTCGGGCTCTCGCACCGGGCCAACGACGGCGTCACCACGCTCTCCGGCGGCCAGCAGCAGCGGGTGCTGATCGCCCGGGCACTGGCCGGGGAGCCGGAGCTGTTCTTCCTCGACGAGCCGACCGCCGGTGTCGACCTGCCCAACCAGCAGGTGCTCGCCGACACGCTCGAGACCCTCTCGGTCCGGGGCTCCACGATCGTGCTGGTCGCCCACGAGCTCGGCCCGATGGCGCCGCTCATCGACCGCGCGGTCGTGATGCGCGACGGCCGGGTCGCGTACGACGGCCCGCCGCTCGCCAGCGCCGAGGTCGCGACCGCCCACCTCGACGGCCATCACCACCACCATCCCGAGCCGGCGCGGCACGACCATGCACCGCACGTCTCCTCCCTGCTGGACGGTGCTCCGTGAACGACTTCATCGACCTGCTCGGCTACGGGTTCATGCAGCGGGCGATCATCGCCGCGGTCTTCACCGGGCTCGCGGCACCGGCCGTCGGCACCTACCTCGTGCAGCGGCGCCAGGCGCTGATGGGCGACGGCATCGGCCACGTCGCGGTGACCGGTGTGGCACTCGGTCTCCTCACGCACACGTCCCCCACCTGGACGGCGGTCATCGTGGCCGTGATCGGCGCGATCCTGATCGAGGTCATCCGCGAGCGCGGTCACACCAACGGCGACGTCGCGCTGGCGCTGCTCTTCTACGGCGGCCTGGCCGGCGGCGTGCTGCTCACCGGGCTCGCCAACAAGAGCGGCGCCACCCTGCAGCGCTACCTCTTCGGCGCGATCACCACGACGTCGATCGCGGACGTGATCGCGGTGATGGTGCTCGCGGCGGTCGTCGTCCTGGTGTGTGTCGGCCTGTCACCGCAGCTCTTCGCGGTCGCGCAGGACCAGGAGTTCGCCCGGGTGGCCGGCCTGAACATCCGGTTCTACAACGTGCTGGTCGCCGTGCTCGCCGCGGTCAGCGTCACGGTGGCGATGCGGACCGTCGGCCTGCTGCTGGTCTCCGCCCTGATGGTGGTGCCGGTCGCGACCTCGCAGCAGCTGACCCGGTCGTTCCGGTCCACCCTGGGTGCGGCGATGGTCCTCGGCATGCTCGCCTCGGTCGGCGGACTGCTGCTCTCGGCGTACACCTCCAACTACGCTCGGGTCGTCCCCGGTCCGACGATCGTGCTGCTCTCACTGGCCGGCTTCGTCGTCGCCTGGCCGGTCGGGGTGCTGCTGCGGTCGCGGCGCCGGCTGCGGCGCCCGTTCCCGGTGGTCGAGGTCGCCGCGCACGAGGCCATCGACGAGCACCCGCACGAGCACGGCAAGGACTGCGGTCACGTCGCGGTGCGGCACGGCGACCACGTCGACTACGTGCACGGCGGGCACCGCCACGCCCCCCACGGGAAGCACTATGACGAGCACTGACCCCCAACCACCCCTCCGGCCGACGCGCCAGCGCAAGGCGGTCGTCGAGGCGATGAGCTCCTTCGCCGACTTCCGCTCCGCCCAGGAGATCCACGAGCTGCTCGGCGACCGGGGCGAGCAGGTGGGCCTGGCCACGGTCTACCGCACCCTGCAACGCCTGGCCGACGCCGGCGAGGTCGACGTGCTGCGCACCGAGGACGGCGAGGCGATCTACCGGCGCTGCTCGGACAGCCATCACCACCACCTGGTCTGCCGGGTCTGCGGCGCGACGGTCGAGGTCGAGGGGCCGACCGTCGAGCGGTGGACGAACAGCATCGCCGCCGAGCACGGGTACGCCGACGTCAGCCACTCGCTGGAGATCTTCGGGACCTGCCCGCGCTGCCGCTAGGCCGCCTGAGCCGGGCGGCCAGGATCAGATCGGCATCCGCACCCGGAAGGTGCTGCCGCGGCCGACCTCGCTCTCGACGTGGATACGGCCACCGTGGCTCTCGACGATGTCCTTGGTGATGCTCAGCCCGAGGCCGGCGCCGGCGACGGCCCGCCGAGCCGCGTCGTCGGTCCGGAAGAAGCGGGTGAAGAGGCGTTCGCAGTCCGCCGGTGAGATCCCGATGCCGGTGTCGGCGACCTGCAGCTCGACCCACCGGCCGTCGGTGCCGAGCCGGACCGTGACGCGGCCCCCGGGCTCGGTGTACTTGATCGCGTTCGACAGCAGGTTGTCCACGACCTGCGCGATCCGCTGCGCGTCCAGGCTCATCGGGAGCCCTTCCGGGGCCGAGACCACCAGCTCGACACCCGCGCTGTCGGCCACCGGCCGGGCCGCCTCGACCGACTCGGCGACGATGGACGCGAGGTCCGCGCTGGTGCGGTTGATCGGCATCGGGCTGCCGTCGCGCTGGGCGGTGTCCAGCAGATCGCCGATCAGGCGCCGCAGCCGCTCGGCGTTGCGGTGGACGACTCGCAGCTGCTCGACGGCGTGCGCCGGGATCGCGTCGTCCTCCTCCAGGATCTGCACGTAGCCGACGATCGAGGTCAGCGGGGTGCGCAGCTCGTGCGAGACCAGCGCCACGAACTCGTCCTTCACCTTCAGCGCGCTCATGAACTCGGTGACGTCGGTGTAGCCGAGCGCGGCACCCGCGAACGCGCCCGTCTCGGTGCGCACCACGCGGGCCGAGACCGACAGTGCCCGCCGGGTCGCGGGATCGGAGCCGATCCACATCCGTACGTCGTCGAACTCCTCGCCCGCGCTGGCCCGGATCGCGGGCATCTGGTCGCGCGGCATCGGCGTGCGGCCGTCGACGTCGAAGACCTCGCCGACCTGGCCCGCCCGGCCGGCGTGGCCCGCGGGATAGCCGAGCGCCATGAACTCCTGGTGCCGGCGGTTCATCCCGACGTACTGACCGTCCCGGTCGAGCAGCAGCAGCCCGACGTCCACGGTGTCGAAGATCGCCTGGCTCACCCGGCGCTGGTGCTCGATCGTGTCGGCCTGCGCCCGGACCTGCTCCATCCCGTCCGCGACGGCGAGCGCCGTGACGACGGCGACGAGCGCGATGAACAGCGTGCGCGAGAGCTGGAGCGGGTCCCAGTCCGTGTAGATCGCGCCGGGGAGCACCATGAAGAGCACCGTCGCCGCCCCGGCGACGGCCGCGCCGACCCGGCCCCACTGCCGACCGAGCCACAGCGCCGGGAAGACGGCGAGCAGGCCGTTGCCACCTTCGGGGGCCAGGCGGCTCGCGCCGACGATGGCGATGTCGGCGACCGGGAGGACCAGCGCCATCCGGGGGTCCAGGCGGTCCCACGGCACGGCCAGGCCGAGCACGAGGAGCAGCGGCGCCGCCATCAGCGCGAAGCCCGGACCGCAGACGAACCCGAACCAGGAGCCGAACGCGACCCGGACCCCGACGTCGATGGCGTACAGAGCCGTGAAGACCAGCTGGAACCGACCCGGGTCGGCCAGCCACGCCAGCGACCAGCCCCGACGGCTCACTGCAGCGCCCCGCCGTACCGGCGGTCGCGGCGCGCGTAGAGGTCGATCGCCTGCCACAGGTGCCGACGGTCGACGTCGGGCCACAGGACGTCGGTGAACACCAGCTCGGCGTACGCCGCCTGCCACAGCATGAAGTTGGAGAGTCGCTGCTCCCCCGACGTGCGCCAGATCAGGTCGGCGTCGGACTGCTCCGGGACGTAGAGGTGGCGCGCGAACGTCTTCTCGTCGACCTTCTCGGGGTCGAGCCGTCCGGCCGCGACCTCGCGGGCGATGCTGCGTGCCGTGTCGGCGAGCTCGGCGCGGCCGCCGTAGTTGACACACATCGTCAGCGTGAGCACGTCGTTCTTCTTCGTCAGCTCCTCCGCCACCTGGAGCTCCCGGATCACCGACTTCCACAGCCTCGGAGCCCGGCCCGCCCAACGGACCCGGACGCCGAGCTCGTGCATCTCGTCGCGGCGACGGCGGATCACGTCACGGTTGAAGCCCATCAGGAACTTCACCTCGTCGGGCGAGCGGGACCAGTTCTCCGTGGAGAAGGCGTACGCCGAGATCGCCTTCACGCCGATCTCGATCGCCCCCTCGACGACGTCGAAGAGCGAGTGCTCGCCCTGCTCGTGCCCCTTGGTCCGGGGCAGGCCCCGCTCCTTGGCCCAGCGCCCGTTGCCGTCCATGACGACGGCGACGTGCCGCGGCACCAGGTCCTTCGGGATCGCCGGCGGACGCGCACCGGACGGGTGCGGCGTGGGCCGGCGGACGCTGCGCTTCACGGCAGGAGCCTAGTCACGCCTTCCGTCGATATCAGGAGGCGAGGCGGGCGACATGCAGCGGAAGTACGACGCGGAACTCGCTGCCCTTGCCCGGCTCGCTGTCGACCTCGATCAGGCCGCCGTGGCTCTCGACGATCGACTTCGTGATCGAGAGCCCGAGCCCGACCCCCTGGATGGCGCTCAGGGTCGCCTCCCGGGTGCGGAAGAACCGGGTGAAGAGCTGGCCCTGGTCCTCGGCCTTGATCCCGATGCCGGTGTCGCGGACCCGGATGACGGCGCAGGCGTCGTCGACGACGGCGTGCACGTGGGCGCGACCCCCCGGCTCGGTGTACTTGATCGCGTTGGAGACGAGGTTGTCGACGACCTGCGCCAGCCGCTGCGGGTCGCCGGTGATCGCGATGGACTCGGGCGCCTCCACCTCCAGGTGTACGCCGGCCCGCGTGGCGCTCGGCCGCGCGGCGACGACGGAGTCCCGCACGATCGCGGCCAGGTCGGTGCCCTGCTCGCGCAGCGGCGCCGTACGGCCGGAGTGCTGCACCTCCTCGAGCAGGTCGCCGACCAGGCGCTGGAGACGCCGGCCGTTGCGGGCGACGACCTCGAGGTGCTTGCGGAGGCCCGGATCGAGGTCGGTCCGCTCCAGGATCACGGCGACGTACCCGACGATCGAGGTCAGCGGCGTCCGGAGCTCGTGCGACACGAGGGCGACGAAGTCGTCCTTGACCTGCATGGCCCGCATGAAGTCGGTGACGTCGGTATAGGAGACGGCGGCGCCCAGCAGGCTGCCGTCGGAGTGCTCGACCCGGCGGGCCGAGATCGACATCGCGCGCCGGGAGTCCTCGTCGCGGCCGATCCAGACCCGGAAGTCGTCGAACTCCTCGCCGCGCCGGGCCCTCGACGTCGGGACGTCCTCGATCGGCAGCGGCGTCGTACCCGTCTCGTCGAAGACCCAGGCCTGGGAGATGTCGCCACCGGGGTAGGCGAGCTCGGAGAACTCGGCCAGGCGCTGGTTCAGCAGCAGCGGCTGGCCGTTGCGGTCGAGCAGTGCGAGACCGACGTCGACCGCCTCGAAGATCGCCTCCGCGGAGCGCCGGTTGCGCTCGATGACCTCCATGGCCGCGCCGAGGTCAGCCTCCCGCACCTCGGCCCGAGCCTGGGCCGTGCGCGCGGCGGTCAGCGCCGCGGTCGTGGCCAGGGCACCGAAGCCCGCCAGCGCCGGCAGCAGGAGCAGCCGCTCCAGCGTGACCAGGTCGGTGCCGTGCGACAGGACCCCGGGAACGGTGACGAAGGCGATGGTCGCGGTCGTGGCGATCGCCGCGCCCCGCATGCCCAGCTCGAGGCCGAGCCAGATGGCCGGAAGCACCACCAACGGCGAGGCCGCGTCGAAGTCGGCGCCCTGGGCCAGCGCGCCCAGTGCCGCGATGTGCAGCGCGGCGAGCCCCCACGCCAGCACCGCGACCCGTCGCGCCGACGCGGTCAGCACCACGACGGCGCCGACCACCGAGAGCGCCACGCCGGCCACCGGCCAGGAGACCAGGCCCACCGGCCCCTCCCCGGCGACCCGGAGACCCAGCGCGACGAGGAGGATCAGGGTGAACGAGGACTGCAGCACGCGCGGGTCGGGTTCGCCCGCGTTCCAGAGCAGGTGGGTGACCACCCACCGGCACCGCTGAGTCCAGCCCCGCACCTGGCCCTCCCCCTACTCCCGATGCCCAGACGATCGGCGAGCAACAGCGGGAACTGAGGACTGCGGGGTCAGCGCTCGACGTACGCCAACGACTTGAGCGCCCGCTCCAGGTGCCAGGCGAGGTACGCCGCGACCAGGGTGCTCGCCTCCTTCAGCTGCCGGGGGTGGGCGACGTCGACCACCGCCCAGTCGCCGGAGAGCAGCGCCGCGAGCAGGGTGACCGTCTCGGGCGCCGGGTTGGCGGAGCCGGGCACGCGGCAGGTCGCGCAGAGCACACCGCCCATCGACGGGTTGAACCAGCGGTGCGGGCCCGAGCCCGGGTTGGGGACCGTCCCGCAGCGCGCGCAGTGCTCGAACGACGGGGCATAGCCGGCGACCGACAGCGAGCGGAGCAGGTAGGAGTCGAGGACCTGCCCCGGACCGTGCTCGCCGGCCGTCATCGCCCGCAGGCCACCGACGAGCAGCAGGAACTGCTGGACCGACGGCTCGCGCTCCTCGGTCACCAGCCGGTCGGCGGTCTCGAGCATCACCGTGCCGGCGGTGTAGCGGTCGTAGTCCATGCCGAGGCCCTTGGCGTACGGCGTGATCGTCTCCGCCTGCGTGATCGTGTCGAGGTTGCGGCCCTCGGCGAGCTGGAGGTCGACGTACGTGAACGGCTCCAGCCGCGACCCGAAGCGCGAGGTGGTGCGGCGTACGCCCTTGGCGACCGCGCGCACCCGACCGTGCTGGCGGGTCAGCAGCGTGACGATGCGGTCGGCCTCACCCAGCTTGTGGGTGCGCAGCACGATCGCCTCGTCACGGTAGAGCACTCCCCTATTGTGCGGGGCGAGGTCACGATCCGGCGCGACGGCTGCGGCGCGGCGTACGCCAGCACTGCTCGGCGAGGTCGAGCGCGGCCCGGTCGAGCCGCTGCGGCCGCAGCCGCCACTCCAACGGCGTACGAGCGCGGAGGAGGGTGGCCCGGGGCAGCTCCCCCGCCAGCATCTCGGCGTCGGCGAGCGGGCGCATCAGGTCGAGCGGGTGGCCGACGACCAGGGCAGGTACGTCGATCCGGCGCCGATCTCGCGCCGAAGGGGCGGCGCGGCCGAAGAAGACCCCGTGCAGGAGCGCCGCGACCGCGCCCGGTCGCTGGTCACAGGTGTCGAGCGCGATCCCGGCCCAGAACGGCACGACGCCGCGGGGCACCGGGCGCGTCACCCGGCGCAGCGCCGAGACCGCCAGCGGCAGGAACCGCGCCGTGAGCAGCAGCGGCCCGAACGTGAGGATCCCGGCCTCGACGCCGTTGTCGAGGATCGGGGCCTCCAGGATCAGCCCGCGCACGCGGTCCGGGGCGATCGCGGCGGTCTCGAGCGCGACGTTCGCGCCCAGGGAGATCCCGCCGACGACCGCCTGGGGTGCACCGAGGTGGTCGAGCAAGGCCACCACCTGCTCCGCGAACGCCGTCACGGAGTAGGCCTGGGGATCGGCCGGCCGATCGGAGCGGCCGTGGCCGAGCGGGTCCAGGGTGACGACGTGCAGGCCCTCGGCGGCCAGGGCACGGGCGAGTGGTTGCTGCATCCGCCGCGGCAGCAGCTCGGCCGGCAACAGCACCACCCACGCGTCGCCGTCGCCGTACTCCGTGAACTCCAGCCGGTCGCGGCCGACGTCGGTCTCCACGAAGAACTGCCCGATCCGTTCCGACACCAGCATGTCAACCAGCGTAGGGGGATGCCCCGGGGTGCAACACTGCCGCCATGTGGAACTCGGGCCGCCGCCAGTTGAGCCTGGTCGGAGCCGTGCTGTTCCTCGGCGCCGTCCTCGGCGCCGGGGTGGTCGCCATCGCCTCTGCTCCGGCGGGTTCGACGATCGCGATCTGGTGGCCCGCCGCGGGCATCGCGGTGACGCTCCTGGCCCTGACCCCCCGGCCGTGGTGGTGGTGGCTGGTCCCCGGGCTCGTGGTGGTGACCACCGCGGCCAACTTCCTGCACGACCGGCCGCTGGACCTGTCGGTCTGGCTGGGCGTCGCCAACGCCGCCGAGGCCGTGGTGGCGGCGACGTTCCTGTGCTGGCGCCGGGGCACGCTGCCCGAGCTCGCCGGCTTCGACGTGTTCGTGCGGCTGGTGATCGGCTCGGTGCTCGGCGGCCTCACGATGGCGTTCATCGCCGCGACCGGCATCGCGCTCCTGGTCGACGGGTCCTTCCCACGGACCCTGCAGTCGTTGTCCCTGTCCCACGCCGCGTCGATCCTGGTGATCCTGCCGATCACGATGGCGCCACCGGTGAGACGACTGCGCCGGCCGCTCGCCTGGGAGCTGCCCCTGCAGCTGGTCGCCCTGTCCGTGGTGACCGTGCTCGTCTTCGCACCCAACCAGACGCTCTCGCTGGAGTTCCTCCCGCTACCCCTGTTGATCTGGGCGGCCCTGCGCTTCGACCTCGGCATCGTCGCCTGGGAGCTCGCCGGGTTCTCGGTCGTGGTGATCCTGATGAGCTCTGCGGGGCACGGTCCGTTCGGGTTCGACTTCGTACGCGGCGAGGTGAGCGCCCTGGGCCTGGGCGCCGTGCTGCAGGCGTTCCTGCTCGGCAGCACCCTGATGGCCCTCCCCCTCGCCATCAGCGTGGAGCAGCGGCGCCGGCTGCTGCAGCGCATCAGCAGCAGCGAGAAGCTGACCAACGCGACCCTCGACACGACGGCCGCGATGATCATGGTGACCGACCTGTACGGCGAGGTGGTGCGGGTCAACGGCGCCACCATCGCCCTCACCGGGTTCGACGAGTCGGACCTGGTCGGCAAGGAGATCTGGGACATGCCGTTCGCCCCGGCCGAGTCGAGCGGCTACCCGGCCGGCCTGCCCGAGGAGCCCGACACCCAGGCGAGCCGCGAGACCGACGTCGTCACCAGCAGCGGGGACAAGCGACGGGTCATGTGGAACACCGGCTACGTGCTCGACGAGCGCGACCGGCCGACGTACGTCGTACTCACCGGCACCGACCTCACCGCCGAGCGGACGGCGGCGGGCCTCACCCGGCACCTGCTCGAGGCGGCGGTCACGACCGCGATGATCGGCATCGACCCGCGTGGGCGCATCACGGTCTTCAACGCCGGCGCCGTGAACCTGCTCGGGTACGACGGGCAGGACATGGTCGGCACGCCCTTCATGGACCTGCTCGACCCGGAGCAGGTGGCGCAGCGCTGCCAGGGCGCGACCGGAGACGCGGCGTTCCAGCGCCTGGTCGTCGGCATCGAGAGCGCCGGCGAGACGGCACCCCGGGACTGGACCTGGATCGGGACCGACGGACGCCGCCACACGGTGTCGATGACGGTGAGCATCGCGGCCGACACGTTCGCCGCCCGGGTCGGCTACCTCTGCGTCGGACGGGACGTCACGGAGGCTCGAGCCAGCCAGGAGATGTTGATCGCCGCCCTGGAGAAGGAGCGGCTCGCGGTGCAGCGGATGAAGGACCTCGACGAGGCGAAGAACGAGTTCGTCTCGACGGTCAGCCACGAGCTGCGCACGCCGGTCACCAGCATCGTCGGCTACACCGAGATGCTCGAGGACGGCTCACTGGTCGACCCGGCGCCCGAGCAGCGGCCGCTGCTGCAGAGCATCGCGCGCAACGGCCAGCGGTTGATCCTGCTGTGCGACGACCTGCTGACGCTGAGCGGCATCGACTCGGGCGCCGCAAGGTGGGAGCGGAGTGCCGTCGACCTGTCCGCGATCCTGGCCGGCGCCGAGGACGCGCTGCGCGCACAGCTCGCCGGACGGGACCTCGACGTCGTGGTGATGTCCGCCGACGCACCGATCCCGGTGCTCGGCGACCGGGTCCAGCTGGAGCGTGCGCTGACCAACCTGCTGAGCAACGCCATCAAGTTCACCGAGGACGGCGGCCGGATCGAGGTGTCGGCGCGGGTCCACGAGGGCGAGGCGTGGCTGACCGTCTCGGACACCGGGATCGGCATCCCGGTCGCGGAGCAGGAGGGCCTCTTCCAGCGGTTCTTCCGGTCCTCGACCGCTCAGGAGCGCGCGATCCAGGGCACCGGGCTGGGGTTGTCGATCGTCGCCGCGATCGTGGCCACCCACGGTGGGCAGATCGACGTACGATCCGCCCACCTGGAGGGCACCACGTTCACGATCAGGTTGCCGCTGGCGCGCGGTTGACCGCGCTGATGACCGCCTTGAGCGACGCCGTGACGATGTTGGCGTCCACACCGACGCCCCAGTAGACCTGGTCACGGACCAGGCACTCGACGTACGCCGCCGCGAGCGCGTCACCGCCGGACGAGAGGGCGTGCTCGGCGTAGTCGAGCACACGGACGTCCCAGTCGTTGCCCCCAGATTCGGCGGGCAGCTCGTTGATCGCGTTGACGAACGCCGCGATCGGGCCGTTGCCCTCGCCGTGCAGCGACCGGAGCTCCCCGTCGACGTAGACGTTCACGTCGAGGGCGTCCTTCTGGCCGGCCGCCGAGGACGTGTGCACGGAGTTGAGCTTGAGCGGGGCCTCGCGGTCGAGGTACTCGCTGGAGAAGACCTCCCAGATCGCTTCCGGGGTCATCTCACCGCCCTCGGTGTCGGTGCGCTCCTGGATGACGCGGCTGAACTCGATCTGCGCGCGACGCGGCAGGTCGAGCTTGTGCTCGGCCTTGAGGATGTAGGCGACACCGCCTTTGCCTGACTGGCTGTTGACCCGGATCACGGCTTCGTAGGTGCGGCCGACGTCCTTCGGGTCGATCGGGAGGTACGGCGCCTCCCACGGCAGCGTGCCGACCGGGACGCCCTGCTCGGCGGCCTGGCGGTCGAGGTCCTCCAGGCCCTTCTTGATCGCGTCCTGGTGGGAGCCCGAGAACGCCGTGTAGACCAGGTCCCCGGCGTACGGGTGCCGCGGGTGGACCGGCAGCTGCGTGCAGTACTCGACCGTGCGGCGGATCTCGTCGATGTCGGAGAAGTCGACCATCGGGTCGATGCCCTGGCTGAAGAGGTTCATGCCCAGCGTCACCAGGTCGACGTTGCCGGTGCGCTCGCCGTGGCCGAAGAGGCAGCCCTCGACGCGGTCGGCGCCGGCCATCATCGCGAGCTCGGTCGCGGCGACCGCCGTACCGCGGTCGTTGTGGGGGTGCAGGGAGATGACGGTGTTCTGCCGACGCGTCAGCTGCCGGCCGAACCACTCGATCTGGTCGGCGTACACGTTGGGCGTCGCGGACTCGATCGTCGCCGGCAGGTTGAGGATGATCTCGCGCCCGTCCTCGGGCTGCCACACGTCGGAGACCGCCTCGCAGACCTCGAGCGAGAACGGGAGCTCGGTGCTGGTGAAGATCTCGGGGCTGTACTCGTAGCCGATAACGGTCATGTCGAGGTGCGCCTCGCCGTGCTTCATCACCAGCTCGGTGCCGCGGACGGCGATGTCCTTGATCTCGTCCTTGCTCGCCCGGAAGACCACGCGACGGAAGAGCGGCGCAACCGCGTTGTAGAGGTGGATGTTGGCGCGAGGTACGCCGACCAGCGACTGCACGCTGCGCTCGATCAGGTCCTCACGCGCCTGGGTCAGCACGGAGATCGTCACGTCGTCGGGGATGTGGTCGCCCTCGATGAGCTGGCGCACGAACGAGAAGTCCGTCTCGCTGGCCGACGGGAACCCGACCTCGATCTCCTTGTAGCCCATCTTCACCAGGAGCTCGAACATCTTCATCTTGCGCGCCGGGCTCATCGGGTCGATCAGCGCCTGGTTGCCGTCGCGCAGGTCGGTCGAGAGCCATCGCGGCGCCTCGGTGATGACCTTCGACGGCCAGGTGCGGTCGGGCAGGTCGATCGGCGGGAACGGCCGGTAGCGCTCGAACGGCATGCCGCTCGACTTCTGCTGAGGGATCGTCATGGTTTCCTCGCTGGTGCTGGTTGCGGGGCCGACGCACGCGATCACTCCGCAGCGAGGGGGTCCGGCTCTGGCTCAGACCTCGCTACGGCAGCGAAGGAGAAGCTGACGCATGATCATGACGCGCTCACCATAGCCCACCGGCTCGATGCCTCGGTAGGTTGGCTCACATGTCCGATGACGTGGAGCTCCTGCAGCAGCGAGTCGACAAGCAGACGGCCAAGCTCGGCGTCGCCGCCGGGGCCGTCGACCTCACCCAGGCCCGGTTCGACGCCGCTTCGGCGGCGTACGACGAGGCCGATCGCGAGCGCAAGCGGCTGAAGGCCGCCCTGAAGCTCGCGAAGCGTCGCGCGCACCGCCTGACCAAGGAGGCGAAGCGCGCCAAGAAGCTGGCGCGTGCCACCGCGGACGACCGCGACGACGCGGACATGGAGCTCATCGAGAGCCTCGCGGCGCGCGACAAGCGCCAGGCCAAGGTCGCGAAGGCCGAGGCCGCCCTGGCCGCAGCCCAGGTCGTCGCCGAGCCTCCTCCTCCGCCCGCTCCGCCCGTCAAGAAGGCCGCTCCGGCGCGCAAGGCGCCGGTCCGCAAGTCACCGGCCAAGAAGGCGCCCGCCCGCAAGGCACCGGCCAAGAAGGCTCCGGCCAAGAAGGCAGCCGTCCGCAACGGTGGTTGAGGAAGGCGCGGTCCGCCGTCCGCGGTGGTTGAGGAAGGCACGGTACGCCGGCACCCGGTGGTTGAGGTGCGAGGCGCGCTAGCGCCGAGCCTCGAAACCTCCGCAGGGTCGCCGGGGCGGTGACCGTCGCGGGCGGCTGGTTCGTCGTCCTTCCGTACGGCGCCAGGATGCGGCCTCCGGCGGTGGCATCAAGGGTTCGCTTCGCCGCTTCGCGCCCTTGACCCCACCGCCTCCAGCCGGGAGAAGCGCGCCTATCGGAAGGACGCCGCCCCCTGGTCGGGCGGTTGTGCTGCGGGCG
>Ga0190274_10001118_pt1 | contig 15743 bp, 14 predicted proteins | sample Popmic531T_FD_133002 | JGI IMG/M metagenome (GOLD analysis project Ga0190274, IMG submission 133002) | Populus adjacent soil microbial communities from riparian zone of Yellowstone River, Montana, USA - 531 T | ecosystem: Environmental > Terrestrial > Soil > Riparian zone | place: USA: Montana...
CCACGTAGTCGGCGATGGCGCGCGGGAGGTCGGCCTCGGCGCGGGTCTGGAACTCCGGGGGAAGAAGGCGGGAGTCGCCGAGAAAGGCCCGGAACAGGTCGCTGATGATGCGCCTGGCCTTGTTGCTCATGCGGGCCACCCGGTAATGCTGGTACAGGTGCCTGCGCAGGAAAACCTTCAGCTCATGCTGCTGTTCGCGAATGGCATCGCTGAATGCAATCAGCGGCGGTGCCTCGCGGACGTCCCCGAGGCTGCGGGGACGATGCTCTGCAATCAGGCTGCGGGATCGTTCCGTGAGGTCGGAAACCAGCGTGTTGATCATGCGCCGAACCGTTTCGTGAATCAGGCGGCGGTCGTGCAGGGCGGGAAACTGCTTCTGCACCTGCTCCTGGTGGCGGGCGAATATACCGACGCCGGAAAGCTGTTCCAGCGTGATCAGTTCCGAACGCAGGCCGTCGTCGACATCGTGGTTGTTGTAGGCAATTTCATCCGCCAGATTGGCGATCTGCGCTTCGAGCGAGGGCCGCTGCTTCTTGAGGAATCGTTCGCCGATCGGGCCCAGCTTTCTTGCATTCTCGAAGGAGCAGTGCTTGAGGATACCCTCACGCGTCTCGAAGCTCAGATTCAGGCCGTCGAAGGCGCCATAGCGTTGTTCGAGCACGTCCACAACCCGCAGTGACTGCAGGTTGTGTTCGAAGCCGCCAAACTCTTTCATGCACTCGTTCAGCGCATCCTGACCGGCATGGCCGAACGGTGTGTGGCCGAGGTCGTGCGCCAGTGAAATTGCCTCGACCAGGTCCTCGTTGAGGCCGAGGTTGCGGGCGATCGAACGGCCGATCTGCGCGACTTCGAGGCTGTGCGTAAGCCGGGTCCGGAACAAGTCGCCTTCGTGGTTGACGAAGACCTGTGTCTTGTATTCGAGGCGGCGGAACGCCGTCGAATGGATGATGCGGTCGCGGTCGCGCTGGAATTCGGTGCGGCCCGCGGGCGGCGGTTCCGGAATCTGCCGGCCGGTCGAGGTGGCGGGATCGGCAGCGTAGCCTGCCGGATCAGGCATGCGCCCTCGCACCCGCCAGCACCCCATGCAGATCTTCGCGGGAGAAATCAGCCGTCACCACAGCCTTGCCCAGCGATTCGAGCAATACCAGGCGCAGTTTCCCGTTTTCGACTTTCTTGTCGTGGCCCATGAGTTCCAGATAGCGCTCACGTCCCAGGTCCGGCGCCTCGGTGGGCAGGCCGGCCCGCTGCATGAGGCTCTCGATGCGTTTCACGTCCGCCGCATCGAGCATGCCCATCCGGCGGGAAAGCTCCGCGGCGAGCAAGGTTCCCGCGGCAACGGCTTCGCCGTGCAGCCAGGTGCCGAAGCCGAGTCCGACTTCGATGGCATGGCCGAAGGTATGGCCGAGATTCAGCAGGGCGCGCTCGCCCGATTCACGTTCGTCCGCTGCAACGACCTTGGCCTTGTTCTCGCAGGAACGCACCACGGCATGGATGAGCGCTTCGGGATCGCGGGCGCGCAGCTTCGCGATGTTCGTCTCAAGCCAGTCGAGGAAGGGCAGGTCCATGATCAGGCCATACTTGATGACTTCGGCCAGTCCTGCGGACAGTTCGCGCTCCGGCAAGGTATCCAGGGTGGCGATATCTCCGAGCACCAGCTTCGGCTGATAGAACGCACCGATCATGTTCTTGCCGAGCGGGTGGTTGATTGCCGTCTTGCCGCCCACCGACGAGTCCACTTGCGCCAGCAATGTGGTCGGCAGCTGGATGAAGGGCACCCCGCGCTGGTAACTCGCCGCAGCGAACCCGGCGAGATCGCCAACCACGCCGCCGCCCAGCGCCAGAACCGTGGTCTTGCGCTCCACCCGGCGGGAGAGCAGAACGTCGAAAATGGCATTGAGAGTCTGCCAGTTCTTGTGCTCTTCCCCGTCCGGCACGATTGCCTGCACAATCTCGATGCCCGCATGTTCCAGCGCTTTGCAAAGCGGCTTGAGATACAGCGGAGCGATGGTGCTGTTGGAAACGATCGCGACCCGGGGTTGCGAGAGGTGCGGCAGCAACAGCTCTGTCCTGGCGAGCAGGCCCTTGCCCACATGAATGGGATAGGAGCGATCCCCCAGCCCGACACTGACGGTTTGCATGGCGTTCAATTTTGCTCCAGTCGGCGGGACGGCACCTCGATCAGCATCTGGTGCAGCCGGTTGACGAGCGAAACCAGGCTCTGGCTGCCCGTTTCGATGACTACGTGCGCCGTTTCCCGATACAGGGGATCGCGCAACTCGTAAAGCTCGTTAAGTCGGGCGCGCGGATCGGCGGTCTGCAACAAAGGCCGGTTGCGGTCGTGGCGGGTGCGGTTGAGCAGGTCCCTGACCGTCGCGCGCAGATAGACGACCGTGCCGCGTGACCGCAGCCTGGCCCGGTTGCTTTCGCTCAGGATGGCGCCACCACCGGTGGCGAGCACAATGTCCGGCAGAGCGGTCAGCTCGTCCACGACCGCAGACTCCCGGGTGCGGAACCCCGCCTCGCCTTCGATTTCGAATATCACCGGGATCTTGACCCCGGTGCGTTCTTCGATGACGTGGTCCGAATCATGGAAAACCTTGTCCAGCCGCTTGGCCAGCACCCGCCCCACGGAGGTCTTTCCGGCACCCATCATGCCGACGAGGAAAATACTTCCCTCGACGGGTTCGAGGGATTCAGGAGAAGCCTGAACGGAAGTTTGCTGCATGCGGACATTCTAGCGAAACCGCGCGGGCGGGGCCGCAAACAAAACGGCCGCAGCAGGGCTGCGGCCGTTTCGGAAAAGTGCAGCTGGTCAGCGCATCCCGGGCATTTCCTTGACGACTTTCGGCGTCACGAAAATGAGCAGCTCCCGCTTGTCGTTGCGCTTCAGATCCTGCCTGAAGAAAATCCCCAGGACCGGAATGTCTCCCAGCATCGGGATCTTGGTAACCGTGCTCGATTCATCCTGTGTATAGATGCCGCCCAGTCCCACCGTGCCGCCGTTTTCGACAAGCACTTCGGTGGAAACCTGCTTCGTATCGATGGCAGGCCCGGCGCTCGTCGTTGAACCGACACTGTCCTTGTTGACGTTCAACTTCATGATGATGTTGTCGTCCGGCGTGATCTGCGGCTTCACCTTCAGGCTGAGCGTGGCCTTGCGGAAGGAAACGCTGGTGGCGCCGCTGCTGGTGGCCTGCTGGTAGGGAATTTCCGTACCCTGCTCGATGATCGCCTCGACGTTGTCCGCCGTTACCACGCGCGGACTGGAAATGATCTTGCCCTTGCCGTCGGCTTGCAGCGCGGTGACCTCGAGGTTGAGGAATTTCGACAACCCCTGGTTCATCAGGATCATCGAGAACTGGCCGGGAATCACACCGCCGAGACCGGGCGCCGGCATGTTTGACGACAATCCATCCGTAAAGAAGTCCGGTTGCGTCGCGATCTGCCCGGTGACAAACCCTGTCGAAGCCAGGCCACCACCAAACGTCGTTCTGGCATCGCCCGTCTTGTGGGTATCGGTTTCCACGTAGCCAAGCCGCGCGCCCAGGTTACGGCTGAAGGTGTCGCTGGCTTCCACGATCCGCGCCTCGATCAGCACCTGCCGCGACGGGATGTCCACGGTCTTGAGCAGCGTGCGCACCTCGTCGAGCTTGGAAGGGATGTCCTGGACGAAGATGATGTTGGTGCGGGGGTCGATCACCGCGCTGCCGCGCTTGGACAGGATTTTCTGCGTGGTATCCGACAGGATCTTCTGGAACGCCTCCGCCTTCTGGTAATTGAGCTGGAATGATTCGGTCCGCAGGGGCTCGAGGTCGGCGATCTGGGACTGGGCTTCAAGGGCGAGCTTTTCCTTGGTTGCCAGTTCGTCGCGCGGGGCGATCCAGACCACATTGCCAGTCTTGCGCATGTCCAGACCCTTGGCCTGGAGGATGATGTCCAGCGCCTGATCCCATGGCACGTCCTTCAGCCGCAACGTCAGGTTGCCAGTGACCGTGTCGCTGGTGATGATGTTCAGGTTGGTGAAATCGGCGATCACCTGAAGCACCGCGCGCACCTCGATGTTCTGGAAGTTCAGCGACAGCTTGTCGCCGGTATAACCCTTGCCGTATTTCTGTTTGGCATTGGGATCTTCCACCACCGGCTTCACTTCGATGATGAAGCGCTTGTCGGTCTGATAAGCGGACTGCTCCCAGCGCCCTTTGGGCATCAGGGTGATGCGCGTATTGCCGCCCTGCTTCATGACCTCGAACGAGTCCACCTGGGTGCCGAAGTCGGTCACGTCGTAGCGGCGCTCCATTGCCGGCGGCAGGGACGTTTGCAGGAAATCGACAATGATGCTGCGCCCCTGCTGCTTGAGGTCGATCCCCGTGCCGGTGTCGGACAGGTCGACAACGATCTGTGCCTCGCCATTCTTGCCGCGGCGGAAATCCACATCCTGGATATGGTGCGGCTCGGCGACGCCCTTGGCTTCGGAAAACTGGGTGCCGCCCTGGTCGGCCGCGGCACCCGTAACGCCGGCTCCGAGCAGGGTGATGATCACGGTGTTGCCTTCGGTGCGGGACTCGTACTTGGCCATCTTGGCCAGGTTCAGCACCACCCGGGTGCGGCCCCCGGATTGCCCGAGGCGGATATTGCGCAGATCCCCCTGGTTCACATCCTGGGAGTTCTTGCCAAGGCCATTCGCGGTATTCGGGAAATCGAGTGCGATGCGCGGGGGATTGTTCACCGTGAATGTCGCCGGTGGCGCCGATGGCGCGTCCTTCAGACCCAGCTTGATGGTTACCGATCCGCCCTGGGCTGAAACATCGACCGACTGGATCACGTTGCCCGTGGCGGCGCCCGTTTTGGCTTCATCCTGGGCCTGGGCTGCGGCGCCCAGCAGCAGCGCCAGCCCGATGGGAGCGGCAACCAGGTTGATCAAACGTCCGATGCATTTCATGTACGAGTGCTCCTTTTCAATTCTCGAGCAACTGCAGATTGCTGGTTCGCTCGTTCCAGGCACCCGAAGACGAATCCTGGATCACTTCCTTGAGCGTCACCGCCGATTCGCTGATGGCCGTAATCACGCCGAAATTCTGGCCGACGTAATTGCCGGTCTTGACGCGATAGAGATTGTTGTCCGGGGTCTTTACAAGCGCATAACGAACCTGCTTCTGCTCCAGGGTCCCGACCATCTGGAGGCTCTCCAGCGCGAAGGACTCGAGCGCTTCCTTGCGCCGGTTCAGGTCCGGTTGCGGACCGCCGCCGCTGCCTCCCCGGTTCGCCAGCGCCATCTCGCGCGGTTTGAACGGGTCCGGCAGTTCGAATGCGTTGTAGGCGAAGGGCTCGAACTGTTTGACTTCGGGTATGGGCTCGACGCGTCCTCGCAAGCCCTGGCCCGACTCTTCCACGAATTGTTTGAGGTCGGAGAACTGGTCCCCTCCGCAGCCGCCGAGCACGGCGGTAAGCGCAAGCATGCCGATCGCTGAGCGCATCATTTTTTGCCGCCTTTGGCCGCGTCGCGGGCTGCCTTGCGTTGCGCCGCGACTTCGCTGTCATCCAGATAGCGGAAAGTCTTGGCCGTTGCGTCCAGTATCAGGCCGGCCTTCTGGTCCACCGACAGCGCCACGTCGTTCAGGGTGACGATTCGAGAAAGCTGGGAGACGTCGCTGGCGAATGCCCCGATGTCGTGATACGAACCCGCGAGCTTGATCGTGATGGGCAATTCAGCGTAGAACTCCGACGTGGTTTCCCTCGGGGCCGGGCGGAACAGTTCGAACTGCAGGCCACGGCCGAGGCCTGCCTGGTTGATGTCGGTTAGCAAGGCTTCCATTTCGGACTTGTTCGGCAACTGCTTGAGCATTTCCCCGAACGATTCCTCAATTTCGGCAAGTTGCCTGCGGTAAGCCTCGAGGTTTACCGCCTGCTTTTTCTTGTCCAGGAATGCGGTGCGCAGGTCCTGTTCCTTGGCCCGGTCCGCGGCAAGCGTTTCCAGTTGGCCCTTCCAGTCGAACCAGTAACCGGCGAACACCAGCGCAATAAGCAGGATGACAAGCGCGCCCAGCTTGGGCAGTACCGGCCAATTGCCGATATCCCGCGGATTCAGGTTTCTAAGGTCGTCGAGGGTCATGGCGTCAGGTCTTCGGAGCGGGGGCCCCGGCGGCGGTTGGCGCCGGCCGGGGAGCCGGGTTCGCCTCTTCCTTGGGCCGCGAGATCGTCACGTTCAGGTTGAACTCGTTCAGGCTGGTAGCATCCTTGCCGCTACCGTGGGTCGCCTTGATTTCTATCAACGTCGGCATTTCCAGCCAGGGCGACGCCTCGAAATTGCGCATGAGAGTGGAAACCCGCGCGTTGGAGGTGGCATATCCCACGACGTTGACGACTTTTCCGGTCTGCTTGATCGACTTCAGGTAAATCCCGTCCGGCAACTGCCGGACAAGCTGGTCGAGCAAGCGCACGGTTTCGGTCCGGTTGGTTTGCAGCGACTCGACCACCCGTTTGCGCGCCAGCAGTGCCGCGGTCTGTTCCTTGAGTTTCTTGATCTCATCGATCTGCTTGTCGAGTGCGGAGATCTGTTCCTCGAGATACCGGTTGCGTTCCAACTGGGTCTCGATGCGCTCGGCAAAGAACGTATGCACCACCCCGACGATGGCACCCGCCAGCACTACCGTCATGACGGCGAGAACCGCGAACTGCTTCTGCGCGGCCTTGCGCCGCGCCGCCCGGTGGGGCAGTAGGTTGATTGGGATCATGCGTCGAATCTCCGCAATGCGAGCCCGCAGGCGACCAGCAGCGCCGGCGCGTCAATCGCGAGCTGGGCCGGGCGAACCTTGCCGGAGATTTCCATTCCAACGAAGGGGTTGGCCACCAGCGAATTGACCTGGGTCCGCTCCGCCACCACTTCTGGCAGGCCCGGAATGGTCGCGGATCCGCCAGAGAGAAAAATATGATGTGCCTGGTTGAACTGGGTCGAGGTGAAGAAGAACTGCAGGGCGCGCGCAACTTCGAGCGCCAGCGTGTCCATGTAGGGAGCCAGGACTTCACCTTCATAGGTATCGGGCAGCCCGCCGTTGCGCTTCGCCGCCTCGGCTTCTTCGGCGGAGAGGTTGTAGTGGCGCATGATTTCCTGGGTGAGCTGGTTGCCCCCGAACGGCTGCTCGCGCATGTAAACCGACTGGTTATTGCGCAACACGTTGATATTCATCATCGACGCGCCAATGTCCACCAACGCGATGGTCTGGTCGCGGCCACCGTCCTGCAGCTCGTTTTGCATGAGCTCGAAGGCGTTCTGGGCGGCGAAGGAATCGATGTCCATGACCAGGGCCTTGAGGCCGACCGACTCGGCCACGGCGACGCGGTCCTCGACTTTTTCCTTGCGGGAGGCAGCAATCAGCACTTCCACGTCTTCCGTGCTGTTGGGCGCCGGTCCCAGGGTCTGGAAATCGAGATTGACCTCTTCGAGCGCGAACGGGATGTACTGGTTGGCCTCGGTTTCGACCTGGGCCTCGAGCTGATCCTCGGTTTGCCCCGCCGGCACGGTGATCTTCTTGGTGATGACGGCCGCGGACGGCAACGCCATCGCCAGGTTCCGCACCCGGGAGCCCATTCGCTTCCAGCCGCGCCGTACGGCATCACCCACCTCTTCGAGGTTCATGATGTTGCCGTCGACGACCGCGTCCTTGGGAAGCGGCTCGATGGTGTAGCGATCAAGGCGATAGCGCCCCTTGCCGGACGACGCCAGTTCGACCATCTTTACGGACGATGAACTGATGTCGACTCCGATAAGCGGGGGCGACTTCGGCTTCAGCAAGTTGCTGAGCACGTCTGCGTTAAACTCGAATTTTCCCTTGAACATTGGCCGTTTAGGCGCGATACGTATAATCTACATTAAATGCTAGCAACAACTATTTTGCATGTAAAGCGTTTTAAGCGATCCTTTGTTGCGACCTCGCTACACCTTATATAATGCGCTGCGCTCCTCCTTCCCTCGTTTCCCCTCAAATCTAGCCATGTTTTCCCGCTGGTGGTTCTACGTCCTGCTCGGGCTGGGCACCCTCGTTGCTGCGATTGCGCTGGTCGTAGGCTATGCTGCCGTCGTAGCCTATCCAAATCTCCCATCACTTGAAGCACTTACCTCCTACCAACCGAAGATTCCGCTGCAGATTTTCAGTGTCGAAGGCGACCTGATCGGGGAGTTCGGGGAAGAGAAAAGAGCCTTCGTAAGGATCGAACAGACCCCAGACATCCTGCGCAAGGCGATCATCGCGGCTGAGGATGAGCGCTTTTACGAACACGGCGGGGTGGACTACATCGGCGTGATTCGAGCGGCATTGTCGAATTTCGCGTCCGCAAGCGCCCGCCAGGGTGCCAGTACGATCACGATGCAGGTTGCCCGAAATTTTTTCCTGAGCACGGAGAAGACCTTCAGCCGCAAGTTCAACGAGGCCCTCCTGGCGTTCAAGATCGAGCACAGCCTTACCAAGGACGAGATTCTCCAGCTCTACATCAACCAGATCTACCTGGGACAGCGGGCTTATGGTTTCGGCGCGGCCAGCCAGATCTATTTCGGCAAATCGCTGGAACAGTTGAATCTGGCCGAAATCGCGATGCTCGCGGGCCTGCCCAAGGCGCCGTCGCGGTACAACCCCGTGGTCAACATGGGTCGCTCGAAGCTGCGTCAACGGTATGTCTTGCGCCGCATGCTCGAACTCGGCCAGATAGACGAAGAGCTGTTCAAGAAGGCCGAGGCCACACCCATCATCCTGGCCCGCCAGATCCAGGAATTCGCCACGCGGGCCGATCACTTTGCGGAAATGGTGCGGCAGGCGATTTACGACGCCTACAAGGACGAAACCTATACCCGCGGGTTCCGGGTCTACACCACCCTGTCGAAGGCACACCAGGATGCGGCTTACCGCGCGGTGCGCCAGGGGGTTCTGGAATATGACAAGCGCCAGCCCTATCGCGGCGCCGAGGGCTTCTTCAATCTTCCGAAGGAAGAGGTCGGAGAGGAGGCGCTCGAAGATGCGCTGCAGGAGGAATTCGAGAGTGACGATATCTATCCCGCGATCGTCCTCGAGGCGGACGCCAAGGCGGTCAAGGTCTACCGCAAGGGTGGGGAGACCCTGACCATCACCGGCGAGGGCCTCAAGTTCGCGTCGAAGATGATCGGCAACCGCGCCCCTGCCAAGACGCGGCTACGCCGCGGCGCGCTGATCCGGATCCAGCCGGAGCTGAAGAGCGGCTGGCAGATCGTGCAGCTGCCGCAAGTCGAATCGGCGCTCGTTTCCGTGGATACGGACGACGGCGCCATCCGCGCACTGGTGGGCGGTTTCGACTTCTACCGCAACAAGTACAACCACGTCACCCAGGCGCGGCGCCAGCCAGGCTCGAGCTTCAAGCCATTCATCTATTCGGCTGCACTGGAAAAGGGTTTCACGCCGGCCACCATCATCAACGATGCGCCGATTACCATCGACACGAGTGAAACCGGGTCGGTGAACTGGGAACCGAGGAATTTCGACGGCGCTTTCGACGGACCGATTCGCATGCGCACCGCGCTGACCAAGTCCAAAAACCTGGTGTCGATTCGTATCCTGCAGGCCATCACGCCGCAATATGCGCAGGATTACATCGGCCGCTTCGGATTCGACCCCAAGCAGCACCCGCCCTATTTGACCATGGCACTGGGCGCCGGCTCCGCCACCCCTCTGGAAATGGTGATGGGTTATTCGGTTTTCGCCAACGGCGGCTACCGGGTGACGCCTTACTTCATCGACCGCATCGAGGATGCGCAGGGCACCGTGCTGGGCAAGGCAAACCCGGTCAGGGTGGACAAGAACGCGGAGCGCGTCATCGATGCGCGCAATGCTTTCCTGATGTCCAACATGATGCAGGACGTGATCCGCGGCGGCACGGGCGCACGGGCCATGGCGTTGGGCCGGATCGACCTGGCGGGGAAGACGGGCACGACCAACGAGCAGATGGATGCCTGGTTCGCCGGTTACCAGCGGCACCTCGCAGCCGTCGTGTGGATCGGCTATGACATCCCGCGCACGCTCGGCGATCGCGAGACGGGCGCTGTAGCGGCATTGCCGATCTGGATGTCCTACATCGGGAGCGTGCTCAAGGGCCAGCGCGAGGAATTGCCGATCGCCCCGGATGGGGTAACGGCCGTGGCCATCAACCCGGAAACCGGGCTTCGCGACAAGCATGCGCCATCGCCGATGATCGAATACTTCTATCATGAGAACATACCGCCCGAGCAAGAAGGCCCGGAGGGCGACGAAACCGGCGATTCGACCAAGGCGCCTGAAGAAGTCAAAGACCAGCTCTACTGAAAACCGATGCCGAGAGATAACGGCAACAGCCGGGAGATGCGCAGCCGGATCGCGCACCTCGCCGCCCGTCTGATGGCAGTCGACGGGATAGACGACTATGCGCTGGCCAAACGCAAGGCCGCGCGGCAGATCGGCGCCCCCGACACCCGCCATCTGCCGAACAACGACGAAGTCGAACAGGCGCTGCGCGCCTATCAGCAGCTGTACCAGGCGGACGAGCAGAAAGCCCGCCTGCAACATCTGCGCCGCAACGCGCGCGACATGATGCAGCTGCTTGAGCAGTTCAATCCCTATCTTTCGGGGTCCGTGCTTTCAGGCAGCGCCGGCAAGTATTCGGACATCAACATCCACCTTTTCACCGACAGCGTGAAGGATGTGGAAATGTTCCTCATCAACCGCCAAATTGCCTATCGCAGCGGGGAGCAGCGGGTGTTCATCGGCGATGAGCCATCGGGTGTGCCGAGCTTCAGCATCAGCACCAATGAGGCGGATTTCGAGATCAGCGTTTTTTCGCCGCGCGACCTGCGGATGCAGCTGCGGGCTTCCGCCGAGGGGCGCCCCTTCGACCGGGCACGCATCGATTGGCTCGATTCGGTATTGTCCGACGCCCCGATCGGCGCCTGAAATCACGGCCCTTCCAGCTGCAGCGGGGGTCCGCCGAGCCTTTCAGCCAGGCCCGTCCTTCAACCACTGCGCCGCATCGAGCGCGAAGTAGGTGAGGATCGCATCCGCGCCGGCACGCTTGAACGAAAGCAGCGCTTCCATCACGCACTTGCGCTCATCGATCCAGCCGTTCTGCCCCGCAGCCTTGAGCATCGCGTATTCGCCGCTGACCTGGTACACCATCGTCGGCGCGCCGAATTCGTCCTTTACGCGGCGGACGATGTCGAGATAAGGCAGCCCCGGCTTGACCATCACCATGTCGGCGCCTTCCTGCAGGTCCAGTCCGACTTCCCACAGCGCCTCATTGCTGTTGGCCGGATCGATCTGGTAGGTGTACTTGTCGCCCTTGCCGAGCATCGCGGCCGAACCCACTGCATCGCGAAACGGGCCATAGAAGCTGGACGCATACTTTGCGGCATAGGCCATGATGCGGGTGTGAATGAACTTGCGAGCATCGAGCGCTTCGCGCAGAGCGCCGACCCGCCCATCCATCATGTCGGACGGGGCAACCACATCCACGCCGGCCTCCGCGTGTGACAACGCCTGCTTGACGAGCACCTCGATGGTCTCGTCATTGAGCACATAGCCGGTGCCGTCGACGAGGCCGTCCTGGCCATGGCTGGTGTAGGGATCGAGGGCGATATCGGTGATCACACCGAGCTGTGGAAAGCGGCTTTTCAGCGCACGGATGGCGTTGGCTGCCAGGCCATCCGGGTTGTACGCTTCACGGGCGTCCGCGGTCCGGAGTTTGGCATCGACCACCGGGAACAGCGCAATCGCCGGCACCCGCAGCTCGACGCAGCGCGCGGCCTGCTCCAGCAACCGGTCAATCGACAGGCGTTCGACGCCAGGCATCGATGCAACGGCTTCGCTGCGATTCTGTCCCTCGATCACGAACACCGGATAAATGAGATCGTCTGCGGACAGGCGGTTTTCCCGCACCAGACGGCGGGAGAATTCGTCATGGCGCAATCTGCGCGGACGGCGCCGGGGAAACTTTCCGAGTACCTGCATGGCTCTTCCTTGGCTGACTTGTCGCGGCAGGAATCGTCTGCCGACTCGAATGTAGAATATTGACTTATAAGGGATTAGTTCGGGTTGCTGCATAGCGGAACTTTTGTGTCCGCCAGTGATCTTATGAAGCAGACAGTGATGTCTCCCGCTTCTCCTCCCTGGGCGGGTTGCCTTAATCCAATTGAGGCTTTGTTTTACCCCCGGTTTTAATCCCCTTTAACCGGGGGTTTTTTATTTTACCCGTCCGTTGCCCCCGCGACGGGCCGGAACCAGCCTGCCAGTCGCAACTCCGCTTCCGCGGCCCCCGTCCTCGAAGGGGCCGAGAAAAGCTGGGCGCTGGCGGCCGGTATGTCCGTCAGTGCCTCCCGCACTTTTGCCAGTTGTTCGGCGGCCTGCTGCCTGTTCAGCTTGTCGGCCTTGGTGAGCAGGACATGGATCGGCTTGCCGCTCGGTGCAAACCATTCGATCAGCCGGATATCGAGTTCGGTCAAGGGATGCCGCACATCCATGACCACCACCAGGCCGCACAACTGCTCACGATTGCGCAGGTAACCGGCGATCAGCGTCTCCCAGTATATTTTCATGTCGCGCGGGACTTTGGCGTAACCATATCCGGGGAGATCGACGAGAAAGCGGCCGCCTCCCAAGCTGAAATAATTGATGTGCTGGGTGCGGCCGGGCGTCTTGCTGACGAACGCCAGGCGGTTGCGGTTCGCCAGCGCATTGAGCGCGCTCGACTTGCCGGCGTTGGAGCGCCCCGCAAATGCGACTTCTGCCGCGGATCCGGGCGGCAGTTCCGCCTCCGATGCCACGGTGGTGAAGAATTCGATATCCTGAAACAGTCCGGGTTGGCTCATGAGTTACGCTAAAATGCCGCGGTGGGCGGAGTACCGGTGGGTGCGGGTTCCAGATCTCCGGTGCCGGGGTGTAATTCGCAAGGAGCATTCATGAAACGCATTGTCGCAGCGACCCTGGTCGCATTTTTTTCGTTCGGACCGGCGCTGGCGGCCGATGCAGGCGATCCAGCCGAGGCGCAGACAATCGTCAACCAGGTCTGTGCCGCCTGTCACGGAGCCGACGGCAACAGCCCGCTGGCGATGAATCCGAGCCTTGCCGGCCAGCATGCCGGATACTTGTTCAAGCAGCTTAAGGAATTCAAGTCGGGGGCCCGCGCCAATCCGGTGATGATGGGAATGGTCGCGAATCTTTCCGATGACGACATGCGCAACCTGGCCGCGCATTACTCCTCGCAGAAGGCACGACCCATGGCGTCGAAGGACAAGGACCTTGCCGCCCAGGGCGCGAAACTCTATCGCGGTGGAAGCCTTGAAAAAGGCGTCGCCGCCTGTTCGGGCTGCCATTCCCCCAACGGCGCCGGCATTCCGGTCCAGTATCCGCGACTGGCGGGCCAGCATCCCGACTACGTGCTCGCCCAATTGAAGGCTTTCCGCACCGAAGAACGCGCCAACGACCCGAACAAGATGATGCGCGCGGTGTCGGCCAAACTCTCCGACAAGGACATGGCGGCACTCGCCGAATACATTTCCGGCCTGCACTGACGGCCGGCAGGCCTCACTTCGCGATTTCACCGAACGCTGCCTTCGCCGCTTCGACTGTCGCGCCGATCTCGGTCTGCGTATGGGCGGAGGAAACAAATCCCGCTTCGAATGCCGATGGCGCCAGGTACACGCCTGCCTTGAGCATGGCGTGGAAGAATCGGTTGAAGGCTTCCTTGTCGCATTCCATCACTTGCGCATGGGATTCGGGCGGCTTGTCGCGAAAGTAAAGGCCGAACATCCCGCCGACGCTTTGCGCGCTGAATGCATGGCCGGCGCTGCGTCCTGCCGCCTCCAGTCCTTCCACCAGCTTCGAGGTTGACGCCGCGAGCCGGTCGTAAAAACCCGCGGCCTGCACCAGTTTCAGCGTCGTCAGGCCCGCGGCTACGGCAACCGGATTTCCCGACAGCGTGCCGGCCTGGTAAACCGGTCCGAGCGGAGCGATGCATTGCATGATGTCGCGCCTGCCGCCGAATGCGCCGACCGGCATCCCGCCGCCGATGACCTTGCCCAGCGTCGTAAGGTCTGGCGTGATGCCGAACAGGCCCTGCGCTCCTTGCAGGCCGACGCGAAAACCGGTCATCACCTCGTCGAAAATCAGAACGCTGCCGTGACGCGTACAGAGTTCGCGCAGCACCCGCAGGAATTCCGTCTTCGGTTTGACCAGGTTCATGTTGCCGACCACGGGTTCGAGGATGACGGCTGCGATCTGATCGCCCTGCGCCTTGAAAACGTTCTCGAGCATTTCGGTGTCGTTGTAGTCGAGGGCCAGCGTATGCGCCGTGATCTCCGCCGGCACGCCCGCCGAACTGGGTTGCCCGAAGGTCAGCGCCCCGGACCCCGCCTTCACCAGGAGGGAGTCAGCATGGCCGTGATAGCAGCCTTCGAACTTCACGACTTTCGGTCTGCCGGTGAAACCGCGGGCAAGGCGAATGGCGCTCATGGTGGCCTCGGTGCCCGAACTCACCAGACGCACCTGCTGCATCGAAGGCAGGAGACTGATGAGCAACTCCGCCATTTCCAGTTCGGCTTCGGTCGGGGCGCCGAAACTCAAGCCCCGCGACGCCGCGCGCTGCACGGCCCGCACCACTTCTTCGTTGGCGTGCCCCAGCACCAGCGGACCCCAGGATCCCACGTAGTCGATATAGCGCTTGCCGTCCATGTCCCACACGAAGGGCCCTTCGCCGCGGGCCAAGAACAGCGGCGTACCGCCGACCGAGCGGAACGCACGAACCGGGGAATTGACTCCGCCTGGTATGGACAACAGGGATTTCTCGAACAGGGTTTCGTTTCGCGATTTCATTTCCGTATTCCGTAGTCAGTGGTTCCGGCAAAAAGTCCGCTAAGGCGGCGGGCCTCGGCTTCGATGTCAGCGGAATCGAACAGCGCGCTTACGACCGCGACGGCATCCGCGCCTGCCTCTATCAGCGCAGCGGCGTTGCCGGCGTTGATGCCGCCGATGGCGACGATTGGCAGCGCGATTTCCTTCCTTGCCTGGCTCAGCAATGCCAGTGACGCTCGAACCGCTCCGGGCTTGGTCGCGGAGGGAAAGAAACTGCCGAACGCCACATAGTCCGCGCCGGCTGCCGCCGCGTCGCGCGCACGCTGCAAATCGTTGTAGCAGGAAACGCCGATCCACCTTGCAGGTCCCAGCAGCCGCCGTGCCTCGGAAAACGGGCCGTCATCCATTCCCAGATGCACGCCGTGCGCGCCGGCTTCGGCCGCCAATCCCGCCTTGTCATTCACGATCAGGCTGGCGCCGCCACGCCGGCAGATTGGAACCAGCCGCTGCAATTGCTCCAGCCATACCGCCTGCGAACCTGTCTTGCTTCGGTACTGCACGATACGCGCACCGCCGCGAATCGCGGCTTCGACCTTGCGCAACAGCCCATCCGTGTCTGTGGCCAGGTCAGGCGTCACGGCATAAAGGCCGCTAACTTTCGCCGCCATCCTCCTTCTCTTCCTCCCGCGCCCAGAACAGTCGGTCGGGGATCAGCTGGCCCATGCCAGTCCGGTATGCATGCTTGAGGGTTTGCCAGGTGTACTCCTGCGCATCGCGCACCGCCTCCGGAATTCCCAGGCCGTTCGCGATCGTTGCCGCGACCGCGGATGCGAGCGTGCATCCGGATCCGTGATAGGTCCCGGACAGCCGCTGCCAGGAATCGGATCGCACGACGCCCTGCTGGTCGTA
>Ga0190274_10001120_pt1 | contig 15731 bp, 16 predicted proteins | sample Popmic531T_FD_133002 | JGI IMG/M metagenome (GOLD analysis project Ga0190274, IMG submission 133002) | Populus adjacent soil microbial communities from riparian zone of Yellowstone River, Montana, USA - 531 T | ecosystem: Environmental > Terrestrial > Soil > Riparian zone | place: USA: Montana...
GGCAAAGCTCTCCTGTGCCGCTTCGGCAAAACGACCCTGCCGCAGCAAGGACCGTCCGAGCTTGATCCTCGCAATGCCGCTATTCAGGTGTTCTGGCGACTGCGCCGTCGAGTAGATGACGATGGCCTGCCGATAGAGCGGCTCCGCCTTCGCGGGCTCCTTTCGCGACATGTACACGCTGGCCAGGTTCGAGAGCGCCGTCCCGGTGAGGTAGTGCCCGCCGGGGTAGACCTTGGCATAGATATCCGCCATGCGGCGGAATGCGGCTTCGGCGTCGTCGAGCTTGTTCCGTTGCAGTGACACGGTGCCCAATTCGTTGACCGCTGACGCGACGCGCGGGTGCACCGGCCCGAAGACGCGCTCCTGGATGGCGAGTGCCTGCTGCAGTGCATCCGTGGCCTCGTCGAACTTTTCCTCCCGCACCATGGCCCGCCCCAGCATCGTCAGGGTCGACGCCGTGACGTGGCTGTCCTGGCCATACCAGCCGGTGTTGATGGCCAGCGCCTCGCGATAGTAGCGCTCCGCCTCCGCATAGTGGCCCGCCTCGAACTGAATCGCCCCGAGATTGATCAGGTCCTCGGCGACCGACGGATGCCTGTCGCCATGAAGCGCGCGGCTCATCGCGAGGACGCGGCGCGTGAGGGAGTCGGCGATGTCCCAGTGGCCGAGGTAGAAATGCGTGTTGGCGAGTTCGTAGAGGCTGTTAGACAGTGCAGGCGTCACGTCACCGGGTGCGGAATAGATCCGCACCGCCTCCTCCAGTATCGGTACCGCCGAGTCGTAGGCGCCTCGTTCCACCAGCACATGCCCAAGCGCCGCGGTCGCCCTGGCGACGACAGGGTGATCAGCCGGGAGTTCCTTCCGGCTGTGCGTCAGCCCGTTGCGCACGAGCTGCTCCGCGTCGTCGAAGCGAGCCTGGTCGGAACGGAGAAGCCCGAGAGCCACGTTGCTCTCGGCCACGTCGGGGTGAGCCGCGCCATGCAGCGTGCTGCGCCGGTCGCGTGCCGCCGTGAGCAGGGAATCGGCCCGGTCGAGGTCGCCCAGCTGCTGGTAGATGCCCCCGAGCGTGGCGAGCAGCTCCGCCTGTACTCCCGGCTCGCCGACAAGGCTGCCGGCCTCCTGGACGCCACGGTCCACCAGTGTCACCACGCGAAGACTCTCGGCGGGACCCGCATCCTCGTCGCCTCCCTGAAAGAGGCTGAGCATGAAGCCCTGGATACGCTGCGCCCGCGCCGCCTCGGCTTCGGCGGCGTTGCGTGCGCTGGCAACACGGACCGTGTAGAACACCACAATGCTGACCAGCGCCAGCAGGGCCAGTGCCCCGGCGACCACGCCGCGCGTGTTCCGGAGAACGAACTTGTTCAGCCGGTAGCCCATGCTGTCGGCCCGCGCCTCGAGCGGCTCACCGCCGAGGTAGTGATCCACGTCCCGGATGAGCGCCTCGACGGTGCGGTAGCGACGCTCGGGATCCTTGTGCATCGCCGTCAGGCAGAGCACGTCGAGGTCCGCCCACGAGACGCCGCCGGTCCCACCCGCCGGGGCGCCGGCCTGGGTGGCCGTGGCGCGGGCGACGGCGGAAGGCTTCACCGCCTCGAACTCGGCGATGACAATCTCCGCTTCGCTGGGCGTGCGATGGGTGAGGTCGAAGGGCAGCCGGCCGGTGAGCAGCTCGTAGAGAATGATGCCGAGCGAGTAGACGTCGGTGTGCAGCCCGACGCGGTCCCCCCGCACCTGCTCCGGCGCGGCATAGGCCGGGGTCATCAGCCGAAGGCCCGTGCGGGTCCGGTCGGCCGGGGAGTCGATCGCCTCGAGGTGCTTGGCGATCCCGAAGTCGAGCAGCTTCACCGACCCATCCTCCTTCACGAGGATGTTGGACGGCTTCAGGTCCCGGTGAATGATCGCGTGCGTGTGGGCATGCAGCACCGCCTCGCAGACGGCGCGGAACAGCCGGATCCGCTCGGCGAACGAGGAGCTGTGGGCGCGACAGTAGTCGGTAAGCGGCACGCCCTCCACGTACTCCATGACGAACCATGGTGTCCCGTCGGGAAGCGAGTTGGCATCGTACAAGTGCGCAATGGAGGGGTGATTGAGCTGCGCCAGCGTACGCTGTTCGCTGGCAAAGCGCTCGCGCCGGGCCGGTGAGAGCCACGCATCCCGCAGGATCTTGAGGGCCGCCACGCTGCCCAGGTCGTCGCGGACCGCGCGATACACCACGCCCATGCCACCCTCGCCGAGCACGTCGAGGATGCGATAGGGACCGAAGCGCAGCGTACGGAGCGCGGAAGGCACGCCGCCATCCAGGACGTCGCGCGCAACGTCGGCAAGGTCACGATCGAGCAGGGCGTGGCCATCCTCGTCGGCTTCCAGCAGGCTCAGGACTTCCGGGACCAGTGCCGGGTCGTCATGGCACGCGGCATCCAGGAATGCGCGACGCTCCGCTGCGGGCCGCTCGGCCGCATCGTGAAACAGCTGCTGCAGTCGCTCCCATCGCGCCGTATCGATGTGCCGATCCTCCTCGGTGTCAGCCGCGGAGCTCGCGCGCAAGCCACGCCTTCGCGGCCCGCCAGTCCCGCAGCGCCGTCGCTTCCGACACGCCGATCAATTCGGCGGCCTCGGCGACGTCGAGCCCCCCGAAGAACCTGCTTTCGACGAGCAGCGCCTGCCGGGGGCTCAGCCGCGCCAGCTCGTCAAGCGCCGCGTCGAGTTCGAGCAGGTCACCGCCGCCCGCGGCGTCGGCGACTGATTCATCGAAGGTGACCACGACGGCGCCGGCCCCACGCTTGTCGGCGTGGCGTCGGCGGGCCGCCTCGATCAGTACCTGGCGCATCGCGCGGGCGGCGATGCGCTTGAAGTGCAGGGGCGACGTGTCGGCGAGGTGGGGGCTTCCAGCAAGCTTGAGCCACGCCTCGTTGACGAGGGCGGTGGGGCTCAGCGTGGCGCCGGGATCACTCCGGCCGACGCTCGCGGCCAGCCGGCGCAGTTCCTCATACGTCACGCTGAACAGGTGGTCGAGTGCGCTCGGATCGGCGGGCATGGCCGCGCCGTCACCCGCCCCGGATAGGCGCCCAGTCCCGTTTCGGTTGTCCATGACGGTATTCCCGCGAAGGCTGCGCAATGCACTGCAGACCGCCACGCCCGGGCCGCCGGGGCGCTGGAGTCCACCCAAGTATCGCGCCTGCGGCGGCCCGCGCAACCTCGCAACGACACATGACGGTTTTTCGCCCGATCCTGCGCAATGGGGGCGGTCCTGCGTTTGGGCGAACCAGGTCACGCACCAGGGGAGGAAGCAATGCGTCATCCGCGCGCCAGCGTTGTCACCTGGCCGGCCCCGGGGCGGGGCAACACACTCGCCGTCGTCATGGCTTTGGCCGCCTCGGTTGCGACGGCGGGCGTGGCCCAGGTCCCCGCCGACCTTCAGGGGACCTGGGTGCCGGCAAAGGCGGGTTGCGAATCGGCGTCGAGCATCGTGCTGACGGCCGACAAGCTGACGCTCGTGAGCGGATCCGACAAGGAATCGATCGGCGGCATCGAGATGGCCGGACCAGGGTACTTCGCGCCCGATTACAGCGGGATCATGCAGGTACTGATCACCGAGTTCGACGGCCAGCAGCCGGTGACCATGACGTTCAATGTCGGGGAGAAGAAGGGTGCGGCACAGGTCGAATTCTCGCCGCCGATCACCGGCGGCAACGCCCAGGCCGCCGCGTACAACGCGCGGATCAACCAGCTGAACCTCGCGAAACGATTTCCACTCAACAAGGTGCCGCTGAAGAAGTGTGCGGGAGCCGCAGCGACCAGGTGAGGCGGGAGAGCACGTCCAGCAGTCAATCGTCCTACGCCAACGGGAGGTCGAAATGCTTACCAGCCAGGTGAAGTTCAATCTGCTCAGCCGGGAGCAGGTGATGGGGGCACTCAAGTCCACCGGATCAAAGGATCCCGACGTGCTCCTCGCGGCGAAGGAGGAGTTCGCCAGCAACTACCGCCCGCTCAAGTGGTTCGGCATCTGGGGGATGGTGTGCGGCGTCCTGTGTACGCTGCTGATCATACTGGCGCCGCTCGGAATTCCCCTGTTCTTCCTGGGCCTCTGGTGGTTCAAGCGGGCCAAGAAGAACTCGGCCCTGATCGAGAGCACCTTTGGCGAGTACGTTGGCGGACTGTCCGGCAAGGGGTCGGGACCATTCGGCCTGAGCGCGAACGTGGCGTGAAGGGCTGCCCGCGATCGGGAGTCAGGGTCCGGGGCTCGAACCCTGGCCCTGGCTCCCAAGCTCAGGGCAGGTAGTTCGACGCCAAGCGCCGCGCCACGTAGATCCCCACGCCGGTTCCGACCATGCTGACGATGAATGCCGTCATGAAACCGAAGCGTTCCGCCGCGAACCAGCCAATCCAGCCACCCGCCGTGGCACCGATGAAGACCATCAGCTTCGACATCATCCCTCCCCATTTCCGCCGGCGTTGCTACCCTTCAGCATGACGCGGGCGACGTGCGCCTGCGATGTCGCGATGACCGGGAGAGCACGCATGACGTTCAAGAAGCCGGCCGACGAAGAACTCCGGCGCAAGCTCACGCCAGAACAGTATAAGGTGACGCAGCACGAGGGGACCGAGGCGCCGTTCCGGAACGAGTACTGGGACAATCATGCGCCCGGCATCTACGTCGACGTGGTCTCAGGAGAGCCCCTCTTCAGTTCGCTCGACAAGTACGATTCCGGCACCGGATGGCCGAGCTTCACCCGGCCCCTGGAGGACGACAACGTGCGCCTGCGAGCCGATCACAAGCTCTTCGCGTCGCGCACCGAGGTGCGTTCCGCCAGTGGCGACAGTCACCTGGGTCATGTGTTCGATGACGGCCCGGCCCCGACCGGCCAGCGATACTGCATGAATTCCGCCGCCCTGCGCTTCATTCCCGTCGATAAGCTCGAGACCGAGGGATACGGCCAGTACCTCAAGTTGTTCGTTCGATAGTGCGCGCGATCACCCCGGCGCTCCTGACAGCTGTCCTGCTGGGCGGTTGTACCCAGCAGGTGCTTCCGACGACCGCGCCCGTCCCGGCGCTGCCCGCGGACAGCATTGCTGCCTCGTTCTACTTCCTTGGAGACGGTGGGCGTCCTGACTCTGCCGGGGAACCGGTGCTGCAGGCCCTCACGGCAGCGCTCACGCGCGCACCCGACCGAAGCATGGCGTTCTTCCTGGGCGACAATGTCTACTACGGCGGCATCCCGGATACCTCGGCGTCCGACTATGTGGAATCGCGGCGTCGCCTGACGGCACAGGTTCAGGCGGTCGTCGCGTCAGGCGCGCGAGGCATTTTCCTCCCCGGCAACCACGACTGGAAGGGTCCGGATGGCTGGAACGCCGTCCTCCGGGCGGAGCGAATCGTCGAGGAGACGGGCGAGGGGCGCGTCGTCCAGCTGCCAGGCAACGGATGTCCAGGGCCGGCATTCCTGGACATGGCTGGCGTTCGCGTGGTGATGCTCGATACCGAATGGTGGTTGCACAAGACTGGCCCGAAACCGGAGGGCACCGCCCAGGGCTGCGCCGATTCGGGTGCCGTGTTCGACTCGGTGCGGGCCCTGCTGGCCGGCGCAGGAGGAAAGCCTACCCTCGTCGCGGGTCACCACCCGCTCGCCGGCGGCGGCGAGCATGGAGGCTATTTCGGCTGGAAGGATTACTTCTTCCCGTTGCACCACGTGGTGTCATGGCTCTGGCTTCCGCTTCCCGTGATTGGCGCGGCGTATCCTGCCGCGCGGAATGCGGGCATATCCCGTCAGGACATGTCCAACCCGACGTATCGCCGGCTGATCGATTCGATCGATGCGGCGCTGCGCGACGTCCCTCCAGCGGCCTACATCTCCGGTCATGAACACAGCCTGCAGATCATCCAGCTGCCGTCAGGCCTCCTTCAGCTCGTGAGCGGCGGGGGTTACTACGGCCACATCGATTTTCTCTCCCCGGTCGACGGTACCTGGCTCGCTCTCGCACGTTCGGGATACATGCGCGTCGACGTGACGCCTGGCGGCCGCCTCCGCCTCGGAGTCGTCACGGTCGACAAGTCTGGTCACGGGACTGAAGTGGCATCCAGGTGGCTCACCTCGCCATAGCCGGCCGCACTATCGCGCCACCATGCCATCCCGCCCGCCCCACGCAGCAGGCCAGCCCGGCAGCCGGAAGGCGAGCGCGCAGGCGAGCAGCGCGAAGACCAGGGTGACGCCGTAGGCCGTCGCGAAGCCCCGCACCGTATAGGTCGTTCCCGTCACGCCCCCCACCACCGCGCTCAGGATCGCCACCGATACCGCCTGGATCGAGAAGCGGGTCGCGCTCACGAACGCCGATGCGCGGGCCACACGGTCGCGCGGCACCGTTCCGAGCGCCGTGGTAAATGTGGTCTGGATGGTGAGCCCGAAGGCGAGCCCGCGGAGGGCCAGCAGCATTCGAATGTGCCCGATCGGTGTCTGCGCATCGAGCCGCATGAGTCCCCAGGTGCTGAGCGCCAGCAGCAGGAATCCGGCGACCGCGAGGGCTCGCGGTCCGATCTTGTCGTAAAACCGCCCCGCGAGCGGTGTCGCCACTGCGGCGGCCAGGGGCTGTGCCAGGAGCACCTGGCCCACCGCGCCGGGCGACAGCCCGCGGATGGTCTCGAGGAACAGCGGCAGGAGGAACTGGGCGGCGAAGAGGCCGACGACACCGACGTAGCCGACGATGTTCGCCGCGAGGAAGATCGGGTTCTCCAGCAGCCGCACATCGAGCAGCGGTGCCGTACTGCGGTGCTCGACGATCCAGAGGACGATGAGGGCCGAGACGCCGACCGCGAGGCTCGCCAGCACCGTGCTGGAGAAGAGGCCATCGGTGCGAGCCGAGGCGGCGGCATAGAGCAATGCGCCAAACCCGACTGACGACAACAGCACGCCAGGACGATCGAGCGACGGCGTGTCAGGCCGCCTCCACTCGTGCAGCCACTGGCGGCCCGCGAGAATCCCCCAGATGCCCACCGGAATGTTGAGGAAGAAGATCCAGCGCCAGTAGCCGGCGTCCACCAGCCAGCCCCCCAGCACCGGGCCGAGCGCCGGCGCCACCAGCAGGGCCAACCCGAACACCCCGAAAGCGCGACCGATGCGCGACGGCGGGAATGCGCGATAGAGCAACGCCGTGCCCGATGGTTGCGTGATGCCGCCACCGATGCCCTGAAGCACGCGTCCCGCGATGAGCCAGGCGAGTGTTGGCGCCACGCCGCAGGCTGCGGATCCCGCCGTGAACAGGCCCAGCCCGAGGATGAACATGCGCTTGAGGCCAAAGCGGTCGGCGAGGTAACCGGCGACGGGCGTCACGATCCCGAGCACGAGCACATAGAGGCTGACGATCCACTGGGCCGAGTGGAGCGACGCGCCGTATTCGCGCTGGAGGGTCGGGAAGGCGACATTGACGACCGTGGTGTCGAGGATGACCATGAATACGCCCGTGACAACGCACGCCAGCGTCTTCCAGGGATTCCCCGGGGCCTCGTCAGCCATCCATTACCCTCGCTTCCATCAAGCTTCAGGAGTCCTTCACGGGATGGAATGTAGGGTGGATGCGGGCAGATCCATTTCGCCCGTATTTCCTGTGACTGGAGGCCTGTATGTACCGCTCCCTGCTCGTGCCGCTCGACGGCTCATCCTTCGCCGAACAGGCACTGCCCCTCGCGGTGGAACTCTGCGCCCGCTCGGCAGCCGAACTCCACCTCGTGCTGGTGCACGACTCACTCGCCGCGGTGCCGGGGTACGGAGAGCCGGCCCTTCTCGATGAGTCGGTTGACCTGGCGTCGCGGCGGCAGGAGGAAGAGTATCTCGATGCGGTGGCGCGACCGCTGCTCGGTACCGGTGTCGTGGTCGTGACCCGGCTCATCGATGGACCGGTGGCCCACAGCCTGGTCGGCTACGTGCGTAACGCCGGGATCGAGCTTGTCGTCCTCACGACCCACGGTCGCGGGGTGTTCAGTCGCTTCTGGATCGGGAGCGTTGCCGACCGGCTGGTGCGCCAGCTCGAGGTACCAATGCTCGTCCTGCGGCCGCACGCCGCGCGCGGGGCGCCGGCTGCCTCGATGCTGCGGCGAGTCGTGGTTCCACTGGACGGGTCACCGCTGGCCGAGTCCGTGCTGGAGCCCGCCATGCGATTCGGTCAGTTGCTTGGGGCCGAGTTCACCCTGTTCCGAGCGGTGGTCGTGCCGCCCCCGGTGCAGCTGCCGTACCCCGCGGTGATGATCATGCCGGAGCAGACCCCGGTCACGTCCGTTCTGGAGCAGGAGTCGACGCGGTACCTCGAGGACGTTGCGAGGCCGCTTCGCGCCCGCGGCGTGCGCGTGGAGACAACTGTCGAGGTGACCACGGACACCGTCGCCGCGATCTCGACCTGGGCCGAGCGCCACGGCGCAGACCTCATTGCCCTGGCGACCCATGGATACGGCGGCGCCACCCGCTTCCTGCTCGGAAGCGTGGCCGACAAGCTGCTTCGCTCGGCGACGGTGCCGCTCTTCGTGTGGCGGCCCGGCGCCGCGGTGGAGCGCGCCATGGCGGACAGCTCAAGGAAGGGATCGCTGGCCACCGCGCCCTGAACCGGCGGCACGCAGGGCATTGAGGATCACGGCAACGTCGATGCCTTCCTGAAGCAGTGCGCCGGCCGTGGGAGGAATGAAGCCGGCGGCCGCCGCGAGCATGGCCAGCGAGCTGAGCCCGAGGCCGGCCAGGACGCTCTGTTTCGCGATACGCGCCGTGCACCGGCTGAATTCGATCGCCTCGAGGAGGCGGCGTGGATCGTCGGCCAGAATGACAACGTCTGCTGCCTCGGCGGTGATGCCGCCACCGCCGGACGCGAGCGCCACGCCGACGCTCGCCGTACTGAGGGCCGGCGCATCGTTGGTCCCGTCGCCCAGCATCACCACGCGAGATCCGGCATCCACCAGATCGCGCACGACCCGCACCTTGTCCTCCGGCAGCAGATCCCCGCGGGCCTCGTCGACCCCGAGCTGGCGCGCAATCGCATCGGTGTTGGCCGCGCTGTCGCCCGAGAGGAGCACGGTGCGTCGCATACCGCCTTTGCGGAGGTCGCTCATGAGCCCCTCGATTCCGGGGCGCACCGCATCGGCATAGGTAATGACGCCGGCGAGGGCACCGTCCACGGCAATGAAGGCGCGTACCGCGCCGCCGGCATCCCGGTGCTCGCGCTCGAGTGTGTCGATGGCGGACGTGATCCCGGGATGGCGTTCCCGGAGCAGGCTCGCGGCTCCGACCAGCACGCGACGCCCTTCCACCGTACCCTCTATCCCCCGTCCCGCCGCCTCGACCACATCGCTCGCCTCCGGGAGTTCCTGGTGCAGCGCCCGCGCCGCCGACACGACGGGCCGCGCCAGGAGGTGGCCGGATGTATCCTCGACGGCGCCCGCCAGTCGCAGCACCTCGGGAGTGGTGAATGGTGCGCGGGTCCAGGTGGCGGAGACCTCGGGGCGGCCCAGTGTGAGCGTGCCGGTCTTGTCGAACACGGCGACGGTCGTCCGGCCGAGTTCTTCCAGTGCGCCGCCCGAACGGAAGATTACTTGCCGGCGCGCGGCGCGGTTGATACCGCCGATCACGGCGACCGGCACCGCCAGGATGAGGGGGCAGGGGGTGGCCACCACGAGCACGGCCAGCACGCGACTCGTGTCGCCAGATGCCAGCCAGGCGGCGCCACACACCGCCAGCGTGAGCGGGGTGAACCAGACGGCGTAGCGATCGGCGAGGCGCTGCATCGGCGCCTTGCTCTGCTGCGCGTGCCGGACGAGCTCAACGATCCGGGCGTACTGGCTCTCCGACGCCGCGGCGGTGACGCGGATGACGAGGGGTCCTTCCAGGTTCGCCATGCCGCTCATCACCGCGGTGCCGCTCTCGGCGAGTCGAGGCATCGGTTCGCCGGTGAGAGCGGCCGTGTCGACATGCGACCGGCCACTGACAACGAAGCCGTCACAGGGAACCAGCTCACCCGGGCGCACGACGAGCTTGTCGCCCAGGTCGATCGCCCCCACGCCGACCTCCTCCTCGCCGGCCGGGGTGATCCTGCGCGCGAGGCGGGGAGCGGCTGCTTCCAGCGCCCGCACCGCCTCCGACGCCCGACCCTCGGCGTAGCGCTCGAGCGCTTCGCCGCCGGTTTGCATCAGGACGACGATCAGGCCGGGCAGGGGGGTCGCGAGGAGTGCCGCGGTGATGATGGCGAGCATGGCAACGAGATCCGCAGCGAACTTGCCGCGCATCATGCCGCGCAAGGTATGGAAGACAACGGGGAGGCCGGTGAGGTACAGCCCCACCATCCATGCCTGGTGGCCCAGCAACGCATGATCCCGGAGCTGGAGCACGAGGCCAAGCAGGATCGCGAGGAGCGTGGCGGCCGGGATCCAGGCCTCCCGGCGGTTCATGCCGTCTGGCTTGAGCTCTCCTCCGCCTCCGCATCCTCACGCAGGGAGAAGCCAACACCACGTACGGTCTGGATCAACTGACGGCCGCAACTCGCCTGCAACTTGCGCCGCAGGTTGCCCACGTGCACGTCGACCACGTTGCTCTCCGGGTCGAAGTGCATGTCCCAGACCTTTTCGAGCAACTGAGTGCGTCGGACGACCTCTTCCGTGTGCAGCAGGAAGTGCTCGAGGAGCTGGAATTCCTTGTTGGTCAGGTCGAGCGGCCGGTCGTCGGCGGTGACCTGGTGGCGCAGCCGATCGAGGGTGATCGGCCCATAGCGTAGCACCTCCAGGCGCTCCGCTCCGCCGCGCCGGAGGAGGGCGCGGACGCGCGCCAGGAGCTCGTCGAACCGGAACGGCTTGGACAGGTAGTCGTCGGCGCCACTGTCGAGGCCCCGGACGATGTCCTCCACCGCGTCGCGCGAGGTAAGCATGAGGATCGGGGTATTCCGTCCCTCGCGCCGGAGCTCCTGCGCTACCTGGAACCCGGTCTTCTTCGGCAATACGACATCCAGGAGGATCACGTCATACTGGTAAACGTGCGCCAGCATCGTCGCCTCGGCTCCGTCGGAGGCGATGTCCACGACGTAACCTTCCTCCTTCAGGCCCTGCTCGATGAAGCCCGCGACCTTCCGGTCGTCTTCCACGAGGAGCACTTTCACGGCGCTTTCCACCTTGGTTGGATTCCGACAGGGAAATTCTGTCGGCGGGCATGAGCCGGCGTGGAACTCTCCCTGAAGGTTACTTCACAATTGTCTTCGCCTGGGGCGGCGTCTGCTGCTGGGTCTGGGGCAATCGCAGGATGAAGTGGCCCCCGCCCCCGTCCCGCGCCTCCGCGAAGAGGTCCCCTCCCAGCAGGCGGGCAAGCCGGCGGGAGAGAGGCAGGCCCAGGCCGACGCCTCGGGCTTCCTCCCCGGCCTCCGTCTCATAAATGTCGAAGATTCGCTCGAGGTCCTCCACCCCTACGCCGGGGCCCGTGTCCTCGACCTTGAACAACAGGGCTGCGTCGCCTTCCGCCCCGACGCGAAGGATCACGACACTGCCCTCGGGGGCATGACGCACGGCGTTGTTGAGGACGTTGCCGAGAATCTGCTCGACGCGCATGGCATCGGTCAGGCAGGGCGGCATTGCCGGGGCCAGTTCGCTCCGGAGCTCGATGTGGCGGAGGGTCGCGGCAGGCGTGGCGTGACTGATGGCACGGCGCGCGACCGCCGCCGGGTCCACGGCCTGCATGTTGGGCCGGAGGCGATCCTCGTCGAGGCGCGACAGGTCGAGCAGGTCGTTGATGAGCTCCACCGCCTGGCCGGCCGAGTCGAGTACCTCGAACGCCGCGCGCGGCACGGTGGCGGGGTCCTTCTTCCGCACCATCATCTCGGCCCAGCCATACACTCCCGCGATGGCATTGCGGAGTTCGTGGTTGACCATCGCGAAGAAGCGCTCCCGGGCCCGCTGCAGCGCCTGGACCTCCTCGAGCAGTCGCGCGCTTTCCCCATGCAGGCGGGCATTTTCCACCGCCGCGGCCGTCTGGGCGGCCAGCAGCAGGCCGACATACTCGTCCTCGTCGGTGAAGAAGCCTCCACCGAGCTTCTCCGTCATGTAGAGATTGCCAAACACGCCGCGCCGGCCGATGATCGGGACGCCAAGGAAGGAATGCATCGGCGGATGGTGCGGCGGGAATCCGAACGAGTCCGGATGTTTCTTGAGGTCGGGCAGCCGCACCACGGCGGCCTCGCGGATGACGAGGCCCAGGATGCCGTGTCCACGGGGGAGGGCCCCGATCTGGTGGCGATGTTCCTGGGTGATGCCGGTCGTGGTGAAGCTCTCGAGGCTGCGACCATCCGGTCCCAGCACGCCGAGGGCGGCATAGCGGCAGCCGATGAGTTCGACCGCGACATCGGTGACTTTCTGCAGCACGCGATCGATGGAGATCTCGGTCGCGAGCGACAGATTTGCGTAGAGCAGGCGCTCGAGCCTCGCCTGCGCCGTCGGCGTTCCCCCGGAGGTCATGGACGGAAGCTAAGCGCGGCGTCGGGAGGTTTCACCTCCCTTTCATCAGGCGTTCACGTGGCGGCTGCGACAATGCGTCATGCCACCACAACACATCATGGTGACGGCGCATCCCGATGGCTCTGCTGCGAGCGCGCAGCGGGTTGCGCAGTTCCTGGCGGAGGCCCTGGGCGCGAAGCTCACCGTGTATCCGCTGACCGACCGGCTGGCGCCGATCGCCGGCGTGGCCGGCATCGAGATTCCACGGTTCGCCGAGCGCATGCAGGCCGACCTGGTGGTGCTGCCGCGGATCTGCTTTGCCGGGGAGTTGCTTGCCGATGCCGTGACCCGTCGCAGCCGGCTGCCGTCTCTCTCGGTGGCGTCGGGTTGTGAAGACCTGCGTCGCTGGCTCATTGCGCTCGACGGCTCCGCGCGGTGCCGGTTGGTCCTCTCGATGGTGACTCCCATTGTCGAGGCCCTCGGGGCCACGGCGACCTCGGTTCAGGTGCGGGAGGGTAATGTCTTCGATGGTATCCTGCGCGAGCAGTCCGCGGCCGGCGCTGGGGTGCTCGCCATCGGGTCGCGCCCAGGCGGACCGCCGCCGCCAATTCCGGAGGGCAGTCTGGCGCGCCGTCTGGTGAACGCCGCGAACGGCATGGTCTTGACCGTACCGATCTGAGCTTCTGCCGTATCGGCGTTCGCGACACCGCCCGGCTACACTTGTCGCCATGCCCGCGCTGCTTCCATCCATCCCGTATCTGCTGGCGATCGTCGCCGCACTGCTCCTTGTCGGCCCGCCCATTCGCCCCGGTGTGATCGGTATCGTGCTCGTAGCCCTTGCGACCGCGGCTGCGTCACGCGTCACCCAGGGAACCCCTTCGTTTCATGCGATCAACAACGGGTTGCTCTACGGTGGCGTGTTGCTCTTCATCGTGGCGTCCGCGCTGGCGCTGAAGGGTGGCCGGCCTGCTGCCGCGGGTCCGGTGCCCGAGCCACCGCCACAGGAAACGACGTCCATCCGCGCCGGGCTTGCGCGGCGGTGGGGAATGCCGGCGCTGCTCGGCCTGCTGCTGGTCCCATCCCTCTGGTTCGTGATGACCATCGCGGGACCGGACGCCTGGTCCCTGCAGGGTCTGCGTGACGCGCCTTTCAGTCCGGCGGGGGAAACCCTGCTCGCAGCCCTCCTCCTGCCCGCGTCGCTCGTGCTCGCGGGAGTCTGGCCGTTCGGCTTCCTGGCCAACGGGCCCCGATTCGCCCCACTTGCCGCGCTGCTGCTGCTGGTGGTTGTGGTGCCGATGGTGGGCGAGGGGCTGGAACACTGGCGCTCGCTCTACGCTGGCTGGCTGGTGCTGGCGGCGTTCGTGGCGGCGGCGACGGCGAACTGGCCCCGGGTCATGGCGTGCGCCGGCCTGTTCGCAATCGCCTGCGGCGGTGCAACGGCCTCATGGTCGGGGACGTCGCTGACGATCATCGCCAGCCTGCTGTCGCTCCGGCCCGCGACCTCGCGCCCGCTCGGGCGAATGTCCTGTCTCGCCGCCGGAGCGTGCGGTATGGCGGCGCTCCAGGCGACCCTGGCACATGAAGTGGTGTACTCGGTCCTGATGTTACTCGCGGTGGTACTGGGCGTGCTGCGGACGCCGCTCCGCCCGGCGCTTCCTGCCTAGTAGCTGGAGAACACCGTCGTTACGCCCTTCGCATCGAAGGCGAGGACCTTGTAGTGCTCCGGCGTTCCGCCCTCCATGCCGGGAGAACCGGTAACCATGCCGGGTACCGAGAGACCCACGACCTTCGGGTGTTCCTTCAGCAGTCGTTCGATGTCGGCCGCGGGCACGTGGCCCTCGATCACATAGCCTCCCACCATCGCCGTGTGGCACGACGCCATGGCATCGGGTACGCCCAGCTCTGCCTTGACGGCCGACATGCCGCTCGTGTCGTGTGCCACCACGGTAAATCCCTGTTTCCGGAGGTACTCGACCCACTTGGTGCAGCAGCCACAGCTGGGAGACTTGTAGACCACGATCTCGGTCACCGGCGCCGGTCGCGCTGCCACGGTCAGCATGACGATCGCCGCCATGCCGAGCACGAAGTGGGTGAGCCGGCGCATGAACGTGGCGTTCACTTGGCTTGCGGTGAAGTCGGGTCTGGAACTTCGCGGAACTCCATCTGGTCGGCCAGGACCTCGCGGAAGTCGCCGGCGACGCGCAGTCGCGCCATGCGATCACCCATGAAGTTGAGTCGCCGTTCCCGGAGCCCGGGGAAGAGCGGCACCACGTCGTACCAGAGGCCGATGCTCAGATCGGGATGCTTCAGGCGGTATTCGGGCTTCAGCCGGGCCTGATAACGGGCCATGGCGCCTCCAATGACTTTCAAGGGCATCTCCCGGTGTGCGGTGAATCATGCAGCGATCGGAAGTGTATGCGACGTAAGCCTTACGTCAATTCACAAATGTTGACCGCCCCCCCGGGGGTGTCCATATTTGGCCGCGCGCCCGGCCCAACTGATGGGTCGGCGCACCTACAGCGAGGAAAATCATGGCCTTCACGCTCCCGCCCCTCCCATACGACTATACCGCTCTGGAGCCGCACATCGACGAACAGACGATGCGCATCCATCACGACAAGCATCACGCCGCCTATGTCAACAACCTGAACACTGCATTGGAACCGCACGCTGCACTGCAGGGCAAGAGCCTCGACGCACTCCTGAGCGACCTCTCCGCCGTGCCCGAGGCGATTCGCGGCGCGGTGCGCAACAACGGCGGCGGTCACTGGAACCACACGATGTTCTGGGAAATCATGGCGCCCGGTGGCGCCACGGAGCCGCAGGGCGCGCTGGCGGGGGCCATTGACAAGGCCTTCGGCGGATTCGCGCCGTTCAAGGAACAGTTCCAGAAGGCGTGCGTTGGCCGGTTCGGCAGTGGCTGGGGTTGGCTCGTATCCGACGGCAAGGGTGGCGTCAGCATCGAGAGCACGCCCAACCAGGACAACCCGCTCATGGAAGGGAAGAAGGCAATTCTCGGCTGCGATGTGTGGGAGCACGCTTACTACCTCAAGTACCAGAACCGCCGGCCCGACTACGTCGGCGCGTGGTGGAACGTCGTCAACTGGACCGAGGTCGGGAAGCGCTTCGAGCAGCGGTAACAACCCGTCACCTGGAAACAATCACATAAATGGCGCTTCCCCCGGTTGGATCATCCGCTCCCGACTTCACGTTGCCGTCCACGTCGGGGGCGGATGTCACTCTTTCCACGCTGCGCGGCAAGAATGTGCTGCTCGCGTTCTTCCCGTTGGCA
>Ga0190274_10001121_pt1 | contig 15727 bp, 11 predicted proteins | sample Popmic531T_FD_133002 | JGI IMG/M metagenome (GOLD analysis project Ga0190274, IMG submission 133002) | Populus adjacent soil microbial communities from riparian zone of Yellowstone River, Montana, USA - 531 T | ecosystem: Environmental > Terrestrial > Soil > Riparian zone | place: USA: Montana...
TCCGGCGGCCGCGTGCCCGGCACGCCGCCGTCGTTCCCCGCCGCACGCAACATCACGCCCGATGCCACCGGCCTCGCCGGCTGGAGCGAAGCCGATTTCGTGCGCGCGATGCGCGAAGGCAAGCGTCCCGACGGCGCCGCCATCGACGAGTTCATGCCCTGGAAATCGTTCGCGCAGATGACCGACACCGAGCTCGCGGCGCTGTGGGCCTACTTGCAGACGGTGCCGCCGAAGGCGGTGGGGAATCGTTAAAGGGCAGGGCTGAGGGCTGAGGTCGAGGCCGGCGCGTTTACGCGATGCCGGGGGCATCGCGTGCGCTGGCCGAGTGTGAGCCATGGATGGCGAACGGAAGGCACTTCAGGGATGAATGGCCGCCAGCACCTCGGTGTGGATTCTTCGGGTGCCCCGTCGGCGTCCCTGCGGCAACTCCATTCGGCATCCCTGCCTCATCCGAATCGAGCGCTCGCAATGCCCCCGGCATTGCGAAGGCGCGCCCGATTCGACCTCAGCCCTGATCGGACGCTCCGCGTCCGATCATTGCCATTCGTACAGCGTGTAATACACCGGCTGCATCGGCCCTTCCTTCGGGTCGCCTTCGAGGCGACCGTCGCCGTCGGTGTCGAGGTACTCGTACGCGATGCCGTTGGTCGGCGTGACGCGCACCATGTAGACCTGGCCCTCGCGCCGGTACTCCTCGATCGTGACGTTGTCGTCGCGGCGGATGGTCACGTCGGGCGCCGCTTCGTCGGGCGGCCGCACCTTTTCCGGCAGCGGTGCGTCGGCGTCGGGCGCGCGCTGCGCGGGCAGCACCTTCTCGCCCGCGTCGGGCACGGCTTCCTCGAGCGTCACGGTGTCGGAATCGCCCGCGGGCAGCGGCGCGCTCGCGGCAGCTGCGGCTTCGCCCGGCCCCGCCTCGTCGATGCCCGGCGGCGGCGGCGGGTCGACCGGTTGCAATGCATCTGATTGCGCGAGTGCGAACGGCGTGACGAAAACGAGCAACGCGGCGGCGAGGCGCATGGCGGAAGCTCCGGCAGTGATGTTCGCAGGATAGCCCAAGCGCATGAGGGCTTAGAATCCGATCACCAACCTTCACGCGGTACTCCCCATGTCGCGCCCCCGCCTGATCCTGATCGACGGATCGAGTTATCTCTTCCGCGCGTTCCACGCGCTGCCGCCGCTGACCAATCGCGGCGGCGAGCCGACCGGCGCGTTGTTCGGCGTGGTCAACATGTTGCGTGCGACGCTGAACGAGCGGCCGGCGCGCGTCGCGTTCGTGCTCGATGCGAGCGGCAAGAACTTCCGCCACGAGCTCTATCCCGAATACAAGGCGAACCGCCCGCCGACGCCACCCGACCTCAAGGCACAGGTCGAGCCGATGATGGCGATCGTGCAGTCGCTGGGCATGCCGTTGCTGCGCGTGCCGGGCGTGGAAGCCGACGACGTGATCGGCACGCTCGCGCGGCGCGCCGTCGCCGCCGGCTACGAAGTGCTGATCTCGACCGGCGACAAGGATTTCGCGCAGCTGGTCGACGAGTCGATCACGCTCGTGAACACCATGTCGGGCACCGTGACGGACACCGCGGGTGTGGTCGAGAAGTTCGGCGTGCGCCCCGAGCAGATCGCCGACTACCTCGCGCTCATGGGCGATTCGATCGACAACATCCCGGGTGTCGAGAAGTGCGGCCCGAAGACCGCCGCGAAGTGGCTGGCCGAATACGGCTCGCTCGACGGCGTGCTCGCGAACCAGGGACAAGTGGGCGGCAAGATCGGCGAGAACCTGCGCGCCGCGGCGCCGAAGCTGCCGCTGTCGCGGCAGCTCGCGACGATTCGCGTCGATTGCGAGCTGCCGATGGGGATCGACGACATCGCGCTCAAGGAGCCCGACGTCGCGCAGCTGCGCGAGCTGTACACGCGCTACGAATTCAACGCCGCGCTCAAGGAACTGGACAGGCAGGTCGAAACGGGTGGCGTGCCCGACGCGCCCGGCTCGCCGGCGGCAGCCGCGGCGCCAGCAATCGAACCGCCCGCGAGCAAGGTCGATTACGCGGCGTACGAGCTGATCCTCGAGCGCGGGCAACTCGATCGCTGGGTCGCGAAGCTCTCGGCGGCCACCGAGTTCGCGTTCGATACCGAGACCACCGGCCTCGATCCGCAGCGCGCCGGCCTCGTCGGCATTTCGCTCGCGACCGCGCCGAACGAAGCCGCGTACATCCCGCTCGCGCACGACTGCCCCGGCACGCCGCAGCAGCTCACGCAGGACGAAGTGATCGCCGCACTGCGTCCGGTGTTCGCGGACGAGGCCATCGCGAAGATCGGCCAGCACGGCAAGTACGACATCCACATCCTCGCGCGCCACGGCATCGACGTGCGCGGCTTCCGCTACGACTCGATGCTCGAGTCGTACGTGTGGAACTCGACGGCGACGCGCCACGACATGGATTCGCTCGCCGCGCTGTACCTCGGCCACCAGACCATCCATTACGAAGACGTCGCGGGCAAGGGCGCGAAGCAGATCCCGTTCTCGCAGGTCGACGTGCGCCGTGCGTGCGACTACGCGGCCGAGGATGCCGACGTCACGCTGCGCCTGCATCGGCATCTCTATCCGCTGCTCGAAACGATCCCCGCGCTCGCGAAGGTCCACGACGAGATCGAGATCCCGCTCGTGCCCGTGCTCGCGCGCATGGAACGGCGCGGCATGCTCATCGACGGCGCCGTGCTGAAGGCGCAGACCTCGGCGATGCGCTCGCGCATGGCCGAGTCGATCCGCCAGGCGCACGACGCGGCGGGCCACTCGTTCTCGCTCGATTCGCCGAAGCAGCTGCAGCAGGTGCTGTTCAACGAGCTCGGACTGCCGGTGAAAAACCGCACGCCCACCGGCCAGCCGTCAACCGACGAGAGCGCGCTCGAAGAGCTCGCGTCCGAGCACGAGCTGCCGCGCATCATCATGAACTACCGCATGCTCGCGAAGCTCGTCTCGACGTACACCGAGAAGCTGCCCGAGCAGATCAACCCGCAGACCGGCCGCGTGCACACGTCGTACCACCAGGCCGTCGCGGCGACCGGTCGCCTGTCGTCGTCGGATCCGAACCTGCAGAACATCCCGATCCGCAGCGAGGACGGCCGGCGCATCCGCCAGGCATTCATCGCGCCGCCCGGCTTCGTGGTGATGGCCGCGGACTATTCGCAGATCGAGCTGCGCATCATGGCGCACCTGTCGCAGGACCCGGCGCTGCTGCGCGCGTTCCGCGAAGGCGCCGACGTCCACAGCGCCACCGCGTCCGAGGTGTTCGGCGTGCCGCTCGCCGATGTCGATGGCAACCAGCGACGCGCCGCGAAGGCGATCAACTTCGGCCTCATGTACGGCATGGGCGCGCACGGGCTCGCGCTGCGCCTCGACATCGCGCGCGGCGAGGCGCAGGAGTACATGGACCTGTACTTCTCGCGCTACACCGGCGTGCGCGACTTCATGCAGGCCACGCGCGAGCAGGCGCGGCGCGACGGCTACGTGGAAACGGTGTTCGGACGCCGCCTGCACCTCACGCATATCCGCGCGCGCAACCAGGCGCAGCGCGCGGGCGCCGAACGCGCCGCGATCAACGCGCCGATGCAGGGCACGGCCGCCGACATCATCAAGCGCGCGATGATCGAGGTCGACCGCTGGCTGCTCGGTCGCGAGGACGCCGTCATGCTGCTGCAGGTGCACGACGAGCTCGTGCTCGAAGTGCGCGAGGACCGCATCGACGAGATCGCCGCGGGCCTGCGCGAGCGCATGAGCGGCGCGGCGCAGCTCGCGGTGCCGCTCGATGTCGATGTCGGGCACGGTCCGAACTGGGACGCGGCGCATTGACCTGATTCGGCAGCTCTTGTGGGAGCGACGCGAGTCGCTATCTCTTTGGCGCGGGAGAAGATCGCGACTTGCGTCGCTCCCACAGCAGCGAACGGGTCGCGCCCACTGCGCCCGTACGTTACGAATTCGTAATGTCTGCGCGACGAATGCGCCGAAGTGTTGCGGAAAGATGGCGAATCGCTGGCAGCGCGAAAACTTCGTCCATATTCAGCAACGAGTTGGGCGCTTCGCGCGACCTTATGCATGCGGAACGTGTGACGTGCGGTGAACATGAATCGCGGCTAAATCCATCCCCCAGGCCGCGGTGGAACTTTCCAGCCCACGCCACATCTAACGCTACGAGTCCTCTCCCCCAGGACTCGAAGTCACACTCACCTCCCTGAGTGTGATGCAGCGAGGACGGCTCCTCCCCAAAGCCTCCTCCACCCGGCCCCGGCTGCTCCCCCCAGCAGCCGGGGCCAATTTTTTTGGTTCGTCCGAAATTCGCGCTGCGCGCGAATTTCGTCCGGTTGCAGAGCAGGCCGCGCCCGCGCGGGCAAAAGCGTCGTTTTGCCCGCGCGACGACCCTCGAGGTGTCCTGCTTCACTGTAGGAGCGGCGGAAGCCGCGACGACACCTACACCCAATCGCGGGGCTCGAGGTATTCGGCGAGCTTCGCTTCCGGCGAACCGGGTTCCGGCGTGTAGCCGTATTCCCAGCGCACCAGCGGCGGCAGTGACATCAGGATCGATTCGCTGCGGCCGCCGGACTGCAGGCCGAACAGCGTGCCGCGGTCGTACACGAGGTTGAACTCGACGTAGCGGCCGCGCCGGTACAGCTGGAATGCGCGCTCGCGTTCGCCGTACGGCGTGTCGCGGCGGCGTTCGACGATCGGCACGTATGCATCGAGGAAACCGTCACCGACCGCGCGCTGGAATTCGAAGCAACGGTCGAACGACCAGCGGTTGAGGTCGTCGAAGAACAGGCCGCCCACGCCACGCGTTTCCTTGCGGTGCTTGAGCTGGAAGTACTCGTCGCACCACTTCTTGTACGCGGGGTACACGTCGGGGCCGAACGGCAGGCAGAGATCCCGCGCCACCGCGTGCCAGTGGCGCACGTCTTCGTCGACCGGATAGAACGGCGTGAGGTCGAAGCCGCCGCCGAACCACCACACCGGCGGCTGACCCGGCGCATGCGCGCGGAATACGCGCACGTTCATGTGCGTGGTCGGCACGTGCGGGTTGCGCGGATGGAACACCAGCGACACGCCACACGCGACCCAGGCCTTGCCCGCGAGCTCGGGGCGGTGCGCCGTCGCCGAGGCCGGCATCGTCGCGCCCTCGACGTGCGAGAAGCCGATGCCGGCCTGCTCGAACACCGCGCCGTCGCGCAGGATGCGCGTGCGCCCGCCGCCACCTTCGGGCCGCGTCCATACGTCCTCGACGAAGCGCGCACCGCCGTCCAGCGCCTCGATGCGGGCGCAGATGCGGTCCTGGAGGCCGCGCAACCAGTGTTCGACCGGCTCGATGTCGTCCATGGGATTGAGCTTACGGGAGCGGCCCCGGGCCGGCGATTCTGCCCGATCCTCCCCCGTGGCGGACCTGCTCGCTCTGCCCTCATACTGCCGGCCGTTCGTCGCCATGCCCATCCCGAGTACGTGCCCGCCCCGATCGTTCCGCTCCGCATCACCGCCCACACCGCCACGAGCGCCGCGGGCCGCGGCCGCGCCGCGCTGCTCGAGGCATTGCGCACGCGCAGCACCGGCCTGACGCCGAACGATTTCGGCGCTGCCCCGTTGCCGTGCTTCATCGGGCGCGTCGCTGGCCTCGAGGACGCGCCGCTACCGGCACGCTTCGCGAACTGGGAGTGCCGCAACAACCGCCTCGCGTGGCTGGGCCTGCAGGCCGACGGCTTCCTCGAGGCCGCGCTCGCGGCACGCGCACGCTACGGCGCCGACCGCGTCGCGCTGGTGCTCGGCACCTCGACGTCGAGCATCGGCGCCAGCGAGGAGGCTTATCGCGCACTCGAGCCCGACGGCAGCTATCCACCGCACCTGCGCCGCCCGATCGTGCATACGCCGCATTCGCTCGGCGATTTCGTCGCCGCGGCGCTGGGCCTCGAAGGCCCGAGCGTGACGGTCGCGACCGCGTGCTCGTCGAGCGCGAAGGTGTTCGCGCAGGCCGAGCGGCTGATTCGCAACGGCGTCGCCGATGCCGCGATCGTCGGCGGTGTCGACACGTTGTGTGGCAGCGTGCTGTACGGCTTCAACGCGCTGGGTCTGGTTTCGCCGGAACCGTGCCGCCCGTTCGATCCCGAGCGCCGCGGCATCAGCATCGGCGAGGCCGCGGGCTTTGCGCTGCTCGAGAAGCGCGATGCAGCGGCGCCAGGCGCTGGGCCATGGCTGCTCGGCTACGGTGAATCGAGCGACGCGCACCACATGTCGTCGCCGCACCCGGAAGGCCTGGGCGCGCGACTCGCGATGGCCGACGCGCTCGCGCGCGCAGCGCTCGCGCCGGAAGCCATCGACTACGTGAACATGCACGGCACGGCCAGCCAGAAGAACGACGAAGTCGAAGCGCAGGTGATCGCGGCGATGTTCCCGGCGACGACGCGCGCGAGCTCGAGCAAGGGCTGGACCGGGCACACGCTCGGTGCGGCCGGCATCGTCGAGGCGGTGGTGACGCTGCTCGCGATCGAGCACGGCTTCATGCCCGGCACGCTCAATGCGCGCACGCTCGATGCGGCATGCGGCCCGCAGATCCTGCTCGACAACGAAACGCGCGCGGTGCGCCACGCGGCGAGCAACTCGTTCGGCTTCGGCGGCAACAACTGCGTGCTGCTGTTCGGCGCCGCAGGTACCGCATGAAGGGCACCGCGTTCGTCGACGGCATTGCGTTGTGGTCACCGCGCCTGCCGGGCTGGGAAGCAGCCGCGCCCGTCCTGCGCGGCGAAGCGCCACCATCCGAACCGCAACCGCGCCCGGCACCGGCGCTGCTCGCGCCGACCGAGCGCCGGCGCGCGCCGGACACCGTGGCGATTGCGCTGGAAGTCGCGGCGGCCGCGTGCCAGGCCTCGGGCGTGGATCCGAAGACGCTGCCCAGCGTGTTCGCGAGCACGCAAGGCGACCTCGCGATCAGCGACTACCTCTGCCGAACGCTGGCCGAGAATGCCGGCGAGGTGTCGCCCACCAAGTTCCACAATTCCGTGCACAACGCCGCGGCCGGCTACTGGACCATCGGCACCGGCTGCATGCTGCCGTCGACCGCGCTGTCGGCGTTCGAGCACACGTTCGGGCAGGGCCTGATCGAGTCCTTGAGCCAGGTGGCGGCTGACGCGACGCCGGTGCTGTTCGCGGCCTACGACATCGCGGCCGTCGGCCCGATGGCGACGGTCACGACCAGCCGTGGCCTGCTCGGCGCCGCGCTCGTGCTGGCGCCCGCGCGCAGCGCACGCAGCGTCGCGCAGCTCGCGTGGCGCGTGGTTCGACGCGGCGACTTGCCCACCGAGGAGCCGCTACCGGCCGGCGTGGCCGATTCGGTCGCGGGCAATCCGCTCGCGTCGGCGCTGCCGTTGTACCGGGCGCTCGCGCGTGGCGCGGGCGGTGCCAGCGTCACGCTCGGTCCGCACCAGGCGCTGCTGCTCGAGGTCTCCGCGTGTCGTTGAAGCCGGAAGTTGCCCCGGTGGGCGATGAGGTCGCGATCGCGACCAGGGCCGCGCCCACGGCGCGCATCGCGGTGGTGATCCCGGCACTGAACGAGGCGCTCGCGATCCGCGGCGTGGTCGCAGCGGCGCGCGAGCAGCCCTACGAGATCATCGTCGTCGAAGATGGCTCGACCGACGGCACGTACGAAGCGATCGCCGACCTCGGCGTGCGCGTATTGCGCCACGAACGGCGCATGGGCAAGGGTCGGTCGCTGCGCGACGGCATGGCCGAGGCGCTGCGCCTCGGTTTTGATGCGGTCGTGAGCATGGACGGCGACGGCCAGCACCACGCGGTGGATACGCCGCGCCTGATCGCCGCGCACCTGCGCGATCCGCGCGCGCTCGTGCTGTGCGAACGCAGCCGCGGCCGCGACAAGCAGCCGAAGATGCGCCGCCTCGCCAACATCGTCGCCGACTTCGGCGTTTCCTGGGGCTGCGGCCAGCGCGTGCTCGATTCGCAGTGCGGCCATCGCCTGTATCCGCGCGCGCTGCTCGAATCCATCCCGCTGCCGACTTCCGACGGCTTCGCGTTCGAGAGCGAAATGCTGATCGAGGCTGCACGCGCCGGATTCCCGATCGCCTCGGTGACGATCGAAGCCCGTTACCACGAGGGCCGCCGGCCGAGCCATTTCCAGCCGCTGCACGACGTGCTGCGCATCACCAACATGCTGTTCTGGAAGATCGGGAAGCGGGGGTTTGATTTGCCGGGGTTGTACAAGTCCCTCGTGTCGAAGCCGCTCCGCTACGAAGTGTAGGGACGCGTCTCGAAAGAAGTAGGAGCGGCCCATGGCCGCGATGCGAAAGCGCCGCGAGCGTGCAATCGGCAATCCCGAAGCGTCCCGGCATCGCGGCCATGGGCCGCTCCTACCTCCTCCGATAAAGGCGCGGTAATCTTGCCGCCTTGCGTGGTTTTGAGAGTTCCAATGAGCCCAGATCAAGACGTCCTCATCATCGGCGGCGGCCTCGCCGGCCTGACGCTGGCGCTGCAGTTGCGCGGGAAGTTTCCCGACCTGCGCATCCGCATCCTCGAGCGCAAGAAGCACCCGGTGCCGGAAGCGGCGCACAAGGTCGGCGAGTCGTCGGTCGAGATCGGCGCGCATTACTTCGACACGGTGATCGGGCTGGCGCAGCACCTCAAGGAGCGGCACCTGCGGAAGTTCGGCTTCCGCTTCTTCTTCAACGAGTACCGCAACGATATCGAGAACACGACGGAGCTCGGCGCGAGCTCGTACCTGCCCTGCCCGAGCTACCAGCTCGACCGCGGCATCCTCGAGAACCACCTCGGTGAGCGCTGCGTGGCCGAGGGCATCCAGTTCGACGACGGCATCGCGGTACGCGATGTCGAGATCGGCACGAACGGTGCCTTGCACGTGGTGCACTACGACCGTGACGGCAAGCGCGAAACCACGACCGCCCGCTGGCTGATCGACGCCGCGAGCCGCGCGAGCCCGGTCAAGCGCAAGCTCGGCCTCGCCGAGAGCAACGCGCACGATGCGAACGCGGTGTGGTTCCGCATCGGCACCAAGATCGACATGGACGAGTGGTCGGACGACAAGGCCTGGCTCTCGCGCTGCACGCCGCCGCTCCGCTGGCTGTCGACCAACCACTACTGCGGTCCCGGCTACTGGGCGTGGCTGATCCCGCTCGGTTCCGGCTCGCACTCGGTCGGCATCGTCTGCGACGCGAAGATGCACCCGCTCGAGACGATGAACACGTTCGAGAAGGCGATGGAGTGGTTTGCGAAGTACCAGCCGCAGCTGCATGACGCGATCAAGAGCAAGGAGCACCTGCTGCAGGACTTCATGTTCCTGCGCCACTTCTCGCACGGCTGCAAGCAGGTGTTCTCGGGCGACCGCTGGGCGCTCACGGGCGAAGCCGGCGTGTTCCTCGACCCGTTCTATTCGCCGGGCTCGGACTTCATCGGCATTTCCAATTCCTACATCACGGCGCTGATCGCGAAGGATCTCGCGGGCGAGGAGTTCGCGCCGTATGCCGGCATCTACGAGAAGCTCTATTTCTCGTTCTACGAAAGCACGCTGTCGCTGTACACCGACCAGTACCCGCTGTTCGGCGATCCGGAAGTGATGCCGGTCAAGGTGCTCTGGGACTACACCTACTACTGGGGAGTCCTCTGCCAGTTCTGGTTCCAGAACAAGCTCACCGACATGCAGGCGATCACGCGCCTGCGCGACGAGCTCGCCCAGTCCAAGGCGCTGAACTTCGCGATGCAGCGCTTCATGCGCGCGTGGGGTGAAGTGAGCGCGAAGGAAGAGAGCGACGTGATGCTCGACCAGGCGTCGCTGCCGTGGTTCGTCGAGCTCAACCGTGGCCTGCGCGACACGCTCGACGACGCGGCGTTCCGCGCGCGCGTGCGCGAATACGCGCAGCTGCTGAAATCGATGGCGCGCGAGATCGTCGACAAGGCGCTGCGCGAGGCACCGAACCTCGACGCGAGCGAAGTGCTCGCGATCATCGGCGACGCGCGGCCGCATCATCACTCGCTGCTGTTCGATTACCTGAAGCAGCCGAAGACTGCGGCGGCTTGACGCCGACGTGACAACTCCCGAATTCCCGCATCGACGACGCTCGCAATGACCCACGCTCCGCTTCTCCTGCAGCTCGTGATCATCCTCGGCACCGCACGCATGCTGGGCCTGCTGCTGCGCTATTTCGGCCAGCCGCCGGTGATCGGCGAGATGGCGGCCGGACTCGTGCTCGGCCCGATCGTGTTCGGCGCGTGGTTCCCGGAATTCCACGCGCAGGTGTTCGAGAAGTCGTCGCTGCCGGCGCTCGCGGGCTTGTCGCAGCTCGGCCTCGTGCTGTTCATGTTCATCGTCGGCGCCGAATTGCGCATGCCCACGGGCGTGCGCAAGCAGATGATCGCGGCGTCGTGGATCGGGATCCTGTCGGTCGTCGTGCCGATGGCGCTCGGTCTCGCGATCTCGCCGCTGCTCTGGCCGCAGCTCGCGCCCGAAGGCGTCGCGTTCTTCCCGTTCGCGCTGTACATGGCCGCTGCCATGTCGATCACGGCGTTTCCGATCATGGCCCGCATCCTCAAGGAGCGGCGCATGACGCACACGACGATCGGACGGCTGTCGCTCACGGGTGCGGCCGTGGCCGACGTCTTCGCGTGGGTCATGCTCGCCGTCGTCGTGATCCTGGCCTCGGCCAAGTCCGACTGGGCGAAGCTCTGGACGATGCTTGCGGGCGTCGGCGGACTCGCGTTGGTCGTGTTCGTCGTACTGAAGCCGCTGTACGCGAAGCTGCTCGCGCGCTACGCGCCGGATGGCAAGCCGGGCGGGGCAATGCTCGCGACGATCATGATCGGAATGTTCGCGTGCGCCTACGCCACGAACATGCTCGGCGTGCACGAGGTATTCGGTGCATTCCTGTTCGGCGCCTGCCTGCCGCGCGACAACCGCCTGCTCGAAGCGCTGATGGAGCGCATCGAGAACGTCGCGATCGTGGTGCTGATGCCGATTTTCTTCGCGCTCGCCGGCCTGAACACGACGCGTGACGCATTCGTCGGCGCCGGCCTTGGCGCCATGTTGCTGATCCTCGCCGCCGCCGTGATCGGCAAGATCGTCGGGGGCTCGGTCGGCGCGAGGATTTCGGGCCAGAACTGGCGCACTTCGCTCGCAGTCGGCTCGCTCATGAACGCGCGCGCGCTCATGGAGCTCATCGTGATCAAGGTCGGGCTCGATGCCGGCATCATCGGCCCGCCGTTGTTCACCATGCTCATGGTGATGGCGATCCTCACGACGGTGATGACCGGCCCGCTGCTCACGCTGTTCGCGGGCCGCGAGGTGAAGGAAGACATTGCATTGGGCGGCGGCGCGGCCGGCGAACGGGCGGTCGAGAAAGCAGCCTGAAAAAGGGCTGAGGGCCGAGGGCTGAGGGCTGAGGGAAGATCAAGAGCGGGTGACGTACTGCTGCTGCTTTTCTCTCAGCCCTCAGCCCTCAGACCTCAGCCCTGCTCTCAAGCCATCCCGCCGTTGACTCCGATCACCTGGCCGTTGACGTAGCTCGCGGCGTCGGAGCACAGGAAGCGCACGAGCGCCGCGACTTCCTCGGGACGCCCGGCACGACCGGCGGGAATCGTCGCCTTGACCTGCGCTTCGTCCATCGCGCCTTCGCTCATGCGCCCGGCGATGAGTCCGGGGGCGACCACGTTGCAGGTGATGTTGCGGCTGGCCATCTCGCGCGCGAGCGAGCGCGTGGCGCCGTGCAGCGCGCTCTTCGCGGCGGCGTAGTTCACCTGGCCGCGGTTGCCGAGCTGCGCCGCGACCGACGACACGCTCACGATGCGGCCCCAGCGCGTGCGCGCCATCGGCAGCAGCAGCGGCTGCGTCACGTGGAAGAAGCCGTGCAGCGTCACGTCGATCACGCGCCGCCACTGTTGCTCCGACATGCCGGCGAGCGGCGCATCGTCGTGCACGCCGGCGTTGTTCACGACGATCTGGATCGGACCGTCGGCGAGCAGGCCTTCGAGCGCCGCGCGTGTCGCAATGCCGTCGGCGACGTCGAACGCCACCGCCTTCGCGGCGAAGCCCGCGGCGTGGATCTCCGCGACGACGGTCTCGGCGCGCGCCAGTCCGCTGTTCGCGTGCACGAGCACTTCGACGCCGTCGGTCGCGAGCGCGCGGCAGATCGCGGCGCCGATGTCGCCGCTGCCGCCCGTCACGAGTGCGCGCTTGCCTGCTGTCGCCATCCCGCCTGCTCCTTCAAGCCATCATCACGGCCGCACGACCGGCGCAGACCTCGACGCCATCGTGCGTGATGCGAAACGCATACTGCCAGCTTGCCTCCGACTCGACGAGGCGCTCGGCTTCGACCACCAGCTCGCCGGCGAGGTCATCGGCGCATTCGATTGCGAACGAAACGGCGCGCAGCGATACGAGCAGCCCGGGCCGCGCGGCAACGCCGGCGCGGCGCGCGAGCAGTCCGCCGTGCACAGCCATCGCCTGCGCGCCGTATTCGCACAGGTGCACGGCGGAAAGGCGGCCGTCGCGGCGCAAGGGATTGTCCGGGTCGCGATGCGTGGCCGTGGCGCAGCGCACGTGCGTTTCGTCGAATTCCAGCACGCGCTCGAGCAGGCACATGCCGCCCTGGTGCGGGATCAGCCCGGCGATGTCGTTCGCTGCATTCATCGCGCGGGCGCCGGCCGCGTGAGCAGCAGCGCGAGGAAGAAGTTCAGCACGACGCCGGCGCTCACGGTGATGCCGATCGCGCGCAGCACCGGCAGCGACGACGTCGCGAGCAGCGCGAACACGAGCAGCGTCGACGTCGCGCAGACCAGCAGCGCGTGCAGCGTGCGCCGTTGCTCGGCCGGCTCATCGGCCGCGTGCTCGAAGAACAGCGCGTAGTCGAGCCCGAGGCCGGCCGCGAGCACCAGCGCCACGAGGTGGAACAGCGACAGCGGCACGCCTGCCGCGTGCAGCCCGCCGGCAAGCAGCAGCGTCGTGAGCGCCATCGGCGCGAGCACGCGGCGCACGCGCGGCCACTGGCGCAGGCTGAAGGTCACCACGCCCGCGAGCAGGACGGCCGCGATCGCGAGGCTCCAGAGGATGCGCTCGCGCCATGCGGCGATCAGCGATTCCGATGCCGCCTTGAGGTCGAGCAGCGAAACGCCGGCGCCTGCGTCGCGCGCCACGCGCGCGACCGCGTCGGCATCACGCACGCCGGTGAGCGTGACGAGGCCGACTTCGTGGTCGCCGCGCGGCAGCAGCAGGCTGGTGACGCGCAGGCCGAGCGGCGTGTCCGCGAGCGCTGCCGGCGTCAGCGCCGGCAGCGAACGCGCCTGCCCGACTTCAGCGACGAACGCGGTGAACGCATCCGGACGGAACGCGGAGTCGCGCAGCGCCTCGGCGAGCGCCGATTCGAGTGCCGCGCGCGCGGGCAGGCGCGCCTGGCGTTCGCGCTGCGTCGCGATGCTGGGGAGATAGCGCGCCGCGAGGTCGTAGCCGGCGATCGCACCTGCGGTAACCAGCTGGTCGAGCGCCGGCAGCAACTGCTCGCCGCGCGTGAGCACGGCATCGGCATCGCGTGCCTCGATCACCAGCATCTGGCGCACGTCCGGCGCGCCGAGCGCCTGGCGCAGGCTGATGTCGCGCGCGAGCAGCTCGGGCGCGATCGGCGCGAGCGTCGCGAGGTTGTTCTGCCACAGCGGGCCGGGTACGAACACGAGCGCGAGCGCGGCGGCAACGGCGAGCAGCCACGCGGCCCAAGCGGGGCGCGGCAGTGCCGACAACCGGCGCCACAGGCGGTCGAGCACGCGCGAATCGCCGGCGTCGCGCAGGTCCTGCCGCATCAGCGGCGGCAGCAACCAGCGCGTGGTCGCGCCCGCGACCGCGAGGCCTGCGATCGTGAACGCCGCGAGTTGCGCGAGCCCGACGACGCCCGACGCGAGGAAGGCGAGGTAGGCGATGCAGGTGCTCGCGACGCCGGTCGCGAGCGTTGGCCACAACGCGCGCGCGTTGTCGCGCGGCGCAAGCCCCGCATGCTGGTGGCTGAACAGGTGCATCGGATAATCCTGCGCCACGCCGATCAGCGTGAAACCGAACGCGAGCGTGATGCCGTGCACCGTGCCGAACATCGCACTCACCGCGGCAAGGCCCGCGAGGCCGGCGCTCGCGAGCGGCAGCGCCGAGAGCACGAGCACGGGCACGCTGCGATATGCGAACAGCAGCAGCACCAGCATCGCGATACCGGCGATGGTACCGAGCGACTGCGCCTCGCCCGCCGTGCGCGCTTTCGTCCACGCCGAGAATGCGCCCGGTCCGCTCACGATCGCCTGCACGCCTGGAGTGCTGCGCGTTTCGGCGACGAGCGCTTCGATGCGGTCGATCGCGGCCTGTTGCGCATCGGGATCGAACCCAGGCGCGCGCGTCTCGACCGCGAGCAGCGCGCGCGCTTCCTTCGGATCGAACCAGACGTCGCCCTGGCGCTCGGGTTGCGCGGTCGGTTGCCAGGCCTGCGCGAGCTGCAGCGTTTCCAGCGTCGGGTCGCGTGGCAGCCAGTCCTCGAGCAGCGCGGCAGCCGGCGATGCGAGGTCCTGCTCGCGCTGGATGAGCTCCTCGCGCAGGAACGCGGCATCGAGTGCGCGCGTCGCGAGCCGGGGCGACAGGAGATAGCGGTACGGCAGCAGCGCGTCGGGCACCTGCTCGATGCCTTCGCTGCCGTTCGCGGCGAAGCGGAACGCGGGATCTTCGCGCAGCGCGGCGACCAGTGCCTGCGACGATTCCGCGAGCGCGTCGGCGTCGGCGCCCGTGAGCGCGACGAGCAGCAGGCGCGAACCGGGCCCTTCGCCGATCTCGTCGACCAGCAGGCGCTGCGCATCGGTGACCGGCGTCGGCATGAACAGGCGCAGGTCGGCGCCCACGACGAGCGTGCGCTGCACGTACCAGCCCAATGCCGCGATGGCCGCGACCCAGGCGAGGAACAGCGCGAGGCGCTTCATGCGCTCAGTGGCAACGAGTCGCGAGCGACTCGCGCGTGGCGTCGCGTGGCACGTCGGGCGTGCCCGCATCGCCGAGCAGCGACAGCGTCGCGTCGCCGTCCGGTTCGCGCACCCAGACGCAGCGCGGCACGGCGCCGCGGCCCTGCATCTCGATCGTCGCGACGCGCTTGCGCAGGCGTTCCTGGCGCGGGGTCAGCGTGATCGTCCATTCGGAATCGCCCACAGGGGTGACGGCGGGAATTGAAACGTCGCCGTCGGGCGACGTTTCCCGCCGAACGCCAGCGCGAGTAGCGCTGGCCGGACGGGCTCCCGCTGAGGAATCGCGCACAGGGTGCGCTCCTACAACAGCCGCTTCGAAATATTTCTCCAGCGTCTTGCGATCGCCCGCGAGCAGGCCGGCGAAGCTCGCGAGCATGCCGCGCAGCTCGGGTGCGCGATCGAGCGAGAAGCGGCGCGGCGTCTGGCCAACGCGGCGCACGCGCACGTCGCGGCCGTCGATCTCGGTCGTTTCCTGGTACGGACGATCGACGCGCTTCGCGAGCTGCTCGCCGCCGCGGTATTCGAGCTCGCCTGCGGTGACGAGCGGGCGCGCGAGCAGCCCCGACCAGCGCACGTCGACGAACGCAACGCGCGCTGGCGCCGGCCGCGCGATGCGCGCGAGCAACTCGTCGAGCTCAGGCCCCGGCGGCGCCGCCGGCGCGATCGCCGGCAGCAGCAGCGCGAGCAGCCACGGGAACAGCA
>Ga0190274_10001122_pt1 | contig 15712 bp, 10 predicted proteins | sample Popmic531T_FD_133002 | JGI IMG/M metagenome (GOLD analysis project Ga0190274, IMG submission 133002) | Populus adjacent soil microbial communities from riparian zone of Yellowstone River, Montana, USA - 531 T | ecosystem: Environmental > Terrestrial > Soil > Riparian zone | place: USA: Montana...
GGCCGCGGCGCCGATCGGAACGCCGACCGTGCGCTGCTTGTTGCGCTTGCCGATCACGGTCAGCAGCCAGCCGTTCGGGCGCATGTCGATGTCGTCGAGCAGCAGCGCGATCGCCTCGAAGCGGCGCAGGCCGCAGCCGAACAGCAGCGACATGAGCGCGGCGTCGCGCGCGGCGGCCGCGCGGTTCGGGTCGAGCGCGCAGTTGCGGAACAGCGTCGTGAGCGCCTCCTCGGGCACGAAGCGCCGCCGTTGCTGGCGCTCGCCCTTGGCGATCGAGACGGTGGCGGCCTTGCGGTAGGCGTCGGCGCTCATCAGGCCTTTGTCCCAGGCGTGTCGCAGCACCTGGCGCCAGGCGATCAGGCGCGCGTTCACGCTCAGCGGATTGGCCTGCGAGCCGCCGCCCGAGCGCTCGCGCTCCGCGTAGCGCTCGAGCAGGTGCCTGCGCACCTCGTCGCGGTGGTCGGCGCTGAGCGTGTGCCACGGGATCTGATCGCGGCCGATGCGGCCTGCCGACAGGAAGGCCGCAAAGATGTCGAGGGCGTAGCCCATGTTGCGCTTCGAGTCCGGCGACTCGAGCCCGTCCAGGTACGACTGCGCCGGCGAAGGCATGTTCGCGGCCGCGTAGTCGAATGGCTCACGGATCGCGAGCCGCGTCGGGATCGGCTTGTAGTCGCCGATCGAATCCGCGGCGCGCACGTACACGCGCGACGTTCCCCCCATGCGCTGATCGTACTCCGTTCGCCCCGCCCCGCTAGATATTCATTTCGCGGGGTTGGGTCACCACAACGGAGGGGCTGGGGATGTGGCCGGCGGGCCGGCCCAATAGCTATGCATCTGAATGAATATGTTTAGCTGTTGATGAGACGCGCAGCGCCCGGCTGCAACCCGCCACGGTCGCCCCGGATGCGAACGCATCTGTATGAATATGTATAACGATGAGAGCGCTGGTCGTGGGACAAAAAGAAGCCCCGCGCGGTGCCTGTCCACCGCGCGGGGCCGGGTCTTGCCGATCAGAACTCGCGGATGATCTCGATGCCGTAGGTGCGGGGCTCGTTGTAGAACGTGCCGCCGAAGCCGAACGCGTCGATGTTGTACTGGTTGACCTTGATGCGCCGGTCCACGAGGTTGCGACCGTAGAGCGCGAGCGTGGTCGTATCGTCCAGCGTCGTGAGCGAGATGCGGGCGTTCAGGAAGCCGGCCTTGTTCTCGAAGAACTGCGACTCCTCGGTGCCCGCGTTGACCTTGTTGCGGCCGCGCGCGGACCAGTCGGTGCGCAGGTCGAGGTCGCCGAGCTTGCCGAGCTCGATCGTGTACTGCACGGCGAAGTTGTAGTCCCAGTCGGGCACGCCCACGAACGTCTCGCCGGAGCGGTCGATCGTGACGGGGACGGTCGCGCCCGTGAGCGGGTCGGACACGAACTGCCGATCGTCGAACTCGTCGTACTCGGCGTCGGTGACGCCCCAGCCGGCGCTCACGAACAGATTGTCCATGGGTCGCGCGCGCAGCTCGACCTCGAAGCCCTTCACGGTCGCCTCGGCGGCGTTGAAGGTCTCGGAGATGACGGAGCCGTCGCGGCCCAGGCGCGTCGCGTCGAGCTGGATGTCGTCGTACAGGTTGTAGAACACGGCCGCGTTGACCACGAGCTGGTCGCCGAACCAGCTCGACTTGATGCCCGCCTCGAAGGAGTCGAGCGTCTCGGGGTCGTAGGCGCTGGTGGCCGCGGAGTTGTCCTGGTTGCGCGAGTTGAAGCCGCCGCTCTTGAAGCCGCGCGACCAGCCCGCGTAGACCAACCGCTCGTCGTCGATCTTGAAGGCCACCTGCCCTGTCGGCGTCCAGGCGTCGAAGCGCTCGACGTCGTCGTTGATGCCGAGCACCGTGCCGTCGGCGTCGCGGCACGCCGGATGGCCCAGGTCGCCGGCGCGGCAGAAGGCCTTGAAGCGCAGCCGCCGCCGCTCCTCGGTGCGCCGCAGACCGGCCGTCAGCGTGAGCTGATCGGTCAGGTGGTAGTCGGCGTGCCCGTAGGCCGCGAAGTTGCGGTTCACCACGCGCCGGAAGGTGTTCTGGCCGAGCGGCGACAGCGTCCCGCCCACCGTACCCAGGAACGTGTCGACCGGCACGGGGTCGTTCGGTCCGAGACCGTTGGCCGCGCAGTTCAGCGCGCCGCCCACTCCGGCGTCGATCGCGGCGCAGGGCAGCGGGAACGGCAGCCCGGGGAAGCCGAAGAACGCGCCCTCCAGCACGACCGCGTTCTCCTCCTCGCGCGCCTCCTCGGTGAACGCGTACAGCCCGCTCACCCAGTCGAGCTTCCCGTCGAACGCCGTGCCCGCGAATTTGAGCTCGCTGCTGACCTGGTCCGCGCGCGACGGCTCGCGCCGCAGCTCCGCCGTGGGCGTGGCCGAGGCGTCGATATCCTGGTTGATCGTGTTGTCGAAGCGGCGCCAGGCCGTGATCGACTGCACGTTCAGCGTGTCGCTCAGCTGCCAGGTCGCGTTGACCGAGGTGCCCCAGGACTCGGACTCGCCGCGGTTCGCCAGGTCCGACTGGATGTGGTCGATGCCGGAGCTGGCCGCCGCCTGACACGAGTCGAAGAAGCCGAAGTTGAGCTGCGCGAGCTGGCCCGGCAGCGGGTTCGCCGCCGTCGCACCGCGCTGGAAGCACTTCGACTTGGGCGTCTTCTCGAACTCCTTCACCTGGTCGAAGGAGAACAGCACGTCCAGGTCCTCGCTCGCGGTCCAGTCGAGCGCCAGGCGCCCGCCGAGCAGCCTGTCGTTGGCCACGTCGCTGCCGTCCGTGTCGTTCACGAAGGCGCCGTCGGCCGTGCGCGTCGCGAAGCTCAGCCGCCCGGCGAGCGACTCCGCCAGGATCGGGAAGTCCAGCGCGCCGCGCGTCTCGACGAAGTTCTCGTTGCCGAGCTTGGCCGAGAGCCGGCCGCCGAGCTCGCCGGAGGGACGCCGCGTGGTGATGTTGATGGCGCCGCCGATCGTGTTGCGCCCGAACAGCGTGCCCTGCGGACCGCGCAGCACCTCGACGCGCTCGAAGTCGAACACGTTGAGCAGGCCGCCCAGGTTGCGGGCCAGATAGACGCCGTCCACGTACGTGCCCACGGCGGGGTCGTCGGTGATCGTGAAGTCGCCCGAGCCCACACCTCGGATCGTCACCGCTGCATTGGTGCTGCCGCCGAAGCCGCCGCTGCCGATGCTGACGTTGGGTATGGACTGGTCGAGCTCGTCCATGCGGTTGATCGTCCGCTGGTCGAGCTCCTCGGTCGTGAAGGTCGTGAGCGAGACCGGGATGTCCTGGGCCGACTCTTCGCGGCGGCGCGCGGTCACCTGGATCTCCTCGATGGCCTCGGGCGTGTCGGCCCGGGCGAGCGGGGGGACGGCGATCAGCGCAGTGGTCGAGAGCACCAGCGCGAGCCGGGCTGGACAGGCCAGGAGAGCCATAGAAACGCCTCCTCTGCGTATGTCCTAGAACGTGTTCCATTCTCAGTAGACCATCTATTTTCAGGGGGCGTCAACCTGAAGAAGCACCCTCCCCTTCCCAGCCGGCAGCGCCCCCGCGTAGACTCGGAGCACTGCAACACGTTCCAATCCCACCAGGAGGAGCTCCCCGTGAAGGCACTCGTCGCGCACGCCCTGAACCAGATCGCCGTCGAGGACGTCCGCATCGACCCGCCCAGGGCGGGCGAGCTGCTGATCCGCATGGGCGCCACCGGAGTGTGTCACTCCGACCTGTCCGTGATGAACGGGACCATCCCGATGGCGCTGCCGCTGGTGCTCGGCCACGAGGGCGCCGGCGTGATCGAGGAGATCGGCGAGGGCGTTCGCGGCTTCGCCGTCGGCGACCACGTGGTGCTCTCGTTCGTGCCCGCCTGCGGCAGCTGCCACTTCTGCTCGCGCCAGCAGCCCTTCCTGTGCAACATCGGGAACCCGGGCGGGACGATGCTCGACGGCACGATGCGCGTGCACCTCGGCGACCAGGACCTGCGCGTCATGCAGTACCTCGGCTGTATGGCCGAGTACGCGGTCGTGCCCGCGATCAGCGCGGTGCGCATCGACCCCTCGCTGCCGCTCGACAAGGCCGCGCTGGTCGGCTGCGGCGTGATGACGGGCGTGGGCGCGGCGATCAAGACCGCCAAGGTGACTCCCGGCTCGACGGCCGCGGTGTTCGGCTGCGGCGGCGTGGGCCTGTCCGTGATCCAGGGCTGCCGACTGGCAGGCGCCAAGCAGATCATCGGCGTCGATCTGTCCGAGTCCAAGCTCAAGCTCGCGCAGGAGTTCGGCGCGACGCACGTCCTGAACGCATCCAGCGACCCGATCGGCCCGATCAAGGAGCTGACCGGCGGCTTCGGCGTGGACTTCGCCTTCGAGGCGATCGGCGTGCCGCAGGCCATGCTGCAGGCCAACGCCTCGGCGCGCCGTGGCGGCACGGTCTGCATCGTGGGTCTGGGCAAGCTGTTCGAGCAGGTGCCGCTGAACGCCCTGCTGATCTCGGTCGAGGCGAAGAAGCTGATCGGTTCCTTCTACGGCGACGCCAACTTCAGGGTCGACATGCCGATGCTGCTCGACCTGTACCGCGCCGGCCGGCTCGACCTGGACCGCATGGTGACGCGCACCTACACGATCGACGAGGCGCCCCAGGCTTTCGCCGATCTCCAGGCAGGTCTCAACGCCCGCGGCGTGATCGTCTATCGCTGAGCGGCGCGCACGCGCCTCAGGCTGAGCGGCGCGCGCGCCTCAGGCTGAGCGGCGCACGCGCCTCAGGCTGAGCGGCGCGCGCGCCTCAGGCTGGAGCGAGCCGCGCGTCTCTGGTTAGAATCCCGCCCATGTCGCTGAACCGAACCGTCCGCAGGGCAGTGCAGATCCTCGCCTTCAACCTCGGCCTGTGCAGTGCGTGCGCAGGCCCGGCGCCCACTCCGGTGGCCTCGACGCCGCCCCCCGCGGCTCCGGCGCCGCGCGCCGCACCTGCGGACGCGTCGCTCACGACCCAGGAGTACGTGCAGCTCGGCGTGCCCGATCCCGCTCGCCCCTGGACGGGCGCGGAGCTCGGTCAGGCCGTCCGCGCGCTGACGCAGCTCGCGCAGCAGCGGCCCGACGCCCTGCCCCGCCACCAGAGCCCGCGCTCCGGCGTGCTGTTCGCGCGCCTGACGACCACTCCGGACCTCTCGTCGCTCGGCGACCAGGACGCGACGCTCGAGCAGCGCGGCCGGACAGCGGAGGCGTTCCTCGCGGCCGCGTCGCCGATGTTCGGGCTGTACGAGGCGGCGCTCGCGCGCGGTGCGGTGGACAATCGCGACGCGATCGAGGTCGTCGGCTGGCAGTACCGCTGCCTGGCCGCGGTGCTGGGCTTCGCCGCGGAGGCGGGCCCGCAGCTCGACCCCGAGGATCCCGAGCACGCGGCGCGCCTGAAGGCCTTCGACGCGGCGCGCGCGGACGCCGGCAGCGCGGTGAAGTTCACGGTCGACGCCATGCGCGCGAGCAGCACCAGCGCGGACGAGCGACGGACCCTGCTGGGACAGCTCCAGGAGACGTTTCCGACGATCCTGCCGACGCTGACGGCGAGCGCGCAGAGCGAGCTGCTGACGAGCCTGCGCCAGCTCGACGCGGATCCGGCGCAGGCCGACCTCGACCCGGACCTCGGCTTCCTGATCGACGAGAGCCAGCGCGCAGCGGCGGCATCGTCGCTGCCGCCGACGAGCTGAGTCAGGCGCCCGCGGGCGGTCCCGGCGTGAAGGTGATGTTCATCTCCTTCATGCTGTTCAGGAAGTTCGAGCGCAGGCGGCGCGGCGGACCGTCGAGCTGCGGGTTCTTCATGCGACCGAGCACCTGCTCGAAGATCGCGATCAGCTCGAGCCGGGCCAGGTTGGTGCCCAGGCAGAAGTGCTCGCCGATGCCGAACGACAGGTGGTCGTTCGGGGTGCGCCGGATGTCGAAGCGCTCGGGCTCCGGGAAGAAGTCCGGGTCGCGGTTGGCGGCCGGGTACCAGACGGTCACCTTGTCGCCCTCGCGGATCTTCTGGCCGCGCAGCTCGGTGTCCTGCGTGGCGGTGCGCCGGAAGTAGTTCACGGCCGGGTCGAAGCGCAGGAACTCCTCGACCGCGACGGGAATCAGGCTCGGGTCGTTCGCGAGCTGCTCGAGCACCTCGGGGTTCTCGAGCAGCAGGCGCATGCCGTTCGCGGTCACGCTGCGCGTGGTCTCGCTGCCGGCGGTGCAGAGCAGCAGGAAGAACGAGCAGAAGTCGAGCTCGCTCAGCCGCTCGCCGTCGACCTCGGCGCGCAGCAGCACGCTGGTCAGGTTGTCGGCGGGCTGCTCGCGGTAGCGCGTGGCGAGCTGGTTCGCGTACATGAACATCTGGATCGCGGCGCTCATGCCCGCGGCCTGCTTGTCCTTCAGGTCGGGATCGTCGAAGCCCACGAGCTGGTTCGTGAGGTCGAAGATGCGCTTCCGGTCCTCCTGCGGGACGCCGACCATCTCGCAGATCATCTGCAGCGGCAGCTCGGCGGCGACCTCGCTCACGAACTCGGCCCGGCCGCGCGTGATCACGCCGTCGACGATCTGCTTGGCGCGGTCGAAGATCGCCGGCTTCAGGTTGTCGATCATGCGCGGCGTGAAGCCGCGCTGGACCAGCCGGCGGTACTGCACGTGCCGCGGCGGGTCCATGTTGAGCATGATCGCGCGGACCTGCTGCAACCCCGCTTCCGGCATGTCGGGGATGTTGGTGCCGCCCTTCTCCGACGAGTAGACCGTCGGGTTGCGCGAGACCTCCTTCACGTCCTCGTAGCGCGTCACGCACCAGAAGCCGTTGCCGATGGTCGCGGTGCCCGGGTGCCAGTACACCGGCGCGCGCTCGCGCAGCGCGCGGAACCAGTGGTGCGGCACGCCCTCCGCGAAGTTGTCCGGGTCGGCCAGGTTGATCTCGGCCAGGTCCTTCACCGTCGGGGCCGTCGGGGCAGCAGGGGCCATGCATCCTCCTCCGCGAGCGCTCGATTAGAACACGTTCTAACGCGCAGAGGCAAGCCGCCGGCAGCGGCGCCAGAGACGCTCAAGTCGCAGACCGTCCGGGCCGATGCCCCCCCAAGGGTGCCCGCATGGTCGACTCGGTCCAGGGTGCGTCGTCCGGACTCGTGATCCGCTATTCGGGCGCCCGGCCCGCAGTGCCCCCGCCCGTCGCCACGCCGGCGGACCCGCGCGAGGTGCGGCGCCTGCTGACCCGCCTCGACCGCCTGCAGGGCGCCCTCGAGCAGATCCGCGCGAGCCCCACGCGCCTGCCCCTGCGCCGCTCGGCCTCCACGGCGTCGGCCGGGGCTCTGGGCCTGACCTACACGTCGACCTCCGCGAGCCTGCGCTCGAGCGAGCAGGTGAACGCCATCCCCACCTCGTACTCGCCCACCGCTCCGGTCTTCGCCGGCGCCTCGACGCCCGTCCCTGCCGTCGGGGGCGTGTACGACGGATCGCAGGGCGACACGACGCTCACCTTCACGATCCAGGACACGGCCGAGGTCGGCAGCGCGGACCCGCTCGCGATCGAGGTGCGCGACGGCGACGGCGTCCTGCTCGAGACGCTCGACTTCACGGGCGTCGCCGCCGACGCACCCGTCGCGCTGGCCAACGGGCTCACACTCGCGCTCGGCGCGGGCAGCGTGGAGGCGGGCGACAGCTTCGAGGTCGCCGTCTCCAGCACGACGGGCAGCGCCGTCATCCCCACGAACCGGTTCGACCGCGTCGACAGCGCGGGGCCGAATTTCGAGGCCGGGCTCGGCGTCGTGGCCGGCGCGTTCGAGCTGAACGGCATCGCGATCGACGTGTTCGCGGACGACACGCTGCTCGACGTGCTGGCGCGGATCAGCGCGTCTGCGGCCGGCGTCGACGCCAGCTTCGACGCTGGCGCCGAGCGCGTCGTGCTCACGCAGCAGACGGCCGGTGCCGGTCAGGGCATCGCGCTCGCGAACGACATCTCGGGCTTTCTGGCCGTGACCAAGCTCGACGCGGGCGTGCTCACGGCCGGGCGCGACCCCGACCCGGACGCGCTCCTCCAGGACGTGGACGCCTTCGACGGCATCAGCGCCGGCAACTTCCTGATCAACGGCGCGACGATCTCGGTCGATCCCGCGGTCGACAGTCTGCGCGACGTGCTCGCCCGCATCGACGCGGCTGACGTCGAAGCGACCGTGTCGCTCGCGACGCGCAGCGACCGCGTGAGCGCGCGCGCCTCGGGCCGCTCCTCGCTCGTGCTCGCGAACGGCACGAGCGGCTTCTTCACGGCTCTGGGCATCGCCCCCGGCAGGTACGAGGCGGTGCCGGAGGGCTCGAGCGCATTCACCAAGCCGACGCGCGTGCAGTCGCAGCTCGAGGCGATCGCCGAGGAGCTGAACGACCTGCTCGGCAACGGCCTCGCCGCGCTCGGCAGCGAGCGCAGCGCGACGGCGCAGGACGAGCTCGAGGCGCTGCTGCGCGAGGCCTTCGGCCGCGTCGCCAGCGACACCAGCGCGGACGTGCTGCGCAGCCGCTTCGGGCTCGCGCTGCAGAGCGACGACGACGACCGGCCGATGCTGCGCTTCGAGCGCAGCGCGTTCCGGCGCTCGGCGAGCCGCGACTTCGAGGGTCTGCTCGACTTCCTGCTCGAGGAGCCGGACGAAGGGCCGAGCGGCTTCCTGCCAACGCTGGTGCGCGGCCTCCAGACGCTGCGCCGCGAGCTGGCCACGGCGCAGGCCGCGAGCGGCAGTCGCGGCCTGCTCGTCGACGCGTCGGTCTGAGTCAGACGCGCCGAGCGCGCAGGGCCAGGAACATCGGGATCTCGCGGCGCGCGCGGTTCTCCTCGCGCGCGCGCGGACCGCTGCTGCGGCGCAGGCTCGGCCACTCCTCGAGCCGGTCGATCAGCAGGCCGGCGGCGGCGCAGGCGGCCACGTACTGCTGGATCGGCCGGTGGAAGCTCCAGGTCTCGACGGCCTGCTTGCCCGAGGCGACGCCACCGGGGTTGTGGACGATGCGCGTCTGCCCGGCCGACAGGTAGCCGTCGACGCGCCGGTACTGCTGCACCTGGCCCTCGCTCTCGTCGAAGCCCCACGAGGTCTGGCGCGCAGCGCGGAAGGCGGGGTGCGGGATCACGGCGATGAAGCGCCCGCCCGGCGCGAGCGCGCGCGCCGCGCTCGCGAACACGGGCTCGATCGGATCGATGTCGGCAAGCGCCATCACGCAGGTGGCGGCGTCGAAGCGCTCGAGCCCCAGGAGCTCGAGCGCGCGGATGTCGCCCACCTCGAAGCGGATGCCCGGGCCGCTCGCGCGCTTGCGCGCGAGCTCGATCATGCGCGGCGCGGCGTCCACGCCGGTCACCTCGACCCCTGCCGCGGCCAGCACGCGCGCGAGCGCGCCCTGTCCACAAGCCAGGTCGAGCACGCGCTGGGCCCGCGCCGGCTCGAGCAGGCGCAGCACGCCGGGCACGATCACGTCGCGGTGGTGGTCGCTCTCGCGCTCGTCGATCAGGTCGTCGTACCAATCGGCGACGTGATCCCAGGAAGTGTCGGCCGCCGCTGCGCGCTCGGGCGCCGCAGCCGCGGGCTCAGGGGCCGGCTCGTCCGCCGGCGGTCGCGCGCCGATCGCGCGCCAGAACTCGACGGGCAGATCCGCGCGGTAGGTCGCGAGCGCGCCCGTCCCCGGGTGCGGGAACGAGAGCTCGGCCGCGTGCAGCAGCATGCGCGGGCCCTCGCGGTGCGCGCGGTCCTTCACGTGGCGCGGGCCGTACATGCGGTCGCCCACGACCGGGTGACCGAGCGACGCCAGGTGCACGCGGATCTGGTGCTTGCGCCCGGTCTCGAGCCGCACCTCGAGCAGGCTGCGGCCGCGGCCGCTGGCCACGAGCTTCCAGTGCGTCACCGCGAGCCGGGCCTCGCTCTCGCCGTCCTCGTCCGCATCGCGGCGGCCGCGCGAGCTCTCCGGACCGGGCGTGGGCCCGCGGAACTTCTCGGGCAGGATCGAGATCATGCGCCCCGTCTTGGTCGTCTCGCGCAGGTAGCTGCGCACGGTCCCGGACGGCGCCTTGACCTCGCCCTCGACCACCGTGCGGTAGGCGCGATCCATCCGGCCCGCGCGCAGGTCCTGCTTGAGCATGTGGAAGGCGCGCTCGGTCTTCGCGAACACCAGCAGGCCCGACGAGCCGCGGTCCAGGCGGTGCAGGATCCAGATGCTGCGCTCGTTGCCGGGCCGCCGCTGGCCCTCGGTCAGGTAGTCGCGCAGGGCGCCGAACACGTTCGGGTCGTCGGAGCGCCCGCCGGGGACGGCGGCCGAGAGCAGGCCGGCCGGCTTGTCCACGACGAGCACGTGGTCGTCCTCGTGGACGATCGCCAGATCGATATCGGGTTCCCGCTGCCGGGAATCCGGACGCCCAGGGCGCCCCGACCCGCGGCGCGGCCGGGGGTCGGTTCCGCGAAGCGTCTTCACCCCGGGAGGATAGCCTGCGTCCGCCGCTCCCGTCGCGCTACGCTCCCGGCCATGCCCCAGCCGCCCCGCCCGCTCGTCGCAGACGAGGCCGGGAACATCTACGACGTTCCCGGGCTGGCGCTGGCACGCCTGGGCGAGTCCGAGTGCGCGGCCGTGGACCCCGCCCTGCTGGTGCCGCTGCCCGAGGCGAGCCGGCTGCACGCCCTGCCGAGGCGCCTGCCGCTCGGCCTGGAGCGCGCCGGGGCGGCGCGGGCCGTGCCGCTGGAGGGCCGCGCCGTCGCCGCCTTCCTGCCGCCGGGCTGGCTCTCGCTCGCGCACGCGGCCTGGCAGACCGAGGACGGCGCGCCCGAGCTCCCGCTCTTCGCCTACACCGCTCTGTGCTGGTACCGGGGGAGCTTCCACGCCGCAGCGCGGCGCATCGACCCGGACCCGAAGCACGACCCCGAGCGCGTGCCCCTCGAGCGGCTGGGCCGCCAGGTGCGCGCCTGGCGCCGGCGCTTTCCGAACAACCGCCTGGTCGAGCACCACGGCAGCGAGTGCGCGCTGCGCTACGGCTGCCCCAACGCCCAGAACCTGTTCCTGGGCCGCGACGAGGCCCCGATCGCCGTCGCGCGCGCCTGCAACGCGGTCTGCGTCGGCTGCATCTCCGAGCAGCCAGCCGGCGGTGTGCCCTCGTCGCAGACCCGGCTCGAGTTCCTGCCGAGCGTGGACGAGATCCTGGAGATCGCGCTGCCGCACCTGGAGCGCGCGCCGCGCGCGATGCTGAGCTTCGGCCAGGGCTGCGAGGGCGAGCCCCTGCTCCAGGAGGGACTGATCGCCGAGGCGCTGCGCGCAATCCGGGCCCGCACCTCGCGCGGCACGCTGCACCTCAACACCAACGGCAGCAAGCCCGACGCCGTGCGCCGACTGGCCGCGGCCGGCCTCGACTCGATCCGCATCTCGCTCAACAGCGCGCGCAAGGGCCCGTACACCGCGTACTACCGCCCGCGCACCTACGCGTTCGAGGACGTGGCCGAAACCGTGCACACCGCGCGCGCCGCCGGCCTCTTCACCTCGCTCAACTACCTGTGCTTCGCCGGCGAGACCGACCGAGCCGACGAACGCGCCGCCCTGATCGACCTCGCGCACTCGAGCCGCCTCGACATGATCCAGTGGCGCAACCTGAACATCGACCCCGACCGCTACTTCGCCCTGCTGGGCAGCGTCGAGCCCGCAACGCCCGCTCCGCTCGCCGGCATGCGAGCCCTGCTGGACGATCTCCGCGAGCAAATCCCCTGGGTCCGCTTCGGCTGCTTCAATCCCCCGAAAGAAAGCTGGCCCAAGTGCGTCGACTGACTCCCCTTCCTTTATTTTGAGAGCAGTCCGAGCCGGCCCCCGCAGCGAGCGCGCGCCGACTTTTCTTACGCCCGAGCCCGAGCCGGAGCCGTGACCGCCCGGAACAGCGCAAATGTCACGACACCGAGCAGCACCACGCCCGGCCAGGCGACCGTCTGTCGCCCCCAGAACGCGAGCGAGTCGGCCTTGCCCGTGAGCACGATCGGTAACGCGAGCACGATGCCCATGAGCGCCTCGCCCGTGATCAGGCCCGCGGCGAACAGCAGCCCGTTGCGCTCACCGGCCTGGCGCGCCGCCTCCGGCCGGCTGGCGTAGACGCGCTCGCCGGCGTACGCGATCAGGCCGCCGATCACGATCGGCACGGACAGCTCGAGCGGCAGGTAGATGCCGACGGCCACCGCCAGCACGGGCATGCGGAACGCGCTGTCGCGGCGCTCGAGCTGCACGTCGATCGCGATCACGGCCGCGGCCAGCGCCACACCGATCGCCACCATGCCCCACGGCAGCCCGTCGCCGAACACACCGCCCGCCACGGCGGCCATCAGCGTGGCCTGCGGCGCGGAGAGCGGATTCGGATGCAGCGCGGTCGGCGCGCCGCCGATGCCGTACGCCTCGAGCAGGAGCGTGAGCACCGGCGCCATCACGAAGGCAGCCACGACTGCGCCCAGGATCTGCATGATCTGCTGCTTGTACGGCGTGGCACCGACGATCCGGCCCGCCTTGAGGTCCTGCAGGTTGTCGCCGGCGATCGCGCCCGCGCAGGCCACGACCGCGCCGATCAGCACCGCGGCAGCGGGCCCGATCTTGCTGTCCTGACCGAGCAGCAGGAGCAGCAGCAGCGCGGCCGTCAGGATCGTGGCGATCGTCACGCCCGAGATTGGATTGTTCGACGAGCCCACGTGCTTTTTAAATTAGCCGGCGACCGCCGAGAACAGGAAGCCCGCGAGCAGCATCACCACGGTCATGAAGAGCGCGACGAAGACGTTCTGCGTGGCGTAGTTGAAGACGAAGAACAGCGGGATCGTGCAGAACGCGATCGCGCCGCCGATCCAGGGCATGGGAATGTCGCGCTCCGTGCGCAGGCGCGTGTCCGCGCCGCCCGTGCGCGCGCTGCGATAGCCGTCGATGCCGGAGCGGATGCCGCCGACGATGCTGCTGCGCACCTTGAGCAGCGCCCACATGCCGCCGAGCACCATGCCGCCGACACCGATGTAGCGCGTCTGGCGCGACCAGATCGCGGCGGCGGCGCCGGCCGGATCCGTGTCGAGCGAGATGCCCTGGAACGCGGCCGCGATCGGGATCGCGATGAACCAGTTGAGCGCGCCGCCGAGGAAGATCACGAGCGCGATGTTGAGGCCGACGATGTAGCCGACGCCGACCAGCGCGGGCGACAGGTTGCTGCCGAAGTAGGCGATCGTGCCGCCGACGTAGCGCGCGACCTCGAACGTGCTCGTCCAGAGCTGCATGCCCGTGTCGCCGAGCTTGAACAGCGCGCCGACGATGCCCGACCAGGCGAGGTAGGCGATGCCGGCCCCGCCCTGGTCGCCGACCTTGAGCACCTCGGCCGTGGCCGCGCCCTCGGGGAACTTGAGCGGGCTGTCGACGATGTACGCGCGGCGCAGCGGGATCGTGAACAGCACGCCGAGCACGCCGCCGAGCCCGGCGATCATGGTCACCGGCCAGTACTGGAACTCGGTCCACTCGCCCAGGATGACCAGCGCCGGGATGGTGAAGATCACGCCCGCGGCCACCGACTGCCCGGAGGCAGCCGCCGTCTGCACGATGTTGTTCTCGAGGATGCTCGAGTTCTTGAAGAAGCGCAGGATCGCCATCGACATCACCGCGGCCGGGATCGACGCCGACACGGTGAGGCCCGCGAACAGACCCAGGTAGGCATTGGCTGCGGCCAGCACGACCGCGAGCACCAAGCTGAGGACCACCGCTCGGGCGGTGATCTCGGGCAGGTTCGCCGACGCCGGGACGTAGGGCTCGTGCGGCGCGGGTGCGGTCGCGGCAGACGGGGGCGTCGGGATCCTGTCGGGAGCGGGTGCTGCGGGTGCGGCCATGCTCGGAGCGTCCTTTCGAGTGCGAAAAGTCAGGCCGCCCGGCGTGTGACCGACCGACGAACGGGGGCCCGCGCTCGGATCTTACACCCGAGCGCGGCCCCGACGTCGACGTTCCGCTGCCCGGAGCAAGCTCCCGTCAGCGGGCCGGAGCAAGCTCCTCGAGCGCGCGCCAGTCGACCTCGCCCATCCGGCCCTCCGACTTGAGGGGCTGGATACAAACGTGCGTCGCACCTGCGTCGCGGTGGGCCTGGACCCGCTCGCGGATCGCCTTGGCGTCGCCCCACGCGACGAGCCCGTCGATCAGTCGGTCGCTGCCGCCGTCGGCCAGGTCGCCCTCGCTGTAGCCCATGCGCAGCCAGTTGTTGCGGTAGTTGGGAAGCGCGGCGTAGATGCGCAGCGCGGCCCGGCCCGCGGCGCGCGCGCGCGCGGCGTCGGTCTCGAGACAGATCTTCTGCTCGACGCACAGCAGCTTGTCGGGACCGAGGATCGCGCGCGCCTCCTCGGTGTGCTCCGGCGTGGTCCAGTAGGGGTGAGCACCGTCGGTGCGCTCGGCGGCGAGCGCGAGCATCTTCGGACCGAGCGCCGCGATCACGGTCTGCGGCGGACGCGCCGGCTGCGGACCGGAGTACGGCGATGCGTTCATCTGCTCGAGATACGCACGCATGGTCGCCACCGGGGCGCGGTACTCGAGCTTGCGCAGGCCGGCCACGAGCGGCGCATGCGAGACGCCGAGCCCGAGCAGGAAGCGATCGCCGGACTGCTCCGCCAGTGTGTATGCCGCCTGGCGCATCGGACCGGGATGGCGGTGGTAGATGTTGGCGATGCCGGTCGCGAAGCCGAGCCGCTCCGTGCGCGCGGCCAGCCAGGCGATGTGCGCGAACGGATCGCGCCCCGTGGTCTCGGGCAGCCACAGATGCGAGTAACCCAGTGACTCGACGCGCTGTGCGAACTCCGCCGCCTGCGGCGCGCCCAGACCCTCGGTGAAGAACCAGACGCCGATCGAGCCGTGCTGCATCGCGTGTCTCCCTTGCCGCGGTTTGCGGAGCTGCGTAGTATACGAGTCTCACGAAAGTTGAGGAGGGCGTCCCGATGCGTGCCACCACTGCAGCGAGCTCCATCGATCGACGCGACGCCCGCGCCCTCCTCGCTCCCGACCCGGCTCTCTAAGCTCCGAGCCGACCGCCGAGTCTCCGCGAGCCCAGGGCGCGAGCCCCATCTCCACCGGCTCGTTCTGCCTACGCTCGCCTCCGGCTCGCTGCGCGCGCCGGGGCGCTTGCTGAGGAGACCGCTTTGTCCCGCTACGGCTCTGATCTCTCGGATCCGGGTTTCACGCGCGGCCAGCTCGCCGAGGCCGAGCGCGCGCACGTGCTCGAGGCATTCGGCGCGGACGGCTCCGTCACGCAGGTGACGGGGATGCTCGGCGACGGCAAGGAAGCGACCGTCTACGCATGCGTCACCGCACCCCACACCGGCGTGGAGCGCGCGGTGGCCAAGGTGTACCGCGCGGAGCGCTTCCGCGCGTTCCGCGGCGCGCGCGGCTACGTCGAGGGCGAGGTCGTGAAGAGCGGCCGCGTCGCCCGCGCCCTGAGCAACCGCAGCGACTTCGGGCGCGCGATCGCCCACCAGCGCTGGGTCATGCGCGAGTGGGAGACGCTGTGTCGGCCGTTCGACGCCGGCGTCGACGTGCCCGAGCCCTACGCGCACTCGAGCGACGCGATCCTGATGGAGTGGATCGGCGACGCCGACGGCATCGCGCCGAAGCTCCACGACGCGCAGCTCGACGGCGCTGCGGCGAGGGCCGCCGGCGCAGCGCTGCTCGCCGCGATCGAGGGCATGCTGCGCTGCGACCTCGTACACGGCGACCTGTCGCCCTACAAC
>Ga0190274_10001123_pt1 | contig 15706 bp, 15 predicted proteins | sample Popmic531T_FD_133002 | JGI IMG/M metagenome (GOLD analysis project Ga0190274, IMG submission 133002) | Populus adjacent soil microbial communities from riparian zone of Yellowstone River, Montana, USA - 531 T | ecosystem: Environmental > Terrestrial > Soil > Riparian zone | place: USA: Montana...
CGCGTCAATCACCCGACCGAGGTGCTCAACATCGGCCAGTCGGTGAAGGTCAAGATCATCAAGATCAACCACGAGACGCACCGCATCTCGCTTGGCATGAAGCAACTGCTCGACGATCCGTGGCAGGGCATCGAGGCCAAGTTCCCGGTCGGCACGCGGTTCAAGGGCCGTGTCACCAACATCACCGACTACGGCGCGTTCGTCGAGTTGGAGCCCGGCATCGAGGGCCTGATCCATGTTTCGGAAATGTCGTGGACCAAAAAAAATGTCCATCCGGGCAAGATCGTCTCCACCTCGCAGGAGGTTGAGGTTCAGGTCCTGGAGGTCGATCCGGTCAAGCGCCGCATCTCGCTCGGCCTCAAGCAGACCATGCGCAATCCGTGGGAGGTCTTCGTCGAGAAGCATCCGCCGGGTTCGGAGGTCGAAGGCGAGGTCAAGAACAAGACCGAGTTCGGCCTGTTCCTCGGCCTCGATGGCGACGTCGACGGCATGGTCCACCTGTCCGATCTGGACTGGAAGCGTCCGGGCGAGCAGGTGATCGACGAGTACAAGAAGGGCGACATGGTGAAGGCGCAGGTTCTCGACGTCGACGTCGAGAAGGAGCGCATTTCGCTCGGCATCAAGCAGCTCCAGGGCGACCCGATGGACAGCGCCCCCGGCGAACTGAAGAAGAACGCCGTAGTCACCACCGAGGTGCTTGAGGTCAAAGAGACCGGCCTCGAGGTCAAGATCGTCGACACCGAGCTCACCGCGTTCATCAAGCGCAACGAGCTCGCTCGCGACCGCAACGACCAGCGCACTGATCGCTTCCAGGTCGGTCAGAAGGTCGACGCCCGCGTCACCCAGATCGATCGCAAGGGCGGCAAGATACAGCTCTCGATCAAGGCGCTGGAAGTCGCCGAAGAGAAGGAGGCGATCGCCCAATACGGCTCCTCCGATTCAGGTGCGACGCTCGGCGACATTCTCGGCACCGCGCTCAAGCGCCGGGAGGATAAAGCCGACGCCGAGGAGGAGAAGAGCTAGCCTTCTTCCGGCGAAGAACGTTCACGCAGGCCGGAGCGATCCGGCCTGCGTCTGTTTTTGGGCAGGGCGGAATCCGCTCCGGGGTCCACTTTCTGACGCAATGTTGGTGCGGTGCTTATTGGGAACGCCGGAACCGGCTAGTATGGCGCTCGAATCAAATCCGAAGGGTTGAGGGATCAAACCATGTCGCTCGATGCCGATCATATCGTCGACCGCCGCCGCATGCGGCGCAAGCTGACGTTCTGGCGCGTGCTCGCGGTGTTCGTCGCCGTCGTCGCGGTGGTGGGCGGCGGGGTGTTTCTGACGACCGGCCGCTCCGGCATGGCCGGCGCGCCGGGTGGTACGATCGCTCGCGTCCAGATCGAAGGACTGATCCGCGCCAATCAGCAGCGCACCGAGGCGCTCAGCCGGCTCGCCGACTCGCCCGCGCGGGCCGTCATCGTTCACATCAACAGTCCGGGCGGCACCGTGGCCGGCTCCGAGCAGCTTCATGACTCGCTGACCAAGCTGAAGGCCAAGAAGCCGGTGGTGGTGGTGATCGACGGGCTGGCCGCGTCCGGCGGCTATATCGCGGCCATGGCCGCCGACCACATCGTGGCACAGCAAAGCTCGATCGTCGGCTCGATCGGCGTAATCTTCCAGTTCCCTAACGTGTCGGAGTTGCTGAAGACCGTTGGGGTCAAGATCGAGGAGGTCAAATCCTCGCCGCTCAAGGCGGCGCCGAACGGCTACGAGCCCACCAGCCCCGAGGCGCGCGCCGCCATCGAGGCGCTGGTGATGGATTCCTACGACTGGTTCAAGGACATGGTCCGCGACCGCCGCAAGCTCGACCAGGCCGGGCTCGACAAGGTATCGGATGGCCGGGTGTTCACCGGACGGCAGGCCATGGCGCTGAAGCTCGTCGATTCGCTCGGTAACGAGCAGGTCGCGATCGATTGGCTCGCCAAGGAGAAGAACATCGATCCCAAGACGCCGGTCCGCGACTACCGGATGGCGCCGCGGTTCGGCGACCTGCCGTTCCTGCGGGTTGCGATGGTGCACCTGTTCGACGCGGCCGGCCTGACCGCGCTGGCCCGCCGCCTGGAGGACTGGGGCGCCATCCAGGCGATCGAGCGGCTCAACCTTGACGGTCTATTGGCGCTTTGGCACCCTCCTATGACCAATTGAAAATACGGGCCTTTTCGGCCCGAGCCAAAGGCGGGCCGATGATCAAGTCCGAGCTTGTCCAGCGCATCTCGATGGCCAATCCGCATCTTTACCAGCGCGACGTCGAGAACATCGTGAATGCCATTCTCAACGAGATTACCGGCGCGCTCGCGCGCGGCGACCGCGTTGAGTTGCGCGGCTTCGGCGCCTTCTCGGTGAAAAACCGTCCGGCCCGCACCGGGCGCAACCCGCGCACCGGCGCGCATGTCGCGGTCGCACAGAAGTCCGTGCCGTTCTTCAAGACCGGTAAGGAGATGCGCGAACGGCTGAACAAGAGCGGCGGGTAGCCGGCTCCGCGCTTCGGCTCGCCGCGCCATAGGGCGTCCTTCAGGGCGTTTACGCCCGTCTTCGGCGGGCTATGGAGCGCGTGAACGCGCTTATGGCCTCGCTAACCGGGGGCACGAGATTTAGCCATGCGTAAATTCGTCACCGTTTTTTTTCTTGTCCCGCTCGCCGTGCTCATCGTCATGTTCGCGGTGGCGAACCGCGAGATCATCACGGTGTCGTTCGATCCGTTCGATTCGACGAATCCTGCGGTCGCGTTCAAGATGCCGCTGTTCATCCTGATCTTCGTGCTGGTCGGGCTTGGCGTTTTGGTCGGCGGCATCGCCGCTTGGCTGCGGCAGCACAAGTGGCGCGCGCGCGCGCGACGCGCCGAGGCCGACGTGCGGCGGCTGCGCACCGAGCTCGATGCAGAGCGTTCGCTTGCCGCCGCGCCGCCGCCGCGCGACGCGCATCCGCCGCTGATCGTCCCGCCGGCGGCCTGACATGCGGATTGTCAGTGCCGACGACATTTCGCGCGTGCTCACCCACGCCGCGCTGGTCGACGCCTTGCACGACGCGTTCCGGGCGGACATCGAAGTGCCGGCCCGCCACGTCCATATGATCCCGCAGCCGTCGGGCAGCGAGGCGAAGCTGCTGCTGATGCCGGCTTGGACGAACTCACGGACCAACGGCTGCGAGCGGCTGACCGGCTGCAAGGTGGTCAGCGTCTATCCGGACAACGCCAAGCTCAACAAGCCGTCGGTGTACGGCAGCTACCTCCTAATGTCCGGCGAGACCGGAGAGGCGCTGGCTCTGATGGACGGCACCGCGCTGACCGCCTGGCGCACCGCGGCGGCATCCGCGCTGGCGGCGCGTTATCTCTCGCGCGAGGATGCCGAGCACCTTGTCATGGTCGGAGCGGGCGCGCTGAGTGGGCACCTGATCCGTGCGCATAGCGCGGTGCGGCCGATCAAGCGCGTCACGCTGTGGAACCGCACCCGCTCGCGTGCCGTCTCCACCGCGTTCGCGCTGCACGCCGCCGGCATCGAGCCGCTGATCGCCGACGATCTGGAGACGGCGGTGCGAACCGCCGACATCGTATCGTGTGCCACGCTGTCCGCCGAGCCGCTGATCCGCGGCGCTTGGCTCAAGAAGGGTGCGCATGTCGATCTGGTCGGCGCCTTCACGCCGAAGATGCGTGAGGCCGACAACGACGCGGTGCGCCGCGCCCGGATTTATGTCGACGTCCGCGCCAGTGCGCCGAAGGGCTCCGGCGACATCGCCATCCCACTCAAGAGCAAGGTCATCAAGCTTGCCGATATCCAAGGCGACCTGTTCGAGCTGTGCCGTGGCAAGAAGAAAGGCCGCAAGCGCAAGGACGAGATCACGCTGTTCAAGTCGGTCGGCACCGCGATCGAGGATCTGGCCGCCGCGATGCTGGTGTGGCGGCGGCTGCGCAACTGACACGCGCTCACGCGAAACGCGAACTCGAATCCGCCGGGTAGAGTCCAATTCGATAAGATGCGTCTCGCGTTGTAGACGTAAAGGTTTATTGTCAAATCATCTGTGAGGCGAAACTTTATCTGCAAGTCGCTCACAATGATGCCCCGTGAGAGGCAGCTACTTCTACTTCCCCTCGGCGTAACGCGGCCCTGCAGTTGTCGGGCCCGCATTCAGGGGAAGAAAAATGAAACACACACCGCTCGACTCCACCCAGCCGCTGCTGTTCGGCCGCCGCCGCATGGCGCCTCGCGTCTGCGTCGTCGACCACAAGCCCCACATTCGAACGTTCCTCGCCGAAGCCCTCGAGGACCTCGGCTTTCTCTCTTACTAGTGCGGACGCGCGTCCGAGCTCAATGCTGCACTGAAGGGTGACGAATTCGATCTCATCGTCGTCGGCTCGCTCGCCCCGGAAAGCGACGTGACGCGGGTGCTGCACGTGTTGTCGCTCACCGGCTATCGCGGCAAGGTGATGCTGTTCGGCGCCCGTGCCTCGTCGCCGATGCTAGCTCATCATGAGTTGGGCGAGCACCTCGGTCTTGGAATGCTGCCGCCGCTTCGCACGCCGTTTCGCGACAGCGATCTGCAGGACAATCTGTCGAGCTTCCTGCCATTCCCGCCTCGCCGAGCCTGCCCATCGACGTCGAAGAGGCGCTGGGCAACAGGTGGCTCGAGCTCTGGTATCAGCCGAAAATCGACCTGCGCCGGATGTCGCTGTGCGCCGCCGAAGCCCAGGTGCGGATGCGCCATCCGGGCTGGGGCATCGTTGCGCCCGATGGCTTCATCCGGACCGATAGCGACCCGCAGTTCCGGGGGGCTGTCGGACTTCGTGGTCAAGCGCGCGATGACCGACTGGGTCTATTTTACCGAGCGGCGTTCGCCGGTCGAGCTCGTCGTGCCTTTGCCCGTCGCGATTTTCGAAATGCCGCATTCATCGACCGCTTGTGTCTCGGGCTGCCCGCGCACGCAGCGTCGGGCAAGCTGACCGTGGAGATCAGCAGCATCGACGCTGGCCGCGACACCGCCTTGGTGAAGCAGGCGGCCAGGCAGCTCGAACGCTGCAACGTCGCCATCTCGATCGACGACGTGATGGCGGAAACGTCCTGGATCGACATCGGCGATTTTCCGATTGCCGAACTTCAGGTCGGTCCGGGCTTCATCAGCGGCTGTTCGGTCGACCGCGACAAGCGCGCGGTATGCGGCAAGGTGCTCAGCATCGCCGAGCGGATCGGCGCGCGAACCACCGCCAAGGGTCTCGACGCGTCGGCCGACTTCCGCGTCGTGTGCGACATGGGATTTGATCTCGGTCAGGGGGCGCCGTTCGCCAAACCGATGGAGGTGCACAGGTTTGCGCGGACCGTGCTGAGAGGCCATCCGGCAGCGCTTAAATAGCGCGGGCGGCGTCATGGCATCGGTATGCGCCCCAGGCCGGGTCGAGACAAACGAGCCATGATCGGTTAGAACCGGGCCGAAAAAAAGTACGGTGGTCATGTCTCTGCTGGTCAAAATCTGCGGCCTGAAGACGCCCGACGCGCTCGACGCGGCGCTGGATGCCGGAGCCGACATGGTCGGCTTTGTGTTCTTTCCGCCGTCGCCGCGCCATCTCGGCTATGAGGCGGCGCGGCTGCTCGGCGAGCGGGTCAAGGGCCGCGCCATGAAGGTGGCGCTGTCGGTCGACGCTACCGACATCGAGCTCGGCAATTTCATCGAGGCGTTGAAGCCAGACATGCTGCAATTGCACGGCAAGGAGATGCCGGAACGCGTCGCGGTGCTGCGCTCACGTTTCGGATTGCCGGTGATGAAGGCGCTGCCGGTCGCGCAGAAGTCCGATCTTTCGCCGATCCGCGAATATGCCCACGTCGCCGACCGTATCCTGTTCGACGCGCGGGCGCCGCTGAACGCCACGCGTCCGGGCGGGCTCGGCAAGGCATTCGACTGGCGCCTGCTGGAAGGCCTCGACATCGACGTGCCGTTCATGCTGTCGGGCGGGCTCGACGCCAACAATGTCGCCGAGGCGCTGGCGGTGACCCGCGCGCCGTCGGTCGACGTGTCGTCGGGCGTCGAGGAGCGGCCCGGCGAGAAGGACATCGCCAAGATCAGGGCGTTCGTGCGCGCCGCGCGTACGGCGGCGGACAAGCTCGATGCGCAACAGGCCGCGAGGTCGGCATGACTGCGCCGCTGCCCAATTCGTTCCGCACCGGGCCCGACGAGCGGGGCCATTTCGGCATCTACGGCGGCCGCTTTGTTGCCGAGACGCTGATGCCGCTGATCCTCGACCTGGAGAAGGCCTATGCCGAAGCGAAGGCCGATCCGGCGTTCCGGCGCGAGATGGATGCGCACCTGAAGAATTACGTCGGCCGCCCGTCGCCGCTTTATCTCGCCGAGCGGCTCACCGCGCATTTCGGCGGCGCGAAAATCTATTTCAAGCGCGAGGATCTCAATCACACCGGCGCGCACAAGGTGAACAACGTGCTTGGCCAGATCATGCTGGCCAAGCGCATGGGCAAGCCGCGCGTCATCGCCGAGACTGGCGCAGGCATGCATGGCGTCGCCACCGCGACGCTATGCGCCAAGTTTGGCCTGCAATGCGTGGTATTCATGGGCTCGGTCGACGTCGGCCGCCAGCAGCCCAACGTGCTCCGCATGAAGGCACTCGGCGCCGAGGTGCGCGCGGTGGAATCCGGCGCGAAGACGCTCAAAGACGCCATGAATGAGGCGCTGCGTGACTGGGTCACCAATGTCGAGGACACGTTCTACTGCATTGGCACGGTGGCGGGGCCGCATCCCTATCCGGCGATGGTGCGCGATTTTCAGTCGATCATCGGGTACGAGACGCGCGAGCAGATGCAAGAGGCGGAAGGCCGGATGCCGGATTCCCTGATCGCCTGCATCGGCGGCGGCTCCAACGCGATGGGGTTGTTTCATCCCTTCCTCGATGAGCGGCAGATCGAGATTTACGGCGTCGAGGCGGCAGGGCACGGCCTCAACAAAAAGCACGCCGCGTCGGTCGCCGGTGGCAAGCCCGGCGTGCTGCATGGCAACCGCACCTATCTCCTGATGGATGCCGACGGCCAGATCGAGGAAGCGCATTCGATCTCTGCGGGCCTCGACTATCCGGGCATCGGACCGGAGCACGCCTGGCTCGCCGATCTCGGGCGCATCAAGTTCCTGTCCGCCAGCGACAAGGAAGCGCTGGCGGCGTTCCAGCTTTGCAGCCGGTTGGAAGGCATCATCCCGGCGCTCGAAGCGTGTCATGCGCTGGCGCGGCTGTCCGACGTCGTTTCGAAGAAGCCGAAGGATCACCTGCTGGTTGTCAATCTCTCCGGCCGCGGCGACAAGGATCTCGACAGTGTGGCGCACCACCTCGGAGGCAAGCTTTGATGTCCCGGCTGTGGGCGCCGTTTGCGTGGTGGAATGGAGCCGGGCGGCAGCGTCGCGTCGGCTGGCTGATCATCGCCCTGTCGGTGTTCTACATCCTCTACTTCCTGAAGGCGCGGCTGTTCGCCGGGAGCTCGGGCGGCGGCCCGATCATGACGAAGGAATGGGTGTATTTCGTCATCTCGTTCGGCGGGATCGTGCTCGGCACCATCAACGTGCGGATGGCCGACATGCGCGAGCGACACCAGCAAGTGCTGCCGCTGGTCGATCCTGATAAAGTCAGAAAAAAATGATGACGCGCATCGATACTCGCTTTGCGGACCTCAAGCGCGAAGGCCGCGCCGGGCTTGTCACGTTCCTGATGGCCGGCGATCCCGATGCCAAGACCGCGCTCGCGATCCTCAAGGCGCTGCCGAAGGCCGGCGCCGACGTGATCGAGATCGGCATGCCGTTCACCGACCCGATGGCGGATGGCCCGGCGATCCAGGCCGCGGGTCTGCGCGCGCTCCAGGCCGGCCAGACCATGAGGAAGACACTGGCGATGGTGCGCGCGCTCCGCCAGGACGATGACGCCACGCCGATCGTGCTGATGGGCTACTACAATCCGATCTATATCTACGGCGTCGCGAAATTTCTCAGCGATGCGAAAGCCGCGGGCGTCGACGGCCTCATCGTGGTCGATCTGCCGCCCGAGGAAGACGAGGAGCTTTGCCTGCCGGCGCTGAAGGCAGGATTGAACTTCATTCGCCTCGCGGCGCCGACCACCGACGACAAGCGGCTGCCCGCCGTGCTCGCGAACACCTCGGGCTTTGTCTACTACGTCTCGATTGCCGGCATCACCGGCGCCGCGGCGCCGGACGCGGGCAAGGTCCACGCCGCGGTCGCCCGCATCAAGCGCCATACGCACCTGCCGGTCGCGGTGGGGTTCGGCGTGCGCACCGCCAAGCAGGCGCGCGAGATCGCCAGCGGCGCCGAGGCGGTGGTGGTGGGATCGGCGCTGGTTAACGCGGTCGCGCAAAGTCTCGACAAAAAAGGCAAGGCGACGGGCAAAACGGTCAAGGCGGTGACAGATCTGGTCACCGAACTGGCCGGCGGCGTCCGTGGCGGCAAACGGAAGGCAAAATAGTCTTTCGGCCTCATTGCCGCGCCTGGTACGGCAATCCATCTATACCGTGTGGTAAGTTGGCGACCGAGAGAGCTGAGAGCGCGCGTATGAACTGGATCTCCAACGTCGTCCGGCCGAAGATTCGCAACTTCCTCAGTCGCCGCGAATCGCCGGAGAACCTTTGGATCAAGTGCCCGGAGAGCGGGCAGCTCGTGTTCTTCAAGGACGTCGAGACCAACTCGTTCGTCATCCCCGGCTCGAACTACCACATGCGCATGGGCGCGGTGGCGCGCATGAAGTCGATCTTCGACGAGCAGAAGTGGGAAGACATCGCCGTTCCGGAGGTTGCGACCGATCCGCTGAAATTCCGCGACGAGCGCCGCTACGTCGATCGCCTCAGGGATGCGCGCGCCAAGACCGATCTCGCTGATGCGATCAAGCTCGGCTACGGCAAGCTGGAAGGCCAGCCGGTCGTGCTCGGCGTGCAGGATTTCGATTTCATGGGAGGCTCGCTCGGCATGGCGGCGGGCGAGGCGGTGATCGCCGGGCTTGAGGCGGCGGTCGAGCACGGCGCGCCGTTCATCATGTTCGCAGCGTCAGGCGGCGCGCGCATGCAGGAGGGCATCCTCGCGCTGATGCAGTTGCCGCGCACCACAGTCGCGGTGCAGCAGTTGCGCGAAGCCAAGCGGCCTTACATCGTCGTCCTCACCAATCCGACCACGGGCGGCGTCACCGCGTCCTATGCGATGCTCGGCGACGTTCACATCGCCGAGCCCGGCGCGCTGATCGGATTCGCCGGACCGCGCGTCATCGAGCAGACCATCCGCGAGAAATTGCCGAAAGGCTTCCAGAAGGCGGAGTATCTGCGCGACCACGGCATGGTCGACATGGTCGTGCATCGCCACGAGATACGCGGCACGCTCGCCAACCTGTGCCGGCTCCTTGCCAAGGCCCCGGCCGCGCCGCCGGCGCAGCGCAACAGCCTACCGCTGCCGCCGGATGTCGCGGCGCCGGTGCCCGCGCAGGCGTGATTTTGCCATCGCTTCGGCGCTAGAGTCGGTCGATGTCGGCCTACGATTCCATCATCGCGCGCCTGCTGGCGTTGCATCCGAAACGGATCGACCTCTCGCTCGACCGCGTCCGGCGGCTGCTCGGCGCGCTCGGCCATCCGGAGCGGCGCGTGCCGTCGGTCATCCATGTCGCCGGCACCAACGGCAAGGGCTCCACCATCGCCTTTATGCGCGCGACACTGGAGGCGGCTGGCCGCAGCGTGCACGTCTACACCTCGCCGCATCTGGTGCGCTTCAACGAGCGCTTCCGGCTGGCCGGCACGCTCGTATCGGACGAGGCACTTGCCGCCGCGCTGGAGGAATGCGAGCGCGCCAACGGCGGCGAGCCGGTCACCGTGTTCGAGATCGAGACCGCGGCGGGCTTCCTGCTGTTCTCACGAAATCCCGCCGATGTGCTTTTGCTCGAAGTCGGGCTCGGCGGCCGGCTCGACGCCACCAACGTGATCGAGACGCCGCGCGCCAGCGTCATTACGCCGGTGTCGATGGATCATCTGGAATTCCTCGGCGACACGCTGGAGAAGATCGCCGCCGAGAAGGCGGCCATCCTCAAGCGCGGCGTGCCTTCCGTCATCGCGCCGCAGTCGGACGTGGCAATGGCCGTCATCGAGCGGGAGGCGCAAAAGGTTCGTGCGCCGCTCCATGTCGCCGGCGAGCACTGGAACGTGCACGAGGAGCACGGCCGTCTGGTCTATCAGGACGAGGACGGGCTGCTCGACCTTCCCGCGCCGAAGCTTCACGGCCGCCATCAGTTTGACAATGCCGGCGTCGCCATCGCGGCGCTGCGGGCCGCGGGCTTCAAGCTGCCGAACGCCGCCTGTGAAGCCGGCATCGTCAAGGCCGACTGGCCGGCGCGCATGCAGCTTCTCTCACACGGCGCGCTGAAGGCGCTCGCGCCGCTCGACAGCGAGCTGTGGCTCGACGGCGGCCATAACGCCGAGGGTGGCCGCGCGGTGGCCGCCGCGATCGGCGGCCTGGAGGAGCGCGTGGCGCGGCCTCTGGTGCTGATCGTCGGCATGCTGTCGACCAAGGACTGCGCCGGCTATCTGCACCATTTTTCAGGACTGGCGCGCCGGGTGTTCGCGATCCCGATCCCGAACCAGGAAAAAAGCCTGCCCGCCGAGGCCATCGCGCAAGCGGCGCGCAACGCCGGCATCACGGCGGAGCGTTACGGCACGATCGAGGAGGCGCTCGCCGCCGCCTGCCGCCTCGGGCTCGATCCGCCGCCGCGCATCGTCATCGCCGGCTCGCTCTATCTCGCCGGTGAAGTTCTGGCCAAGAACGGCACGCCGCCAGTCTAGCTGTAGCCATAAAACCAGCAGGAGCAATAGTTTAGAGCAATTGTACTTTACATCGCGGCCACGGCCTCACATTGCAGCGTGACGGGCGCGTCATTACCTCGGGGTGCTGCGATGGGAAGCGTATTCGTTCAGTCCGCCGTCATTTTGCTGCGCGAGGGTCTCGAAGCGCTGCTCGTGCTCGCGGCGCTCGCCGCGTATCTCATCAAGGCAGACGCGCGTGATCGGTTACCCGCGCTCTACACCGGCGCCGTGCTCGCCGTCGTGGCGAGCCTGGGCGCGGCGTGGGTGTTCCAGGTCTTCAACAACGGGGCGCACAGCGATCTCTTTGAGGCGTTCGTCATTCTCGCCGCTGCCGCGCTGATGCTTTACGTCAGCGGCTGGCTGCTGCTGCGGCAGGACCCGCGAGCCTGGCAGCGCTATCTGCGCGAAAAGGCCGACGCCGCGATCGCGCAACGCACCGGCCTGGCGGTCGGGTTGCTTGCGTTTCTCGCGGTGTTCCGCGAAGGCGCGGAGACCGTGCTGTTCGTTTATGCGCTGGCCAAGACCTCCGGCGGCTTCGGCTTGGAATTGATCGCCGGACTCGCTGCTGCGGCAGTGGGACTAGCGGTGCTGTTCTTTGTGATCAATTCTGTCGCGAAGCGGATTCCGCTGCGGCCACTGTTCATCGTCACGTCGGCGTTTCTGTTCCTGATGGCGATCAAGATGATCGGCGACGCCATGCAAGAATTTCAGGAGCAGCAGATATTCTCCTACACGCCACTGAACAGCGGTGGCGTGCTGGAGGCGCTCGGCCTGAATCCGACCGTCGAGGCGGTGGGCGCGCAGCTTGCGGTGATCGTTCTGGCAGTGCTGACCTGCGTGGTGTTGAGCCGGCGCAGTCAGCAGGAGAAGATTCAGGGGGCCTAAGCTCGTCCTAAATAAAAATGGCCGGCGTTGCGCCGGCCATTCGTTTCGCGAAACTCTGCGATCAATCACACAGAGGTGTTGATCCACTGCTCCAGCTTCTGCTTCGGCGCGGCGCCGACCTGGCGCGAGGCCAGCTCGCCGTTCTTGAAGATCATCAGCGTCGGGATCGACATGATGCCGTACTTCGACGCGATGCCCGGGTTCTCATCCACGTTGAGCTTGACGATCTTGACCTTATCGCCCATGGCGCCCGCGATCTCTTCCAGCGCCGGCGCGATCATGCGGCAGGGGCCGCACCACTCCGCCCAGAAGTCGACCACGACCGGGCCGGTCGCCTTGAGCACCTCGGCCTCGAAATCCGCGTCGGAAACCTTGCCAACGGCCATGGGAACCTCGTTCGAATCGCGGGGTATGACAGATGTGTGGTCGGAACGTATGGACGCCCCGGCGCAGCGTCAAGGATTGTCACGCCGAGGTGAGGATAGCGCGATGGCGGCGTCGAGTTCGGCCGCCGGAATCTCCATCAAATCGGGCGTATCGGTCCACAGCAGCGCAGCCCGGACGGGCCGGCCGGGATAAAGCCGCATCAGGACAGCGCGATAAAGCGCGAGCTGCCTTACGTAATCTGCATGGCGCTTCTTCGTCTGGTCGAGGCTGTTCGGCGCCGGCCGGTTGGTCTTGTAGTCGGCGATCAGCACTTCGTCCGGCGTCACCGTCAGCCGGTCGATCTGGCCGGAGACGTCGCGCCCCTGGTGGCGGCCGACGATCGAAACCTCGGCGCGGCTGCCGGGCAGGAACAGCTTGTCGAAGCGAGCGTCGTTAAGCAGCGCCAGCGCCGCGGCGACGAGGGCATTCTGATCGGTCTCACTGAAATTCGTGCTCTGCCGCACGATGTGTTGTCGCGCCGCCTCGACGCGCGCCGCCGGCGGCAGGTCCGGCAACGACTGCATCAGCCGATGCAGAATGTTGCCGCGCAGGATGGCGCGACGCCGCGCCTCGCGCTGGCCGAGCAGGCCCTGCGCTTCGCGGTCGTCGATAAAGCCCGACGGCTGGATTGGCACGCTTGCAGGTCCCTCCGTGATCTTTTGCGTCAGCCACGGCGGCAACAGCGCAAGCTCCAGCGCCGGTGCCTTGACGGGCTTCGCCTGTGGCGCCGCCGCGACCTTGCGAAAGCGCAGCACCGCGCCGTCGCCGTCGTCGGCCGGCTCACTGACGCAGTGCGTCTCAAGCGCGTCACGCGTGAGATCGTACCAGCAGCCCTCCGGCCGCTCCCTTATGCCATCGACGCCGCAGACGATCAGCCGCTCGATGGCGCGCGTCATCGCGACGTAGAGCAGCCTGCGGTATTCATCGCGCGCTTCCCCGAGCGCGACATTGCGCGCCGCCTCCATCGGCCCGACGTCGTTCGCCTTGGCGGTGGCCCAGATCAGCGGCGGCGGACCAGCTTTCTGCGACAGTTGCAGCAGCCTTGGCGGATGGAAGCCTTGCGGCGGCGTCGTGGTGTCGGCCAGGATGACGATCGGCGCCTCCAGTCCCTTGGCGCCGTGCACCGTCATTACCCGCACCTCGTCGCGCGCCATTTCCATGTCGCGCTTCACCTCGGCCTGCGCCGAGCGAAGCCAGGCGACGAAGCCCTGCAGCGATGGCGTCTCGATGCGCTCGTAGTCGAGCGCCAGGTTGAGGAACTCGTCGAGCGCGTCAGTCGCCTCGTGGCCGAGCCGAGCCAGCAGCCTTTGCCGCCCGTTCTGGGCGCCGAGCAGGTCGGCGTAGAAGGCGAACGGCGCCATAGTGCGCGACTTCTCGCGCAGCGCATCGAATTGTGCCGAGAGATCGGGCCGCAGCTCGCTGAGCACGCGGCGCAGGCTCGCCTTGCGCTCATACGCCAGTTTGAACAGCTCATCCTCGCTGATGCCGAACAACGGGCTCTTCAGCACCGTCGCCAGCGCCAGATCGTCCTGCGGCAGCAGCAGCGCGTCGGCCAGCGCCATCAGATCCATCACCGCAATGTGCTCGGTCAGCGTCAACCGGTCGGCGCCGGCCACCGGAACGCCACGGTTCTTCAGGGCACGGATGATCGACTCGAACAGCACGCCGCGTCGCCGCACCAGGATTAGAACATCCTTGGCGAACCGTCCTTGGCTGCGCCATAGCGCGACGTGGCCGGCGATCCGTTTGGCGAGTTTCACCACGCCGCTGGTGCTGCGCTCGGTGTCGAACGGCGCATCCCAGGCGGTCATGTCCTTGCGCTCGTCGGTCCGGGTGGTGTCCCAGATTTCGACTAGGCCGGGCGCGGCCTGCGGCAGCGCCTCGTGCACCGGGGCCTCGGGCAGCGCGGTCAGTCCCGCGTGCGCCTCGGGCGGCGTGAACACGGTGTCGACCGCGCCCAGCACATTCGGGCCCGAGCGGAACGAGTGCTTGAACTCGGTCGCGACGAACGGAAGCTGCGCCTGCCTGTGCAACCGGTCGAAGTGTTCGCGCATGGCGGCGAATTCGCGCGGCGCCGCACCCTGAAACGAGAAGATGGATTGCTTCTCGTCGCCGACCGCGAAGATCGTGCGCTTGCGGTCGTGTGCGCCAGCGCCGGCGAAGAACTCGACGACCAGCGCCTGGACGATGGCCCATTGCTTCGGGCTTGTGTCCTGCGCCTCGTCGATCAGCACGTGGTGGATGCCGCGATCGAGCTTGTAGTGCACCCAGGCGGCGGACACGTTGGTTAGTAGCGCGAGCGTCTTGTCAATCAGGTCCTCGTAGTCGAGCAGCCCGCGGCGGTCCTTCTCGGCGCGTAACCGCTCGATCACCGCATGCGCGACGGTGAACAGCGCCACGCTGCGGTCGCGCGCCTCGACCGCGCGCTTGCGCTGGAGCAGCGCCCAGACCCGATCTCGTTCTTCATCGAGCCGCCGGCACAGGTCCGGATGCGATTTCTGAACCTTGCCGGTTGCAAGCCGTTCACGCGCCTTGTCGCGCGCGCTGGTGCAGAAGATGTCAAGATAGGTGTCGAGTAGAACTGTGCTGTCCAGGGTCGCCAGAGCCTTGAAGCGTGCGGCTTGATCTTTGTCGCCCTTTGCTTCGCTGGTTAGAAATGCGGCCGACACAATTGTCCATTCTGACGAGGCAATCAGGCTGCCGCCGAGAATGTCCGCCTCGACCTGTGCCCCCGTCTGGTCCGGCGTGACTCCGAGCGCTTGTGAAAGCTGCGTCATGGCCTGCGGCAGGCCGCCGGCCGCCTCGACCCATCGCATCAGCTTGTCGCGCTGCCGGATCACCTCGCGCACCAGATCGCGGAATGTCACGTCGGCCGCGGCCAGCACCGCCTGGGCCAGCGCTTTGCCGAGGGCTGAATCCGGCGCATCGGCCGCCTTCATCATCACGTCCAGACTGAGCTGTTCGAGAAGCTGGTTCTCCTTGGTCTCGTTCAGCACCTCGAAGCGCGCAGCGACGTTGGCCTCGAACGGAAACAGATGCAGGAGCTGGGTGCAGAAGGCGTGGATGGTGTGGACCTTCAGCCCGCCCGGCGTCTCCAGCGCCAGCGCGAAAAGCTGACGCGCCCGCAGCCGCCGCGCGGCGTCGATCCGCTTCTCGCCGGCCTTGCGCATGGCCTCGTCGAGCTTCGCGTCGTCCAGCACGGTCCAGTCGCGCAGCTCATTGAACACGCGGTTCGCCATGTTGGCGGCGGCTGCCTTGGTGAAGGTGATGCAGAGGATGCGAGCCGGATCGACGCCCGACAGCAGCAGCCGTATCACGCGCTGCGCCAGCACATGGGTCTTGCCCGAGCCGGCGTTGGCCGCGACCCAGGCCGAGCTGCCCGGGTCCGAGGCCGCGGTCTGCCTCTCGGTGACGGCGTCCGGGATGATGCGCGGCGCGCTCATTCGAAGATCGGATCCTCGTTGGTGGCGCCGGTCAGTGACCACTCCTGCACGCGGGCGAGGTGGTCGTAGGTGCCGTAGTGGTTGCTC
>Ga0190274_10001124_pt1 | contig 15699 bp, 18 predicted proteins | sample Popmic531T_FD_133002 | JGI IMG/M metagenome (GOLD analysis project Ga0190274, IMG submission 133002) | Populus adjacent soil microbial communities from riparian zone of Yellowstone River, Montana, USA - 531 T | ecosystem: Environmental > Terrestrial > Soil > Riparian zone | place: USA: Montana...
GCTCGCGATCATCGGCATTCTGCTTTACCTGTGGTTCCGCTTCGAGTGGCAGTTCGCCCTCGGCGCCATGATCGCCAACATCCACGATATCGTGCTGACGATAGGATTCATGGCGCTGTTTCAGCTCGATTTCGATTTGAGCAGCATTGCTGCGCTGCTCACCATCCTGGGCTATTCCCTCAACGACACGGTGGTCATCTACGACCGTATTCGCGAGATGCTGCGGCGCTACAAGCGGATGCCAACGGTCGAGCTCATCAACGTTGCGGTCAACGCCACGCTGGCGCGCTCCATCATCACCCATGTCACCGTGACGCTGGCGCTGCTGTCGTTGCTGCTGTTCGGTGGCCCGACCATCCACAGCTTTACCGCGGCAATGACGTTCGGCGCCGTGCTGGTCGGTACCTACACGTCGATCTTCATCGCGTCGCCCATTCTCATCTACCTGGGTGTTGGCCTGGCCCGGGAGCGGGAGGCGCGCGCGGACGAAGCCGCTGCGGCATCCGCCAGACCGGCGCCGGCCAAGCCCTGACCTTGGTCCCGGCCGCCGCGACGCCGCACCTGCCGCACTGCGCGGCGATCGACGGCTACGGCAAGGGCGGCTTCAGCTTCGCCGGCATGTCCCACCAGGGCTCGCTGCTGTGCCTGCCGAGCGGCATATGGGCCTGGCCGGCGGTGCTGCCATCGGACCTCACTGAAGCGGCGTTCGAGCGGGTTTTCGCCGAGGCTTCCGACATCGGGCTGTTCCTGATCGGCGCCGGCCGCGACGCCTGGATCATGCCTGACCCGGTGCGGCTGCGGTTTCATCACGCGAAGATTTCCGTCGAGGTCGCCCGCACCGGGACGGCGGTCAGCACCTACAATATCCTGCTCGGCGAAGGCCGCCGCGTGGCGGCGGGCCTGATCGCGGTGGATTGAATCTGCGCCAAACATGGTCGCCAACTTCGTATAGCTATGCCCGACGCGTTCGATCATTGCGAGGAGATGGTGCGGGCGGGCGACAAGGACCGCTTTCTCGCCACGCTGTTCGCAGCGGAGAAATACCGCCGCCCGCTCCACGCGCTCTACGCCTTCAACCTGGAGGTCGCGCGGGTTCGCGAACTGGCGCGGGAGCCGATGCCCGGCGAGATCAGGCTGCAATGGTGGCGCGACGCGCTGCTGGGCGCCGGGCAGAGCCAGGCGGCATCGCACCCGGTCGTCGCGGCGTTGCGCGAGGTCGTGGTGCGCTACCGCCTGCCGCCTGCGGCGCTGGCAGGTCTGCTCGATGCGCGCGTGTTCGATCTCTACGACGATCCGATGCCGGGCCTCGCGGAACTCGAAACCTACGCCAAGCAGACATCCTCAGCGCTGGTCGATCTGGCGGCGCGGATTTTGCGTGACGGCAAGGAGCCGGGCGCTGCCGATCTGATTGGTCATGCCGGTATCGCATACGCCATTGCGGGACTGCTTCGCGCGCTGCCGGCGCATGCCGGGCGCCGCCAGCTCTATGTGCCGGCCGATCTGATGCAGCGCTACGGCGCGCAGGCCGAAGATGTGTTCGCTGGCAAGGCCACCACCGAATTGCGCACCGCGCTTGCAGAGCTCCGGTTGCGCGCCCGCCAGCATCTCAACGCGGCGGGCGATCTCGCTGCCGCGGCGCCTCCCGCGATCATGCCGGCGCTGCTGCCGGTCGCGCTGGTGCGGCCGGCGCTCGATCGGATGGAGCGGCGAAGCTATTGGCCGTTCATGCCGTTGGAGTTGCCACAATGGCGTCGGCAGTGGCTTCTGTGGCGCGCGGCCCGCAAGCCGGCGCGGATCTTTGGCTAGAGTCTGATTCAGCTACGCTGCATCAGACTCGTCGCTCTTTTGTTTGCGCATGGTCTTTTCGGAAAACCGGTTCCCACTCTTCCGGATCATGCGCTAGCTGGGGAGCGAACGGTCGCGCAGGTTGTGGCGGTCCTCGACGATGCGCGCAACCTGGGCCCGCTCGGCCTCGTTGGCGATCAGGCTGTCCAGCAGATCGATCTGGTTGAGCGCCACGAGCTGCAGGATTTCGGTTCTGACCTCGCCGCTCGGCTTGCGCGGCAATTCGTTCACAACTTGAAGCTGTTCGGGCACGATCCCAGGCCCGAGGCCTTCCGAGATGTGGTCGATCAGCTCGCGCTCGGACACGGCGGGCGCGGCTTCGACGAAGGCATAAAGGCCGGTGCCGGTGCGGCGATCCGGAAATGCGACGACGGCCGCCTCGCGTACGCCGGGGAACGACCTGAGCTGGGTCGCGATCGACGGCGCATCCTGAATGAGCCGCAACCCGCCCCCTTCGCGGTCCGCGAAATTGAACACGCCCCGGGTGATCCAGTAGTACACGCGCTTGCCGCTCGCCATCCAGATCCGCGTCGGCAGGCTCTTGCGAGACAGGATGCGGCGTTCCGTGGCGGTCAGCGCGGACTCGGCATAGCGGCGCTTGTGCTTGAGCAGATGGCGGACGTCCTCGTAGGCGGCGATCCGGAACAATTTGTTGCGGCGTCGGAAGCGCGAGGCAAGCTGAAAGTCGATCAGATACGCGAGGCCGTCGCGGCCGCGCATCCAGTTCTGCTGTTTGGCGAGATCGTTGTGCGTGATGCCGCGGCGGTGTAGCCGGCGCAGCGCGGTCCTGGCATCACGGAAATAGGCAACGTCGCCTTGCGGCTGCGCGACCTGCAACGGCAGGCCATCGATCCAGCCGCGCACGAGCAGGCCGTTTCCGGCAAACAGCAGTTTCGGTGTAAAGCCGAGTTCGCTGGCGCGTTCGAGCGCGCGGCGCTCGCGCGCCATCAGGAAGCGGGCGAGAGGCCGGCTCCACCACGGCACGTCGTCGAGATGCCGGACAACCGCGTCGACTTCGCCCGCCGGCGTCACGAACCGGCCGCGCTCGATGGTCGAGAACACGTCCTGCTTGAGGACGGGGCCGGCTTGCCAGCGGCCCGCGATGGCACTCAGGGCACTGCGACCCATACTCAAGAACCCACCCCACCGAACGGCAGACCGCCCTGGGGCGGCAAATGAGCTTGAAACCTAGGGCTAAATCGTTGCCGAGGCGTTCATTCCGCGGCGGCCGGATAACCCGGTGCCCATTGCTCTAGATCGGCCAATGCACGAGTACAAATGGCACGTTTTTTGGCCAAAGACTTCTCCACACCGCGCAGTCGGCTGCCGTCGGGGTTGTTGGCCGGAAGCTGCGCCAGCGGAGGAAACAGGCCGAAGTTGACGTTCATCGGCTGGAATGAGCGAGGCCCCACGTTGATGGTCTCGATATGGCCCCCGGTGATGTGTCCGAGCAAGGCACCGTGCGCCGTGGTGGGCGGCGGCGGGATCGGCGCCTGACCGAGCCGCTCGGCGGCAGCAAAACGCCCCGCCATCAGCCCGACCGCCGCGGATTCCACATAGCCTTCGCAGCCTGTGATCTGGCCGGCGAAGCGCAGCCGCGGCATCGCCTTGAGCCGCAGCGTGGCGTCGAGCAGCGTCGGGGAGTTGAGAAACGTGTTGCGATGCAGCCCGCCGAGCCGCGCGAACTCGGCACGCTCAAGGCCCGGAATGGTGCGGAAGATGCGGGTCTGTTCGCCGTGCTTCAACTTGGTCTGGAAGCCGACCATGTTGAACAGCGTTCCAAGCTTGTTGTCCTGGCGCAGTTGCACCACAGCGTAAGGCTTGTCCTGCGGCTTGTGCTCGTTGGTCAGCCCGAACGGCTTCATCGGGCCGTGACGCAACGTTTCCGGGCCGCGCTCCGCCATCAGTTCGATCGGCAGGCAGCCGTCGAAGTACGGCGTGCTTTTTTCCCATTCGTGGAACGTCATCTTGTCGCCGCTGTTGAGCGCGGCGACGAACGTCTCGTACTGCACGCGGTCCATCGGGCAGTTGATGTAGTCGGCGCCCGAGCCGCCCGGTCCCGCCTTGTCGTAGCGCGACTGGAACCAGGCGATCGACATGTCGATGGAATCGCGATGCACGATCGGCGCAATGGCATCGAAGAACGCCAGCGCGTCCTCACCGGTCAGTGAGCGGATCGCATTGGCCAGTGCGGGCGACGTGAGCGGACCGGTGGCAACGATGACGTTGTCCCAATCGTCCGGCGGCAGCGCCACCTCCTCGCGGCGGACCTCGATCAGCGGGTGCGACGTCAGCGCCTGCGTAATCGCCGCTGAGAATCCCTCTCTGTCGACCGCCAGCGCGCCGCCGGCCGGAACCTGATGGCTGTCGGCGGTCCGCATGATCAGCGAGCCAAGCCGGCGCATTTCCTCATGGAGCAATCCGACGGCGTTGGTTTCCCGATCGTCGGATCGGAACGAATTGGAGCAGACCAGCTCGGCCATGCCGTCGGTCTTGTGAACCTCCGTGGCGCGCCCCGGCCGCATTTCGTGCAGCACGGCGCGCACGCCGCAGGCGGCTACCTGCCAGGCGGCCTCGCTGCCCGCGAGACCGCCACCGACAATGTGAACGGCTTGCTTCTGTGCCGGTGCCATGAACAATACCTAGCGCATGGACCGGCAAAGTGGGAACGGTCATCACGGAGCGGAGTGGCGGAATGCGGTTCCAGTTTGTCGCTGCGGCCTCATTGGCTGCCAGCCTCGCAGCGGGGACCGGCGCGGCGAGGGCGGTCGAAATGTCGCCGCAGATCTCCCAGCTTTACATCTCGGTGGAAATTCTGCCGCCGAACGCTAGCCGGATGACGATCTGCTACGGCTTCGTCTGCCGGCTGCGCTACATCTTTGACTTCACCCCCGGGGACAGGCGGGCGCTGACCGACATCCTCAACAAGGGCAAGGCGTCGCCGGAGGCGGAGCGCAAGGCGGTGCAGTTGGCGGTGCAATGGCTGGACCGCCGGTTAGGCCCCGTTCTCAACACCACCAAGCGCCTGGCGCGGGCGGATTTTCGGCACCGGGACGATGACCGCAACTACGATTGCTACGACACGACCCGCAACGCCGTCAGCCTGCTTCTTGTGCTCCGGGAGTGGGGCCTGTTGAGGCATCACACGATCGCAGACCCGGAGTACCGCGGCCGGTTCCTGCTCGGCCAGACGCCTCACAACACGGCGGTGCTGAAGGACAGCAAAAGCGGGACGGAATGGGTGGTCGACCTGTGGACCAAGGCCTATGGCGAGCCTCCGGACGTCATGACCGTCGAGAAGTGGCTCAAGGAAGACTAGCCTTAAACGATCAGCGCCCGCACGAGGGCGGGCGCTGTATCCAATGTAGGGCCTTTCGGCTTAGCGCTCGGAGGTTTCCCAAGCGACCCGCGGGATATCACCCCGCGAGATACCGATATCGGCCAGTTCGCGGTCACCGAGCCGATTCAGCTCGGAGAGGCTCTGATTGTAACGCCGCCACTGACGGTAGGCGCTGAGGATATAGAGAAGCATGGTCGTAACCCTTTATCGGCAGGAGCGAATCCCCTGCGCTTTCGATAGGGAACATAGTTCCCAGTGGTGCATTGCGACAGCGTCTATGTTGCGACGCAGCTTTGCATAATTTGCATAACTATATAAGGGAACGGTTAACGGATATGGCTGAAGAATGATGTATTCGTCGTTCTTGAGATTGGAATAATTAATTTCTGTGAAAATGTCCGTGTTAACGTCATATTTCTTTCTTTTGTCGCCTCGGACGTCCTTCGGACATCTGCGCTTTTTGCAATACGTGGATTCGGTGGTACGGGCGAACCGGGACGATACGTCCTTGCTACGGAGTTCCCAGCGTCCAAAGTGACGGCCCCATGCGCGCCTCGCGCCCCGTCACCATCACCGCGCTCGGCATTGCCCAGATCCTGGGCTGGGGCACCTCGTTCTACTTTCCGGCCGTGCTGGCCGGTCCGATTGTCGCCGACACCGGCTGGTCGCTGTTCTGGGTGGTGAGCGGCACGTCGATCGGGCTGCTGGTGGCAGGGCTGATTTCGCCGCGGGTCGGAGCCTTTATCGACCGCAGGGGCGGCCGGCCGGTGCTGCTGCTGGCGTCGCTGCTCTATGCGGCCGGACTGACCGTGATCGGGCTCGCGCCGAACTTGCCGGTGTACCTGACCGGCTGGGTGCTGATGGGCGGCGGCATGGGAACGGGGCTGTACGACGCGGTGTTCGCGGCCCTTGGCAAGCTCTACGGCGAGGAAGCGCGCGCGCCGATCACCAACCTCACGTTGTTCGGAGGGTTTTCCAGCACCATCTGCTGGCCGCTCAGCGCCTTGCTCGCCGAGAGCTTCGGCTGGCGCGGCGCATGTCTGATCTACGCCGCCCTCCACATCGTCATCGCGCTGCCGCTTCAGATGGCGGTGATGCCGCCATTCAAGGACACGCGACCGGGCGCCGTGGCGGTTGGCGTCGCGCAACGCGAAGCCGTGAGCTTGACGGCGCGCGAGCGCCAGCTCTTTCTGTTTCTTGCGCTCATTCTCGCGATTTCTTCCGCGATCGGCTCCAGCGTCATCGTCCACTTCATGATCTTACTGCAGGCGAGAGGCGCCGATCTCGCCCTGGCGGTGGCATTGGGCACGCTGTTTGGTCCGGCCCAGGTCGGCGCGCGCGTGGTCGAGCGGCTGTTCGGCAGTCACTATCATCCGATCTGGACCATGATCGCGTCATGCGCGCTGATGCTTGCAGGCCTGCTGATGCTGCTGATGGGATTCCCGATTCTGGCGCTGACCATCCTGCTCTATGGCGGCGGCTACGGCATCATGTGGATCGCGCGCGGCACGCTGCCGCTCGCACTGTTTGGCGCGGAACGCTACGCCACGCTGATCGGGCGGCTGGCGTTTCCGGCGCTGATCACGCAGGCGCTGGCGCCGTCCGCGGTGGCGCTGCTGATCGAGGGGCAGGGCGCCGGCATGACGATGGCCGTGCTTACCGCGTCGGCGGCGCTCAACGTCGTTCTGATCGGTGTGTTGTGGCTGGCGTATCGGCGGGTTTGAGATTATTTCGGTCCCAGGCCCGCGGCCTTCACCACCTTCTCCCACTTCGCGACCTCGTTGCGGATGCGCTTGTCGAATTGCTCGGGCGTGCTGGCGACCGGATCGGCGCCTTCCTTCTGGATGCGCGCCCGCACCTCCGGCGTCGCCAGCAGTTTCGTGGTTTCGGCGTTGATCTTCGCAATCACGTCCTTCGGCGTCCCGGTGGGCGCGAACATCGCCTGCCACGACGAAATTTCGAACTCCGGATAGCCGAGCTCCGCGATGGTGGGCACGTCCGGCAGCGCCTCCATCCGGTTTTCCGTTGTCACTGCAAGCACGCGCACCGCGCCGCTGCGCACGTGCTGCAAGGTCGACGCCGACAGCGCGAAATGCACCTTCACATGGCCGCCGAGCAGCGCGTTGAGCACCTCGGCGTTGCCCTTGAACGGCACGTGCACCAGCCTGGCGCCGGTCTGGCTGTTGAACATCTCGGCCGCCAGGTGGGTGGACGTGCCGCCGCCCGACGACGCGTAGTCGACACCGGCGGGCTGCGCCTTGGAATACTCGATCAATTCCTTGACGCTTTTCACCGGCAGCGAGGGGTGCACCACCAGCATGATCGGAATCGAAGTGAGCTCGATGATCGGCGCGAAATCCTTGATCGGGTCGTATGGCGTCTTCTGCAGGCTGGCGTTGATCGCGAAGGCGATGGTGGTGACCAGCAGCGTGTGACCGTCGGCCGCGGCCTTGGCGACGATGTTGGTGCCGATCGTGCTGCCGCCGCCCGGCCGGTTGTGAACGATCGCAGGCTGGCCCCAATTGTCGTTCATGCGCTGCGCGATCAGGCGCGACACGGAGTCGGTGGTGCCGCCGGCGACGAACGGCACGATCAGGTCGATCTGTTTGCTTGGGAAGGTTTGCGCCACCGCGTGTGACAGGCCGGCGAAAAACAACGCCGTAGCCAGGCCGGTTCGCACGATCGAGCTCATCAATTCCTCCCAGTGGACGCCGCGTTCGTTGCGCGGCGGCATGAGACTCTGTAGCAAGAGTTCGCTGCCGAGCGTTTCGGAATCTGCATAGGCGATGGCTGATGAAACTGGTGTCTGACGGCGACGCGGCCACTCCGATGCCCGATCCGATCGCGCTCATGCCGATCCCGCTGGTGGACGTTCGCGACGGTGGCACGGTGCGGCATGCGCGCGAGGGAGAGGCGCGGGCGAAGGCGCTGCGCGACGAATGCGTTGCCTGGTTTCCCGGCGTCGCGCGGCCATTGGTGCCGCTGATCGACGCCTTGGCGCGGCGCTGGCTGACGCGCTCGAAGTCGCCCTATATCGGCGAAATCAGCGCCATTGCAGGTGCGCTCGGCTTTCCCGGCGTCTGGTTTCTCAACGGTTCGTATCAATGGAGCTGTACGTCGCTGGCGCGCGAGGAGGACGGCGCACCGTGGCTGGTCCGCACGCTGGACTGGCCCTATCCGGGCCTCGGCCGCAACGTCGAGATCGCGCGCATGCGCGGGGCGGCCGGCGAGTTCTACAACGTCACCTGGCCGGGTTACGTTGGCGCGCTCACTGCGATGGCGCCCGGCCGTTTTGCCGCCGCGGTCAATCAGGCGCCGCTCAAGCGGCGCAGCCATCATCCGTGGCTGCGCGGCTGCGACATCGCCACCAACGCGGTGCGGACCTACGTCAGCGTGCGGCATATTCCGCCGGACCAACTGCTGCGGCAGGTTTTCGAGACCTGCCGCGACTACGGCGAGGCGAGGACCGTGCTGGAACGCATGCCGATCGCGCGTCCGGTGATCTACACAGTGGCCGGCTGCCATCCCGGCGAGCGCTGCGTCATCGAGCGCACCGAAACCGGCGCGCAGATTTACGAGGACGTCACCGGCGCCGCCAACGACTGGCTTCACGCTCAGCCGATGTGGGAAGGCCGCGTCGGCAGCGCCGAGCTGTTCACGCGGTCCTACGAAGAGGCCGCGGAGAGAAGCCGCGCCCGGCGGGAGGCGCTGGCCGACTGGCAAGGCGCGTTCGATCGCGAAAGCTTTGCCTGGATCGAGCCGCCGGTGCTCAATAAGTACACGAGGCTTGGCGTCGAGATGTGCCCGACGCGGGGGATTCTCCGCGCGGTCGGCTATGAGTTAGAGGACGGCGAGGTGGCGTCGCCTGCGACGTTGCCGTGCGAGGTGAGGGCGGAGATGGTGGCGATTTAAGGATTCTACAACTCGCACTCAAGCCCGTACTTCTTTTTGAACGCCTCCGCGTCTTGCTTGGGTTGTTGCTTGAGCAAAGCGCAGGTGGTGAAGTTCCCTTTCATCGCCCGTCGTCGGTGTAGCCCCAGGCCGCGATGTCGCTCTCGGCAAATGTTATTGTGTCGCCAAACTTAAGCTTCTTGTTCGATCGGGGATCGTTTCGAAGCTGCCCGAATAGGTTTTGCCCTGTCTTTCAAATGGCCTGACCCAAACGAATTCATGACCATTCCCATCTTTGAGGCCAACCTTCAGGGCAAAGGCGGAGGTTGATGGCTTTGGGTCGCGCGCCAGCGCCAGGAATTGCGGCAACGTCGTGCGCGCATGCTTCATGGCAGCAGCCATGTCGGCATCAGCTTTGACTCTGACGAGAGTGTCGTTTTGTTTGAGCTGCTCCATCAGTGCTTGGGCACGGGCTGGACCCGCTGCGCTAGTCAACGCGACAATAATCAAAAAAGGCAACGTCCCCCTCATTGCCATCTCCTGTTCAGAACAAACCGGCCACGTCTCCCTTCGTCGCCGCCAACGCTGGCCGCTCGCAGGCCACTGCAATGCCATGCGCGGCATCACCGCTCGCCAGCGCCGCCTTGATCTTCTCGATCAGCTCCAGCGCCGACGCCCGCGAAATTTCCACCGCGACGCGTTCGCGCCCGCCGTCGGCCTCGCAGATGAAGTCGATGCCGAGCGCATGATCGAGCGGCGCGTGGAAAGGGTGATCGTAGTAGACGTTGGCGGTGTCGATCCGCATCCAGCCGCTCGGCCCCTTGGCGCTGCCGTGCATCGCGGCTTTTTCGACGATGTATGAGCACATGATCTGCCTCCCTATGCCGCGCCGCCGAGATGCTTGCCGTAGAATGCGAACACCTTCTTCCAGCCGTCCGCGGTGGCCTCGGCGCGATAGGCGGGTCCGCGCGCGTAGTTGAAGAACGAGTGGCCGGCGCCGTCATAGCGATGGAATTCGTAATTCTTGGCCGCTTCCTTGAGCTTCGCCTCGGTGCGGTTGACCTGGTCGCGGTTCGGGTTCTCGTCGTCGTTGCCGAACAGGCCGAGCAGCGGCGCCGTCATCTTGCCGGTGAGCTCGATCGGCGCGACGGGACGCTTGGGCGTGAGCTGCTTGGGGTCGTCCACGATCACGCTGCCGCCCCAGCAATCGACCGCGGCGTTGATCCCGTCGGCGAGCATGCACGAAGCCAAGTAGACATGGCGGCCGCCGGAACAGAAGCCGATCAGACCGATCTTGCCGTTGGAGTTGGCTTGCGACTTCAGGAACGCGATCGCGCCGGAGACGTCGCCCACCACCTGATTGTCCGGCACGCCGCCCGCGGCGCGCACCCGCGCGCCGACGTCGTCCGGGCCGCCCGGCCCGTCGCGGAAATAGAGATGCGGCGAGATGCAGGCGAAGCCGTGGTGCGCTATCTTGCGCGTCGTCTCGATGATCCATTCGTCCCATCCCGGTGCGTGGTGGATCAACACCACGCCGCCGACGCGGCCGGGCTTGCCCGGGCGCGCGTAGTACGCTTCGCCCTTGTCGCCGTTGTGTCCCTGGAACGAGACGGTTTCGCCGGTGATGTTGGGATATGACATGATGGCCCCGGTACGCACGGTGAATGGTGGGCGAACTATAGCAACCCCGTAAGGGCTGCAAAATCGTTGAAAGCCCGGCGGCCGCCTTGCGCCGGGCCCCGGCAATTGGCGATCATCGCCGCATGACAACACTTCCCAAGGCTCTGTTTTTCGACGTGTTCGGCACGCTGGTCGACTGGCGCACCGGCATCGCCCGCGAAACCGAGGCAGTCCTCAAGCCGCTCGGCCATTCGCTCGACTGGATCGCATTCGCCGACGCCTGGCGCGGCCAGTATCAGCCGTCGATGGAGAAGGTGCGTTCGGGCGAAATCCCGTTCTGCCGGCTCGACGTCCTGCACCGGCGCAACCTCGAAATCATCCTGCCGCAGTTCAAAGTGTCCGGCCTGCCTGAAGACACCATGCGGCATCTCAACAAGGCGTGGCACCGGCTGCCGGCGTGGCCGGACACTGTCGCCGGCCTGATGCGCCTGAAGCGCAAGTGCATCATCGCTCCGGTGTCGAACGGCAACATCGCGCTGATGGTCGATCTGGCAAAATACACCGGCATGCCGTGGGACGCGATTCTCGGCTCGGAGATCGCCGGCGACTTCAAGCCCAAGCCGCGGGTTTATCTTGCGGCCTGCGAGGCGCTCGATCTGCCGCCCGGCGAGTGCATGATGGTGGCGGCTCATTCCCACGATCTCGCCGCGGCGGCGAAGACGGGGCTGCGCACCGGGCACGTCGCGCGCCCGAACGAATACGGCCCCGGCACCGGCGAGGCCGCGCCGAAGACCGCGGTCGATGTCGCAAGCGCCAATCTGGAAGACTTCGCGGGCAAGCTCGGGCTGTAGCCGCGCGATCACGAACGCGTCAGACGCGGGTAGCGAAACGATAGCTGGCCCGTGATTGGCGGGCGGGCCGGCGCCGTGCTACCCGCATCCCATGGCGACGGCGAAGAAAAAGCGATCGTGGGAGGTCTGGCGCGACGCCAGCGGTGGCCTGTCGGCGCTGCGCGTCGGCACGCTCGCGTTCCTGTTGCTGCCAGTCGCGATTGCCGTTTACGATTACTGCACGGTCGGTTTTGGCCCTCGTCCCATCAATGACGTCATTCACCGCACCGGCTATTGGGCGCTGCTGTTTGTGATGATTTCACTGGCGGTGACGCCGTTCTGCCGCGTTGGGCGGTTCGGCAAGCTGCTCGACGCGCGCCGCATGATCGGCGTCGGTGCGTTCGGCTATGCCGCTGCGCACATCGTGCTCTACATGGCCGACCAGAAATGGAATCTCTGGAAGGTCGGCAGCGAGATCGTGCTGCGGCTCTATCTCACCATCGGGTTCACCGCGCTGATCGGGCTTGCGGTGCTGGCGATCACCTCGACCGACGGAATGGTGCGGCGTCTCGGCGGCAAGCGCTGGCAGCGCCTGCACCAGATCGTCTACGTGCTCAGCCTGCTGGTGCTGATCCACTTCTTTCAGCAAACCAAGGCGGACGTCTGGCTGCCGACCTTCGTCGCCGGCCTGTTCGGCTGGCTGATGAGCTATCGCATCCTGATCTGGCGCAAGACCGAAAGAGGGGAGCTGTCGACCTTGACCTTGGTGGGGCTCGCCATCGCGGTCGCCGTGCTGACCTTCCTGGCCGAGGCGGTCGGCATCGGCATCGCGTTCAACGTCTCGCCGCTCCGGGTGCTTGAAATGGCGTTCGACTTCGACCCGTATTCGATCCGGCCGGGCTGGGCGGTGCTCGCCGCCGGGCTGACCGTGGCGGCGGTCGATTGGGCCCGCGCCCGGTTCGCCAAGCCGCGCCGCGAGTCCGCCAAGCCAGCGCCTGTTAAGCCAGCGCCCACCAAGCCCATGCCCGCCGCCAACGTCAGCACGGAGACGGCGTAGCGGAAGTCGCCTCGGTCAACCAATTCAGCTGTGACTGGGAACAAAACAGCCAGGTCATACCTTTATCATATTCGTTCCGGTACATTTTTAGCGGCCGATTTCGCCGGCCAGGTTTTCAAGGAGGAAACATCATGAAATCGCTCGTTCTCGCTGCCGCCCTGTCGCTCGCTTTCACCGGCGGCGCATCCGCGCTGACCTGCAAAGAAGACACCGCTGCGAAGAAGCTCGCTGGCGCCGCCGCCACCAGCCACATGAAGAAGTGCGAGACCGAGGCAACCGCGAAGTGTGAGGCTGACTCCACCGCCAAGAAGCTCGCCGGCGCCGCGCGCACCAGCCACATGAAGAAGTGCGTAACGGACTCGGTCGGCAACTGAACTTTCTAACCAACCGCGGCCGCTAGCTGATCCTGAACGCCTTGGGATTCCACGGCGGCCGCGGATATTGCGGGTTCATTGTCTCGAGCGTCGAGCGCACGATCCGCGCGATCGCCATGTTGCGCGCCCATTTATGATCGGCCGGAATGACGTGCCACGGCGCATGAGCCGTGGAGCAGCGCTGCAGCATGATCTCATAAGCTTGCTGATACTTGTTCCAGAGCTTGCGGTCGTCGAGGTCGCCGGGATTGAATTTCCATTGGGTCTTGCGCTCGGCCAGCCGCTCCTTAAGCCGCTCGCCCTGTTCCTTCCGCGAGATGTGGAGCATGAATTTGAGGATGGTCGTGCCGTTCTCGACCAGAATTTTTTCCAGCGCGTTGATCTGGCCGTAGCGCGCCTCGATGTCGGCGGCCGGCGCGAGCTTGCGAACCCGCCCGATCAGCACGTCCTCGTAGTGCGAGCGGTTGAAGATGCCGATGAAGCCGCGGCGCGGCGCGGCGAGGTGGGCCCGCCACAGGAAGTCGTGCGCCAATTCCTCCTCGCTGGGCCGGCGGAACGGCGTCACCGTGATGCCGAGCGGTCCGGCGATGTTGAACACGCCGCGGATCGTGCCGTCCTTGCCCGACGTGTCGGTGCCCTGCAGGATGACCAGCAGCGCGCGCTTGCCTTCGGCGTAGAGACGATCCTGCAGCGTGTCGATCGCCTCGGCGTCCTTCTCGGTGCGCTCGCGCGCAATCTTCTTGTCGTCGACGCCAACTTGCGAGACGTCGCCGGGATCGCGCCCGGCCAGATTGAATTTGTTGCCCGGGCTCACCCGGAACGCCGCGGCGAAATCCTTGGTCATCACGTCCGTCCCTGCTTGAGTGAAACGCCCTCGCGGTGCGGGATGTCCCGCGATGTCACCGCGTCGACCATCCGGTCGGTAACGATGGCCTGCCCGAGCGGGCCGAAGTTCGCCCAGAAAACCGACGCGATGAAAAATACGCGCTCCCGTGGCGTGGTGACGCTACCACGGCGCGCTTTGCCGCGTCGATTGAGGGGCGGTGCTGGATTCGGCGTCTAGCGGAGGGGGGCGACCAGGTCTTCGATCGCGTCCGGTTCCTGAAGCTGGGCAAAATGCACGGCGAAGCCGTCGTTGAAGTGGCGCACCACCCGGCCGACGACCTTGCCGACAGCGACAGGAGTGCCGATGTCCGGAATGACGTCCGCAGAAACCGCGATCCCGGAGGCCGACACATCCATCACCAGACACTCGGTCGTGGTGCCGTCGGCGAGCACGAGGGTCGAATAGGGATTGCGCGGAATGAACCGCACGTGCTCGCGAAGATCGTCGGCGTCGTGGTTCTTGTGTTTCTCGTACCACTCGATCTTGGCCGCCAGCCGGCGGCGCTCGCGCTTGGGTGCGATGATCTCCATGACGAAGCCGCCGTCCATCACGCGTATGATCGGCCCTTCCAGCTTGCCGAAATGATCAACGAGTGAGATGACGCGCTCGCCCACGCTGGCGCCCGTTGCCGGCGTCGCAAAGGTCACTGCATGACAGGACATGTTGATGACACGGCAGGGGAATTCCTTGCGCTTCCCCTCCATGTCGCGCCGGCTCGCCAGCGTGAGCCGTCCGGGCACACTGAGGACGATGCGAAAGTCGGTGCGACAGTCGACGACTTCCAGATCGTCATCGAGCAGCAGTGGCGCGTTTACCATGTGCCAACCAGCGCGGGCATTTGTGGCAAACTAGCGGGGCGGTGTTAACGAAGCCTTGAACGGCTTACAACGCGATCTCAATGCGCGTTATTGCGCAATTAACGAATGGTTAAGCACGGCCGTTACGACGCCTGCCGCAAGCCTTCGCCCTTCAACCCTTCGAGGATCGACAGCGCCCGGCCCATCGAGAACGCCCGCGTCTTGGCGTCGTAAGCCTTGACGTGCTCCGGCATCATGTAGCCGTGCAGGATGCCCGGGAAGATGTGCACCTCGACGTTCTTCTGGCGAGGCGGCACGGCGCGGTAGGCGTCGAGCACCTCTTTCGGCGCGACATGATCCTGATCGCCCCACATGATGATGACCGGTTGGGTGACGCCGTCGAGTTCGCCGATAAAGTCCTGCATCCGCGTGCCGTGGCAGGACAGTCCGGCGGCGTAGCCGAGCCGTTTCGGGCCGAGGATCGCGTAAGGCCCGCCGTAGCAGAAGCCGATCGCAGCAGCGCGGCCGTTGAACTGCAGAAGCGTCTTGAGATGCGCGAGCGTGTCCGCCATGTCGGCGTCGCCGGCAGCGATCTTCTCCATCCGAGGCTGCGCGCGCTCGGCGGCCCGCTTGTCGTCCTGGCCCATCGGGCCGGGGATCGACTGCCAGAACAGGTCGGGCGCAGCGGCGATGAAGCCTTTGGAAGCGAACTCGTCGGCGATGTCGCGCAGGTCCTTGTCGACGCCGTGGATGGCGCAGGCCAGCACGATGGCGGGGGCTTTCTCCGGGCCAGCGGGCAGGGCGAGGTAGCAGTCGAATGCGCCGCCCTTGCTGGAGGTCACTTTGATGGTCTTGCCGGGCATGCACGCCTCCGCTGTTATTCCACTTGCGATATGACAGGGTAGGCCGGCCGCATTCGCTGCACAATCGCCGTCTAGAGCCGGTGCCGGAACGCATTGCGGAAAGGAATTCGACTATGGCCGATCTCGTGCTTTACCACGCCGTGCCGTCGCGCTCGGCTACTGTTCGCTGGATGTTGGAGGAGGTCGGCGCGCGGAA
>Ga0190274_10001125_pt1 | contig 15695 bp, 14 predicted proteins | sample Popmic531T_FD_133002 | JGI IMG/M metagenome (GOLD analysis project Ga0190274, IMG submission 133002) | Populus adjacent soil microbial communities from riparian zone of Yellowstone River, Montana, USA - 531 T | ecosystem: Environmental > Terrestrial > Soil > Riparian zone | place: USA: Montana...
GAAGCTCCGAATAGGCCGCCATGCCGCGGTCGCGATAGCCGCTGGCCAGCTCGAACATGCCGTGGTTGAGGCTGTGGAAGCCGGCCAAGGTGACGAACTGGAACTTGTAGCCCATCGCGCCGAGCTCGCGCTGGAAGCGGGCGATCGTCGCCTGGTCGAGCTTCGCCGCCCAGTTGAAGCTGGGGCTGCAATTATAGGCCATCAGCTTACCGGGATGCGCGCGCTGGATGGCCTCGGCGAAGGTCCGCGCCTCGTCGAGATCGGGATGGCTGGTCTCCCACCAGAGCAGATCGGCGTGGGGCGCGAAGGCGAGGCCGCGCTTGATGCAGTGGGCAAGGCCGGTGCCCTCCCTGAGGCGGAAGAACCCCTCCGGGGTCCGTTGGCCGGTCAGGAACTCGCGGTCGCGCTCGTCGACATCGGAGGTGATCAGCCTCGCGCTCTCGGCATCGGTGCGGGCGACGAGCAGAGTGGGGACTCCGCAGACGTCGGCCGCGAGCCGGGCCGCGTCGAGGTTGCGGACATGCGCCTGGGTCGGGATCAGCACCTTGCCGCCGAGGTGGCCGCATTTCTTCTCGGCGGCGAGCTGGTCCTCGAAATGGACGCCGGCCGCCCCCGCCTCGATATAGGCCTTCATGATCTCGAAGCAGTTCAACGGCCCGCCGAAGCCGGCCTCGGCATCGGCGACGATCGGAACGAACCAGTCTCGACCGGCGCCGCCTTCCATATGCTCTATCTGGTCGGCGCGTTGCAGCGTCCGGTTGATCCGGCGGCAGAGCTCGGGGCCGGCATTGGCGGGATAGAGCGACTGGTCCGGATACATGGCGCCGGCGGTGTTGGCGTCGGCGGCGACCTGCCAGCCGGACAGGTAGATGGCCTTGAGGCCGGCCCGGACCATCTGCATCGCCTGGTTGCCGGTGACCGCGCCCAGCGCGTTCACATAGTCTTCGCCGCGGAGCAGCTCCCACAGGCGGTTGGCGCCGCGGCGGGCGAGGCTATGCTCGATCGGCACCGAGCCGCGCAGCCGTTCGACCTCGGCGACATTGTAGGGCCGGACGATGCCGTCGAAGCGGCCGGAGGGAGCGGGGACGAGGGCGGAGAAATCGGTCACGGGGCCTCCGAGATTGCCAAGGTGTGGCGAAGAAACACGAAACCTGCCCGGCGGCCCCATCGAAAAGGGTCGCGTTGTCGCGAGACGACTTGCGACTTTTGTCAATGTTTGACAATGTAACTAAATGGCGGAACGGAAGCTCTATCTGGGACGGCGTCTGCGGCGGCTCAGGCGCGAGCTGGGGCTGAACCAGAGCGCGATGGCGGCCGAGATCGGCGTTTCGCCCTCCTATCTCAACCATCTCGAGCGCAACCAGCGGCCGGTGACCGCGCAGGTGCTGCTGCGGCTGGCCGAGGCCTATGACGTCGATCTGAAGAGCTTCGCTGCCGAGGGCGGGGAGGGCACGGACGCCGCGCAGCTCTCCGAAATCTTCGCCGATCCGATGTTCGGCGGCGTCGCCGTGCCGCGCTACGAGCTGGTCGAAGTGGCGGACAACGCGCCGGCCGTCGCGGACGCGGTATCGCGGCTCTACGCCGCTCTGGTCGAGCTCAGGCGGCAACCGGCGGTGGAGGAGGAAAGCGCCGCGATCTCCCCACAAAGCTGGGTTCGCGACCATATCCAGGCGGAGCGCAACCATTTCCCCTATCTGGAGGAGGCGGCGGAGACCCTGGCCGGCGCGCTGGGCGACCCCATGACCGTCGCCGAGCCGCTGCGGCGGCGGCTTCGGGAGGGGTTCGGCATCGAGGCGCGGATCGTTCCGCCGGAGTTGCTCGACGGCGCCAGCCAGCATTACGACCTGCACCGCAAGCGGTTGATGCTTTCGGCTTTGCTCCGCCCCGAAAGCCGCACCTTCGGCCTCGCCTATCAGCTGGCGTTGATCGAGTTCCGGCCGCTTCTCGAGAAGATGGTCGAGGCGGCGGCGCCGCCCGACGCGCCGACCCGGCACCTCCTTCACATGAGCCTCGCCAATTATGCCGCCGGTGCGATCATCATGCCCTATGCGCCCTTCCTCGCGGCGGCCGAGACCCACCGCTACGAAATCGACCGGCTCTGCGCCTTGTTCGGCGCCAGCGTCGAGCAGCTCGCCCACCGGCTGACCACGACGGGCCGCAACAACGCCCGCGGCATCCCCTTCTTCATGCTCCGCGTCGACGCGGCCGGGAACATCTCAAAGCGCTTCGCCGGCGAGAATTTCCCCTTTTCCCGCTTCGGCGGCACCTGTCCGCGCTGGAACCTCCACAGCGCCTTCCAGACCCCGGGCCGGGTCGTCACCCAGATCGTCGAAACCCCCGACGGCCAGCGCTTCTTCACCATCGGCCGGACGGTCGAGCGCTCGGTGCGGCTCGATCCGCGCGAGGACAGCCAGCTCGCAATCGGCCTCGGCTGCGACGTCAAGCATGCATCGCGAATCGCCTATGCCGACGGCCTGGCCCTGGCCGAGCCGCGCGTCACCGCGATCGGCCCCGCCTGCCCGATCTGCCCCCGAATCCGCTGCCCCCAGCGCGCCGCCCCGCCGGCGGGCAGGACTTTGACCGTGAACGAGACCCGCAAGACGATCTCGCCCTTTCCGTTTCTCGGCGGCTGAATCGAAGCGGCCCCGGCGCTCGTCGCGCCGGGGCCGCTTCTCTCCCTCTCGGGGGCGGAAGGGAGAGCCAGAGCTCAGGCGAGGCGGCCGCACATCTGGATGGGCTGGGCCATGTTGAAATAATTGGGCGAGGTGGCCATCACCGCCTGGTGGATCTCCTCATATTGCTCCGGAGTGCCGTCGCCCTCGAGAGTCACGATATAGTTGATCCGCCGGTAGCCGGGCGGGACGCTCTCATCGAGGCCGAGGAAGCCGCGCAGATCGAGCTCGCCCTCCATCTCGATCAGGCATTCGTCGAGCGCGATGCCGCGGATCGCCGCCTGGGCGACGTAGCCGACGGTCATGCAGGCATTGACTGCCGCCATCAGCAGCTCCTGCGGATTGGGGGCGGTGTTGGTGCCGAGCAGCTCCATCGGCTCGTCGGCGACGATGATGAAGTTGCGCTGCACTTCCTCGCCGCCGAGCGTGTAGGATTCGACCGTGGTTTCGGACCGGGTCTGGCCCTTCCATTCGGTCTTCACGCGGAAGGAGGTTCTGCCGCAGGCGGGATCGCGCTCGATCCTGGCGATGGTCTCGTCGAGGCCGGCGAGATCGAGGCCGTTGACCGGTGGGCGGGTGGTGGTGTCGAGCATGTCAGTTCACTCCGTCAGAGGGGTTGGGGTTTCTAGGCGAAGACCGGCGCGACAGCGGCGATGCGGTCGCGCGCGGCCGGCGACATCGCGGCGAGGCTGGCCACGAACTTGGGATGGACCATGCCGGAGCCGAGATAGGTCCAGCGCAGCGCCTGGTGCTGCTGGCTTTCGAGCGCGCGCCGCTCGCGCGCCGAGAGCCGGCGGCCGGTCGCGGCCTCGAACGCGTCGAGGTTCAGCGACGCCTGCGTCTTCAGGCCGTTGTCGAGGAACAGGCCGATCTCCAGAAACTCGTCGATCGCCTTGTCGATCTCCGCCGCGCTTCGCCCTTCCGCCAGCGCCTCGACCATCAAGGTGTCGAGCTTGGCGTGCTGCGCCTCCTCCATCCAGTGATGCTTCAACAGGCTCTTGAACAGGGGATCGAGATCGGCGTCGTCCTTGACGCTGTCGACATAGTGATTCTGGGTCATCCATTCGATCATCAGGATGACCAAAGCCACCGCGAGCGGATCGTGGCGAAGCACCTCCGCGCCGATCGCGTCGGCCGGGCCGATCATCGCGCAGGGCGTTCCGAAGCTGCCGGTGAAGAGCGCGTGGAACTGCCGGAATAGGTGGATATGCTTGGCCTCCTCGCCGGCGAAGTTGAGCAAGGCGCGGACGCGATGATCGTCCTCGTTGAGCTGCGGCCGGGCATGATCGAGCACGAACGGCAGGACGAACTCCTCGACCACGCCGAACAGGGCCAGATATTCGTGGCCGCGGATCTGGTTGAGGACCCGCGCTTCCGCCTCGTCGAGGAACGGAACGGCCGCGGTCCGGGCCAGCGCCTCGGGCATGAACGGCCTGGAATAATCGAGCGCGCTGCCCTCCGGCAGCACGTCCTCGATCTGCCAGGCGGCGCGCGCCGATGCGGTGAGCACGTCCTCGAAATTGAAATTGTGGTGCATGTCGATGTCTCCCTGATGGTCTGGTTGGTCAGGCCGTGGCGGCCTGAACGACGACGCCGCCGGTCGCCGGCTGGACGGCCAATGAGGCCAGCACGCCGCTGAAGCTCGCCGAGCAGCAGCCCATGGCGGCGGCGAGGACGAGCAGCTTCTTCAGCCGGCTCCGCTTTCTCTCGAACGTCATCTCTCGTCTCCTGAACAAAGGCCGCCGATACGCAGCGGCGATGGGGGCCTTATGGAGAGCAAGCGTGTCCGGCCGATGCCGCCGGCACGGGAAAATTGTTTCAATTGTTACAGGGGCGGACCGATGCGCGGCGGCATCTTTTGGCGCGGGGGACGGCACCTGCTATGATCGCGGCCCTGCCCCGGGGGACCGCGCTTGGCCGAAGATATCGAACTGAAGGGCGACCGCCATCACGACCCGGAGGTCATGCGCCAGCGCCTGGAACTCGCCATCGAGGGCGCGAAGCTCGGCATCTGGTCGTTCGACCCGCGCACCGGATCCTGCTGGTTTTCCGACCATAGCAAGGCGCTGTTCGCGCTCGACGACAATTTCATCCCGGACGCGCGCGCCCTTCAGGAGCGAATCCATCCCGAGGATTGGGAGCAGCTGGCGGCGCCTTATTATGAGGGCTTCCCGGAGGAGCCGCTGGCGATCGAATATCGGCTGGCGCTGCCCGGCGGCGGCACCCGCTGGATCTACGCGCTGGGCGCCGCCGCCTACGACGAAGCCGGCGCGCCGAGCGCGGTCCACGGCATCCATGTCGACATCACCGAGCGCAAGCAGGCCGAGCAGGAGCTGGCGGAGACCCGGCGCCAGCTCGATCTGGCCGTGGAGGGCGCCAAGCTCGGCATCTGGACGGTCAACCCGGAGACCGGCGCGACCTGGTATTCGGACCGGTCGCGCGACATGCACGGGCTCGACAAGGAGCTTCGCCTCGATGCCCGGATGCTCAAGGCCTATGTCCACCCCGACGATTGGGACCTGGTGCTCGATTCCTACCGCAAGGATTTCCCCGGCGACGCCATCGAGCTCGAGCACAGGGTGGTCTGGCCGAGCGGCGACGTGCGCTGGGTGCAGTCGATCGGCACCGCGCTTCGCGATTCCGAGGGCAAGGTCCACACCGTCAGCGGAATCCATCTCGACATCACCGACCGCAAGCTGGCGGAGGCGGAGCTGGCGCGGTCGCGCGACGCTCTGCTCCAGTCGGAAAAGCTGGCCGCCCTGGGCGCTTTGCTCGCCGGCGTCAGCCACGAGCTCAACAATCCGCTCGCCGCGATCGTCGGCCAGGCCGAGATGCTTCAGGAGGACGCGGTCGGCACCGGCTTCGAGGAGCGGGCGCGCAAGATCGGCGCGGCCGCCGAGCGCTGCGCCCGGATCGTCCAGACCTTCCTCGCCATGGCCCGGCGGCGCGAGACCCGGGCGGAGCTGGTCAATCTCAACGAGCTGATCGCCTCGTCGCTCGAAATCACCGAATATGCCCTGCGCACCGCCGGCATCGCGGTGCGGGTCAATTACGGCACCGGCCTGCCGCCGGTCCAGGGCGACAGGGACCAGCTGCACCAGGTGCTGGTCAACCTGATCGTCAACGCCCAGCAGGCGATGGAGAAAGGCGAGGCGTTCGAGAAGGTGCTCACCTTACGGACCTCGGTCAATCAGGCCGGCCACATCCTGATCGACATCACCGATACCGGCCCGGGCATCCCCCCATCGATGCATCACCGGATCTTCGAGCCCTTCTTCACCACCAAGCGCCAGCGGGGCGGCAACGGCACCGGCATCGGCCTTTCGTTCAGCCAGGGCATCGTCGAGGCGCATCGCGGCACCATCCATGTCGAGCCGTCGAAGCGCGGCGCTCATTTCCGGATCGCGCTGCCGCCGGCGCCGGGCGCGCCGGTGGCGGTGGTGGTGCCGGCGTCAGAGGCCGCTCTCGCCGACGCGCAGGATCCGCTGGCCAGCCGCCGCAAGGCCCTGGTCGTCGAGGACGAGCCCGACGTCGCCGAGACCTTGCGCGAGCTGATCGAGCGCGAAGGCTATGAGGTCACCGTCGCGGCCAACGGCACCGAGGCCTTTTTCGCGCTCGACCATGACGAGTTCGACCTGCTCTTCTCCGATCTGCGGATGCCGCTGCTCAACGGGCCCGAGCTGTTCGCCCGGCTGCAGGAAATCAGACCCGAGCTGGTCAGGCGAATGGCCTTCGTCACCGGCGACACGATGGGCGATTCGATGGGCGACTTTCTCAAGAAGGCCGGCCGGCCGGTGCTCGAGAAGCCGTTCACCCGGGCCGGAATCCGCGCCGTGCTCGCCGCCCTGATCGTGCCCGGAGAGGGCGAATGAGCGAGGCCGCCCATATCGTCGTGGTCGACGACGATGCCGACGTTCGCGAGACGGTGGCCGAATATCTTCGCCGCAACGGCTTTTCGGTCACCGAGGCCGACGGCGGCGGCGCGTTGCGCGAAGTGATGGCCTCGCGGCCGATCGACCTCGCCCTGCTCGACATCAACATGCCCGGCGACGACGGCCTGACCCTGGCGCGGGAGATCCGGGGCGCGGGCAATGCCGGAATCATCATGCTCACCGCCGACGGCGAGGATCTCGACATAATCGTCGGGCTGGAGGTCGGCGCCGACGATTATGTGACCAAGCCGTTCAACCCGCGCGAGCTGCTCGCCCGGGTGAAGGCCGTGCTCCGGCGGGCAAAGAGCGGCGGCGCGGCGACCGCGACGTTGGGCCGCGAGGTCCAGATGGGCAAATGCCGGCTCAATCTCGACGCTCGGCGGCTCTACGCGGCGGACGGCGGCGAAGTGCCGCTGACCGCGATGGAATATGATCTGCTGCGCACCTTCGCCGAGCATCCCGGCCGGCCGCTGAGCCGCGACCAGCTGCTCGACCTCGCCCACAGCAAGGAGATGGAGCCGTTCGACCGCTCGATCGACACCCGAATCACCCGGATTCGCCGCAAGATCGAGCTCGACCCGTCCAAGCCCGACTGCATCCGCACCGTGCGCGGCGCCGGCTATGTCTACAATCCCGATTGCCGTACCGCATAGGAGATAGCATCGTCCGCCGGCTTTGCTGGGCCGGTCGGACCTGGAGGAGAATATCATGTTCAGCCATATGATGGTGGGCAGCAACGACATCGCGCGCTCGAAACGCTTCTACGACGCCCTGTTCGCCGCGATGGGCGGGAAGCCCGCCATCGAGGACGACAAGGGGCGGCTGATCTACCTGCACGATGGCGGCATCTTCATGGTCAGCCCGCCGATCGACGGCGGCTCGGCCACGCACGCCAATGGCGGCACGATCGGCTTCACGATGGCCGATCCGGCGCAGGCCGATGCCTGGCATCGGGCCGGTGTCGAAAATGGCGGGATCGCGATCGAGGATCCGCCTGGCCTGCGTCAGGGCAGCTTCGGCGCCCTCTATCTCGCCTATTTGCGCGATCCCGACGGCAACAAGCTCTGCGCCCTGCACCGGCCGCCCAGGGCGGCCTAGACGGTTCGCGGTACGCCCGGCCGCCCCGGCGCGCAGTCCAGGGCGGCGCGGTCCCACCGGCCGAGGTCGGCGGCGGCGGCATAAGTGGATTCGAGGAAGGCCATCAGCGTCGCATCGGGATCGGACGCGGTCCTCACCGCCTCATAATCGAGGATGAACTCGCCGAGCGTGGAGTCGAAGCGGGCCGTGTCGGGCGCAATCTTGGCGTCGGCGAAGCCTTCGGGCGTGGGATAGGCGTAGGAATAGAAGAACGGGCCGCCCTCGGCGCCGGCGCCGCCCGGCCAGAAGCCGGCGCTGGAGACTTCGTGGCTGTAGGCCTCGCGAGTCACCTCGTCCGGCAGATTGGGGATGCCGCCGGGATGGCGCGGCGCCTCGCGGCCGGAGAAGCGGGTGACGGCGAGGTCGAAGCTGCCCCAGAAGAAATGGACCGGGCTGGCCTTGCCCAGGAAAGAGGAGCGGAACAGGCGAAAGACGCGATCGGCCTGGACCAGGGCGCCGTGCAGGCGGCGGGCGCTCTCCGGATCGTAGGCGCGCAGTCCATGGTCGTCGGCGAAGGGAATGGCGGGATCGACCTCGTTGGGCGCGGCGTGGATGCGGATTTCGTGGCCGGCGCGGGCCAGCATCTCCATGACGACGTGATGGAAATCGGCCACCGGCATCGGCCGGAGCGGAACGCTCATCCGGGCCGTCGAGCTCTCATAGGCCAGCTCATGGTCGGCGAGATCGAAGACCAGGGCGAAGGTGCCGCCGGGCGCGTGGATCGGCTCCGTCCTCAGGCCGCGCGGGGTGACGTGCAGGGTCAGGTGCCAGCCATGGTTGCGCCAGGGCAGAAGCGCGGTCGGCACCTTGCCGACGACCTGCGAGAACATGTGCAGCGCGACGATGGTCGGCCGGTCGCACGTCGCGGAAAGTTCGGGCCAGGCGTTCATGCCCCACCCCTGCTAGACGCCTTTGCTCCCGCTCGCTAGGGCCGGGCCATGGGCAGCGACCTCGATGATATGAAGGCGGACTGGCTCGGCCGGATCGCGGCGGCGGCGGATTTGCCGGCGCTGGAGGCGGAGCGAGTCGCGGCGCTCGGCAAGCAGGGGGCGGTGACCGGGCTTCTGAAGACGCTTGGCGGCATGACGCCAGAGGCGCGGACCAGCGAGGGACCGCGGATTCACGGGCTGCGCGAAGCGGTGACCGAGGCGATCTCAAGCCGCAAGGCCGAGCTCGAGGAGGCGGCGCTGGAGCGGCGGCTGGCGACCGAGTGGCTCGACATGACGCTCCCGGTCGATACGGGCGCGCAGGGCTCCGTTCACCCGGTCAGCCAGGTGATGGACGAGCTCGCCGAGATCTTCGCGGACCTCGGCTTCTCGGTCGCGACCGGGCCCGAGATCGAGGACGACTGGCGCAATTTCACCGCGCTCAACATCCCCGAAAGCCATCCGGCGCGGGCGATGCACGACACCTTCTATTTCGGCCGCACCGACGCCGACGGCCACCGGATGCTGCTTCGCACCCACACCTCGCCGGTGCAGATCCGGACGATGCAATCGCAAAAGCCACCCATCTACGTGATCGCGCCGGGGCGCACCTACCGCTCCGACAGCGACGCCACCCACACGCCGATGTTTCACCAGATCGAGGGGCTGGTGATCGACCGGGGGATTACGCTCGGTCACCTCAAATGGACGCTGGAGACCTTCCTCAAGGCCTATTTCGAGCGCGACGACATCGTTCTGCGCCTTCGGCCCTCCTATTTCCCGTTCACCGAGCCCTCGGCCGAGGTCGATGTCGGCTACCGGATCGAGAACGGCCGGCGCGTGCTCGGCGGCTCGGACCATTGGATGGAGCTGCTCGGCTCCGGCATGGTCAATCCGAGGGTGATCGCCAATTGCGGGCTCGATCCGACGGAATGGCAGGGCTTCGCCTTCGGCGTCGGCATCGATCGCCTCGCCATGCTCAAATATGGCATGGACGATCTGCGCGCCTTCTTCGACGGCGATCTGAGGTGGCTGCGCCACTACGGCTTCCGCGCGCTCGACGTACCGACTTTGAGCGGAGGCGTCGGGGCATGAAATTCGCTGCCATCCGATCCCCTGCGAACGCAGGGGTCCAGATTCCGGCCCTCGCGCGGCTGGGCTCCTGCCTGCGCCGGAGCGCAAGGGACGGGAGGGGGCGATGAAATTCACACTCTCGTGGCTGAAGGAGCATCTGGAGACGGATGCGGACCTGGAGACGATCCTCGAGACGCTGACCCGGGTCGGCCTCGAGGTCGAGGGCGTCGAAAATGCGGCCGAGCGGCTCGCGCCGTTCATCGTCGCCGAAGTGCTGACCGCGGCGCCGCACCCGCAGGCGGACAAGTTGCAGGTGCTGACCGTCGACGCCGGCACCGGCGAGGCGATCCAGGTCGTCTGCGGCGCGCCCAATGCGCGCGCCGGCCTGAAAGGCGTGTTCGGAGCGCCCGGCGCCTATGTGCCGGGCAGCGACCTCACTCTGAAGATCGCTGCGATCCGCGGCGTCGAGAGCCGAGGCATGATGTGCTCCGTCCGCGAGCTGGAGCTGGGCGACGAGCATGACGGGATCATCGAGCTGGCCGAGGACGCCCCGGTCGGCGCGGCCTATGCCGCTTATGCGGGCCTCGACGATCCGGTGATCGAAGTCGCCGTAACGCCCAACCGGCAGGACGCGATGGGCGTGCACGGAATCGCCCGCGACCTCGCCGCCGCCGGCCTCGGCACGCTGAACGGCGTCGACGTGCCCGACATCGCCGGCACCTATCCCTGCCCGATCGAGATCCGTACCGACGACTCGGAGGGCTGCCCGGCTTTCTACGGCCGGGTGATCCGCGGCGTGAAGAACGGGCCGTCGCCGGACTGGCTGCAGCGGCGGTTGAAGGCGGTCGGGCAAAGGCCGATCAGCGCCCTGGTCGACATGACCAACTACATCATGCTGAGCCATGGCCGGCCGCTGCACGTCTACGACCTCGCCATGCTGGAGGGCGCGATCGTCGCCCGCCGCGCCCGCGACGGCGAGGAGGTGCTTGCGCTCAACGGCAAGAGCTACCGGCTCGACGCGACGATGACGGTGATCGCCGACGACGCGCAGGTGCACGACATCGGCGGGATCATGGGCGGCGAGCATAGCGGCGTCACCGAGGCGACCGCCGACATATTGATCGAATGCGCCTATTTCGATCCCGAGCATATCGCTCTGACCGGGCAGAAGCTCGGCCTCGTCTCCGACGCGCGCAGCCGTTTCGAGCGCGGCGTCGATCCTTCGTTCCTCGAAGCGGGGGTGGAACTCGCCACCGCGATGGCCATCGAGCTGGCCGGCGGCGAGCCGTCGCAGCTCGTCCGCGCCGGCACGCCGCCCGATCCGCGCAAGGTGGTCGAATATGAACCCGAGCGCTGCGAGAAGCTGGCCGGAGTGGCCGTGCCGGAGGACCGGCAGCAGGACATCCTCCAGCGGCTCGGCTTCACCGTCACCCGCGCTTCGCCGTGGCGGATCGAAGTGCCGTCATGGCGTCGGGACGTGGACGGGGCGGCCGACATCGTCGAGGAGGTGATCCGGATCGAGGGGATGGACGCCGTCCCGTCGACGCCGCTGCCGCGCGAAGCCGGAGTCGCCCGTCCGACCGCGACCGCCGAGCAATTGATCGAGCGCCAGGCGCGGCGGGCCGCGGCGGCGCGCGGGCTCAACGAGGCGGTGACCTGGAGCTTCATCTCCGAGGCCGAGGCGGCGCCGTTCGGCGGCTCGGCCTGGATCCTCGCCAATCCGATCAGCGAAGAGATGAAGGCGATGCGGCCCTCGCTTCTGCCCGGTTTGCTTGCGGCGGCGGCGCGCAACGCCGCGCGCGGGACGGAGAGCGTGGCCTTGTTCGAGATCGGCCGCCGCTATTTCGACGATGGCGAGCGGCCGACCCTCGGCCTCGTGCTCGCCGGCGACCGGGGCGGCCGGCACTGGCGCTCGGGCAAGGCGGCCGCGGTCGACGCCTTCGACGCCAAGGCGGAGGCGCTGGCCATCCTCGCCGCCGCCGGCGCGCCGGTCGACAATCTGCAGGTGCTCGGCGACGCCTCGGGCGTCTACCATCCCGGCCAGTCCGGGCGGCTCTGTCTCGGCGCGAAAAACGCGCTCGCCGAGTTCGGCGCGCTCCATCCGCGCATCGCCAGGGCGTTCGACCTGGACGGGCCGGTGGTCGCCGCCGAGATCTTCCTCGACGCCATACCCCGCAAGCGCGGCGCGACCGGCCATATGCGCGCCGCCTATGCGCCGCCGCCCCTGCAGGCGGTGAAGCGCGATTTCGCCTTCCTCGTCCCGGCCGAGCTGCCGGCCGACCAGTTGCTGCGGGCGGTGCGGGGGGCCGACAAGGCGGCGATCGCCGGCGCCGGCCTGTTCGACCTGTTCACCGGGCAGGGCGTGCCGGAGGGACGGAAGTCGCTCGCCATCGAGGTCTTGCTGCAACCGGCCGAGAAAAGCTTCACCGAGGAGGAATTGAAGGCGGTGTCCGACCGCATCGTCCAGGCGGCGGCGAAGCTCGGCGCGACCCTCAGGACCTGAGGTGACTGGCGAAGCCTCGGTCAGGGCTTCGTTCCGGACCCAGGCGCGATGGTGCGACCGGCTCGGCTCGCCGTTCACCGCCTTGTTGTGCGAGGCGCTGGCCGCGGCGCTCGATCGCCGCACCGCGGTCGGGATGCGCGTGCTCGACTGGCCAGGCGACCCGTCGCCCGGCGGCGACGCGCTGGCGCTTCGGCTGTGCGGCGGGCTTCACGCCCTCGTGCGGAGCGGCGGAGCGCCCGGCCTCGCCGCGCTCTATCCGCCCGGGCCACTGCCTGGCGCAGGGGAGCTTCGAGAAGCCGTGGCGCCGGTTCTCCGCGGCTCCGCTCTGCTTCCCTGGCTGGACAGCGCGCCGCAGACCAACGAGATCGGCCGTTCCGCCGTGCTCATGGCCGGCCTGCTGACGGCGGCGGCGCGCTTCGGCCAGCCTTTCGATCTGTACGAGCTCGGCGCGAGCGCGGGCCTCAATCTCCAGCTCGACCGCTACGGCTACGATCTCGGCGGGTTGGGGGTCGGCGCCGGCTCGCCCTTCTGCCTTCGGCCGGACTGGCGCGGCGCGCCGCCGCCGGGCGCCGAGATTCGGATCGCGCGCCGCGCCGGCGTCGGCCTGAGCCCGCTCGACCCGCGCCGGGACGGCGAACGGCTGCTCGCCTATATCTGGCCGGACCAGACCGAGCGCCTGCGGCGGACGGAAGCCGCGCTGGCGCTCGCGGCCGCGGAGCCTCCGCCCGTCGAAGCGGGCGATGCAGCGGACTGGATCGAAAGTCGGCTCGGCGGGAGCGGCGACCGGGGCGTGACCCGGGCGGTCATGCACAGCGTCGCCTTCCAATATTTTCCGCCCGGGGCGCAGGAGCGGGTGGCCCGTCACATCGCGAGGGTGGGCGCCCAAGCGAGCGAGACATCGCCCTTGCTCTGGCTGCGCTTCGAAAAGCTGCCGGAAGACGACAGGTTCAGCCTGAGGCTGAGGACTTGGCCGGGCGAGGACCGGCTGCTGGCCTGGGCTCACCCGCATGCCAGCGAAGTCGAATGGCTCGGCTGACGGTCATTGCGTCCGCACCAGCTCGTCGGTGACGTTCCACCAGCCATCGAGCCAGGCAATGATCTCGCGCGCCGCGGGGTGATCGAAGGCGGCATAGCGGCCGCGCAGGACCGAGCGGCGCTCGGCGAGGCGATCCAGGCCCCGATCCTGAAGCGTGAGCAGGTCGCCGGCGACGCGCCCGGCGAGATCCCCGCCCAGCACCGTCTCGGCGGCCCGGACGAAGGCGGCCCGATAATCGTAGGCGTCGCCCTCGCGATAGCATTCGGCGAGCGTGAGCGCCGGAATCCGGCTGAGCAGCGGTTGCGAGGCGGGGTTGATGCCGTGGCCGGCGATCTGGCCGGCGATCGAGGCGGGGCGGCCGGTGAAGCCGCGCAGATGCAGATGCTGCGACATCCGGGCGCCGTCATTGACCGGGTAATTGTCCCAGAGAAACGGCTTGCGGCGCAGCTGGCCGGCGATCCGCGCGAGGTGGCCGGGGCTGAATTCGCGCGCGCAGACTTCCGGACCGGTCCAGAGGACCTGGACGGCGGGATCGAGCAGTCGGCCCAGCTGCTCGAGGTAGAAAGGCGGCCGAGCGCCGAAGGCGACGTCGAGGATCGGGTCGTCGGAATAATAAGAAGGGCAGCAGAGCATTCGGCCGGCGCCGCTGCGCTCGGCGGCGAAATGGACGATCGCCGCCTGACGCTCGGCGAGGTCGGGAACGTCGCCGCGCATGTCGTCGAACAATAGGGCGAGATCGTCCGGCTTCAGCTGCGCCAGCTGGGCGAGCTTGGCGGCGAGCGCGTCCTGCCAGCCCTTGTCGGGATGGAGGTGGAGCTCGAAGGGGCTGAGGCCGATTCCGAAGCGCACGCCGGCGGCGCGGCAGACGTCGCGAAGCTCGGCGAGCGCCGCCAGCTCGGCCTCCGGATAGGGCTCGCGCCAGCGGCGGCGAAGCCAGGCGTCGGCCTTGGGGGCGTAGAGGTAGAAGCGGTAACCGTGGGGGGCGAGGAAGCGCACCGCCTCGGCTCGCTGGCTCCACGACCAGGGACGGCCGAAAAACCCCTCGATGATCCCCAGCTCCGGAGTCACGCGCCCTCTTCCAGAACGTTGATCGCCCGATGCACCTCATTTTCGATCTCGTCGCGCCTGAGGCCGGACGGTATGATGTCGCCGAAGCGGAAGGTGACGATGCCCGGCCTCTTCACGAAGCTGTGGCGCGGCGACAACCGTCCGCTGTCCACCGCCACCGGCGCCACCGGCAGCTTCAGGGCGCGGTAGAGGCCGGCGAAGCCGGGCTGGAGCGGCGGCCGCGAGCCCGGCGGAACCCGGGTCCCCTCCGGAAAAATGACGATCGGCCTCCCCTCCGCGATCGCCGCCTCGCCGGCGCGCATCATCGCCCTCAGGGCCGCGGCGCCGGCCTCCCGGTCGACCGGGATGACGCCATAGCGCCGGACCACCCAGCCCCAGAGCGGGATTTGGGTGAGCTCGCGCTTCAGCACGATCGCCGGCTCCTCCAGCATCAGGATGATCTCGAGCGTCTCGTACATCGATTGATGCTTGACCGCGACCAACGCCGCGCCCGGCGGCGCCGCCCCTTCCACATGCGTGCGAATGCCGAGGATGTAGCGGGCGCAAATCCGGTGGAAGCGGACCCAGGCATGGGCGCAGCCGCGGACCGCCTTGGTGCCGAACAGGCTGGCCGGGAAGGAGATCAGAACCGCCGGCACCGTGCCGCCGTAGAAGACGAGGGCGAAAATCAGCGAGCGAAGCGCCGACACCCCTAGATGCCGATGAGGTCGGCGGCCCGGCCGAGCAGATATTTGTTATATTCGACGAAAATCTGCTCGAAGCCGGGCTCGGTCGGGACCGCGTCGACGACGATCGTAACGCCGCTGCCGACCCTTTTGCGGACTTCGTAGCCGGCGCGCGGCATGTGCAGATCGTTGGTGATCAGCCGGATCGAGCGATAGCGGCGGCGCTCGAGCCAGCGGGCGATCTCGTCGGCATTGGAGCGGGTGTCGAACGACTCCCGGTCGAGCGCGACGCAGCATTCGAACAGGCGCGGATCGAGGTCGTAGGCGGCGATCAGGTCCTGCGGCCGCACCTCCCGGGCGACGCCGGAGATCAGCAGGCGCCGGGCGCGGCCGCGCTCCATCAGCTCGAAGCCGCGCTCCAGCCGGCCGGAGCCGCCGGTCAGAACGACGATCGCGTCGGTGCGCTCGTCGCCGGCCGGCCTCGGCAGCATCACCGCGAAGGCGGCGTAGCCGAGCCCGTAGAGCAGGATCAGCAGGGCGATGAGACGGATCAGGAAGCGGATCACAGCATCCGCCCCAGAGCGCGAAGGATGGTGAGGCCGGCGACCAGCATGGCGAGGAGAACGCCCAGCACCGGCAAAGCGATCAACAGGCCCCAGGCCGGCGCCGCGATCGCCGCCGA
>Ga0190274_10001126_pt1 | contig 15694 bp, 9 predicted proteins | sample Popmic531T_FD_133002 | JGI IMG/M metagenome (GOLD analysis project Ga0190274, IMG submission 133002) | Populus adjacent soil microbial communities from riparian zone of Yellowstone River, Montana, USA - 531 T | ecosystem: Environmental > Terrestrial > Soil > Riparian zone | place: USA: Montana...
ATCACCCAGCTTACTCATATCAATTCCATAACAATCTGGATAACGGATCTGTGGGGCCGAAGATACGACGATGATCTTTTTGGGTTGCAATCTTCCAAGCATGCGAACGATACTTTCTTTTAGAGTAGTACCTCGTACAATAGAATCATCAATAACAATCAGTGTATCCTGGTTCTTCGCAACGGTTCCGTAAGTGATATCATATACGTGCTGCACCATTTCATTACGACTGGTATCTTCGGTGATAAAAGTGCGGAGTTTTACATCTTTAATTGCCACTTTTTCCACACGAACGCGACGGGTCACCATTTCGGTTAGCTTCTCTTCATCAAATTCCTTTCCCCAGGAAAGTATGCGTTGTATTTTAATTTTATTGAGATAATCTTCCAATCCTTTCTGCAATCCGTAAAAAGCTACTTCTGCGGTATTGGGAATAAAAGAGATGATCGCGTTCTTAAGATCGTAGTTGATGGCTTCTAATACCTGTTCGCTTAGATTATATCCGAGTGCATTTCTTTCACTATAAATCTTTTCGTCGCTTCCTCTTGAAAAATATATACGTTCAAAACTACAAGCCTTTCTTTCTTTGGCTGCTAATATTTGTTCTACCTGTACAGTTCCATCGGCTTTTACAATAACACCCTTACCAGGCATTAGCTCAAGCACTTCATTTTCTCCAACATTAAAAACAGTACGGATCGCGGATCTTTCCGAAGCCGCTACCACCACATCATCACTTATATAATAATATGCGGGGCGAATTCCATGTGCATCGCGGAAAACAAAGGAATCTCCATTACCGAGCAAACCTCCCACTGTAAATCCACCATCAAAGAGTGAGGTCGCTTTTTGCAATAATTTCAATACATCCAGGTTTTCCGGAGATTCTTCTTCAGCCTTGACCATGAAATGATGGATCACCTCCATCATGGCTGCGAGGTCACTTTGTTTTTGAAACTCGCCTGGCTCCATATTTACCAGTGCAAATAATTCGTCTGTATTAACAAGATTAAAATTCCCGGCCAGCGCCAGGTTGAGAGCGGGAGCCGTATTTCTCTTTATAAAAGGATGACAGAACTCGACGTTGTTCTTGCCCTGTGTACCATATCGTAGATGGCCGAGCAGCAATTCGCCTAAAAACGAAATATGCCCCTTCATCAGTCCGGGGTGCTTTGTGATATCGTTCTGGAACTTTTCCAGTTCCTTGACTTCGTTATTGATTTTGGTGAAAATATCTATGATGGGCTGTTGCGCATTGCTTCGAATTCTTTGAAGGAAAGGATACCCAGGTTCTACATTCAGCTTTACGGCCGCCACGCCGGCTCCATCCTGTCCACGGTTATGTTGCTTTTCCATAAGCAGGTACAGCTTATTAATGCCCCACATAACTGTACCATATTGTTGCTGATAATAGGAGAATGGCTTACGTAACCGTATGAATGCCAGCCCGTATTCATGTTTTATAGCATCGCTCATGAAAAGATTTACTATTAGGAAAGCGCAAAGGTAAGGGAAAAACAGCTGCTAGCTGCACGCTTCACGCTGCTAGCAGAGCCTTCAATTCCAAACTTGCTTATTATCAACAGACTTACGAAATATTTAGGATTTGTGATATATGTTTGGGATTTCTTCAGGTATTAAATTCTTTGGGGATTGAACGAGGATGAAATCCAAAATCATAATTCCTAAATCTAAAATCAAACAAAAAGCCCCGCAGTCTTCATAGGAATGGGGGCAGTTTGTCAGTAGGATAGAAGATTCAGCTTTTTGTCAGAGCTGCTTTTTCAAGGATTGGATTTATTGGCTCTTCACAGGATATATCGTATTACTAAACTTGATACAAGATGTTAAAACAGTTGCTATGTTGCAAGCAACTGTTTCGCTATTCTAATAACTTAAATACAAATATCTACCATCGATAAAGGTTTTCTTTTACCGTCGCCGCCGACAGTTACCATACACGTTGTGCCCTTGTAATCTTTCTTAAATATATGTAGCTGTATTATTGATAAAGTTGACCAGTGAAGCTGAATTCTTCAGTTTCAGTTTCTTGAGAATATTATGACGATGGACTTCCACTGTCTTCAAGGAGATATTCAGCTGACTTGCAATTTCCTTAGAGGAAAATCCTTCCTTAATCAGGTTGATGATCTGAATTTCTCTTTCTGTAAGCGCGTTTACATTCGGAGTGTCTTTATTCTCTTCCAACACCAGTTCAGAAATATTGTTTTTGATTTCATCACAGATATACTTATTACCATTGTGAACTTCCAGTATAGCTTTGATCATTTCCTCTTTAGAAGAATTTTTGGTTACATAACCTCTTGCTCCAATCTGCAGCATTTTTTTAGCATACGCGGGCTGCGAGTGCATAGACACACCAATGATTTTTGAAGCAGGTGATACTTTACGAATTCTCTCTGTCGCTTCGAATCCGGAGATTGGAGTCATGTTAATATCCATCAGAATGATTTGTGGCCTTTTAGTGCGGGCCACTTCAACGGCCTGCTCTGAGTCGCCGCATTCTGCTACCACTTCAAATCGCGGATCATTGTTAAGAATATAACTCCATGTTTCACGGATCAGTTTGTGATCGTCGGCGATTAGAATACTTACCTTTTGCATAATTGTGTTTTTAGATGTTTGAAATAGGCACGTGTATGTTTAACGTACAGCCCTTTCCGGGAGCTGAATCGATTGTTACTTTTCCATTGAACAATTCCGCGCGACTGGTAATATTGGACAACCCCACTCCTTTCTTAAACTTTACCTGGTCGGGATCGAACCCTTGTCCATTGTCTGTTATCGCGATATTGATCGTATCATCTTCTGAAATGAGCTCAATTACCAGATTACTGGCATTCGCGTGTTTAATCACATTATTCACCTGTTCCTGCGTGATCCGAAACAACATCAACTTCTGCTGCTCTGTTATCAGATCATCAATTCCATTATGATAATAAAATTCAACGTTCAGTTTTCTTGTCAGCTTTATGCTTTCTACCAGATCCTGTATCGACTCTACCAATCCGAGATCACCAATACTTGAGGGTACTAATGAACGAGAAATGGTTCTTATTTCATTAATTGCATCTGAGATCCCTTTGGTACTCATATCAATCAGGTTGGTTCTTTCCTTATCATCTGTGCGGGCCACTTCAAGATAAAGTTTGGCAGTAGACAGGATCTGATTGATATTATCATGCAATTCTTTTCCGATCAGGGATCTTTCTTTTTCCTGCGCTTCCACTACTGCCTGCGCAATCAGCTTCTGCCGGTTGAGCTCCTGGGTTAGTAATTTCCTTTCCATTTCTCTTTTCTCAGTGATATCCTGCATAGAACCTACCATCCGGTTTACCCGTCCCTGTTGGTTATATATAAGAAACCCTCTGTCGGCTACCAGTACATATTTGCCATCAGCTTTCTTAAAACGATATTCTTCCTGCCACACCCGTTGACTGCTACTTTCTACAAAGTTCTGAATACTTTCAATAACCCGAACTTTATCCAGTGGATGAATTCCATTTTCCCACATTCCGAGATCATTGCTGAAATATCCCGCTTTATATCCAAATAAGCCATGAAATCCCTCTCCCCAATACATATTATTTGTCGCAACATCCCAATCCCATATAGCATCATTGGTTGCCATGGTAGCCAGCAAATAGCGTTCGTTACTTACTTTAATCTTTTCTTCCGATTGTTTATTTTCAATAATGATACGAAGTATGTTTATGGCCCTTTCAAACACCAGCAATTCCTCCGAAGTAGGCTCTTTAATCTTTGTATGGTACACGGCGAATGATGCGAGCACTTTATTCTGAGAGCTCAATATTGGAAAGGACCAGCAGGCCCGCATGTCGTATTGTAAGGCAATATCTTTATAGCATTCTGATAACTTATGCGTAGCGATATCTTCAATAATTATATTTTGTTTCAGGTACATGGCCGTACCGCAGGATCCCATATTTGGACCAATCTTCTTTCCATTGATATCATCACTGTACGCCTTCGGAATATTAGGGGCCGATAAGGTTTCTATTGTTACACCATCTTCCTGTAAGCTGAGTACCGAACAGCGGATCCCAGGGAATATCTTTTCTAATCCTTCCAGTAAAAAGTCGGTGGTGGATTTTAATGATGCCTGTGGTTTCGCATTTAATTCCAGCACTTCCTTTTCCAACGCCAGTAAAGACTCTTGTCTTTTTCTTTTAGAGATATCCCTGAAATAAATGAAGAGACCCTGGGAGGAAGGATAGGCGGTTGTTTCAAACCACATATTGTATTTAGTGCTATTATACTCTTGTACTATTGTTCTGTTTTCATCTAACGCAATCAGAAACTGATCGTAAATAGAACCCATCAGGTCGGGAAAAACGTCTGTAACCTTTTTACCCATTGCTTCAATAGTGCGGATTCCTGTATTTATTTCAAATACCTTATTCCAGAGAAACACATTCATTTCGTTATCAACAGCGATAAATCCATCGGTAATGCTATCGAGGATACTATTAATACGATCCGAATATTCATGCAGTTGCTGTTCATTCCGCTGTAATTCTATTTCCGCGGTTTTTTTCTGGGTGATATCGATAAAAGAAACGACAACTGCGTCGGGGCTTACCCGTTGATCAGAATAATATAATGGTTCAGTATTAATAGAAATCCAGGTGAGCGTTCCATCCGGCTTGTTCACACCCATTATTATATTCTGCAATGATTTACCCGTCTGTTGAGTTATCATTCCCGGGTGTTGTTCACCGGGGAAAGGAGTTCCATCTTCATGAATTGTACTCGTTGACATGTTGATAGATCCAACACCATGCAACTGATCGGCGGTAAGTCCTAATATTTTTTCGGCGCTCGCATTGGTAGTTACTATCCTGCCCGATTGATCCTGTAATACAATTCCTTCACCCAACGCATCCACCACCGAACGGTATCTTTCTTCACTGATGCGTAAGGCCATTTCCGATTTACGTTTATCAGTGATATCCCGATGTACTCCTGCCAAACCGATCCTCACTCCATTTTTATTCGTTACGAAAGAAACAGATGAATGTAAAAACATTTGACGCCCATCGGCCCGGTCGAAATATACTTCTCCCGACCAATAATCATAAGTATACAAATGTTCCAGCGCTTCTTCACGGGTTTCAATTAAATAACTATGGCTGATAATACCTGGGAATGATTTGCCAATGATATCCGCCGCATTTATCCCGTAAATTTTTTCAGCTCCTTTATTCCAGGTAATAACAGTAAAATCAAGATCGGTTGATATGATCGCTTCCGTTACCTCTTGCAATACATGCGCCTGGTAACTTAATTTTTCTTCCGATAATTTCCGGTCGTGGATATCAATTACGGATCCGATATAACCAAGGAATTTCCCATTAGCCAAAAACCGGGGAGTCGCCTGGTCGATCACCCAACGATAATCTCCACTTTTTGTTCTTAATCTATATTCGAGTAATGCTGGTATTCGTTTTTTGAACTGTGCGTCGTAATCAGTGATCGCAATTTTCATATCGTCGGGGTGAACCAAGGACGCCCAACTATTCTTATTGACTTCGCTCACCGTAATACCCGTAAAATCCAACCAGTTTTTATTGGTATAGATGGTGTTGTCGTTCTCATCGGAAACCCAAATCATCACCGGGGCATGATCGGACATATGGCGGAAGCGTGCTTCACTTTCAAGGATTACCGCTTCTGTTCTGTTTCTTTCAATAGCGCTTGCAAGAGAAGACGCGAATGTTTTCAGCACCCCTTTATCCATTTCACTCCAAATACGGGGTTGCCGGCAATCATCAAAACCAACAAAGCCCCAAAATTCCTGACCAACAAAGAGAGGAACAATTAATATTGATTTTATTTCCAGGCTCTCTAGTAATTTCTGGACTCCTTCGTTATTTACCCTGTCTGTTGTTTTTGAATATACCGCTCCTTCCTTTAATCCTTCCAATTGATCCGCGAAAAACTTAAAGGGTATTTCTTTTAGTTCAGGGTTATCGATTTGAGGCTTACGGTCTGGCGAGCACCATTCGTAAGTAATACTTGAAACTGATTCTCCTTTTTTATTCTTACTGTTCTCAAAAACATACACACTATCGGAAGAAGTAACTTTGCCTAGCTTTTGAATAATGCCAGGTATAATAGTTCTGTAGTTGTCTTCTTTAATTAAAGAATTTGCAGCATCTGCGATAACTGATAATAGCTTGTCTTTATAAATGAGTTCCTCCTGACTGGCACGATCGTTCGTAATATCTCTTGCTACTGCAATAATTAACTGGTGATCCTCCGCATAGGTTGCAGACCAGGAAAGCCATTTATATTCTCCGTTACTACAGCGGAAACGATTGCTGAAGTGTTTAAGTTCATTGTTTTTTAATAACCGCACCACTGATTCTTCAGTAAGATCCCGATCCTCTTCATGAACAAATGTGATTACCTTTTGTTCCAGCATTTCCTCTTCTGAAAAACCAAGTAGTTTACATACAGATGGATTGATCTTTTTGAAATAACCATTCATGTCAGTTATACATAAAAGATCACCCGACAATTGAAAAAAAGATTGCAACTGATCGTAGGTTCTGCGATGTCGTATTTCTTCGCCAATCCTGTTACTTGCTGCGATTAAAATATCTAAAAGAGCCTGGTCGTGTTTTCTGATTTTTTCGCTAAAAAGGAATAAGCCCCCTATTAATTGTCCTCTTTCCAGAATGGGAATAATGATAGCGGTTTCTAAGCCCGCTTTGATAGCTTTAGCGGAACGCATCATTGCCGGCTGTTCCCGAAGACTATTGATCCAGATTGATTTCATCGGACCATAGAGAGAAGAGCTGTTGATTTGTTGTTTTGTAATACGCAGTGAAAGTGATTCTGTAACAAAATGTTTTAGCGCGGATCGGCCTTTTGCAACGGAAAAAGCTTCGATGAGCCCAAAATTATTTTCCTGACTAAAGAGCCAGATTTCACCCAGTTCAAAACCGGTGAATTTTCTTATTCTTAAAAGTGCTTTCTCCAGGCTATCCTTATAATTGCTCCCCTTCTCAATAGCTTCCCCTACTTCACGCGAAATTTTTATTGATTCTTCTTCTTTAACAACCTGGGTTACATCTTTTACATAGATAAGGTGGTACTCTTTTGTGCCGGCTTTTACCGTACTCCCAATCATTTCTACTTTAATCGCAAGATTGTTCTTTGTAAGATGTGTAGCGATAATTGGTTTCGTGGAGCCTTGAATTTTTTTGCAGAGTTGCTTGGAAGTTATTTTCTTTTCTTTCTGTGTCTGTAAATCCGCAATGGTTATTTGTAACGCTTCCTTCTTAGAGTATCCATATAATTGTTGAAATGCCGGATTGGTATAAATAATACACAATGTGGAAGGATCATAAACCAATAAAGGCTGTGGAATTGTTTTATAAAAACAGTCCAGTAATTCCTTTTCTTTCCCGTTGTTTTTGATTGAATGTTCAGCATGATCAGATACATGAAGCAGCGCTCCTTTTGTATCTGTTAGAAGGTTAATGGAAGGAGTAATCCCAGTATTGGATTTTTTACGGTTCTTCGGCATGGGCTTATCTGACGCTTGTCATTTGTACTTAGCTCAATCCCTGATTTCTTCAGTGACTTAAACGTAAATACTTATGCAAACTAAGTAAATAGCAGATATCCGCTTGTAGAGAACCGTCGAATTTTTAGAAAAATAGGTGTTTGCCCTTATTGGGAGGCTTGTACAGCATATTTCCACCACATGGAGAGATTTGTGCATCCCATGAATTCTTCATCCATCATTATATAATAACTGGGTATTTTGACCGCAAACCATTTTTCAAGAACCGTCTGCTTTTTCATTTCGAGAGCCCTGCTAGCTATACGATTGTAATCGTCTTTCAGGTTTTCACGATGGGGTTCGGTACGCGATTTAAGATAAACGATACGTACCCCGGCTTTTTGTTGCTCATCAAAAAAAGAAACGGGCTTTGAGAATTCCCCTACTTTCATTTTGTCCAGCATAAGCACCAGGTCCTTATCAAGTTGATCGATGGTAAGATAAGTTCCGTTTTGACCCTGCCTGAGTCCTCCTGTAAATTTTGCGTTCGGATCTTCACCATACTTGATGGATGCTTCCCCAAAAGAAATTGTACCCGCAATCAGCTTAGACCGGACAGAGTCTAGTCTGGAAACAGCTTGATTGGTTTCTGTTGCTGTTATTTTAGGAATACGCAGAATATGTCTCACAACCGCGTCATCCCCCGCGCGGTTAACCATTTGTATGATATGATAACCAAATTTTGATTTGAAGACTGGTGACACCTGCCCTTCTTTCAATCGGAAAGCGTTTTGTACAAAAGCGGGATCCCAGGTCCTTTCAGTACGACTAATAGTATACTGACCCCCATTTTGCTTTACACCCGGGTCATCAGAATATAAACTAGCGAGTGTCTCGATTTTAGTGCCCCCACTTTCAATCTGACGCTTATAATCATTGAGCTCATCCTGTGCTAATTTTTCAAAATCACGGCTTGCTTTAGGATAAATAACAATTTCTCCAATTTCTACTTCGGATTCATAAAAGGGAAGACTGTCTTTGGGTATTTTATCCCAATAAAGTTTTGCTTCCTGTGGAGTGATCTTAACATTGTCCACTACTTTATCGCGCATACGCTCCGCCAGTTTTTGTTCTTTTTTCACCTGACGGAAATCTTCTTTGATCTGGTAAACGGTACGACCAGCAATTTCTTCCAACGCTTCCTTGGAACCATACATTTGTATAAATCCACGGATTTGGTTATCGAGCAATGCTTCTATTTCATCATCACCCACAACAATAGAGTCTTTTTCAGCTTGAAGTGTCAATGCTTTAATGATCAGGATTTGATCCATTATCAGGCAAACTGCATTTTCTGGCACGGGTTCATTTCTTCTCTGTCTATCCAGAATTTCGTTATATACATCTGAACGAAGGATAATCTTATCGCCAACTATTCCTACAATTTTATCTGCAACTACTTTCTGAGGCTGCGCTAAAACCGGCAACGCCAACAGGGAAGCAGCAATAATGGTAAATATCTTTTTCATATTAATATAAGACTAAGCTCAAAAGTAGTTTTCTATGCTGGAAGCAGGCTAAACCACTTCTTATTTAACAAAAATTTGAACGCGAATAAGACGAATTGGGGCGAATCAACGCTAATGAAGCGTAATTCGTGTTAATTCGTATTCATTCGCGTTCATTCGCGTTATAATGTTCTCTTTACTTCTTCTTCTTCAAATGCTTCTACGATATCGCCCACTCTCACGTCGTTGAAATTCTTGATAGTAAGACCGCATTCCATTCCAGATACCACATCCTTCGCATCGTCTTTAAATCGTTTTAAAGAAGCCAGTTCAGCGCTCTGTCCTTCCCCTTTGGGATATTCAACGATACCGTCGCGAATTATGCGAATCTTAGAGTTCCGGCTGATCTTTCCATCCAGTACATAACATCCGGCTACTGTTGCTTTATCAAACTTAAACACATTTCTTACTTCAACATTCGCAACAATCTTTTCCTGGATAGTTGGTTCCAACATACCCTCCATCGCGCTCTTGATTTCTTCAATAGCGTTATAAATGATGGAATAAAGTTTTATTTCCACTCCTTCATTTTCTGCCAGTTTATTGGCTTGCGAAGAAGGACGTACGTTAAATCCTACTATAATAGCATCCGAAGCAGTTGCCAGCAATACATCGCTTTCAGTAATTGCACCCACTGCTTTCAATACAACGCTGATTACAATTTCCTGGGTAGAAAGTTTCTGCAATGAATCGCTTAATGCTTCTACGGATCCATCCACGTCTCCTTTTATAATCAGGTTCAGTTGCTTGAAATTACCCAATGCCAAACGACGACCGATCTCATCAAGGGTGATATGTTTTTTGGTACGAATCCCTTGCTCACGCAAAATCTGTGCGCGACGATTCGCCACTTCTTTGGCTTCCGCTTCATCTTGATATACCTTAAACTTTTCACCCGCTTGCGGTGCACCATTCAAACCCAATATCAATACAGGTGAAGATGGAGGTGCTTCATCCTTACGTTTATTCCGCTCATTAAACATTGCCTTCGCTCTTCCGTAGTGCTGACCCGATACTACGAGGTCTCCTTGTTTCAAAGTTCCATTCTGTACTAATACCGTTGCTACATATCCGCGACCCTTATCAAGTGTTGCTTCTATAATAGTTCCGGATGCTTCTTTATCAGGATTAGATTTAAGATCTAGTAATTCTGCTTCGAGCAATATCTTTTCGAGTAATGAATCAACATTCAAACCTTTTTTCGCACTTAGCTCCTGGCTTTGGAATTTACCACCCCATTCTTCCACGAGTATATTCATCTGCGATAACTGCTCGTATATTTTCTGCGAATTAGCGCCGTCTTTATCAATTTTATTGATCGCGAAGATCATCGGTACCTGCGCCGCTTGCGCGTGACTGATAGCTTCCTTGGTTTGTGGCATTACCGCATCATCAGCAGCAATTACTATTACTGCTATATCGGTAACCTTGGCACCACGTGCACGCATCGCAGTAAACGCTTCGTGACCCGGTGTATCGAGGAAAGTAATATGCTTGCCATTAGCGAGTGTTACTTCATAGGCACCTATGTGCTGTGTAATACCCCCTGCCTCACCAGCAACCACATTGGCGCTACGGATATAGTCGAGTAAAGATGTTTTACCATGGTCAACGTGACCCATGATAGTAACGATCGGCGCACGGGGTTGGAGTTCTTCTTCAGCATCTTCCTCTTCTTCTTCCTCCATCTCCATTTGCTTTTCCATGTCGATGAACTCAACATCGAAACCAAATTCACTGGCTACTAGTTCAATAACCTCCGCGTCCAAACGCTGGTTGATGGATACCATCAAACCAAGACTCATACACTTACTGATAACATCGGCAAAATTTACATCCATCAGGTTCGCCAATTCGCTTACGCTGATAAATTCAGTAAGAAGAAGTTTGTTATCTGTTAGCTCTTCTCCTCCGGTTTGATCAGCAGCACCCTGGCGCTTCTCGCGACGGTATTTCGCTTTCAAACTTTTTCCTCTGCCACCCGCGCCGGCAAGCTTTGCCTGTGTTTCGCGGATTTTATTCTGAATTTCTTTTTCGTCAATTTCTTTTACTTCGCGACTGCGATCTCTTCCTGGTCCGGGACCACGTCCACCAGCTGCGCCACCACCTGGGCCTCTTTGTGGTGCAGGTCCACGACGGAATCCACCACCTTGTTGCGGACCCTGACCGCCACCACCACCTTGACGAGGTTGGCCCTGATCACCATCTCTTCTTTTAAACAATTCACCCGGTGCAGGTTTGAAGTCTTTCTTTTCTATAGGAATGCGTTTCCGCTTTCTCTTTTCTTCACCCGGTTTAGGTCGAGTATCACTTTCCACTGGTAACTCAATCTTACCCAGGATTTTCGGGCCTTCTAATTTATCTGCTTTGATATTTTCAATAACAGGAGGAGTGTCATCTTTTTCTTCCGCTTCTGCTGGAACTTCGGCTACTGGTTGAGTTGGTTTAACTTCCAGTTCATCCGGTTTTTTCTTTTTCGATTTCGGCTTTTCTTTTTCCTCAGCAGGAGCAGGAAGAGCAGCAGCTTCCGCTTTCTTCTTGATTATCTTTTTTGGACGTGTTGAAGAATCGATTGCTGAAAGATCAATCTTATCTAAAACCTTGGGTCCTTCTATTTCCGGAGCTTCTACTTTTACAATTTCTGTTGCAGGTTCAGCAGGCTTTTGGCGGGCAACAGGCTCTTCTACCTTCTTTTCTTCTGGAGCCGGTTTCTTTTCAACTACCGGTTCTTCTTTTGGTGCCTCTACTACCACCACCGGTGCCGGTGGAGGAGCTGCTTCTTCTTTTTTTGTTTCTTTTTTAAAGATAACAGTCTCTTCTTCTTTTTTCTTCTTGGCTTCAACGCTGCCTTTTGGCAGATCGATCTGATCGCTTTTCAGCTTAGCTACTTTATCACCAGCGAACTCCTGTTGCAGAGAACGATACATTTCTTCTGTAATCTTGGAGGTGGGTTTCAGGTCATCTTTGGGAAAACCTTTGCCAATCAGGAAATCAATAATGGTATCCTGACCAACATTAAATTCTTTGGCCGCGCCTAACAGTCTTGGTAATTTTAATTCTGCCATTCAGGTTTTTTGTGATGATAGTTTTGTCGTGAATCGTCAAACGTCAAATCGTAAGGGATTTCTGAAAAATAAAGATTGTTTAATTACTCAGAATGCTGCTCACGACTCACGATTCACGCCTCACGTTTTTATTCTTTCTCAAATTCTTCCTTCAATATCCTTCTCACATCTTCAATAGTTTCTTTCTCCAGGTCTGTTCTTCTTTCCAGTTCTTCAGCTGTAAGATTTAATACGCTACGACCGGTATCGCAACCGATACGTTTGAACTCTTCGATGATCCATGGTTCGATTTCATCGCTAAATTCATCCAAATCGATATCGTATTCCTGGGGTTCACCTTCTGTGTCACGGAATACATCAATACTATAGCCAGTCAATTCCTGGGCCAGTTTGATATTTACTCCTTTCTTTCCGATTGCCAGGGATACCTGGTCGGGCTTGAGATAAACATTCGCATGCTTCGTATCATTATCCAGCTCCATGCTGGTAATACGTGCCGGTGTAAGCGAACGTTGTATCAGTAACTGCGTATTATTGGTCCAGTTAATTACATCGATATTCTCATTTTTCAATTCACGAACGATTCCGTGAATTCGACTTCCTTTCATTCCCACACAAGCACCAACGGGATCAATACGATCGTCGTAGGATTCTACCGCCACTTTAGCTCTTTCACCTGGTTCACGAACGATCTTTTTGATAACGATCAGTCCGTCAAAAATTTCAGGTACTTCAATTTCCAGCAATTTAGCGAGGAAAGAAGGAGAGGTACGTGAAAGTATAATTACCGGTGAGTTATTTTTCAGTTCCACTTTCTTCACTACCGAACGGGTATTCTCGCCTTTCTTGAAATAATCCTGAGGTATTTGTTCTGATTTAGGAAGTATCAATTCATTTCCTTCTTCATCCAGCATCAGTATTTCTTTTTTCCATACCTGGTAAACTTCTGCGCTGATGATATCACCCACGCGTTCGCCGTATTTCTTAACCAATACATTCTTTTTAAGATCGCTGATACGGCTGGCCAGGGTTTGTTTGGCGGCCAGGATGGCCCGGCGACCGAAATCGAGAATATTTACTTCTTCGTATAATTCTTCTCCTACTTCGAAATCGGGCTCAATTTTAACGGCATCGCTATACGCGATTTCTGCGAGTGGATCATTTACTGCGCCATCCTCAACAATCATCCGGCGGCGGATGATCTCAAGGTCGCCTTTTTCCGCGTTCACAATTACGTCAAAATTTTCATCGCTGCCGTATTTTTTACGAAGCAGAGTTTTAAATACGTCTTCTACCACTTTCATCATCGTGGGACGGTCGATATTCTCGGCTTCCTTAAACTCCTGGAAAGCTTCTATCAGGTTGATACTTGCCATAATCTACAATTTAAGAACCGGTAACCCGGAATTTAAAATACTATTTGAAGTTTAGTTGATTTTATATCGTTTAATAAAAACTGATGCTGCAATATTTCTTTCTTCTTATTCTTTCCTTTTGTTTCCTCAACTACCAGGTCTTCTTCGTTTACTTCCAGCAATTTCCCTTCTATTTTCCGCCCATCTTTAAGTAAAATTTCCACCAAACGACCCTTATTTTTCAGGTATTGGCGATGTAATTTCAGGGGTTCGTCGAGTCCGGGCGACGAAACTTCCAATGAAAAATCATCGTTCGGGAACATGCCAGATTCTTCCAGGTGTTTATATAGAGCTCTGTTGATGGAAATGCATTTTTCGATCGTAATCCCTTGATCCCCATCCAGAAACAATTTAATATTGTTGGTCGGCTTGATCTTTAAATCAACCAAAAAATATTGGGGCTGGTCCGCCAGCAAACCCACTACCATTGTCTCAATTGTACTTAACTGTGTTTCTATGTTCATACCCGGGAAATAAAGAAGGGAACGATTCCGTTCCCTTCTACTTCATCTTTGTCCGGGGCAAATGTAAGGGAAATACTCTATTACTTCCAAAATGTGTTGGAGAAAGTCCGAAAGATGGAAAGTCGGGAAGACCGAAAGAGTTTACCAAAGTCATAGTACTTCCTGACTTGTGGACTTCCCGACTTCCGGACTTCTTCAGTAATTTTAGAGAAACAACTGAATATGAGCCAACCGGAAAACCTGGGATCTTTTATTAATGAGAACAAAATACTGGCAAAGGAATACCTCGAAACGAGGCTGGAGATTATCCGCCTGCAGGGAATCAGGGCTTCTTCAAAAGCCATGGGTTTTTTTATCTGGGTCCTTATTTCAATATTCTCTCTCCTACTCGTCATGATTTTCCTCGGATTAGTTCTTGGTCTTTGGCTATCGGAGCTAACCGGAAGTTATATACAGGGCTTTGGCATTACTACCCTGATTTTCATATTTATAGTAGCGTTGTTAGCGATCTTTCGCAAGTCTCTTTTTGTAAACCCGGTGATAAAAGTGATGATCAGCAAACTGCAGAACGAGAGTAGTTCCGACGAAAACGAAGAATAAAATCAAAAAATTAAATCCATGAGTAGGTTTCCTAAAAAGATACGCAATCTCAATTCATTGAACAACGAGATCCTTAGACTGGAAGCAAAAGCCGATAACATTGGACAAAAGCTCGATGATAATTTCGACTACCTGCAGGAGAATTATCTAACCCTGATAAAAAAGTCGATTTTTAAATCGAGTGCTGCAAGTGCCGCAGGAGCAGGAATTGTAGGCGTCATTATTAGTTCACTGATGGGAAACGAACGATTACGCGATGCATTTTCGAAAGTTGCCAGTCCGCTTGCGGATAAAGCTGCCGGTTGGATTGAAAGTCTAATGAACAGAATGGGCAAAAAAGAAGAGGAATAGGCCGTTCATCCTCTTTTACCCTGCTTTAACAAAAGCATTAATGCATAATTATTAATTTTAGGGTATGATACTCAGGTATATTTTATGGGCCTTACTGGCTTACTTTCTTTACAAATTCATTTTCGATTTCATTATCCCTTTATATCGCGCATCGCGCCAGATAAAAAAGCAGGTAAATGAATTCCAGAACCGCATGCATCAGCAGCAGCAACAAGAACAAGTGCAGCAAAATACATTTACAAAGCAAACGACTACCGCTCCTAAAGAGGGAGATTATATTGAGTTTGAAGAAGTGAAACGCGAATAAGAAACGCGAATTAACGCGAATGTTTGACGCGAATAAGAACTAATGAAATTAGAAAAGGAGGTGAATGAAAGTTTGCCTCCTTTTCTAATTTTAATCTCAACTAAACATCAGCGAGGTTACACTAACACCTGGCTCCAGGAGAATACCTCTGATACGAACCTTATTTGCAGCTTCTACATTTATAAGCGCGTCATCTATAAAAACTGTTTCGGCAGGGAGTAGTCCGTTTTCATTTAAGACTAATTCATACGCCGCCGCATCGGGCTTTCTTACTTGAACCTCGTGAGAATAATAAGCTTTCTCGAAAAGATCATCCATAGAAAAGCCATATACATTCTGAAAAGATTGCTTAAAGCTGATAAGATG
>Ga0190274_10001127_pt1 | contig 15688 bp, 18 predicted proteins | sample Popmic531T_FD_133002 | JGI IMG/M metagenome (GOLD analysis project Ga0190274, IMG submission 133002) | Populus adjacent soil microbial communities from riparian zone of Yellowstone River, Montana, USA - 531 T | ecosystem: Environmental > Terrestrial > Soil > Riparian zone | place: USA: Montana...
CTGGCTGATGTGGAATTCAAGCATTCTTTGGAGATCCCGTAAGTAGATAGCAATTCGTTGGTCTTCCTTTTCATTCGTTAATTCGTTTGCTTTATTCGTTATTCGTTGGTGTCATTTCCTGATTATCTCAATCGTCCCGTTTTTCCTCAGCCTGATAATTGACGAGGCCTGTTTCGATTTTTCCTGGTGGCGTAAATTTACGACATAATCCACGCCGTTACGGATTTGGGCATCGATATCGGCAAAGGTAGCCGGCGGCTCCTGGCCACTGATATTCGCCGAAGTAGAGACAATTGGCTTGCGGAAACGTTCAATCAGCCTTCGGCAGAATGGGTCTTTCACGATTCGTATGCCAATGGAACCATCGTCCGCTACTACGCTGTTTGCTAAGTTCCTGGCGCCGTCGTAAATAATGGTGAGCGGCTTATCCGCAAACTCAATCAGGGTATACGCTTGTTCCGGTACTTCCCTGACATACGATTCCAAACGGTTCTCCGAATCAAGCAAGACGATCATGCTTTTGGCGCCGGATCTTTTTTTCAACGTAAAAATTTTTTGAACGGCAGCTTCGTTCGTGGCGTCGCAGCCGAGACCCCAAAGCGTATCGGTCGGATAGAGTATAACGCCTCCCGCGCGAAGTACGCCTGCGCAATTTTCAATTTCGGTTTTTTCTTCTTCCGTCATTTCGACAGGCTTTGATAAATAGTCATCAGACCCGCAGCGGTGTGTTGCGGATGAAATTGCAAGGCATAATCTATTCCATCGCGGGTCATTTTCTCACGAAGCGCATGATCGTTGAGAACCAGCCTGATTTTTCCTGCCAGTTCTTCATGGTCATCCGGATTAAAGTAGAGCGAAGAGGGTCCGCCGGCTTCGGGCAGCGCCGACGTGGAAGAAGCAATAACGGGAGTGCCGCTCCAAAGTGCTTCCAGGACCGGTATTCCGAATCCTTCGTAATAGCTCGGGTAGACGAGGGCCAGTGCCGACCGGTAAACCATCGGTAATTCTGCAGCCGTAATTCCATCGGGAAAGTACAGGCGATCCTGCATGCCATTCGCATCGATGTATTGTCTTACTTTTTCAAAATATTTTTTCTTTTTTCCGATCACCACCAGGGCGATGCCACTTACCTGCTGTAAGGCCTTCACCAGCGTCAACAGGTTTTTGCGTTCTTCGATGGTGCCGACATAAAGCAGGTACCGGTCAGGCAGACCGCGCCGTTGGAGAAAAGTATTTAATGTTTTGGAATCAATGTCAGGATAGAATTCTTCCCCGCAACTCTGGTAAACGACTTTCACCTTGCTCTCCTGCGTGCCAAAGCAATCGACAATGTCGCGTTTCGTCTGTTCACTGACGGCAATCACGACATCGGCTTCCCTGCAGGCATGGCTGAATTTCCGCTCGTAAATTTTGCGGTCGGCGGCAGGATACCATTGCGGATACCTGAGAAAGATAAGATCGTGGATGGTAACGGCTTTGCCGACAGTAGCCGGGACCCTCCGTGGCAACTCATTGCTGAGACCGTGGTAAATGTCAATTTTCTGCTTTACCAGGTCTTTTGCCAGGAAGGCCGTTCGCCAGAGTGATGGAAATGCTTTTAAAAGAAAGGAAGTCGGAAGTTTGATTTTCAAGCCGGGCGGCTGAAAGGGAACCGGATCTGGCGATGGGGTGAAAGCGAAGTATTCATTGCCTGGATAATACCGCAGGAGGGAATGTATCAGCGACCGGGAATAATTTCCGAGGCCGCTTGCATTGGTAAACGCACGCTTCGCGTCAAATCCGATACGCATTCCCATCATTTGAAAACAAAATTAGACGGCCACCTTGTGGTCGCGCAAGGCATCGTTAAGCGATGTTTTCAAATCGGTACTGGCTTTCCGTTTGCCTATGATCAAAGCGCAGGGGACCTGGAAGTCGCCGGCAGGAAATTTCTTGGTATACGATCCCGGAATAACCACGGACCGGGAAGGCACTACACCCCGGTATTCGACCGGTTCATCGCCGGTGACATCGATGATTTTGGTAGAAAGGGTAAGAACGACATTGGCGCCCAATACGGCTTCTTTTTCCACACGCACACCTTCCACTACAATGCACCTTGAGCCGATAAAGCAGCCGTCTTCGATGATAACGGGAGCAGCCTGTACAGGTTCAAGCACTCCTCCGATACCCACGCCACCGCTCAGGTGCACGTGTTTGCCGATTTGTCCGCAACTTCCGACGGTGGCCCATGTATCTACCATGGTACCTTCGTCGACATAGGCGCCGATATTTACGTAGGAAGGCATGAGGATGACCCCTTTTGCCAGGTAACTGCCATAGCGCGCCACACCATGCGGCACCACGCGCACTCCAAGGCCTGCGTAGTTGGTTTTCAGTTTCATTTTGTCATGAAACTCCATGGGCCCGGCATGAAAGGTTTCCATGTTCCGTATCGGGAAATACAGGATAACAGCTTTTTTAACCCAGTCGTTTACCAGCCAGCCCGTTGCTGACGGCTCGGCTACGCGAAGGGCGCCTTTGTCAAGCTGTTCGATCACTTCGGTGATGGCATCGACCGTCTTAGAGCTTTTTAGCAAAGCCCTGTTTTCCCAGGCCGCTTCAATGAGGTCTTTCATGGTTAGCGTAATTATTCAGCAAAGAAAAACTATTTAGGATAATTATAGTGATTAAACTTGCGTCTTTCCGGTCGCTATTCGTCACAACGGCCTATATATACGAAACCTTGTCGCTGCTTCGATTCAGAACTGCTTAAGAATTATGTCCTTAACAAAACGGTTTATCAGGGATCTATTCACACCGATCTCCCGCACTTGTCTGCGACTGCCCGGCATGCTTCTGACATTATAAAAATATGGATAAAACTTAATTTATCTTTGCCCCGGATGCCGAGAATTCTTGCTATTGATTACGGAACAAAAAGGGTGGGCCTGGCCGTTACCGATCCCAACCAGATCATCGCCACCGGATTGACTACTGTGCATTCCGCGGAGGTCATCGCCTACCTGAAAAAATACGTGGCGGATGAACCCGTTGAGTGTTTTGTAGTAGGCGAACCCCGGCAGATGGATTACACCGAATCATTGAGTGCGAAAGAGATTGAAAAATTTATCATCGCATTAAAAAAAAACTTTCCTTTGATTCCTGTAGAAAGAATGGACGAACGCTTCACTTCAAAGATGGCACAGGCATCTATCCTGGCCAGCGGCGCAAAGAAAAAGGAAAGGCAAAACAAGGCCCTCGTTGATATGACCAGCGCCATTATTATATTACAATCATACATGAACAGGAAAAAGTAAAAGGAAAAGGAATAGCGAAGTAGACTGCCTCCTGGGATTCGGTGCCTGAGCGTAGTCGAAGGCCTGGTTCCTGCCGCTTTAACTACTTCCAGTAATCTGATCATATGGTACTACCCATCATCGCATACGGCGACCCGGTCTTAAAAAAAAGAGCTGCCGAGATATCAAAAGACTATCCTGCATTAAAGGAATTGATCGATAATATGATCGAAACCATGCATCACAGTAACGGGGTAGGGCTGGCAGCCCCGCAAGTGGGATTGTCGATCCGGCTCTTCGTAGCCGACGGTTCGCCGTTTGAGGAAGAGGAGGAAGGTTTGAAGGATTTCAAACAGGTATTTATCAACCCTGTTATCCGCCAGGAACGCGGTGAACCGTGGAAGTTTAACGAAGGATGCCTGAGTATTCCCGGCATTCGTGAAGATATTTTGCGGAAAGATGAAGTGATTATCGAATATGTGGATGCGAACTGGAAGCCGCGGCGGGAAACCTATCGCGGGATTGCTGCCCGGATCATTCAACACGAATACGATCATATTGAAGGCGTCCTTTTTGTGGACAGGATCTCGCCATTGCGGAGAAGACTGCTGAAGAACAGGCTTGCCGATATTTCAAGAGGCCTGGTGGATGTGGATTATAAAATGAAGTTTCCTGTAAAAAAGTAGTTATGAAAAAAATTCTCTTTGTCTTGATGGTGATCGGGATTTTCGTGTCCTGCAATTCAGGACGTGATAAATTGTTGTCGACGATCCGTGAAAATGAAAAAAAATTGTTTTCCGATTCGTTGAAAAAGCTGGATACTGCCATCGCTTCCATCCAGGTAGGCGATTACCGTACCTTTGCAGAAAAGTATCCTGCCGATACCCTCTCCCCGGAGTTCCTTTTTAAAGCTGCCGATATCTCCAATAGCCTGGGGCGCCCGGAGGAAGCTATAGCGATGCTGGAATCGTTGCGGAAAACATATCCGAATCATTTGAGAGCGGGAACCAGCCTCTTCCTGGAGGCATTTATTTACGAGACCTCTATGCGTGACAACAAAAACGCCATTGCAAAATATACGGAGTTCCTCGAAAAGTACCCGGATCACCAACTCGCACAGGCTGCGCAGTTTTCACTTCTTCAATTGCAGCAAGGAATGAGCGTGGAAGATGTTGTCAAGATGTTTGAAGCGAAAAACGACAGCACTGCCGGCCTGCATCAGTAAGGAGAAAACTCCTGTTCCAGGTTTCGCTGCAGCTCCTCCAGCGTAATGCCTGTGTGAATCTGGCCGTCCTGCGCCAGCGAAATCTCACCCGTCTCTTCCGAAACAATTACGGCAATGGCATCGCTTTGTTCCGTGATGCCAAGAGCGGCGCGATGACGCATTCCCAGGTGGGCCGGTAATTCAATATTCTCCGTGACAGGAAGGATGCAACGGGCAGCTTTGATCCGGTTGTTGACAATGATGATGGCTCCGTCGTGCATGGGACTGTTTTTGAAAAAGATACTCTCGATGAGGCGTTGAGATACTTCGGCATCCATGCGGTCGCCAGTCGTAGAATAATACTTCAGCTCCGATGATTTGGCAAGGACGAGTATGGCACCCGTCCGGTCCATCGACATTTGCCGGCACGACTTCAATAAGGCAGATATATTGAGCGGTGTATTTTTAGCTGATTGCCAGTTCCACGGTAGAATCTGTTTGGTAAAGCTGTTACGCGCCACAAAGCTGTTAGTGCCCAGGACGATGAGAAACCTGCGGATCTCCTGCTGAAATACAATGATCAGGGCAATAAATCCAAGGCTCATAAACTGGCCCAGGATAGTACCTAATAATTGCATATTCAGGATTTTGACAAAGATCCAGTATAGCACGTAAATGGACAGCAGGCCGATAAAAATATTGATGGCCACTCCTCCCCGCAACAGGTTGTAGAGTTTATAGAGCAGAAAGGCTACTATACCGATGTCAAATAAATCGATGAGCCGAACGGTTAGAAAACCAATGTGAAACAAATCCATATTCTATAATTAGCAATTATCAAGCACCAATTATCAAACACCAAGCACCAAGCACCAAGCACCAAATTCCAAACACCAAGCACCAAGCACCAAACTCCAAGCACCAAACTCCAAGCTCCAAGCTCCAAACTCCAAGCACCAAACTCCAAGCTCCAAGCTCCAAGCTCCAAGCACCAAGCTCCAAACTCCAAGCACCAAGCTCCAAGCTCCAAGCACCAAACTCCAAGCTCCAAACTCCAAGCACCAAACTCCAAGTACCAAACTCCAAGTACCAAACTCCAAGCTCCAAACTCCAAGCTCCAAACTCCAAGCACCAAACTCCAAGCACCAATTATCAAGTACCAATTTCAAGCACCAAGCACCAAACTCCAATTTTTAAGCACCAAACTCCTAGCTCCTAACTTGTGATTTGTGATTTGTGATTTGTTATTTGTTATTTGTGATTTGTGATTTGTGACTTGTGACTTGTGACTTGTAACTTGTGACTTGTGACTTGTGACTTCTAACTTTGCACAGCAGACACAAGTTTAACAACTTCAACAGCTTCTTTTACATCGTGAACACGCAAAATATCTACACCTTTTAACAGGGCTATTGTGTGTAAAACTGTACTTCCATTTAACGCATCTTCCGGCTGAACATTTAATATTTTATTGACCATTGACTTCCTGGACAGACCGGCCATCACCGGGCACTCCAGCAAGGCAAAAAGTTCCAGGTTTTTCAACAGCGTAAAATTATGCTCCAGGGTCTTTCCGAAACCGAATCCCGGGTCGAGGATGACGTCGTGGGCACCTTTCGACCGAAGCAGGGCCAGCCGTTCCGAAAAATAAGAAAGCACCTCAGCGGTTACGTCCTCGTAGTGAGGGGCCTTTTGCATAGACTTCGGTGTCCCCTTCAGGTGCATCAGAATATATGGAGCGTTGTAGCGGGCCGGTATTTCAAGCATTCCGGGATCCAGGCTGCCACCCGATATGTCGTTGATGAGGTCTGCACCCATATCGAGGGCTTGCACGGCAACAGATGCATGAAACGTATCGATGGAGATAAATGCGGAGGGGAACTCTTTCCGAATGGCTGTTAGTGACGTCGATAACCGGTTCCATTCCACGTCAGCAGGAAGCAATTCAGCGCCTGGACGAGTCGACTGAGCGCCCAGGTCGAGTATGGAGGCGCCTTGGCCCAGCATCTCGCCGGCCCTGCGTACAGCGTCCGCTGTGGCTGCAAGCCTGCTCTTATCGTAAAACGAATCGGGAGTGAGGTTGAGGATTCCCATCACGGCCCGGCCTGATAAATCAAGCAGGCGGCCACGACAGTTAAGGAGCTTCTTTTTTCTAAAAAATGTATCTTGCGCCACGAACATTAATTCTTCACACTCATTATTTATTTTAGCCGCGTATTCCTTGTTGAAACGCTTTTATAAACAGTATGGTAAGCCAGACTTCCTCACAATTCGATACAGTAGTTGACCGGTGCAAAGATATCTTTCTGAAGAAAATGAAAGATTACGGTACAGCCTGGCGTATCCTGCGCCTCAGTTCCATTACCGACCAGATCTCTATCAAAGCGCAACGCATCCGTAGCGTGGAAGAAAAAGGGAAGCAACTGGTAAGCGACGATATAGGTTCCGAATACGTCGGTATTATCAATTACGCCATCATTGCACTGATCCAGCTCGAACTGGGTCATGAGGCGGAACAAGAGCTTTCGACCGAAGAAGTGAATCGCCTGTTTGACAGGCATTTCGGCGAATCCAAACGCCTGATGGAGAATAAAAACCACGACTACGGCGAAGCCTGGCGTAACATGCGTACCAGTTCGATGACAGACCTGATCCTGATGAAACTGCTCCGCATCAAGAAAATAGAAAATAACAAAGGCGAAACGCTGATCAGCGAAGGGGTGGAGGCGAACTATTATGATATTATCAATTACGCAGTGTTCGCGTTGATCAAAATGAGTGAGGGATCAGAGGAATAGCGGCAGGTTTAGACAGCGGCAGTAGGCAGCGGCAGTAGGGAGTTTTCTAAATTCAACACTAAAACCATTTCAATAGTAATTCTAACCTAATTCGCATTTTTCCAACATTCCAATATTCCAACATTCCATTATTCCATTCCTCCCCTATGAAAATATTCGTTCGAATCATTCAGTTCCTGCTTGGAGCGCTTTTTCTTTTCTCCGGATTTGTCAAAGCTGTGGATCCGTTGGGGACTGCTTACAAAATGCACGATTACTTTACTGCATTTGAGGCAGACTTCTCTTCGCTGAAATGGCTGTGGACGTTTATGAACGATACAGTAAATTTCTGGGCCGTCTTTATGCTCGTGTTCGAACTGGTGCTGGGACTGGCACTGATCATCGGTTGGCGTCCCAAGCTCACGTTGTGGTTATCACTGCTGCTTACTTTCTTTTTTACTTTCCTCACAGGCTATACCTACCTTTCCGGTTATACGGTGAAACAATGGTATAATCCGTTTTCCTGGGTCTTCAACGAAAAGGAAATGAAGGTGACGGACTGTGGATGCTTCGGCGACTTTATGAAACTTAAGCCGTATACTTCCTTTTACAAGGATGTAATTCTCGATTTTGTTATTCTTTTCCTGTTCTTCGGACGGAGGCATATGTATACCCTGGTGGCAGGTAAAATCGGCAATGTGCTGATCGGTGCAGGAACGGTGGCTTCGCTGCTGCTTTGTTTCTCCAATTACATGTGGGGACTGCCTATGATTGATTTCAGGCCTTATGCGATTGGTAAAAGTATCAAGGAAGGAATCACGTTGCCTCCGGATGCAGTAAAAGACAGCATTGTGATGGTCTTTATTTACGAGAAGGACGGCAAACAGGTGGAACTGGGTATGGATGATCTGAAAACCATCGACAGCACCTATAAGTTTGTGGATCGCAAGGACAAGGTTATCCGTGAAGGTGATCGGCCGGCCATTCACGATTTCAATATTGCTTCTGCCGATGGCACTAATATTACTGAGGATGTGCTGTCACAGAAAAATGTTTTTCTCCTGGTAGCATACGACATCAGCCATTCGAACGAAAGTGTACAGGGAAAGGTCAATGACTTTGTTGCGCTGGCTCAGCAAAACGGGGTGGAATTTATCGCCCTTACCGGATCGGTTCCAGCCGAGGTAGATAAATTCAGGCATGAACACAATTCCATGTTCGAATATTATTACTGCGATGCCACAGCTCTGAAAACCATGATCCGCTCAAACCCCGGACTCATGCTGCTGAATAACGGAACGGTAACGGCCATGTGGCATCATACCGACTTTCCGACTTTTGACGAGGCGAAGAAGCTTTTGAAAAAGTGATACTGGTTGCTGGCTTCTGGCCTCTAGCTTTTAACGTTCCAGGGCTTTACGCTTTTGAATGGGTTTGGTTAACTATTTCCTGTCTTCTAGATATAATCAGTTCGTCCATTGAAACTGGGTCAAAATTGTCAGCCATTACAAAAAACTTGGCTGTAACAGTATTTTCATAACCGAAATCTTTATCAATACTAAAAGTCTGTCCAGCTTCAGTTTTATTTAGCTTTTCAGCGATAATGTTTCTTAAGCTTCTTAAGTCGGAAATTGTTCCCGCTATATAGCTGTCTGTAATCTGGGGTTTGTCCCAAGTCATTATTTTTAGATAACTATAAGGTCCATAATGCTCATGCTCTGAAATTGCGTCGTTACTCTTGTTGTTTGTATAGTTATCAAGAAGTTTTATAAAGTTCAGAAAACCATTTTTGCTTCCGTAGAATCGCCACTGATTAACTGATAACCTGTCGTCAAGGTCGTAATAGAAGCCAAGTTCTCGCCACTCATTAATAAGCAATTTATCAATGTCAGAATGTTTGTCAGTCATTTTGCTATTTTGATCTTTAAAGTTTGCCGCTAACTTGTGACTTATTACTTGTGACTTGTGACTTGTGGCCAGCCTCTAGCCTCCAGTGTCTAGTATCCAGCATCTAGTGTCCAGAATCTAGCTTCCAGCTTCCTTCTCAAAGTATTTCCACAACTTTTCTTCCGGTACCGGAGCGGTTAAACTGATTTCTTCTTTTTTTACCGGGTGTGTAAAAACAGCCTTCCGGGCATGGAGATGGATGGAACCGTCGTCGTTGGTACGATCGAATCCATATTTCACATCGCCTTTTATTGGGCAGCCCACCGCTGCCAGCTGCGCCCGTATCTGGTGATGCCTTCCCGTATGCGGGGTGATTTCCAGGAGATAGTAATGGTCTGATTTTCTTAGCACCTTGTAATCCAGCCACGACCGGGAAGATCCTTTCACTTCTTTCCCGAAGGCCTTGCTTTTGTTTTTAGCTTCATCCTTTACCAGGTAATGGATGAGGGTGCCGCTTTCGTCGGGTGGTTTATTTTTAACGACAGCCCAATAGGTCTTCTGTACTTTTTTCTCGCGGAACTGTTCGTTCATCCGTTCCAATGCCTTGCTCGTCCGGGCAAATAATACTACGCCGCTTACCGGCCTGTCGATGCGGTGTACTACGCCGAGAAACACTTCTCCCGGTTTGTCGTATTTTATTTTGAGGTATTCTTTTAAGAATTCACCCAGCGGAGCATCTCCTGTCTTATCACCCTGGACCAATTGGCCGGGTAATTTGTTAACGGCTAGAAGATGATTGTCTTCGTAAAGTAGTTGCGATACATCAAAAGGCATTCTGTAAAAATCGCAAATAAATCGGAATAGGTGGCCATCCGCTAAATCGCCAGTGGGATCGCTGCATTCAGCGTATGCTTGCTTTGAATAGTTTCTGAATCAACAGTGCATAAAGTACTCCAAGCAAACCGCCGCACAGAACATCAGCGGGGTAATGAACACCCAGGTAAATCCTGCTGAAGGCAGTGAGGCATGCCCAGGCGAAAAGCGCCTTAGCAATCCCTCCGTATTTTTTGCCTAGCGTGCAGATGAAAAATGTGGCCAGGCCAAATGTGTTTGCGGCATGGCTGGAAACAAAACCATAGGTGCCGCCACAATAACCGTTTACCAGGTGAACCTGGTCTGCAATTTCCGGGTTGTGGCAGGGACGTAACCGCATCACGAAATTTTTCAGGAAGTTGGAAGCTGTCTGATCACATAACGTGATAAGCAGTGCAACAAAAAAAATCACATACACTATTTTGCCGGGAAAATTCTTGTAATACAGGTAGAATATCCAGGCATACAAGGGGATCCAGATCCACCTCTCGCTGATCCAGAAAAAAATCCAATCCAGGGCTGTCACGTGCATGCCGTTGATCAGGAGGAGCAGTTTCTTGTCCAGGATGAGGAGGAACTCGATCATAGGTTGCGCTCAGTTGTATTCTAAGTGCTAATGCGTAGAGAACTTATGGAATATTGGAATATTGGAATAATGGAATATTGGAATGTTGGAATGGTGGAAAGCCATGTCTGATAAATTGACTTGAATTATTCAGCCCCCCAATATTCCATTCTTCCATCTTTCCATCATTCCGCTTCTTCTTTGTTCAACTCCTGCCAGAGCAGATCTTTCAGTTCATCCAGTCCGATTTGTGCAACGGATGAGATGAATACCGCTTTGATTTCCTGGGGCAGATCCTTTTTCATTTCCTTGATCAACTCCTTATCCAGCATGTCACACTTGGTGATGGCTAGCACACGTGATTTATCCAGCAGTTCAGGATTGTATTGTTTCAGTTCGTTGATCAGGATGTTGTATTCAGAAACAATGTTCTTCGTATCGCAGGGAATCATAAACAGTAAAATTGAATTCCTTTCGATATGGCGGAGGAATCGAAGTCCCAGGCCTTTGCCCAGATGGGCTCCTTCAATGATGCCCGGAATATCGGCCATTACAAACGAACGGCCGTTGCGGTAGGCCACGATGCCAAGGTTCGGCACCAGGGTCGTGAAAGGATAATCGGCTATTTCCGGCTTGGCGGCGCTGACTACAGAGAGCAAGGTAGATTTACCCGCATTTGGAAAGCCCACCAGGCCCACATCGGCCAGCAGTTTTAGCTCCAGGATTTTCCATTCATCCTTCCCTGGTTCGCCCGGCTGTGCAAAACGAGGCGTCTGCAGTGTGGAAGTCTTGAAGTAGTTATTGCCTTTGCCGCCTCTTCCGCCGCCGACAATAACTTCTTCCTGCCCGTCCCTGGATATTTCAAAAAGAAAATTTCCTGTTTCTGAATCACGCGCCACAGTCCCCAATGGAACTTCCAATACAATGTCTTCACCGTCGGAACCCGTCATCAGGGCATGGCTACCGGGTTCGCCGGGCTCGGCAATGACATGCTTCCTGTATTTCAGATGCAGCAAGGTCCAGAGTTGACGGTTGCCTTTGAGGATGATATGTCCGCCGCGGCCGCCGTTACCGCCATCAGGACCACCTTTCGCGGTGAGTTTGTCGCGGTGAAAATGTACCGCTCCAGCACCGCCTGCGCCGGAACGGCAGCAGATCTTGACATAATCAACAAAGTTGGAACCGGACATGATGGAAATTATAAATTAGAAATTATGAATTATAAATCGAAATGATCAATGATCAATTACCAATTTTCAATGATCAAAAAACAAAAATAAAAAGCTAGTAACCAGAAGCCAGCATCCAGCATCCAGCATCCAGCTTCAGGCATTCACGCTGGTTGCATCCACTTCTTTGGACAGCCTTTCGAAAATTTCATCGATGCTGCCTACGCCTGATATGCCGCGGAATTTATTTTGCGCCGTATAGTAATTTTTCAACGGTGCAGTCTTGTTGTTGTATTCATCAATACGTTTTTCGATAACGGATTCGTTCTGATCGTCGGCGCGGCCTGAGTCTTTGCCTCGATTGAGGAGGCGCTTGATGAGCTCTTCCTTAGGTACTTCCAGCGCCAGCATGCGGTTAATGCCTGTGCCTTTGCTTTCCAGGAGTTTGTCGAGTGCATCGGCCTGCGCCGCGGTACGTGGAAAGCCGTCGAAAATAAATCCGCGGGCTCCCTTGCTGGAGTCCACCTTCGATTCAATCATGCCTATTACTACGGCGTCGGGAACAAGGATGCCCTGGTCCATGAGTTTTTTCGCTTCCAGTCCCAGCGAGGTTCCGGAGGCAATTTCACTGCGTAAAATATCGCCGGTTGAAAGATGTACCAGGTTGTATTTGGCAATCAGTTTTTCCGACTGGGTGCCTTTGCCTGCGCCAGGAGGTCCGAATAATACAAGGTTAAGCATGGTAAGAGGTATTTAAATTAAAGTATAAATGTCTTTTAAGTTGCGTCCCAGTCCGTCGTAATCCAGTCCGTATCCCAACAGGAAGTCGTTGGGCACTTCAAAGCCCACATAATCGGGGCGGAGGTCATGCTTCAATGCTTTGGGCTTGAGCAGGAGGCTGGCTAGTTTTATTTCTTTGGGTTCTTGCTTTTTTAACTCGTTGATAAGATAAAGGGCCGTTTCACCTGTATCGATGATATCTTCCAGGATTACTACCGTCCGGCCTTTGATATCTTCCTTCAGGCCAATCACATCCTTCACGATACCGGTCGAATGCACTCCGTTGTAAGAAGCGACCCGCACAAATGAGATCTCGCAATCTATTGTCATGGTTCTCAGCAGATCAGCTGAAAAAAGAATGGCGCCACTGAGTACAGAAATGAACAGGGGGACGGTGCCGTTTAAGTCACGGCTCATCGTTTCTCCCATTTCTGCAATGCGAAGCCTGATTTTATCGGCAGGGATAAAGACAGAAAACTCTTTATCACGGACTTTAATTGTTGAGCTCATTATTTCCGGGGAGGGGCCAAAGGTAAATAAATTCTTATGCTTTGGGTTTCGCGCACTTAGCACAGGGGCGTAGAGGTGCCCGAACCGGGCGGGAATACAGGTGAGAGCGGTGAGTCCTCTTAATTCGCAGGCAAATGCCTGAAAATTTATTATTGCCGCCTGATGTAGTATCTTTCGCAACCGAATGAAACCATTCTATCATAACCTGAAACTGGGGATACTGGGAGGAGGCCAGCTGGGAAGGATGCTGCTTCAAAAAGCAGCTGACTTCAATATTTCCAATGCCGTGCTGGATCCCGATCCCGAAGCTCCTTGCAAATACATTGCCGACACCTTTGTTTGCGGCAATTTCAATGACTTTGAAACGGTGCTGCAATTCGGCCGCAGCGTCGATGTGCTGACCATTGAAATTGAGCACGTGAATGTGGAAGCCCTGGAAGTGCTGGAAAGCGAAGGGGTTCTTGTTTACCCCCAGCCGCGCATCATCCGCATGGTCCAGGATAAAGGCAGCCAGAAAATATTCTACCGCGCTAATAAAATTCCTACTGCCGGGTTTCACCTGGTCGAGGACAGATCGCAGATCAACGAATTTGCCGGTCAATTTCCATTGATGCAGAAACTACGTAAGGGAGGGTATGATGGTCGCGGTGTCATGAAATTGTCTGACCCTTCACAAACGGCATCAGCCTTCGACGAACCCAGTGTCCTGGAAGAACTCGTTGGATTCGAAAAAGAAATTTCCGTTATCGTTGCCCGCAACAGCAAAGGAGCGATCGTAACTTATCCTGCCGTGGAGATGGAGTTTAATGCCGAAGCCAACCTCGTGGAATTCCTTTTTTCCCCGGCCGACATCCCTGCCGCCGTTCAGCAAAAGGCCGATGAGATAGCGCGCCGGTTAGCCAATGCGCTGGAGCTGACAGGTGTGCTGGCCGTCGAGATGTTCGTGATGAAAGACGGCGAGGTTCTGGTAAATGAAATCGCTCCACGTCCTCACAACAGCGGACATCAGACGATCGAAGCCAACGTAACTTCCCAGTACGAGCAGCATTTACGCGCCGTCCTCGGATTGCCGCTCGGAAATACGGATATCCTTCAGCCGGCCGTGATGGTCAATATCCTTGGAGAAAAAGGATTCAACGGACCAGCGCGTTATATCGGGCTGGAAACTGTCCTGGCATTGGATGGCGTAAAGCTCCACCTCTATGGAAAGACGAATACGAAGCCTTTTCGTAAAATGGGACACGTTACGGTGCTGGATGCCTCCTTACAGGAAGCGAAGGCAAGGGCAACAATAATAAAAGAAACACTGAAAGTAATATCTTAACATTCCGTTCTATGAGTACGTCAAAAATCAGCCAGGCACAGGTAGGCATCATCATGGGAAGCCAGAGTGACCTTGTCATCATGAACGATGCAGCGGCCATCCTGGACCAGCTGCATATCCCCTATGAAATTTCTATCGTTTCAGCTCACCGCACACCTGACATGATGTTTGAATATGCGAAATCTGCCCTTGACAGAGGTCTCCGTGTTATCATCGCCGGTGCCGGTGGTGCCGCGCACCTTCCGGGCATGGTGGCTTCCCTGACACCACTGCCTGTAATCGGCGTCCCCATCAAATCGTCGAACTCTATTGACGGCTGGGATTCGGTGCTTTCCATCCTCCAGATGCCTAATGGCGTACCGGTAGCTACCGTTGCTCTTAATGCCGCTCAAAATGCCGGCATACTTGCCGCTCAAATCATTGGATCCCATAACAGGGAAGTTCTGGCACGTGTGGCTGATTTTAAAGAGAAGTTGAAGGAAAAAGTGATGAAAGGAAATGAAGATATTAAGAAGACCTTGTGATATTTTATGGATCGTTAATTGGAAAAATAATTTTATGTAGCTTTGATGGATAAAAATGAAATTTAATAATTCTATGAAAAAAATCTACGCACTTGTTTTGATGTTTTCGCTGGCGGTTGCAGGTTATGCACAGATGCCTGATTTACGTTGGGCTAATGGTTTCGGCGGACCAGCCGGTACCCCACCAGCAGGGGATGAAATGTCTGTGAAAATGGCTCCGGACGACAGCGGAAATGTTTATGTAGTTGGTCACTTCACCGGTACTGTGGACTTCGATCCGGGTGTAGGTGTAGCCAGTTTGGTTTCGGTTGGTGACAGCGATATTTTTGTAGCCAAGTATGGCAAATCCGGCGAACTTATCTGGAATTTCCGCATCGGTGGTGCCGGCCCGGACGAAGCATTGGGAATCAGTTTAAAGAGCGATACTTTCTACATCACCGGATCATTCAGCAGAGACAGTGTCGACTTTGATCCTATTGTTGGCGGATCATACCTCAGCTCCCATGGCGGGAAAGATATCTTCGTTGCCATGTTTGATACGACAGGATTCCTGTTCTGGTGTCATGGTATAGGCTTTACGGGCAATGATGTAGCTAACTCTATTGCCGTGGATGATTCCGGAAATGTAATTCTGACAGGCTCTTTCCAGAACAATGTTGATTTTGATCCGGGTACAGGCGTCGCTAACCTGAATACGGGAGGTGCTCCTTCCGATGCCTTCGTGGCAAAATATTCAAATGCAGGAGCTTTCCGATTTGCTTTTGATTTCGGCGGAGGAACTACAGCAGAGGCAGGCC
>Ga0190274_10001128_pt1 | contig 15680 bp, 17 predicted proteins | sample Popmic531T_FD_133002 | JGI IMG/M metagenome (GOLD analysis project Ga0190274, IMG submission 133002) | Populus adjacent soil microbial communities from riparian zone of Yellowstone River, Montana, USA - 531 T | ecosystem: Environmental > Terrestrial > Soil > Riparian zone | place: USA: Montana...
CAAGCGCGAGGGCATCCACACCGTGGGTGAGCTCATCAGCCGCTCGGAGCAGGACCTGCTCGACATCCGCAACTTCGGTGCGAAGTCGATCGACGAGGTCAAGGCCAAGCTGGTCGAGATGGGTCTGTCCCTCAAGGACAGCGCGCCCGGCTTCGACCCGCACGCTGCCCTCGCGGCGTACGGCGATGACGAGGATGACGCCTTCGTCGAGGACGAGCAGTACTGAGTTGAATGGCGCGAGCGCGTCGGACTTCGTCCGCCGCGCTGCCGCGCAGTCCAAACCGACCGGCGCCCGCCGGTCGTCTACCCCGGTACCTGACACGGCCGGAGAGAAAAGAGAGAAGCAATGCCCAAGCCCACCAAGGGTGCCCGCCTCGGCGGTAGCGCCGCTCACCAGCGCCTGATCCTGTCGAACCTCGCCACGCAGCTCTTCGAGCACGGCCGGATCACGACGACCGAGTCGCGGGCCCGCGCGCTGCGTCCGCACGCGGAGAAGCTGATCACCAAGGCGAAGAAGGGCGACCTGCACAACCGGCGCGAGGTCCTCAAGACCATCCGCGACAAGTCGGTCGTCCACGTGCTCTTCACGGAGATCGCGCCCACCTTCGCCGAGCGTCCGGGTGGCTACACCCGGATCACCAAGATCGGCCCGCGCAAGGGCGACAACGCTCCCATGGCGGTCATCGAGCTGGTGACCGAGGCCTACAAGCCGTCGGCGCCGAAGACGAAGAAGGCCGCTCCGGCCGCTGCCGCCCCGGCCCCGGTCGAGGAGGCTCCGGTTGACGAGGCTGCGGCCGAGGAGACCGTCGTCGAGGTCGAGGGCGTCGACACCGACGTCTTCGAGGAGACCGAGGGTGGCACGTCCGGCAAGTACGCCGGGTCCAGCGTGCCGCTCGAGGACGCCAGCGTTGCCCCCGAGGGTTTCCCGATCAAGGGCAACGAGGACTCGATGAAGTACCACACGCCGGACGGCCAGTGGTTCGAGCAGACCGTCGCTGAGGTCTGGTTCGACACCGAGGAGTCGGCGGTCGCCGCTGGCTTCACCAAGGCCGGCGAGTAACACCCAGCAGTCAGCCGAAGGCCCGTCACCTGTTCAGGTGGCGGGCCTTCGTCGTCCTCTCGACCGGCCGCGCGCCGAGGTCGGCGCGCTGCCCCGCGGCCCAGCCGTCGGCGAGGCCGGAGCCGGACAGCGATCGCGGTCTGGCGGTCGTGAGGTTGGGGTAGGCGGTGTGCATGGCCGCCTCCACCTGCACCGACCGGTCTGCGAGCACGAGGCTGGTGGATCGGCCCGCGGCCGCGAACCGTGCCGCTGCCTCGGTCTCCGCCTGCGTCTCCGCCGCAGCGAGTCGGCGGCCGATCGCCATCCGGAAGCCGGCGAGCCACGAGCGGCGGAAGGCAGCGGCGTGCTCGCCCCTCGGCACCGGGGTCCGGGCCAGCCCGGTGGCGCTCTGGAGCAGCAGGCTGGTGTAGAGCAGCTCGGTGCGTTCGAGGTCGGAGGCGTGCCCGAACAGGTGCATCGAGCGCTCTTTGCCACCGGTCGTCTGCCGGGTCCGGGTAACGGCCCGACACCGCAGGAGCGTGGCGATCGTCGACAGCAGATCGGCCTTGTCGGCGGCGTACGGCGCGTCGAGGCCCAGGACGCGGTCGCCCACCGGGTCGGAGCCGGGCTCGGCCGCGGCCAGCAGGGCACGATCGATGCCGTAGTCGGCGATCAGCTGGGCGGCCTTGGCGGTGTAGGTCTCCGCCTCGTGGAGGGTGGCGGCCGGGTCCTCAGCGAGCGCGAGCAGCTTGCGGACCTTGGCGAGGATGGGGTCGTCGGTCGTGGTCATCCGGCCTCCGGGGGCGTCGGTTTCGTCGTGGTCACACCCTGACAGCGGCCGCGGACATCCCGCTCGCGCTGTCCACAGGGGCCAGCTACCAGGACTCCTCGACGAGGCGCAGCGCCTCCGGCAGCGTGAGGTCGAGGCGCCGGGCGGTGGCGACGTACGCCGCCGCGGCCGCTCGCGCGTCCCCGCTGGCGCCCGAGACGAACGTCCCGCGGCGACCCTCGGTGGTGATCACGCCATCGGTCTCCAGCGCGCGGTAGGCCTTGGCGACGGTGTTGGCCGCCAGCCCGAGCTCGGCCGCCAGCGCGCGGACGGTCGGCAGCCGGGTGCCCGCCGGCAGTTCGCCGCTCGCCGCGCGGGTGGCGACCTGGGCGCGCAGCTGCTCGAACGGCGGGTCTGAGGAGGACGGGTCCAGCGGGTGCACCTGCATGTCCGCATGGTAGAGACAGGGCATGGAACGCGACGTGCTCGTGGTGGGCGAGGCCCTGGTCGACATCGTGCACGCCGCGGACGGATCGACCCGGGAGTACGCCGGCGGCAGCGCCGCCAACGTCGCCGTGGCGCTCGCGCGGCTCGGCCGGCCGGTGCGGTTCGTGACGGCCTGGGCCGACGACGAGCGCGGCGCGGTGCTGGCCCGCCACCTCGACCGCGCCGGCGTACGGCTCGCGGCCGACCCGCAGGTGCTGGCCCGCACTGCGACGGCGGCCGCCACGCTGGGCGCCGACGGGTCGGCGTCGTACGAGTTCGACCTGGAGTGGCGCCTGGGTGCCGTCGACGCCGGCGACCCGGTGGCGGTGCACGTGTGCTCGATCGGGGCGGTCCTCGAACCGGGGGCCGACCAGGTGCTGGAGCTGGTGACCGGGCTCCGGGACCGGGCGACGGTGAGCTACGACATCAACGCCCGGCCGGCGATCACCGGCACCGGCCCCGAGCTGGTCGACCGGGTCGAGCGGATGGTCGCCGTGGCGCACCTGGTGAAGGCCTCGGACGAGGACCTGGCCAACCTCTACCCACACCTCGACCTCGCCGGCGCGGCTACCCACCTGCTCGGGCTCGGACCCGCTGCGGTCGTCATCACCCGCGGTGGGGAGGGCGCCACCTGGGTGCGCGCCCACGACACGATCGAGGTCGCCTCGCTCCCGGTCGAGGTCGCCGACACGATCGGTGCGGGCGACACGTTCGGCGCCGCCGTCCTCGACGCGCTGTGGGACCGGCCGCTCGCCGACCTGACCAGCGCGGACATCGAGGGCATCCTGGCGCACGCCGCCCGGGCGGCCGCGGTGACCGTGTCGCGGCCGGGAGCGGACCCGCCGTACCGCTCGGAGCTCTGAGTCCTAGGAGACCTCTGGGCCGGGGACCGGCGCCAGCCACGCGTGGACGAGAGGTACGACGGAGGCACCCTCGCCGCTCGCGGAGGCGACCCGCTTCATCGAGCCGGAGCGAATGTCGCCGGCGGCGAAGATGCCGGGCACGGTGGTGGCGAGGTTCTCCGGCGGCAGCCCGTTGCTCCACTGGTCCTTCGGCACGTCACGGCCGGTGAGCACGAAGCCGCGCTCGTCGCGGGCCACGGCTCCGGGGAGCCAGTCGCAGCGTGGCTCGGCGCCCAGCAGCAGGAACAGGCCGTACGCCGGTACCTTCTCCTGCTCGCCGGTGCGGACGTCCTGGAGGCCGAGCCACTCGAGCCGTCCGTCGCCGCCGCCGTCGACGACGGTGGTGCAGGTGCGCACCGAGATGCGGGGGTTGTACTCGATCTCCCCGACCAGGTACTGGGACATCGTCTCGGCCAGGTCGGGCCGACGCACCACGATCGTGACGGAGCGCGCGAACCGGGCCAGGTGCACGGCCGCCTGTCCGGCGGAGTTGCCGCCGCCGACGACGTACACGTCCTGCCCCTCCATCTCGCGGGCGGCGGTCATCGCGGCGCCGTAGTAGACGCCGATGCCGACCAGCTCCTCGAGCGGCTCGACCCGGAGCTTGCGGTAGGCGACGCCGCTGGAGATCACGACGGAGCGGGCGCGCACCTCGCCGCTGTCGGTGCACAGCACGTGCGGGTCGCCGTCGAAGCCGGGCCGCAGCTCGTCGACGACCTGCCCGGTGAAGAACTGCGCACCGAAGCGGAGTGCCTGGTTGCGGGCGCGCTGGGCCAGCCGCATGCCGGAGATGCCACGCGGGAAGCCGAGGTAGTTGCGGATCATCGAGCTGGTGCCCGCCTGCCCGCCGATCGCTTCCGCCTCGAGGATCACCGTCGAGAGCCCCTCGGACGCGGCGTAGACGGCCGCCGCGAGACCGGCCGGTCCGCCACCGACGACCGCGACGTCGACGACGTGCTCGAGGTCGATCTCCGTCGGCGCGCCGTACATCATGATCGCGACGTCGCGGACGCTGGTGGCGTGCATGACCGTGCCGTGGCCGCGGCACACCAGCGGGTAGACCGGCTCGCCGTCCCAATGGTCGAGGACGTAGCGCCCGGCCTCGGTGTCCGGCTCCCAGACCCGGCTCGGCATGCCCATCCGGTCGAGGAAGTCGCGGATGCCCAGGGTGAGCGCGTCACGGGTGGGGGAGATGATCTTGACTGCTACGACCTCGGGGTCGGCGACCGTCGAGCCCCAGTCGGACAGCAGGTCGGTGATCGCGTTGTGGAACTCTTCGTCGCGCACCCCGCGCGGCATCAGCAGGAACGCGTCGTACTTGCCCTTGGCCATGCCCGGGCGTAGCCCGGGGGCGTCGGTCAGGAACCGGTCCCAGTGGGCGGCGATCACGCGGCGTGCGGTCGGCACCTTCTCGCGGAGCTTGTGGAAGCAGTGCAGCACCTCAGCGTCCGGCAGCACGGACTCGCTCGCGAACATCGCGACCGTGCCGCCCTCGGCGACGATGTCGTGCGTGGTCTGGAGGGCCTCGTGGCAGGACCGCGCGACGCGGACGTCGTACTCGTGGGTGTAGCGGGCGAAGCCCGCCAGCATCTCCTCGGAGTGCTCCTCCGAGATCAGCACGATGGCCGGGGCTGCTGCGCTCACGATCATGAGCCTATGACCTGGGCGCAATAGGATTCCCTGTCGTGCGCATCCGTCTCGACCTCGCCTACGACGGCACTGCCTTCCACGGCTGGGCCGCCCAGCCGGGGCTGCGCACCGTGCAGGGAGAGCTGCAGTCGGCGCTCGCGACGATCCTGCGGGTCGGTTCGGTCTCCGTGGTCTGCGCGGGACGGACCGACGCCGGGGTGCATGCGCGCGGCCAGGTGGTGCACCTCGACGTCGAGGGGGCGCCCGAGCCCGAGCGGTTGGTGCGCCGGCTCAACGGCGTGCTCGCCGCCGACGTGCGGGTACGACGCGCGGTCGTGGCGCCGGAGGGGTTCGATGCCCGCTTCGGGGCGCTCTGGCGCCGCTACGCCTACCGGATCGCCGACACCCCGGCAGCCGTCGACCCGTTGTCACGCGCGCATGTGCTGACCTGGCCGCGGCCCCTCGACGAGCGCGCGATGAACGCGGCGTCGCTGCTGCTGGTCGGCCGCCACGACTTCGCGTCCTTCTGCAAGCAGCGCGAGGGCGCCACCACGATCCGCACCCTCGAGCAGCTGTCGTGGGCGCGAGACGACTCGGGCGTCCTGGTCGGCACGGTCGTCGCGGACGCCTTCTGCCACAGCATGGTGCGCGCGCTCGTCGGCTGCCTGATCGCGGTCGGGGAGGGCCGGCAGCCGGTCGACTGGGCCGACGAGATCCTGCGCGCGGAGCTGCGCAACCCCGCGGTCGCGGTCGTGCACGCGCACGGCCTCACGCTGGAGGAGGTCGGCTACCCGGCCGACGACGAGCTGGCCGCGCGGGCCGACCAGACGAGAGCGAAGAGGGTGGCGGATGCCTGAGGACCACTACTTCAGCGCCGACCCGTCGGTGCCGTTCACGCGCGAGACCTTCACCTGTGAGGTCTGGGGTCACGAGCTGACCCTGGTGAGCGGTGCGGGCGTCTTCAGCCGCGGTCACCTCGACCACGCGACGGCCGTGCTGTTCCGGGAGACCGAGCCGCCGGTGCAGGGCCGGTTCCTGGACCTCGGCTGCGGGTACGGCGTGATCGGGCTGGCCATCGCCGCCGCCGTACCGCTGGCGACGATCACCGCCGTCGACGTCAACGACCGGGCGATCGCCCTCGCGAACGAGAACGCCCGCGCGATGGGCGTCCAGGGACGCTTCGTCGCCTGCCGGCCCGAGCAGGTGCCGGGCGGCGACGTGTACGACGAGATCTGGTCCAACCCGCCGATCCGGATCGGCAAGGAGGCGCTGCACGAGCTGCTGCTCACCTGGCTGCCGCGGCTGGCACCGGGCGGTCGCGCCGTGATGGTCGTCGGCAAGAACCTCGGCGCCGACTCGCTCCAGCGCTGGCTGGGCGAGCAGGGTTTCCCGACCGGACGGCGGGCGAGTGCGAAGGGCTTCCGCGTCCTGGAGACGCGGCGGGCCGACTGAGGCTACGTTTCCGCCATGAGTGTGGAGGCGGTCGCGGCACCGGTCGAGGTCGCGCCGCCGTTGCGACTCCGGGACCACGTGATCCGGGGCGTCGCGTGTGCACTGGTCGTCTCCTGCGTGGTCCTGCTTGCCACCTTCCTCCTCGTCGGCGAGCGCCCCGGCTCGTACGCCGACCTGCGCGCCGCCGTCGCGAACGGCCAGGTGGCCGACGTCCGGGTCGAGGGCGGCCTGGACGACGGCGTCGTCGGCGCCTCCGGTGTCTCCGTGCACTGGCGCGACGGGCTGATCCGCCGCGTGGCGACGGTGACCGAGGCGAGCTCCCGACGACAGGGACGGCTCCTGGGATCCGGCGGACCGGTCGTGGTCGGGAGGGTCGACGACAGTCTCAGCGCCCTCGACCCCGGCCTTCGCACGAGCCGGACCGGGCACCAGCCCCGCAGCGACTTCGGCGCGTGGCGGGTGCCGCGGTGGGCCAACGTCCTGGCGATCGTCACCGTCCTCGCCAGCTTCGGGCTGCTCGTCGCCGGCCCGAAGCCCCGGCTGGCCACGCGGTGGGCATGGTTCTGGCTGTTCTGCGTGGCGCCACCCCTGAGCACCCTCGCCTTCCTGCTGCTCGGCGGGTCGGTCGTCGCGGGTCAGCGGGAGCACCGCGGCCGCCGGCTGACGGGCGGCTGGGCGTTCCTCCTGTCGATCGTGCTGAAGGCCGCGCTCGTCTCCGTCGCAGCCGCGACCGTCTAGGGAGCGATCGGCAGCGCGAGCAGTGCCGCGGCGGCCGGGTCGGCGCACTCCTGCCGGTGCCACAGCATGAGCAGCACGTCGACCGCGGGCGCACTGACCTCGACGACCGGCTCGACCTCGCCGATGACGACCGGCGCCGCGTCGGGGACGTCGGTGGCGACCAGGTGCAGGGTGCCGGGGATCGGCTCGGTGCGCCCCAGCCGCACCTGCCGCGGGTAGAACTCCGTGGCGACCTCCTGGACGCCGTCCCAGGCCAGCTCGGGGGCGAGCTCCCACTCGTCGACCCAGCCGCCGGCCTCGAGCAGGTCGCGGGTGTGCATCCGGGTCTCGTGGGTCTGCCGGCGCAGCCACCAGCCCGCCGTCGACTCGGTGCCGAAGGTCCACGCCTGGCCCGTGGGCCCGGCGGCGGCGAGGGCGTCGCGGAGCGAGCCCGCGTGCCCGGCGTACCAGCTCACCAGCTCGTCCGGGTTCGTCGGCGCCGGCTCCGGTTTGCCGTCCGGGTTGCCGAAGACGACGGCGTGCCAGGCCCACTGGTGTACGCCGCCGAGGTGGTCGACCAGGTCGGCCACGGTCCAGCCGGGGCAGGAGGGGACGGCGTCGGTCGGCTCTGAGTCCTCGAGGACGTCCGCGAAGGCCGAGGTCGCCGATGCCAGCAGGAGCTCCCAGTCGTGCGTCACGGCCGGAATTCTTCCAGCCGTGACGCACGACCCGGGACTCAGCCCACCGAGTCGACGTCCGGGATGCCGCTCTCGGGCGGGGCGTCGTCCGCCTGGCCCGAGTCGTCCTCGGAGATCTCGGCGTCGCCGATGTCGGTCGTCAGCACCTTGGTGAGCGGCTCGCCCTTGCCGTCCTGCAGCTTGACCAGCTCCATCCCCGAGATGCCGAGGTGGCTGTCCTCGCTGTAGCGGTACGGCGCCAGGTTGGGGCCGTCGAGCGAGGAGCCGACCTCCTCGAGCGCGTCGACCAGACCCTCGCGGGTCAGGTCCTCGCCGGCCGCCTGGAGCGCCTGGACGAACGTGTAGGCCCAGGACATGCCGTAGATCCGGTAGTTGGTGAGGTCGCCCTGGCCGCCGTTGGCGTCCCAGACCTTCTGCCACAGCTGCACCCAGGCGTTGTCGGGAGCATCGATGCCGGGGATGTACTCCGACGAGATGATGCCGTTGAGCGCCGAGGCGTCGCCCGCGACCTTGCCCTCCGAGAACTTCGCCAGCAGCCCGCCGACCAGCGCCGGGTCGGAGCCGACGTTGGAGACGTACCACTGCGGTTTGAAGCCCAGCGCCAGCGAGGTGAGCTGGGCGAGCGCGGTGTACGACGGGGTCGTGAACGCCAGCACGATGTCGGGCTTCTTGGCCTGCAGTGCGGCGATCTGCGGGCCGACGTCGGTGTTGCCGGACGTGTAGCGCTGGACCTCGACGACCTGGTCGTCCAGGAACTGGCGCACGCCCTTCTCGGCGTCCTCGCCGAAGTCGTCGTCCTGCAGGAAGAGGCCGACCTTGGCGTCGGGCATGTTGTCGGCGACGTACTGCCCGATGACCTTGCCCTCGATCTCGTAGTCGGGCTGCCAGCCGAACGTCATCGGCCGGGACTCGGGGTCGTCGCCCCAGCCGAGCGAGCCGGACGAGACGAACAGGTCGGGCACCTCCTCGTCGTTGAGGAAGTCGACGACCGCACTGTGGGTAGGGGTGCCGAGCGAGCCGACCGTCGCGAACACCTGGTCCTTGAGCACCAGCTCGTTGGTCAGGCTGCTGGTCTTGGTCGGGTCGTAGCCGTCGTCCTTGACGGTGAAGTCGATCTTGCGACCGTTGACGCCGCCGGCGGCGTTGACGAAGTCGAAGTACGCCTTCGCGCCGGTCGGGATCTCGCTGTAGCCCGGGGCCGCTACCCCGGTCAGCGGGAACGTGCCGCCGATCTTGATGGAGTCGTCGGTGACTCCGACGTCGGAGGCACCTCCGCCGCCACCGTCGCCGTCGCTGTCGTCGTCGGAGCGGCCGCCGGCGCCGCACGCGGCGGCGACCAGGACCAGCGAGGTGAGGGTGGCGGCAGCGCCGGCCAACCTCCTGCGCCGTGCATTCATCTGGGTGCTCCCTTCGAGGTGGTGGTCGCGCGCAGCCGGTGCCACGCGGGACGGAGGCTGCCGACCAGGCCAGCCGGGGCGAGCAGGACGACCGCGACCAGCACCACGCCGTACACGAGAGGCGCGAGCTCGGCGGCCCGGATGTCGTCGAGGCCGGCGGAGACGCCGGCGTCGGTGATGACCTGGGGCAGGAAGGTCAGCAGCGCGGCGCCGACGAGCGCGCCGCCGAGGCTGCCGAGGCCGCCGAGGACGACGGCCGTGAGGAGCGTGAGGCTCAGCGTCAGCGAGTAGCCGCTCGGCGCGGCCAGCCGTACCGACACCGCCATCACGAAGCCGGCGGCCCCGGCCGCAGCGGCGCTGACGACGAACGCCGAGACCCGGGCGCGGCCGAGCGAGATGCCGGCGACCTCGGCCGCGACCTCGTCGTCGCGCACCGCGCGCCAGCGCCGGCCGACCCGGCTGCGGGAGAGGTGGGCGAGCCCGAGGAAGGTGACGACCAGCGTGCCCCAGCCCAGGAAGGCGACGTACTTGCTCGGGGTGAGGTCCTGGCCGGTGACGAAGTACGCCGCGTCGAGCACCCAGTCGGGCGCGTCCGGGACCCGGACCCGCAAGCCCTGCTCGCCGCCCAGGGTGTCGCCGAAGTAGAGCGCGATGCCCGGGACCGCGACGGCCAGGGCCAGGGTCGCGCCGGCGAGGTAGGGGCCGTGCAGGCGGGCGGCGGCGACCCCGATCGCGGCGCCGACCAACAGCGTGACGACGGTGGCGACGAGGAGTACGCCGAGGAGGGGGAGCGCCGGCTCGTCGTCCTGGAGCAGCAGGGCCGTCGTGTAGGCGCCGATCGCCATCAGGGCCCCGTGCCCCAGCGAGATCTGGCCGTTGAGCCCGGTGAGGACGGTGAGGCCGCCGGCCGCGATGCCGAGGTAGGCCATCTGCGTGAGTTGGACCGCGCGGAAGTCGTCGACGCCGGTGAGGACCAGGACGATCACGACCACGCCGAGTGCGGCCAGCACGAGCGGTGTCCGGAGCAGCTTCGCGACCATGCTCACACCCGCCGTTCGCGGGCCTGCGAGAAGAGGCCCTGCGGCCGCAGCAGCAGCACGACCATCAGGATCGCCAGCGCCGCGAGGGCGACCAGCTGCGACCCGACGTACCCGGAGACCAGGCTGAGTGAGAGTCCGAGCAGCAGTCCGCCGACGACCGCGCCGCCGGGACTGTCGAGCCCGCCCAGCACCGCGGCGACGAACCCGTAGACCACGACCGAGTCCATGTAGCCGGGGTGGACCAGGCTGCCCCCGGCGATCAGCAGGCCGGCCAGCGAGCCGACCAGGGCGGCCAGGGCCCAGCCCAGGGTGAGCATCCGGCCGACGCGTACGCCGAGCAGCCGCGCCACCTCCTGGTTGAAGGCGGCGGCGCGCATCCGCAGGCCGAGGTCGGTGAAGCGGAAGAGCAGCACGAGCAGACCCATCACGACCAGGACCGCGACGATCGTGAAGATGTCGAAGCCCGTGAGCGCGATCGTCATATCGCCGACCTCGATGCCGCGGATTCCGAACGCCGCGGGGAAGGACCGGTAGCGGTTGCCGAAGACCACCGACGCCAGTGCGTGCAGCACGATGAAGAGCCCGAGGGTGAGGATCACGGCGTTGATCTCGGCCTTGCCCTCGACGGGTCGGATCAGCACGCGCTCGACCACGGCGCCAAGGACCAGCCCGGCCAGCAGGGCGGCCGCGAACCCCAGCCAGTAGGAGTGGCCGGCCTCGATGATCTGCAGGGCGATGAACGTGGTGACCATCGCCATCGGCGCCTGGGCGAAGTTCACGATCCGGGTCGAGCGCCAGATCAGCACCAGGGCCAGGGCGAACGCGGCATAGACCATGCCGAGGGTCAGGCCACCCAGGATCGTGTTGACGAGCTGTTGCACGGCGATCGTCTCCCGTCAGAAACCGAGGTAGGCGTGGCGGAGCTGGTCGTCGCCGGCCAGTACGTCGGCGCGCTCGTCGACGACGACGCGGCCGAGGCTGAGCACGACGCCGCGATGGGCGATGGACAGGGCGCTGCGGGCGTTCTGCTCGACGAGCAGCACCGTCAGCTCCTGGTCGACGACGAGCGACTGCACGAGCTCGAACAGCTGCGCCACGATGCGTGGGGCCAGGCCGAGGGAGGGTTCGTCGAGGAGCAGCACCTTCGGCTCGGCCATCAGCGCGCGGCCGAGCACGAGCATCTGGCGTTCTCCTCCGGAGAGCACGTGTGCGAGCGCGGCCCTCCTGTCGGCAAGCGCCGGGAACAGCCCGTAGATGCGCTCGAGCTCCGCAGGCTTCACTCGCCCGCCGCGGCCGAGACCGCCGAGGCGGAGGTTCTCCTCGACCGTGAGCTCGGTGATGACGCCTCGTCCTTCGGGGACGTGCGCGATCCCGAGGCCGGGCATCAGCTCGGGCGCGGTGCGGGTCAGCTCGCGGCCGTCGTACGTCGCGCTGCCGCTCTGGGCCCGGACCAGCCCGGTGATGGTGCGCAGGAGAGTGGTCTTGCCGGCGCCGTTCGCCCCGAGGACGGCGGTCACCTCGCCGCGCGGCGCGGTGAAGGTGACGTCCTGCAGGGCGCGCACCGCGCCGTACGACGTGGAGAGCTCGCGGACCTCAAGCATCGGCGACGGCCTCGCCGAGGTAGGCGGCCTGGACGGCCGGGTCGTCGCGCACCTCGGCCGGGCTTCCGGTCGCGATGACCTTGCCGAAGTCGAGCACCACGAGGTCGTCGCAGACCGACATCACGAGGTCCATGTGGTGCTCGACGAGCATCACGGCCATCCGGTCGGTCAGCCCGCGGAGCAGGGTCCCGAGGTCGGCCATCTCGGCGTCGGAGAGGCCGCTCGCCGGCTCATCGAGCAGCAGCAGCTCGGGCTCGGAGACCAAGGCGCGGGCGAGCGCGACCTTCTTGCGCACGGCGTAGGGGAGGCTCGCGGGATAGCGGTCGGCGTACGACGCGACGCCGAGCTCGTCGAGGGTGGCCGTCGCGCGGTCGCGCAGCCGGGCCTCGTCCCGCATCGAGCGGGGGAGGGACAGCAGGTCCGACCAGAAGCCCGACCTGGCGTCCTGGTCGGCGCCGACGAGGACGTTGTCGAGGACGGTCATCTTGTCGAAGAGGCCGAGGCCCTGGAGGGTGCGCGAGATGCCGAGTCCGGCGAGGTCGTGCGGACGCAGCCGGCGCAGCTCCTGGCCGCGCCAGGCCAGCGTGCCGGAGTCGGGGACGACGAAGCCGCAGGCGACGTTGAAGAGCGTCGTCTTGCCGGCGCCGTTGGGGCCGATCACGCCGAGCACCTCGTGCGGACGTGCCTCGAGCGAGACCGCCGACAGGGCGGTGAGCCCACCGAAGGTGACGGTGACGTCCCGCATCGCGAGGCCGGAGTGGGCTGCGCTCATCGGCGTACCTCCTCACGGCCCGGACTGTGATGGGCACCACCTTGGTCGGAGAGCACAGGATGCGCATTGGGCGGTGTGCACAGTCCCTGTCGGGCGGAGCGCCAGGTTTGGTCCCCAACGGTGGCGCTGGTTGTGCTCCGAGTGCGAAGGTGCCTGCATGCGTCCGTTCTCCGGGGAGGTGACGCCTGCCCTCGATGCGCAGGTCGCCGAGGCTTGGATGTCGGTCCTCGGGCAGGCCGACGCGATCGCCGACGACATCTGCCTGTCGCTGCTGGAGAAGGACGCGGAGGTGTACGAGCGGACCGGCCCGGAGTTCCAGGTCGACGTCCGCGCGAGCACCCGCGACCACATCCGGCGGGGCATCGAGGCGATGGCCGGGGTCGACAACGCCACGCACAACACCGCCGAGCTGTGGCGGCAGACCGGGCGCCGTCGGGCGCGGCAGGGCATCCCGATGGAGATGGTGCTCAACGCCTACACGCTCGGGACCCGCGTGCTCTGGGAGGCGCTGCTCGCCCAGGGTGCGCGTGACAACGTCGACGAGCAGGTGCTCCTGGTCGCCGGCCAGCAGGTGTGGTCGGCGCTCGACGTGCAGAACGCCGTCTTCATCGAGGCGTACCGCCGCGAGTCGGTGCGTCTCCACCGGCGCGATCTCCAACGCCAGCAAGGCACACTCGACGCCCTCGTGGAGGGCCGCGGGGCCGATCCGGACTTCGCCGCCGAGGCGCGGGAGGCGCTCGGGATCAGCGCGGAGCAGGCGGTCGCGTGCGTGGTTGCGCCGTACGACGGGTCGCTGGAGGAGCCGCTCGCCCCGCTCGAGGACCGGCTCGAGCGGCAGGGGATCGTCTCGCACTGGCACGTGCGCGGCGGCGCCTACTTCGGGCTCCTGGCCGGGGATCTCCCACCGGAGGACGGGCTGGTCGACCTGCTGCGGCCGCATGCGACCGGCCGGGTCGGGCTCGCAGCGGCACCGGAGGGCGTGGCCGGCTTCGCCACCGCCTTCCTGCTCGCGACCCGTGCTGCCGACACCGTGCCGCGCGACCACCAGGACGTGGTCGCGGTGTCGCGAAGGCTGCCGGAGGTGTTGCTCGGCGGCAACCCGGAGATCGCCTCGCTGCTGGTCAGCCAGACCGTCGGTCCGTTGCTGGCACAGCCGCCGCACGTCGCCGAGACCCTGGTCGAGACCCTGGTCGCCCTGCTCGCCCACGACGGGTCGGCCAAGCACGCCGCCGAGGCGCTCTACTGCCACCGCAACACGGTCATCTACCGGACCCGCCAAATCGAGGAGCTGACCGGACTGCGACTCTCCGACCCGCGAGACAAGCTGCTGCTCACCCTCGGCGTACTCGCGCAGGGAGCCTGATCGGGGCAGACTGGTCTCCCCGAGATGGTGGAGGTGTCGTCATGGCCGAACCCGAGAGTCGCTTCCGTCGCCTGCCCGAGCCGATCAAGCTCGAGGACACCGTCGCGTCACAGGAGACCGACGCGGCGCAGGACCCTGAGGGCGGCCGCGACACCGACGTCGAGTTCCTGCTGCGCTACAACTGAGCGCCTCGAAACCACGACCCGGTGCATGACTGTGGCCCCGCCGACCGTGGTCGGCGGGGTGTGGGTCAGTGGGTATGTCGGGTGTGGTTGGTGTCCCAGTCGTAGGAGTACCCGTACTTGCTGGTCCAGGTGAAGCTGGTGGGGCCGGTGCGTACGACGTCCCATCCGGCGTGGGTTTTGTAGCGGTGGTGTCCTCGGCACAGTGGGGCGAGGTTGCGGCTGGTGGTGTTGTGGCCGTCGTACTCGTCGAGGTGGTCGAGGTCGGCTGATCGTGATGGTCGTGAGCAGTGGGGGTAGACGCAGGTCGCGTTGGTCAGGACGGCTTGTTCGCGCTGGGTCTCGGTGGGCCGGTAGGAGTCGGTGTGCAGGTCCTCGTTGAGGTCGATCACCGGCCGGATGGTCACGTGCGTGTTGGTGCCTTGGCACCAGTCCTTGACTTGCTCCACGGAGATCGCCGACCTGGTGTTCTCGACCCCGGCGACCCCGCCGTTGATCGCGTCGTCGGCGAGGTGGACGTAGATCATCAGCTCCCGCTTCCGCGGGGTCGGCGGCTGGTCGGCGGGGTTGGTCGCGAGGTCGAGGGTCAGTTCACGGCGGGCGAGTGCGCCGGCGGCCAGGGAACGGCGGACGTCGAGGGACTCCTCACAGCCCAACGCGGCGAGCTGGGCGGCGCCGGTGGTGATGGCGTCGTTGAGGTCGAGGGCGTCGGCGAGGTCGAGCTCGGCGTCGACGTGCACGGTCCCGTCGAAGGACACCTGTTGGAGGTCGACGTCGAAGCACCGGGCGTCGGCGGCTTCGCGGCGGCGCTTCTCGGCTTCGGCCGGGTCGTAGCGTCGGAGGGCGTCGTCGACGGTCCGGTCGATCTGCGCGAACGAGCACCGCTGTGCCCGGTGCGCCAGGTGGGTGTCCACATAGGCGGCAGCGTCCGGGCGCAGGGGCTTGGTGGCCTGCGCGATCTTCCTCGCCTTCCACACCGCCACCCGCCCCGACGTCACCACGGCCCAGAGCTTCGGGAGCCGGTACCGCAGCTCGAGGGCGTCGCCGAGGTAGGTACGGCCGGCGTCGGTCGACATCCCCAACGCGAGGGCGAGGTCGCCGATGCAGAACTCCGCCACCAGGGGTGCACCCGCCCCGGCGATCGCGAGCTCACCCTCGGTGCCGTCGACGGTGGCGCTGTGGTCGATGGACTCCACCGGGTGCATGTCCGCCCACCGCACGGCGTGCTCGAGTTTGCGGATCTCGGCCGCGCTGACGACTTGGTGCTCCGCGTGGAGCGCGGCCAGCACCAGATCCGCAGAGTCGTACGACTCCCCGGATGTCTGGTCCTGCCGGCCTTCGCTCATGAGTCAACCCAAGCACTCGCCACCGACACTGAGGTGCTCAGAACCCCGTGGTTGACCGGGATGTGGACACCTTCGGAAAATAGTTGGCGACCAATTTCGGGGGGGTCGGTGGTGGGGTGGTTTCGAGGCTCAGGCTTGGCGGCCTTCGCACCTCAACCACCGTTCATCCGCCCGCAGCACAGCTGTGCGACCAGGGGGCGGCGTCCTTCCGATAGGCGCGCTTCTCCCGGCTGGAGGCGGTGGGGTCAAGGGCGCGAAGCGGCGAAGCGAACCCTTGATGCCACCGC
>Ga0190274_10001129_pt1 | contig 15672 bp, 15 predicted proteins | sample Popmic531T_FD_133002 | JGI IMG/M metagenome (GOLD analysis project Ga0190274, IMG submission 133002) | Populus adjacent soil microbial communities from riparian zone of Yellowstone River, Montana, USA - 531 T | ecosystem: Environmental > Terrestrial > Soil > Riparian zone | place: USA: Montana...
GCCATCCTCGTTGCGCTGCAGGCGGCGGACGTCAACCTGGACCGGTGGTGGCTCAACAGGATGCCGGAGCCGCAGGTGTCGACTGCCGCCTTTGATCTGGCCCACGACCAGTATCGCCATCTCGCCCTTGCTCCCGCGCAGGTATTAGGGGCGTGCGGTGATGACCCGTATCCGGAGGACTACGTGTACCGGTTCATGCTGCTGGCTCACCGGTTGAATCTCACGTTCAACAGTGGCCTCTTTGCGCGGATCGACGTCAGGAAGACCCGGGCTGCCTGCGACACACAGAATCGTGCAGTCGACGCGGGACAGTTCGATCCTGAGACGATCTACGTCGCGTCTGTCTCCGAGGTGGAACGCTTCAAGCGCAGCGCCGACGCCGCCTGCGGCCGCTGGGATGGAAACTGGTTTTGTGTCAGCCGCTCCGCGCACCCGCGTTTCGCCACGTACATCGCGACAGGCAAGGATCCGGGGCGATAGCCCCTGCTATGCTGGCCGTGCACCCCGTTTGAGGGCGAACATGGCTGCACCAACCGCGTATATTCAGGAGTTCGAACAGGAGATGCCGATCACGCGGCGCGTGCTCGAGCGCATGCCGGGCGACAAGGCCACGTGGAAGCCGCACGAGAAGTCGTCCGCGATCGGCCATCTGGCGCAGCTTGTCGGTTGGATGCCGAGCTGGATTGCGAATGCGGCGACGGAGACCGAGCTCGACATTGCCGTCGCGCCGAAGTACTCGTTCGAATCCACAGAGTCGATCGTCGCGACGTTCGATAAGAACGTCGCAGCGGCGAAGGCCGCCCTTGCGACCGCGGATGACTCGACCTTCGGCGTGATGTGGTCGCTCAAGCACGGCGAGCGGGTGCTTTTCAGCGCTCCGCGCGGTGCCATCCTCCGCAACCACATGAATCACCTGATCCATCATCGCGGTCAGCTCACCGTGTACTTGCGGCTGCTGGACGTCGCGGTGCCGCAGGTTTACGGGCCGACGGCCGACGAGAAGGACACGAGGTTCCAGCCGCGCTAATCGCGGCCCATCTTCATGGAGAAGGATCACGCCGCTTCGTCGCCGGTCCCGCACGCCCAGCCTTTGCTCTCCGCGATCGCGACATTTCTCGCGGGACAGGATCCGGCCAGTGTCATCCTGATTCGGGCCGGGCTCGATCGCGAAATCGACGCAGCCGGTCCGCGCGCCGTCGCCGGATTGACCCGCCGGTTGATCGACGAGGCCGACACGTGGGACTACTACCCGCCCGACCCGCTTGCGCGACGCATCCATCACGTCATCGCCGAGACGCTGCTCGCGGCGGGCTCCGGATTTGACGGACTGGACCAGGTGGCCGCCGTGGCCGGACGTCCGCTGGTCGTGTTCGGCAACCACCTGTCGTACGCGGACGCGAACCTGCTCGAAATCCTGCTTCATCGTTTCGGCGCGCCGCTCGTGGCCGGCCGCCTGACGGCCATCGCGGGCCCGAAAGTCTACGTGAGCCGTACTCGCCGCTTCTCGAGCCTCTGTTTCGGTACCGTGCGCACGCCCCAGAACTCGGGCGTGGCCAGCGACGAGGCCGTGATGTCGGCAAGGGAAGTGGCGCGCGCCGCACAGCACTCGATTGAGGTCGCGTGCGAGCGCGTGCGGTCGGGTGATGCGCTGCTGATCTATGCCGAAGGTACGCGCAGCCGATCGACGGGCATGCAGCCGCTGCTCATGGGTGCCACGCGCTACCTGGAAGTGACTGGCACTCACGTGCTCCCCGTCGGCATCGTCGGCACCGAAAACATGTTTCCGGTCGGCGAGGGCGTATTCCGTGCGCTGCCCGTTGTCGCTCGTGCAGGTCAGCCCATCGATGTCGCCAACCTTCGCGAGGCCGCCAAGGGCGACCGGCGTTTGATGGTGGATGCCATCGGCGTGGCGATCGCGGATGTCCTTCCAGAGTCCTACCGCGGGGTGTATGGTGACGGCCAAACAGAAGAGGCGCGCCGTGTTCTTGAGCGCGCCACGTGATCTCGTCGGTCCTATCGGTCCTGTAGTCCTTTTGGTCCTCTAGGTCCGCCTTCGGTTCGAGGTGCGGCGGACTGACGCGCATCTCAACCCTCAGAAGAACGTAGGGCGAACCTGTAGGACCCAAAGGACCCAAAGGACCAAAAGGACCGATAGAATCCTCGTGAAGTCTCCATGTCTGTCCTTGCCTTTCTCCACACCGCTGCGCCGAACGTTGCCGTCTTCACCGATCTTGCAGCGCGCCTCGATCCGACCGTGCCGACGCGTCACGAGCTGATCGAGGACGTGCTGGCAGGCGCCGTTGGCACGGGTCAGGTCACCGGCGCCATGCGCGCACAAACGGAGGCGACGGTGCTCCGCCTCGTCGCCGAGGGTGCGCCGGTCGTGATGTGTACCTGCTCGACCATCGGTGGCGTAGCCGAGGCGACGCGCGTGCCCATCGGCGCGCGTGTCATGCGCATCGATCGGCCGATGGCTGATGCCGCTGTTGCGAGCGGCCGTCGCATTGTTGTGGCGGCTACACTGCCGAGCACGCTGGGCCCCACCAGGGCGTTGCTGCAGCAAGTGGCCGACAGTGAGCGCCGACCGATCGAGATGGTTGACGTGCTGTGCGATCTGGCGTGGCCGCACTTCGCCAGAGGCGATCGCGACGCATACGCGGATGAGATTGCCCGTGCGATCCGCGCAGTGGCGAGCGACGCCGACATCGTCGTGCTCGCTCAGGCGTCGATGGCGCCTGCGGCCGAGCGGCTCGAGGCCATTGGCATCGAGGCCCTGGCCAGCCCCGAACTTGGCGTACGGGCCGCGCTCGCGGCATACCGCGAGGCCAGGTGACGGATGACGAAGAGACCGGGTCTCGCACAATTGCCCCAGCGACGAGAGAGACCGGGTCTCGAACAATCGAAGAAACGAGACTCGGTCTCCTTGGCCAGGAAGCGATGAACGCGACAGCCGACGTCCGCATCCGGCCCTACGTGCTCGAGGATGCGGCGATGCTGCACGAGGCGGTTATTGAATCGGTGGCCGAGCTGCAACCGTGGATGACGTGGGCGCATCCCGGGTACACCTGGGATGAGGCCCGGGCGTGGCTCGAAGTGCAAGTGCCCGCCTTTGAGACGCGAACCGAGTTTCAGTTTGCCATCGTCTCGTCTCGGGGCGAGTACCTCGGCGCGTGCGGCCTGAATCATCTCGACACGCTCAATCGCCGCGCGAACCTGGGCTACTGGGTGCGATCGCGCGCCGCGCATCGGGGTGTCGCGACGCGGGCCGTGGGGTTGCTCGAGGAGTGGGCCTTCGCCTACACAAACCTCGTCCGGCTCGAGATTCTCGTCGCCAAGGGCAACGCGCCGAGCCGTCGCGTCGCCGTCAAGTCAGGCGCGCTCGAAGAAGGCGTGCTCCGTCACCGACTGCTGCTCAACAGCGTTCTTCACGACGCCGCGATGTACTCGATCGTGCGGCGGGCAGATCGTGTCTAAGAGACCGGGTCTCTTAACGTTTTTGGGGCGAGACCCGCTCTCTTCTGTCGTATGCTTTCCCGCACCGTAATCTCTTCAGGACCGGAATGCTCATGAGACGCGCGCCTGGGTTTGTCTTTGCCGCTCTTCTCGTTGCCGCGACTGGCGTCGCCGCGCGCGTGAGCGCTGTCGGCCAGTCCGCACCGACGACGCCCGCTTCGCAAGTGCCGTCGGCGCAAGCGCCGGCGCAGCCGCCGGCCCAGGGATCAGGCGGCCGGGCGACAGCACCGCCAGGGCCGGTCACGCCACCAGGGCCACCGGTCCAGGTCCCGGCCGAGAAGAAGGAGGGCGGCTACACGACCCTCTTCAATCGCAAGGACCTCACTGACTGGAAAATCGGCGGTGCCGAGGCGTCCTTTAAAGTCCAGGATGGCGCCATTGTCGCCAACGGCCTGAGCGGTGGCGCGCACCTCTATTACGACGGGCCGTTCAAGAACCACACGTTCAGCAACTTCGATTTGAAGCTCGACGTGATGGCAAAGAACCGCAGCAATGGCGGCATCTACGTGATGACCGACTTCCAGCCGACCGGATTCCCCACCAAGGGCTTCGAAATCCAGCTCAACAACAGTCACACCGATCGCGCCCGCACCGGCAGTCTCTATCACGTCGTCGATCTGTCGACCATTCCGGCGAAAGACGATGAATGGTTTCCGATGCAGATTGTGGCGCGCAACGGGACGATCACCGTCTTTTTGAAGGGCGAGCAGGTGCTGCAGTGGAAGCAGCCGGCGGACTGGACAACCAACTACGACACCGCGGAGCGGAAGATCAGGCCGGGCACCATCGCGTTTCAGGCGCACGACCCGAACAGCTTCACGTACTACACCAACGTCCGCCTCAAGTCGTTTGACTGATCTGTCATGCCAATAAACCACGGCGACGCCAGAGACTGGGTGTCGCACACCGGTGATGCCGACACAAGAGATCGGGTCTCGCACAATCGAAGAAACGAGACGCGGTCTCCTATTCTCCTGACCGCCACTCTGCTCCTCGCCGCAGCTTTCGCAGTCTCTGCCCAACAAGCGCCACTCGAGCCCACTCATCGCGACGTGCCGTATGCGACCGTTGGCGACAAGACGTTGTCGCTCGATCTCTACATGCCGGCAGGTGTAACCAACCCGAGGCTCCTTGTCTGGGTGCACGGGGGCGCGTGGCGCAACGGCACCAAGGCGAACCCGCCGACTCGCTTCGTCGTGGATAACGGCTTCGCGCTCGCGAGCCTCGATTTCCGGCAATCGACCGATGCCCCGTTTCCGGCGATGGTGCACGACATAAAGGCGGGCATCCGGTTCCTGCGCGCTAAAGCGCCAACGTACGGCTATCGCACCGATCGACTCGCCATCGGCGGCGACTCGTCAGGAGCGCACCTGGCGCTGCTCGTGGGAGTCACCGGCGGCGTGAAGGAACTGGAGGGCACCGTTGGCGACGTACCGAACGAGTCATCGCGCGTGCAGGCCATCATCGACTACTACGGCGCATCGAACTTGACGACGATCCTGGCGCAGTCCACGCCGTTCGGTCTGGGTGTTCGCGAGCCTGCACTGAGGCTGCTGCTCGGCGGGTTGCCGGACGAGAAGCCGGGTCTGGCCAAACTGGCGAGTCCTGTGAACCACGTTGATCGGACCGATCCCCCGCTCCTCGTCCTCCATGGCGATCTGGATCCGCAGATGCCCATCAACCAGTCGCACGAAATCCATGGCGTGTACGAAAAGCTGTCGATGGACGTCGTGTTCACCGTGGTGCACGGCAGTGCCCACGGCGGCACCGCGTTCTACACGGGCACCAACCAGGCGCAAGTCGTGACCTTTTTGCGCCGGACCATCGGAGGGCAGCCGGCGCGATGACGGACGCGGTCAGACTCCACAGCGGCCGAAGAAAGCGGATGGCGCTGTTTACACCCGGTTTGCTTGTCGCCCTCGCCTGCGCCCCAGCGCCGGCACCCGCGCCGCCGCCTTCGCCTGCCGCAGCGCCGTCCCTCATGGCCGGCCTCGGCACGCACCATCATCCAATTGCGACGAGCCTCCCCGAGGCGCAGCGGTGGTTCGATCAAGGTTTTGCCCTCGTCTTCAGCTTCAATCACGAAGAGGCGGTGCGGTCGTTCCAGCGCGCGGCGGAACTCGATCCCAAGGCGCCGATGCCATGGTGGGGCGTCGCCTGGGCGCTCGGCCCGAACTACAACCTTGACATCGACGACCCGCGATCGAAGCAGGCGTCGGAAGCGATTGCGAAAGCACGCGCGCTCGTGGCCGGTGGCGCCGATGTCGAACGCGAGTACATCGAGGCCATGCTTCTGCGTTACTCGCCTGATCCGAAAGCCGATCGACCGGCGCTCGCGAAGCAGTACAGCCAGGCGATGCGGGATCTCGCGCGCCGGCACCCTGATGATGTGGATGCCGCGACGCTTTATGCGGAAAGTCTCATGAACCTGCGGCCGTGGAAGTTGTGGTCGCTCGACGGCAAGCCCGCTCCGGACACCGACACCATCGTCGGCGTTCTCGAGTCCGTGCTACGCCGCGTGCCAAATCATCTTGGCGCCAATCACTTCTACATCCATGCGGTCGAGGCGTCGACCAATCCCGCGCGGGCGCTCGCGAGCGCCGGCCGGCTCGAGACGCTCGCGCCGGCCGCTGGCCATCTGGTCCACATGCCCGCGCACATCTACGCTCGGACGGGCGATCAGGCCGCTGCCGCCAAGGCAAATCTCGCGGGCGCTGAAGCCGATCGCGCGTATCTGAAGAACGCGCCGCCGGGCGGGTTCTATGGGATGGCGTATTACTCGCACAACCTGCACTTTCTTGCCGACTCCGAGATGATGCAGGGGCGTTTCGCCGAAGCCAAAAAGGCTGCCGACGAACTGGCGGCGTCTCTCACGCCGCACGTCGGCATGATGCCGATGGGCGAGTCGATGGTCCTCGGCCCGACAAACGTGCTGCTGCGGTTCGGCAAGGACGCCGACGTGCTGGCGCTCGCCGCACCGCCAACAACACTTCCCGTCCTCACGGCGTGGTGGCACTTCGCCCGAGGCGTGGCGTTCGCGCGCACCGGCAAGTCCGACGAGGCTGCGAAGGAGCGTGCGGCGCTGGATGCGGCAATCACGACGGTACCGGATGGGGCGCTCTTCGGCGGCACGGGTCTCGAAAGCGCGAAGACGGTCCTCGCCATTGCGCGGACGGCGCTCGACGCGCGTATTGCCGCCGCACGTGGGGCGCGCGACGAGTCGGTGGTCCTGTGGACCCGCGCTGTAGCGGATGCCGACAGGCTCTCGTACGACGAACCGCCCGTCTGGTTCTATCCGATTCGCGAATCGTTGGGAGCGGCGCTCCTCGCGGCGGGGAAGGCTGCCGAAGCGGAACGAGTGTTTCGTGACGATCTCGATCGCCATCCACGCAACGCGCGTGCGCTCTTCGGGCTTCACGCAAGTCTGACGACACAGCGGAAAGAGATCGATGCGGCATGGATCAGGCGCGCGTTCGACGAGGCCTGGAAGAATGCGGACACGACGTTGACGCTCGAGGCGTTCTAAGCAGGCCGCGGTGGCAGTGGAACCAGGCACTCGCATCGGGGCCTATGAAATCATGGGTTCCCTCGGACCAACAGCGGCGATCTTCTGGCCGCCGTCATCGGACTGTCGTAGGGCAGACCCTCATGTCTGCCGGATCCGCCAGGCCTGAAGGCCTGGCCTACGACCGTTTGCGTGCTGTCGTAGGGCAGACCTTCAGGTCTGCCGAATGCGCCAGGCCGAGTTTGAAGTTCGAAGTTTGAAGTTCGAAGTTTCCTAGTGCAGCACCGCCGCCATGTGTTCGGCCAGCAGATCACGGCCGAAGTCGCCGTTGAAGTCGCGCCACACCGAGTGCATGTGATTGCCGTTGTTCTGCGTGTTGTTGTGCTCGAGCAGGAACGTCGGACCCTGAATGCGGTAGTGGTAGCGCTGGCCCTTCTCGAGCGGGCCAGCCCAGGCGAATGTGATCTTCTCGAGGCCGGCGGCCTTCATCTTCGCCATTCGATCAGCCGCAACCTCGGGCTGAGCCACGCTGAGATAGACGTCGACGACTTTCATCAGCATGTCGCGCTGGGCGGCCGTCATGCTCGACGCCGGTAGTCCGGCGGGTGTCAGCGGATCCACTTTCGCGGACGTCATCGTCGCGATGTCGCCCGGCGCTGCAGGTGCGAGAAGAGCCGTTGCGCGCTGCGTCTCGTCGAGCGCGCCGAGCAGCGCGCGCGCCGTGTCTTCCTGCGCGCCGAGAATGCGCGTGCCGGTCTTTGGACCCTCCCTGACTTCCGCTGGATTGGCGCCGATGAACAGCGGCGTGCTCGTCATTGTCACTTTGCCGTTGTCGACCGAAAAGTGAAGCGACAGGTGGTGGCCTTCCCAACGCCATCCCCAGCCGGCCTTCGACGCCGGATCCCCGAACACGCTGACGAAGTAGTTCTCCGGGTCGCGCGGAATGCCTCCGCCGCCGCCTCTGGCACCACCGGCGGCGGGTGCGCCGGCGGCCCCGGCGCGTGCGCCACGCGCAGCGGCTTCGATCGCACCGAGCGTCTCTTCATTGGCCATCGTCGCGGTCACGGTGGTGTAGCCGGCCTGGCTGAGGCTCGCCTTGAGCAGGTCGTGTGCGCGCTGCCGCTGCGGTTCGGTCATCTCCTTGATCGGCAGACCGTTGCGCGGGAATTGCGTGACCGGCACAAAGTGCCAGCGGGTCCACTCCTCCGAGGTGAGCCCGAAGGAGGCCTTCTGCCGTTGCTCGGGAGTCAGCGCCGCCAACCAGTTTCTTGCGGCAGTCGCGACGCCGGCCGCGGCGCGCTGCCGGGCGACGACCACACCGCCGGCCATCAAGCCCGCGGCGATGACGTAAACAACAGCGCCAACGACGAAGCGACGTGATATCACAGGCACATCCACCTCCTGCCTTGCGGCAACGCTCAACCGTCAGTTCGATCGACCACCGGCCGGTGCGGCACCACCACCGGGTGCGCCGCCCGGCGCACCGCTCCCGCCACCGCGCGGCGGCGCCGGCGGAAGCGTCCCTCCTTCGGCCAGGATCTTCATGTTCTCGAGTGCGTTCGTAAATTGCATTGTCCGCTGGGCCTTGTCCCGCTCCCGCGCCGCGTCATCGGCCAGGATCGAGTTGTCCCAAACGAGTGTGTAGATCAGCTTTGATGTCGTCGCGGTGACGGGCCTGGCTTCCAGCGTGCCGTGGTAGAGGTTGTATGGCCGGCCTGCGCGCACTGGCTGCGTGTACGTGTACGACAAGTCGGTCTTGCCGACAAGGACTTCAGTGCCGATCGAACGCACGGCACCCACCTCACCGTCCTTCCCGGACGTGATGGTGCAGTTCACGCGCAGCCACTCGCCGATGTCGCAGTACTTGCCGACGCGCTTCCAGACATCGGCGGCCGGCTTGTTCACCGAGACCTCGAGCACGATGGAGACGTACGTCGGGTTCGCTACCGCGCTACTGACGGCGGTCGGCGCAGCCGCCGCGCCGGGTACGCCCTGAGGTGCGGGGGCAGGAGCAGGTCCCTGGTCGGCAGCCACTGCTGCCGACGAGAGCAGAGCCAACGCGCACGCGCCGCCGGTCTTGAGAAGGCGAATCATCTGTTGTCTCCCGGGTTTTCAAAAGTCTACCATTCCGGCTATGACACTCCGCACAACGACTGTCTTCTGTCTCGGGTTGGCCATCGGTCTCGCCGTGCGCACCGGTACCGCGCAAGACCGTCGTTTGCCCGGCATGAACGGTGTGAATCATCTGGCATTCGCGACCCCGAAGTACTCCGAAATGCTGAAGTTCTATACCGAGACCCTCGGCTTCACCGAGGCCTTCTCGAACAAAAACGCGGAAGGCCAGCCAACGCTCACCTACATTCAGGCCAGTCGCAACACGTTCATCGAGCTGATGCCGACGGCCGCGACCCGTCCGGCGGGGTTCGCGCACTTTGGCCTGCATGTGGACGACGTGCAGGCCGTGGCGGCACGACTGCGGGAACGTGGCCTCGAGGTCGGGGCGCCGCGCACCATCGGGAGCGGGTCGCTCACGGTCAATATCACGGATCCCGACGGAAACCGGCTCGAGGTCAGCGAACTGCCGGCGGGTGCCCCTGCGCGAAAGGCGATGGATTCGTGGCGATGAGGTGTCAACAGTTCAGGGGTCGCGCGCGTATGAAGGCCAGGCGTCCATCTTTACTTCAGGAGAGTGTTCATCCGCCGTCGTTCACGACTTCAGGCACGGCGGCCAAACAGCCCTGACGGCGATTTGCACAGCCATTCTGCGCGTGCTACGGTGTGCGGCAATAAAAACAAGTGTTCGGAGGCTCGGGGGCGGCTCCGTGCGGGTCAGACTCCAGGAGGAGTGGTTATGAAGCGACGTGATTTCCTGTCCATGACAGTGGGAGCCGCAGCGATGGCCGGGACGCGGCCAGCGTTTGCGACGCCGAGGCAGACTGGCCCAATCGGGGCAAATAATCGCATTCGCGCCGCGTTAATCGGAGCGGGCGGCCGCGGCGGCGCCGTTGCGCGTGATTGGCAGTTGAACAAGGACTCGGTCTTTGTGGCCACCTGCGACGTGGACGCGGGGCGCATCACCGGTACGGGCAACGGCTCGGCCACCACCCTGGCCGGACGCCAGGAGGGCCTCAAGGTCGACGGGTATGAGGAGTACCGGCGGATTCTCGATCGCAATGACGTGGATGCCGTGCTCATCGGAACGCCCGATCATTGGCACAGCCAGATGTGCATCGATGCGATGTCGGCCGGCAAGGACATCTACTGCGAGAAGCCGATATCGAACAACGTCGAAGCGGCTGTCAAGATGCGCGATGCGGCGCGCAAGTCAAACCGCATCATCCAGATCGGCACGCAGCAGCGAAGCTGGCCGCACTTCCAGGAGGCCGCCAAGCTGTTCCACGACGGTACCATCGGCACCGCGCGGCACGTCGTCATGATGCCGCCGAGCGCCGGTGGTCAGGGCGGGGGCGGTCCCATCCAGGGACTGACGGCCGCGCAGATGCCCGCCGAGCCGATTCCGGCAGGTTTCAACTGGGATCTCTTCCAGGGCCCGGCCGAGAAGAAGCCGTTCCTGCAGGCCCGTCGCGGCTGGCGCGGGTGGTATGCCTACGGCGGCGGCAGCATCACCGATTGGGGTGTCCACTTGGTGGACGTCATGGCGTGGCTGATGCAGCTCGACAACAAGGTGCCCAACCTCACGAGCGCCTCGGCACAGTACGTCAACCAGGTGAAGGATCCCGAGCGGACGCCGGGCACCTTCTCGGTGACTTGGCAGTACGACACCTTCATCGCGAATTTGACCAATGCGGTCCTGCCGGGTACGGGGCAGGCCGAAGAGAACTATGGCAACTGGTTCTATGCGCAGCGCGCCGTCCTGCTGGTCAACCGGTTTGGGTATGACATCAGGCCTTTCGGCCTCGCTCCCGGACGTGGCGGCCGGGCCGCCGGCGCCCCGGGCGGAGCGCCGGGCGCGGGAGCGCCAGCGGCTGGTGCACCGGCAGCCGGAGCCGCGGCTCCCGCCCAGGGTGCGGCAGCGCCGGCAGGTGGCGGCGGCGGTCGAGGTGGTCGAGGCGGCGGCGCTGCAGCGGGCCCGGCCCTTCCGCCGCTCGAGCCGAAGCGAGTCTGGGATCCGGATGGCCGCAACGAGGCCGCAGGAACCAAGTTCGCCCAGGCGACCGTGAGTCACGTGCGCAACTTCCTCGATTGCGTGCGGTCGCGTCAACAGCCGGTCTGCAACATGGAGGCCGGATTTGCCGCCTCGATTCCGTGCATCCTCGCGAACCAGGCGATTCGCGAAGAGCGGACGCTCAAGTTCGACGGCAACAAGGCGACCTAGAAAGAAAGTACGAAGTACGAAGTACGAAGTACGAAGTACGAGGTACGAAGTACGAAGTTAGGCTAGTGACCAGGGCACCGGGTGTTGGAGTGACAACACCCGGTGTCTTTTTTCTTTGTGGGGTGTCACTTATGCGCCTGCCAGTTTCCCTCCTCCTGGCCGCTCTGACTTTCGGTGGACCTGTGATCGCGCAGCGCGGGCCCACGCCCGATCCGCTCGTCAAGGAAGGCACGACGGTCAAGGTCGCGGCACATACCTATGTCATTCCCGACGACAACGTCGGGCTCGTTCCCAATGTCGGCATCATCGTCGGCTCGCGCGCGACCCTCGTGATCGATCCCGGCCTCGGGCGCCGCAACGGCGAGACCGTGTTACGCGAGGTCGCCAAGGTCAGCAAGAACAGCGAGCTGTACATTGCCTCGACGCACTATCACGCCGAGCACACGACCGGGTACGTCGCGTTCCCCGCGTCGGCGAAGTACGTCAACTCGAAGGTGCAGGAAGCCGACTTCGAGCAGAGCGGCATGCAAATGGTGCAGCAGTTCTCCGGCCGGTCTCCAGCGACGGCCGAGATTCTGAAAGATGCCGCCCGACGAGTCGCGGACATCACGTTCGACCGCGACTACACGCTCGATCTCGGCGGCGTGCGCGTGCGCTTTGTCGTCGTCGGGCCGACGCACACACGCGGTGACACGGGCTTCTTCGTCGAGGGCGACAACGTCCTCTTCAGCGGCGACGTCGTCATGAACAACTCGTTCCTCGCCGCGATGCCCTCGTCGAGCATGAAAGCCTGGCTCGCCGCCTTTGACACGTTCGAGGCGTTCAAGCCCGTGACGGTCGTGCCGTCTCATGGCGCTGTTGGTCCAGGTTCGATCATTGGGATCAATCGTGAGGTGATGAAGGGGATCGACGCCCGCGTCCGCGCACTGAAGGCGGAGGGCCGATCGGCCGACGAAGCGGCCATGACTGTCTCGACCGAAATGCAGGCGGCCCATGCCGGCTGGCCGCGCGCGAATGGCATCGCCGCTGCCGCCCGGTCGGCGTACGCGGAGGCGCCCTGAGGCTTCACGCGATTCCAGATTGACGGCAACCATGAGTGACACGGTCGGGTCGATTCGCGCCGAATTCCTGCGCTACAAGACGCTGGCTGAGGGCGCGCTCGGTCAGGTTAGCGACGCGGAGCTGTCCGCCTCTGGCGGCGAGGCAGCCAATTCGCTTGCAACGATCTCGTGGCATATTTCCGGCAACCTGAAGTCACGGTTCACCGACTTTCTCACGACCGACGGCGAGAAGCCGTGGCGCCACCGCGATGAGGAGTTCGAGGCGCGCTCGGTCACGCACGCGGAACTCGATACGAAATGGGCGTCGGGCTGGGATGCCCTGTTGCAGACGCTTGACGCGCTCGCTGATGGGGACCTCGACAAGACCGTCATCATTCGCGGGCAGCCGTTATCGGTGACCGAAGCCCTGCACCGCGCGCTCGCGCACACCAGTTATCACGTCGGACAGATCGTCTACGTCGCCAAGGCGCTGCGCGGCAAGACGTGGTCCTATCTGAGCATTCCGCCGGGGCAGTCCGACGCGTACAACGAGAAGGGACGCTAAACCGCCGATGCGAGGGGTGCCCATGCTCACGTTCGCGCTTCTGGTTTCTGCGGCGATGACGGGGCAGTCCGCTGTGCCTGTCGAGCGCGAGCCCCAACACAAACCGGTGTTCGAGAACGCCGTCGTGCGTCTGCTCGACGTCGTTCTGCCGCCAGGCTATGTCAGCCTTTTTCATATCCATTCGAACGACAACGTGTCCGTGCGCCTGGCCACCGGACCGACTCGGGTCGATCTGCCGGACACCGACGGTCAGGTCTCGGTGCCGCCCGTCGGGCGTGTCCTCTTCAACGCTGCGACGCCGCCCTACACGCATCGCGTCGTCAACACTGGCACGACGCCAATTCACATTCTCGATATCGAGATTCTCGCGTCGCGCCCCGCGGCACCGTCGCCGGCTCCGCCGGCCTTGCCGCGACACACGCTCGAGATCGATCACGCGCGCGTCCGCAGTCATCGTGTCACCGTATCGGCAGGCGAATCACTTGCTGCGCACACCCACCCGCGCGCCTGGCTGGAAGTGATCATCGAGGGCGCCGGCGCGGGCCAATATCGCTGGCACGAGCCCGGCACGACTGCTGCGGCCGCTGCCGGTCCCGCTGAGATCGTGGAAATCGAAGTGCAGTAGTCGTGCCTGTGCGGCGCGGACCTTGCGCTGCACGCTGCGTGCTAACATCGGCGCCACATACGACCGATGGCTGGGGTCGCCCTCACGTTCGTTATTCCTCTGTACCACAGCGCCGAGACCATCGGAGCCGTGGTTCGCGACATCGAGGCGCTCGCGATCGAAGGCGGACACGAGATCGTGCTCGTCAACGACGGCAGCACCGACGGCACGAGCCTCGTCTGCCACACGCTCATGCGCGATGCGCGTGTCCCCATTACATTCGTCGAGCACGCGCGAAATTTCGGCGAGCACAACGCCGTGCTCACCGGGTGGCGCCACGCCCGCGGCCACTACATCGTCAATCTTGATGACGATGGGCAGAACCCGCCGGCGGAAGCAGCGCGGTTGTGGCGTCACGCGAAGGCGGAAGGTCTCGACGTTGTGTTCGGGCACTACGTCAGCAAACAACACTCGATGTGGCGCAATGTCGGCAGCTGGTTCACGAACCGCATCACAGATGTCGCGCTCGACAAGCCCCGCGGGTTCTATTTATCAAGCTTCCGTTGCGTGAGTGCCTTTGTCGCCGCGGAGGTCGTCGGTTACGCCGGGCCGTATCCCTACATCGACGGGCTGCTGTTGCAGGTGACTCAGCGGATTGGATCGATCGACGTCCGTCACGAGTCGCGCAAAGCCGGTCAAAGCACGTACACGCTGCGCCGGCTCACTCGCCTGTGGCTGAGCGCGTGGCTCAACTTCTCGGTGCTGCCCCTCCGCGTCAAGACGGTACTCGGGCTGCTCCTGGCTGTGGCCGGGCTCGGCGCGCTAATGGTCGTTGGCTGGCTCTGGTGGAACAACAGCGGGCCGAGCTACGGGTTCGGCTGGCTCATGGCGGCGCTCCTCATCTTTTCCGGCACCCAGCTCGTGCTGCTTGGGCTCATTGGCGAGTACATCGGCCGGATGTTCCTCGCGATCAACCAACGCCCTCAGGCCGTCGTCCGCGACGTGCGCCGCACCGGGCAAGACTAGACCCTCTCTCATCTCCCGCGGTGTGGCCGTTCCACCGTCACCGACCGAGAGCGGCTTCGACGAGCGAGCGCCGCCGGTCCACCTTAGTCAGCAGGGTGGCGATCGCGGTCTGGAAGTCTTCGGTTCCGCCAAACATCGACCCAGGCTTGTCCGACTTCACCGAAGAAGCCAGCAGCGTCTGCCACTCCCGGATTCGAGCGACAAGCCTGTCCCGCTCGTAGAGTCCTCCGAGCGCGAATCTCAGTTGCGCGCGATAACGCGACATGTAGACGGGATCCGCCAGGAGCCTGGAGATCAGCGGCCAGCCCTTCCCAACGTTCTCGAACAACACGTCGTCGTTCGATCCGACCATCGGGACGCCGCCGACCACCGGACCTTGAAGCGCAGGCGCCGCACCACGCTGGGCTATGCCGGCGAGATTCGCTACGAACGGGATCTGTCCGAAGGAGTAGTTGTTGTCCCAGGGTATCCAGACGAGGCGGCCGTTCCTTCCTGGATCCGCGTAAAGGTAGTAGTTGTGCGCGAAGCGGCCGTAGGCGTCCCAGTTGTCGACCACCTGATTCACAGCGAGCCAGCGCAGGAAAAAGTCGACGTCGAAGTGCCGCTCGAGATTGGCGCGCCACGCGGCAGGGGCGAGGTCCGCGTGAAGCGCCTCGATTGCAGCCTGGATGTCACTGAAGTCTGCCGTGGCCTTGTTGGTTTTCTTCTCGAAGCCCGCCCGATCGAACGTCGTCCAGTCAGCGCCCGGCCCGTCGGGCTTGTACAGGTTGCCCGACGCTCCTCCGAACTGCGAGGCGAGCATCGCCGGGTCGGCGGGGTCCTCGACCAGCGTGTACAGCCCCCAGGACTCGTCGCCGGTTCCCGTGTTCACGACGATGCGATAAAAGGCGACACGTGGCGCAGCGACTCCGCGATCGCGAAAGATTTCGTTGGCCAACGCCTCGCGCATTCGCGAGGCGTCGTCGAAGTTCGAGGAGAATGTCAGTTCCTTGAAACCGTAGAACCGCTGGTTGGCGATCTCCGGATGGGCGTCTTCGAACCGGTCGAAGTTGAGGCGGAACGACAACTTGCTGTCCGGCGAGA
>Ga0190274_10001130_pt1 | contig 15672 bp, 14 predicted proteins | sample Popmic531T_FD_133002 | JGI IMG/M metagenome (GOLD analysis project Ga0190274, IMG submission 133002) | Populus adjacent soil microbial communities from riparian zone of Yellowstone River, Montana, USA - 531 T | ecosystem: Environmental > Terrestrial > Soil > Riparian zone | place: USA: Montana...
CGAGAACAACAGCGGGATCAGCCAGGGCAGAATCGCCATGGTGGTGCGCTCCAGCGACAGCTTGGCTATTCGTGCGAGCACAAAGAGCACCATGCCAAGGGGCGGGTGAAGCAGGCCGATCATCAGGTTGAGCGTCATCATGACGCCGAAGTGCACCGGGTCGATGCCGTAATTGTATACGAGCGGCATGATCACCGGTGTGACGAGAATGAGCAGCGACACCGCCTCGAAGAAGAAGCCGAGCAGCAATAGGAAGATGTTGATGCAGGCGAGGAAGACGATCGGGCTGGATGTCCAATTCATAAAGCTGACGACGAGCAGATCGGGCACGCGCTCGCGCGCGAGGATCCAGCCTATTAGTGACGCGGCCGATACGATCAGCATGATCGCCGCGGTGAGGATACCGGTTTGCAGAAGCAGTTCCGGAACCTCGGAGAGCTTGAGACTACGATAGACGCAGGTGCTGATCAGGAAGCAGAACACGGCGGCCACCGCGCCGGCTTCGGTTGGCGTAAAGACCCCGCCGACGATGCCGCCCAGGACGAGAACTGGCATGACCAAAGCCGGCAGCGCGTCGATTGTGATGCGGATCACCTCACGCCAGGACGGCGTCACCATCTTCGGATAGCCGCGCCGTTTCGAAATGACGTAGGCGGCGATCATGAGATAGAGGCCCATCAAGAGCCCGGGTATGACGCCGCCAAGAAATAGCGCCCCGATCGAGACGTTGGTGATGGCTCCGTAGATCACGAACATGATGCTCGGCGGAATGATCGGGCCGACGGTGGCGGCGGCGGCGGTGAGCGCCGAGGCGAACGCGGCCGAATAACCCGCACGCTTTAAAGCGGGAATGAGCACGCTACCGGTCGCGGCGCAGTCGGCGGTTGCAGCGCCGGAAATGCCCGACATGACGAGATTCGTGCCGATCAAGACTTGTGCGAGGCCGCCGGTAATGCGGCCCACGAAGATCGCGGAGAAATCGACGAGCCGCTGTGTGATGCCGCCGCGGTCCATGAATACGCCGGCGGCGACGAAGAACGGCAGCGCAAGAAAAGGAAACGAGTCGAGGATGGCCAGCATACGCTGGCCGACGACCACCATCGGCAGGTCGGTCCCGAAGGCGATGGCGGCGATAGAGGCGATGGCCATGCTGACGGCGACCGGCACACCGACGGCCAGCAACAGGAGGAAGATAATGACGAGATAGCCGAGGACGCTCATTCGAGGCCCTCGACAGCGGGGTGCAATGGCGGCGAAGGATCCTCGTTGCCGCTCCAGCGCTGCAATAGCCCGGCGATAAGATGAAGGACGGACAGGCCGGCGCCGATCGGAGCTGTGGCGTAGACCCAGGCGATGCGGATATCGAGCGCGGTCGAATATTGCTGCCAGGCATTCAGCATCAGCAGCCAGCCTACGTAGGCAAATACCGAGAAGAAGACGATGCTCGCTCCAATGCTCAGAAGCTCGGCCGACGCGCGCAAGGCGCGGGGCATGAGCGCGACCAGGATCTCAACGAAGATGTGCTTCCTGCGCCGCGTTGCGACGCTGGCACCGATGAATATGACCCAGACAAAGAGGTAGCGCGCGAGTTCTTCGGACCATGAAAGAGAGGAATCGAGACCGTAACGGAATACGACCTGGACGAAGGTGACTACGATCGTGAGTGCCACCAGCACCCACAGTATGAACTCGGCGCACGCGTTCAAACCGGAGCTGACGCGGTCCACCGCGGCGGCAACCCGAGAGAAGCGCGACGAGACGGGGGGCATCGTGGGTTCAGGTCGGGTCAGAGCGTTTTACACTCCGCTGCGGTATCAGGCACCGAGCTTTGTGACCTGGTCGATCAGGTCCTTGCCGACGCGATCCTGATAGCGATCGAACACCGGCTTCATGCGCGCGCGGAACTTTTCGCGATCGACCTTGTCGATCTGCATGCCGTGGTCTTTTGCCAGCACGACGAGCGATTGAGCGTCGAACTTGTTGTAGAGCTCCGTTTCGGTGTCCGCGCCGACCTTGGCTGCGTCGGCCATGATCTTTTGCAGGTCGGCCGGCATTCCGCTGAAGCGCTTCATGCTCATCAGGTAGATGACGCCGGTGAAGACGTGGCCGGTGAGCGAAAGGTACTTGTTGGTTTCGTAGAATTTCTCGGTGACGGCAGCGGGCGCGGGAGAATCGAGGCCATCGACGGTGTGCTGGCGTAATGCGGTCGCGACTTCGCTGTATTGCATCGGCGTTGCATTGGCGCCCATCGCGTTCATTATCGCCACATGGACCGGGTTATCGAGCGTGCGAATCTTGAGACCCGCGAGATCTTCCGGTGTCTTGACCGGCTTCTTGTAATTGAGGACGTGGCGGAAGCCGGCGGTCGAGAAGTTGAACGCCTTGATCTGCTTTGCCTCGAGCGATTTCATCAGGTCGGCGCCGATCGAGCTCGTCAGCACTTTGTCGACGTGCGACCAATCCTTGAACAGAAAAGGCATGTCGAAGATCAAAAAGCGCGGATCGAAACCGGCGAGGAGCGGCGTGTTGATCACGGCAAGATCGAGCGTGCCGAGTTGCAGGCCCTCGATCATGTCCCGCTCGTTGCCGAGTTGCTGATTCGGGAACACCTCGATCTCGATGCGGCCGGCGCTCTTGCTAGCAGCCTCGTCGGCCATGCGCTTTGCGCCCTTGTAGTAAAAATATTCCGTCGACCCGAGCGTCCCCATTTTCAGAACGGTCTTGCCTTGCGCGAAAACCAGATGGGGAGCTGCCAAGGCCGTCGAAATTCCCAACACCGCAGCGCGTCGGTTGAGCATGGCCGTCATCTCGCTTCTCCAGTTTGAAACGCCACCCAGAGGGTATACGGTATGACAAATTTAAAGGGCCCACAAAGCGTGTCAATGCGTCATTCGTGAGCGATCTGCTGCAAATTCTCGGCAAGTCTACCGGTCCAAAGCGGCTTGCACCGCAGCTATGCTGAGCGTGCAAACCCGCACCGATTTGCTCTCTCCGAAGGCTGTTGACTGCTGGCAGGGATCGACATGAAGGCGGCCGAGCGATTCGATCGTTCGCCGCATAATGACGAAGTTATCGAATGGACTCAGGCAGGCGCATGTCCGGTTGTTGCCCCGAAGCAAACGTGAGGCACCACTCGCGTGATGTCCGCTAAGAGCCGGAAGGGGGCTATAGAAGGTACCAAACAGCGACCCGAGTTTCGGCCGTGCCGAGCGCCTCGTTGGAGCTGATACTCATTCCGCCCGCACGCGGTTTTCGATCGCGCCGATTTCTTCTATCTCGCACCGCACGACATCTCCGGGCTTGAGGAACCGTTGCGGTCTAAGAAAGAAGGCTACCCCCGCCGGGGAACCGGTGAGGATGATGTCACCGGGATAAAGTGTCTGCGAACGACTGGCATAAGACACCAGCGCTTCAATTCCGAAGTAAAGATCCGACGTGTCGCTGTCCTGCCGCACTTCGCCATTGACCTTGGTAGTCATTCTTAGCGCCTTGCCCCAGCTAATTTCATCGACCGTTACCAGCGACGGTCCAAGCGGGCAAAATGTGTCAAAACTCTTGCCAATGTAATGAGTGCGGAAGAATGAGTTTTCCTCATGTTCGGCGAGTTGAATGTCCCGGGCGGATACTTCGTTCGACACTGTAAAGCCGGCAACGTAGTCCTTTACGTCCTTGTCGGAGATGCGCCGCGCCCTGCGTCCGATGACCACAGCGAGTTCGACTTCGTAATCGAGCTTTTTGGTTTCAGGCGGATGGATGATGTCGTCGGTAGGACCGCAGATGCAGGAAGTCGCCTTTGCCAGCAACATCGGTTCCCGCGAACCCACGGCTTTCCCCAATACGGCGCCGGCCTCAGCGATGTGCGACTTGGTATTCGCCCCCGCGATAATGAGTGTGCGCGGCACTGGCACTGGAGCTCCGAGGCGGACTTGACCAGCGACCGGTGTTACCTTGGTCCGCGCCGCGTGCGCGCGATCAAGCGTTGATCGCCAATCCGACTGTTCGAGAAACAGGCGCATGTCGCTCACGGGCCTCTCGGCGCCCGCAGCTTTCATCGCCTGTTCAAGATCAATGATCTTGTCGCCGTCGAGGAAGGCGGCACGTTCTGAACCGAACGGACCATAGCTGATGAGGCGCATGCATTAGTTCCTTGGCAATTGACGCTGTGTAGACCTAGTTACCGAGCGAAACGCCAGCCGAGGTGATCACAGTGCGCCATTTCGCGGTCTCGCTCGCAATGAAGGCGCGAAAGTCTTCCGCGCTGGAAGGCGCCGGCTCGACGCTGAGGTCAGCGAATTTCTGCCGCAGCGCGGCCTGACCAAGCGCCTTCTGGCAGGCCGCGCTGAGCCTCGCGACGATATCGGTAGGCGTACCTGTCGGCACCACGATGCCATTCCACGCCCAGGCCTCGAAATCCGCGATACCCGCTTCCGCGATGGTCGGCACATCGGGCGCGGTTGGAATGCGTTTGTCGGTGCCGACGCCCAGCCCCTTCAGGGCGCCGGATTTGATGTGGGTTACGCCGGTCGCTGCGTCGAGGAATAGGAGACCGATGCGGCCGCCGAGCAAGTCGTTGAGCGCGTCCGCGCCGCCTTTGTAGGGGATCGCCGTTATCTGGATGCCGACCCGTTGCTTGAACAACTCCATTGCAAGGTGGATCGGGCTGCCTGGACCCGGTGCTCCGAAGTCGATCTTGCCTGGCTCCTTCTTCGCCGCGTCGATCAACTCCTTCACGCTGCCGGCGCTTACCGTCTTGGGATTCGCCGTGAGGATCAGCGGCACGCGTCCGGTGCGACACACCGCCGAAAAGTCCTTCGCGGGATCGTAAGTGAGCTGCGCTCCGTAGAGCGTTGGATTGAGCGCGTACGTGCCTGTGTCACCCAACAACAGGGTGTAGCCGTCCGCTGGGCTGCGCGCGACCGCGCTCGCGCCGATCATGGTTCCGGCGCCGGGGCGGTTCTCGACAAAGATCTGCTGGCCGAGGTCTTCCGACATCCTTTCGCTGACAAGGCGCGCCACCACGTCAGTCGCGCCGCCAGCCGGATAGGGCACGATCAAACGGATCGGCTTGTTCGGATATTGCTGGGCAAGTGTCGACGCGGCGCCCATGATGAGAGCCAAGGTGGCGAGCGACAAACGGAGAATGCTGCGCATTATTTCCTCCCAACTGCTTACCGCCGCATCTTTCGGGCCTGATCGGCCTTCGGCGCGGGCCGGCTTCACCATTGGCGTCATTGCAACCCGAAACAAGCGAAGGTATCAAGTAGCTGGACACGAACTGTCCGGCTGGCGGACACATGGGCAAAGCAGCGCAAAGCATCAGGCAGGACCGGGAGTTAGAGCCGGCCACCATGCGCGGGGTCACTCGAACACTTGCAGTCGTCCGCGCGCTGAATGAAAACAACGGAGTGCGAGTCAGCGAGCTTGCGCGGCTCACGCGAATACCGCGCCCCTCGCTCTACCGCATTCTCGATGCGCTGTGCTCGCTCGGCTATCTCCGCCGTACCGATGAGGAGCGGTACGAACTCACGCTTCTGGTACGCACGCTCAGCGACGGCTTCAGCGACGAGCCTTGGGTGCGCGCGATCGCGCATCCGATTATGGAAGAATTGCAGCGCGACATCGTTTGGCCAACCGATTTGGCGACGTTCTACGGTAATGCGATGTATCTACGCGCGACCACGCGCCGGCACAGTCCGCTGACCATTGATGCGGCAACCGTCGGTCTGCGCCTGCCGATGCTCCCGTCGGCTACGGGGCGGGCCTATTTGGCCTTCTGTACCGATGCCGAACGCGAGGCAATTCTCGTGAACCTGCGCCGATCGAAGGCACCGGAAGACCGGCGTGCGCGCGACGCGAGCTATGTCCGCGAGCTCGTCGCCATGACCCGCAAGAAGGGGTACGGCGAACGACACCGCCAAATCTTTGATAAGACCGGCGCGATTGCAGTGCCGATCCGGCGCGGACTGCAGGTTCTCGCTTGCCTCAACATCTCCTTCATTGCCTCGGCGCTTTCGGCGCGCGAAGCCGCTTCGCGGTATCTCGGCCAGTTGCAAGATGCCGCGAAGCTTATTGAAGAACGTCTTGCCGCTCAGGAGTAGTCTGAATCAGATATCGGTTAGCCTGCGAAAGCGGAAATCGAGTGACGACGACGCATAATGACGCCTTAGGGATGGGCTAAGCCACTCTCCCGATCACACTGGAAGCGAAGTAAAAACGCGGAAGGCGCAAGTGAGCACATGAAACTCGAGGGTCTACGCGTCGTCGATCTGTCTTCATTCCTGCCCGGGCCGTGTCTTACGATGGCACTGGCAGACCACGGCGCGGAGGTAATCAAGATCGAAGCGCCTGGCGAGGGTGATCCGGGGCGCCATATCGGTCTCTCCGACGGGCCGGTAACCGTGTTCTTCCGCAACTTCAATCGCGGCAAGAAGAGCGTTGTGCTTGACCTGAAGGTGGCCGACCAGCGTGATCTATTGCTCGCGCTCTGCGACACCGCCGACGTTTTTATAGAGACCTTCCGTCCGGGCGTCGCCGATCGCCTCGGCTTCTCCTACGACACGCTGAACGCGCGCAATCCGCGGCTCGTTTACTGCTCGATCAGCGCTTTTGGGCATGAGGGAACATACCGCAATCGGCCTGCTCACGATCTCGCGCTTGAGGCAATGAGCGGCGTCCTCAGCATGACGCTTGGCAACGACAACAAGCCGGCCATTCCGGGTATTCCGATTGCCGATCAGTTAAGCGCGTTGCAAGGTCTGGCTGCCGTGCTGATGGCGCTCTACCGTCGTGAATCGACGGGCCGCGGCGATTACATCGACATCGCCATGCACGATACGATGTTGGCAGCTTGTGGCAACCTCTTTGGCCCTGTGATGGCGGAAGGCCGCCAGCCGATCGCCAAGCATGAACGCTCGACCGGAGGGTCAGCATTCTATCAACTCTATGAGACATGTGACGGGCGGCAAATCGTGCTCGCCGGACAGGAGACGAAGTTTGTCAGCAATCTCCTGAACGCACTCGCCCGGCCGGACCTCATCACGTTTTGTCTGCGCGGGCCAGGACCCCATCAGCAGCCGGTTATCGATTTTCTCAAGAGCACGTTCGGCAGGATGTCGGCCGATGAGGCATTGACCTTCCTGTCGGGTCTCGATGTCTGCTTCGGGCGCGTGAATACGCTGCCTGAGGCGCTCGAAGACGAGAACGTTCAGGCACGCGGCATGATTCTGCGCGATGATGCGGGCCGACGCCATATCGCGCCCGTTATCCGCTTCCGTGACGAACCGAGCGAATCGAAACTCGATGCGCCTTTGCTCGGCGCGCATACAGACGAGATTGTTGAGCGCGTACGCCGGTCCGGAGTTGCGCCGGCGGGCAGGTCATCCGCTAGACAGTAAGCACAAGCTTGCCCATCGCGGACCGGTCGACCAATCGCCGGAGTGCCTTCCCGGCCTTGGCGAGTGGAAAGGTCTCGGTCACGGGCGGGTTCACCTGTCCCGCCTCATACATGCGGCAAAGATCGGCAAAAGCGCCCTGATCGATGTCGAGCTTCTTCTCGCGGTAGAAGCTCCAAGACAGGCCGATGATGTCGCAATTCTTTACCAGAACATGGTTGGCTGGAATCATCTGGCGTTCGCCGCTCGCAAAACCGATGACCAGAATGCGGCCCTCGAAGTTCATGCACTTTAGCGCCGTCCGGAATGCATCGCCTCCGACGGGATCGAATGCAACATCGACGCCGCCTACGTGTGATTTGACCTTTGCAACCAGGTCTTCGTCGCGCGAGTTGACGACGTAGTCCGCGCCGTGGCGCGCCGCGAGGTCGAGCTTCTCCGCCGTGCTTGCAAGCGCGATGACGCGTGCGCCGAGCGCCTTTCCGACTTCGATAGCGGCGATCCCGACGCCGCCTGCGGCGCCGGTAACGAGCAGAGTCTCACCTGGTTTGAGCCGCGCCCTATGTTGAAGGCCTACGTGAGCCGTGCCATAGGAAATCGGAAACGCGGCGGCCTGCAGGAAATCCATCTTCGCCGGCATCTTGAAGACCTGTGCCGCCGAGACCGTTGCTTCCTCCGTGAAATAACCAAATCGGTCGTAGCCGACGACACGGTCGCCTACTTTCAGATGATCGACCCCGCTCCCGACCTCAAGAATTTCGCCTCCGGCCTCCATGCCGGGGATGATCGGAAGCGGCGGCTTGTGCTGATACTGGTTCGAGATCATCAGGGAGTCGGCGAAGTTCACCGCGGCCGCGCGCACGCGAATGCGCACCTCACCAGGCCCCGGTGGTCTGACAGCAACATCCACCAATCTTAGATCGTCAGGCCCGCAATAGGCGTCAATCTGAATTGCGCGTGTCAAACTCGCCTCCTTGCACGGGCGTCATCGGCTGCCACTGTTCGAAGCCGCACGCGCATGCGCCGTTTACTGGCGATCAGGCGGGGCGAGTGTCCGTTCAGTGGGTACTCAGTCCGAGCGCGTCCTCGGCGAAGCGGGGAAGGGCGTTGGAAGCCTCGTTGAGCATCAGGCGAACCTCGCGCCACTTGCGCTCGACATCGTACTCGCGCGCGAACGCGAAGCCGCCATGTGTCGTGAAGGCCGCGTCGGCAGTATCCCAGGCGGCCTGCGCCGCCATATGCCGCGCGATCAGCGCTTCGGAGTAGCACTCACGTCCCGCCTCGTAGAGCGCGACGGCGAGATCGAGAAGCAATTTTGCTCCCTCGCTCTCCATATAGGTCTGCGCCAGCGGGAACTGGATGCCCTGATACTTGCCGATCGCGTTGCCGAAGACGACGCGCTCCTTGGCGTAGTTGACGCCCTTGCGCGAGAAGAAGCGACTGCACCCGCTCGCCGCAGCGGCGGCCATAATGCCGTTGATGGCCTCAAGCTCCTTCAAGCAGACGAGCCCCATATTGACTTCGCCGATCAGGCTGTCGGCGGGAATGATGAAATTGTCGAACGCAATTTCTGTTCCGCCGTAATTGTTCATAGCTTCGGTCGGCGTGATGGACAGCCGGCCACGGTTCGCCGAAAGATCAGTCAGGAAGATAGACAGGTTGTCCGGTTGTTCGCCCATGCGAGCGACAACGATCATCAGATCGGATACGTCGGCAAATCGTGCCCACCGTTTCTTCCCATTGAGTGCGAAGCCGCCGTCGCAACGGGAGGCCGTGGTTCGGATGCGTTTCGTGTCCTGACCGCTGCCCGGCTCCCAGATTGCTAGGGTTTGCAGCTTCGCGCCTTCCGCGATACGCGGAAGGACTGCGGACCGCACCGCCTCGCTGCCGTGGCGAACGATCAACTGCGACAGCGCGAACTGCTCGGAGATTGTATCGGCGTTGCAGCCACCCTCGTGGATCGTCTCGACGATCCGGGCCAGTGCACCCATGGGCAAGCCGATGCCCCCATGCTCTTCGGGAAGGCCGGCGCCGAGGAAGCCTGCGTGTTCCAGTGCGGTGACAAACGCGGCGGGATATCGCTCCGAGACCGGAGCATCCTCGAGGTCGCGCCAGTACTTCGACGGATACTCTCCGCAGATCGACTCCAGCGTCCGGAGGATTTCCGAGTCGTCGGGGTGGCCGATCCCGATCTCAATACTTTCGACTTTTTTGTGGATCATCCCGCGCACCACCGGTATCAATAGGACCGAGGCAGATTGAGAACGTGCTGCCCGATGAAGTTTTTGATCATATTCGGCGAGACGGGCGAGTTACGCGACATCCGCGTGTCGCGCCACTTGCGCTCGACATCCATAAGGGGGTCGAGCGCGTCGATACCGAACGCCGTGAAGCACAAGTTTGAAGCGGCCCACACGGCTTCACCCGAGAGGTACTTACCCATGTTAGCTTCCGCTCCGCACGGAAGCTTTGCGTCAAACATGGCGGTCGCTTTGCGCACCATCAGGTCGGCCGACCGAATCTGCGCATAAAGGCGGGCGATTGCCAGATTGAGCGCACCGGCACTCCCTGCCGCGTGCCCGGCGATGCCGTTTTCGCGTGTATAGGCAACTAGCTTATCGAAGAAATACCATGCGTTGCCGATTGCCTCGGTCGAGACTAGGCAGCGCTCTGCATTCATGCCGTCGAGAATGTAACGGAAGCCCAAACCTTCCTCGCCAATCAGAGAAGAGGCTGGAATCGGAACATTCGAGAAGAAGATCTCGGTGGTGTTGTGGTTGACCATCGCGTCGATAGGTCGAATTTCCATGCCGTTCTTCTTGGCCTCGCGCATATCGACGAGAAAGACTGACACGCCATCGGTGCGGCGTTTCACTTGATCCGGTGGAGTCGTGCGGGCCAGCAGCAGCATCAGGTCGGAGTGTGCCGCACGCGAAATCCAAACCTTCTGACCGTTGACGATGTAGCCTTCGTTCGTACGGACCGCGCGCGTCTTGAGTTGCGTGGTGTCCGACCCGGTCGTCGGCTCGGTGACGCCGAACGCCTGCAGGCGAAGCTCGCCTTTGGCGATTTGCGGCAGGTATTGCGACTTCTGTTCTGCGCTGCCGTGCCGTAAGACCGTACCCATCGTGTACATCTGCGCGTGGCACGCGCCGGCAGCGCCGCCGCTGCGATGTATCGTCTCCAGAATGACAGAACCGCCACGGATGGGCAGGCCCCAGCCGCCATAGTCCTTCGGGATTAGCGCGGAAAGATATCCGGCATCCGTGAGAGCCTGGACGAATTCGGTCGGATAACTGGAGGAGGGCGGCTGCCCTTCGAGGTCGCGCCAGTACTTCGTCGGAAAGCGGCGGCAGAGCTCTCGAACGCCTTCCCGCAGTTCGGGGTAATCGTCGCCAGCATCGAACATGACTGGTTTGGTCGCGACGGATTGGTCCATCTTAACGCCTCTCAACGCCCTTTGAAGGCGGCCTTCCGCTTCTCGTTGAACGCTCTGACGCCTTCGAGCCGGTCTTCCGTGCCGACGAGGCGATTGTAGGCTTCGATCTCGAACGCGAAGCCGTTAAAGAGGTCGACCTGTGTGGAAACGTTGATCGATTTCTTGGCTTGATAGATCGACAGCGGCGCGTTCTCACACATGGTCCGCGCCACCGAGAGCACATCGCTCATCAACTCGTCGTTCTTGCAGACCTTGTTGACCATGCCCCAGTCGTAGGCCTCTTGGGCCGTGAACGGCTCCCCGGTCAGGATGATCTGCTTGGCGCGCCGCACGCCGACCGCGCGCGGCAAATTCTGTGTGCCCATGCCGCCGGGAATGATGCCGAGTTTTACCTCTGTCAGCGCGAAGGTCGCGCGCTCGGCCGCGAAGATGAAGTCGCAGCTCAGGGCTGTCTCAGTGCCGCCGCCGCGCGCTGCCCCGTTGACGGCGCAGATGATCGGAATAGGGCACTGCATCAGTGATTGACGCGCACGCTCGAACAGATTGTGCTGCATCATCCACTGTTCATTGGTCATCTCGTTGCGTTCTTTCAGATCGCCACCGGCCGCAAAGATGCGGTCGCCGGCGCCGGTCAGAATGATGCATCGGATGCCTTCCTGATCGATGTAGAGGCCGGTCCATAGGTCGAGGAAGTCTCGGCCCATCTGCGTGTTCGTCGAATTGCCGGCGTGCGGCCGGTTCAAGGTCACGACCAGTAGGTGCTCGTCGATCCGCTCGAGCTTAAGTGTTTCATAGCTAGACTGCATGTCTTCGTTTCGCTCCGTTGGCCGCGACCTCTTTCACTTCGAAGCCTAGCGAATCTAATTTGTCTTTTGCGGCCGCATCGGAAAAAGGAGAGCCAGCTTCGACCTCGCGTTCCATGAGTGATCCGCTGCAAGCATCGCCTCCGCCCGCGTCAGCTCAGGCCGTTCGAACGCGCCGAGCTCACTGGCAGTTGCGCGTGCTGTCACTGCGACGCCCGCGCTGCGTTGCTGAAGCCCGACCATCACGCTTGCGATGATGCCCCAACTATCAAGTGCGTCTGACCACGTGCTTACACCCGCAAGCATACATTGTTTCAAAAGCCGGTCGCTCATCCTGCAGCTCATTCAGAATTTGGTTGGCCAGATGGTCATCCCAGCACCTTACAGAAGCGACAATGCCCACACAACTCAGATTCGCTAATTTTGCATGCAAAATAGCACGTAGTTTGGCGTGATGCTTGCCGCTGTTGCATTGCGGATGATCATCTTGAGGCCCATAAAAATGGCAACTGGATGGGATAAGTCGCATTGGAGCGACATATGGTCTTACGCAGAATCGGCGATGTTGGATGCATTGACGCTCGCGATGTTGCATGCGAAAGTGAATAAAAATTAGATAGGTGAGCGAAACAATCGGGAGAGGCCTTCATGCGGCATCGTTCTAATTCGATTCTTTTCGCCGGACTTGCGGTACTCGCGATCGGCGCTATCCCGGCAAGTGCGCAGGACGTTTTCAAAATTGGCGCGCCGGTTTCGACCTCCGGGCGTTACGTCGCCTACGGCGCCCAAGCCAAGAACGGCATCGATATGGCGGTGGAGGTTTGGCGAAAGGTACGCGGCGACAAGGTCGCAGGCCGATCGATCGAGGTTCTGTTTCGCGACACGCAATCCAATAACGCGATCACGGTGTCGTTGATGAACGGCTACATCCAGACCGACAAGGTGGATGTCATTATCGGGCCGGATGGCTCGAACGCCGCCGCTGCCGCGGTTCCGCCGTGGAAGAAAAGCGAAAACCGGCCGATCTGGATCATGCCCGGCGGATCGTCGGATGTGATTGAGAAGGAGGTCGGGCCTGATCCCTACTTCTTCCACACCTATGCGTGGTCTTACTACTACCACGAGAGCAATATGAAGGCGTTCAAGGCGCTGGTGGGATCGGGCAAGAAAGTCGCTCTCGTTTACTCCGATGGTGCGTATGGACGCGCGCACGTGGACGACGCGCGCCGGTATATCAAGGAAATGGGGTACGATCTCGTCGCGGACGAATTGGTTCGTGAAGGCTCGGCAGATTTCAATCCGACGCTGACCAAGATCCGCGCACGCCGTCCAGACATTCTGTATGTTGCCGTTCAGACGAACGACGCTATCCAACTGACCAAGCAGATTCAGGCAGCGCGCCTGAATATCCCGTATCTCATCGGCACCGCCCAAGCACAACTGCCGGAATGGCAGGACGCGGTGGGCGATTCCCAGAATTGCTGGACAGGCGTCACGACTTGGGTCCCGGGGTTGAGCTATGCCGCCGACAAGAAGGAGCCCAAGCTGTTCCCATCTGCCGCTGACTGGGAGAAAGCGTGGCGGGAGAAGTTCAAGGCTGTCCCCGAATTCCTTGAGGTCGGGTATTACGCTTCAACGATTCTCGCACTCTTGGCGGTAGAAGCAACCAAATCCACGGACCGCGAAGTGCTCCGAAAGTGGCTGGGAGAGCAGCAATATCAAACGCCCGTTGGCGACAGCAAGTTTGAAAAAAGCCGCATCGCCCTGCATCAAGCCTTCGGAGAAATGATCGTATTTCAACGCCAGAAGAAGGCTGGCGGCGCCTTCGAGAGTGTCCTGATATATCCGGCGCAAATCGCAACCGGAAAGCTGCAGGCCTGCACTCAATAGCGCACGCACGGGAGCTCTCTGTTGGACATCCTCCCTCAGGCCATCAGCGATGCAGTCCTGCTTGCAGGACTGTACACCTTGATGGCCGTTGGCCTGTCATTGGGTTTTGGCGTCCTGAGGATTATCAATTTCGCCCAAGGCGAGATGATCATGCTGGGAGCGTACGGAGCCTTCTGGCTGTTTACGCTCCTTGGTGTCGACCCCCTGATCTCGCTTCCTGTCCTCGTCATAGCTGGGTTCGCGCTCGGCTGGGTGATATTCAGCGGCTTCATCGCCAAGGTGCTTGACGCGCCACACATCAATCAGATCCTGCTTACGTTCGGGCTCGGTCTGGCGATTCAACACATCGCAATCATCCTCTGGACCGGTAACGCCCGCTCCACACAGCCCGCATACGCAACGTCGTCTTCTCTGATCGGCGACGTCCTCGTGGTTCATGGACGTCTGGTCGCGTTCGCGGTCGCCGTCGTCATGGTTGTCGCTCTGATCGCGTGGCTGCGCTGGTCGGAGACGGGCCTTGCGACGCGAGCAGTCGCGGAAAATCGCGGCGCTGCGACGTTGATGGGGATCGACACCAGGAAGATCTACGCACTGTCGTTCGGCGTGAGTTGCGCACTTAGCGCAGCCACGGGCGTGGTCGTCAGCTTCATTCTGACTATCACGCCCTTCGTGGGTTTCCCCATGCTCGTGAAGGCGATCGCGATCGTGATCCTGGGCGGCCTTGGGAGCATAACCGGCACCGTCATCGGCGCTGTCGTTCTCGCCTTCGGCGAAACCTTTGCTTCCTACTACATCCCGGACGGATCGGGTTGGGCGGAAGGCATTGCGTTCGTCCTTATCATCGGGATTCTCATTCTGAGTCCCCGCGGTATCCGCGGCCAGGCAGTTGAGACTCAATGATGGGAGTGCGCACCGCGTCTGCGTCGGTCTGGGCGCTTGGCCTTGCTTTGGCGTTGCTGATCCCGCTGTTCGGCACGCCGATGATGATCGACGTTGCGTTCCGCATCTGCTCGCTCGTCGCGCTTGCTGTGAGCTGGAATCTGATGGCGAGTGCGGGCCTGATCTCGCTCGGCCATTCCGCGTTCTTCGGCCTCGGAGCCTACGCGGCGATCCTCACCGCTAATCTCGCCGGCGCGCCCTTCTGGCTGACGCTTGTTGTTTCGCTCGCTTCGGGCGCGCTGCTGGGCTCCGGGATTGCGCTCATCACGGGGCGTATGCGTGGAATTTATTTCGCCATCACTACGCTGGCGATGTCCGAGGGATTGCGGGTCATTGCCGTGATGCTGCCCGACCTGACTGGCGGTGCGAAAGGCGCTTACCTTGCTTCTAAGAGCTTTCCGGGTGCCACGTACATCAATTTTGCGATGGGTGCGGTGGCAGTGGGAACGTGCCTGATTGCTTGGGCGCTTAGCCGGTCTCGCTATCATTTCGCGTTCAGGGCGATGCGCGCGAACGAGCACGCCTCGCAAATGCTCGGCATCTATCCGCTGAAGTATCGGGTCGCGATCACGGCAATCTCCGGCTCGCTCGCATCTCTGGCGGGTGGGGTTGAGGTCTGGCACGGCGGATATCTCGATCCTGCTCTCGCGTTCGACCTTCACATCACGATCACATCGCAAATCGCGCCGATTCTCGGTGGCCTGTATACATTGTCCGGTCCTGTCCTTGGTGCAATCGCGACAATTCTACTCGGCGATGCTACGCGCATTAGCCTTGGCCACATTCAGGGAGCAAGTCTGCTCGTCTTCGGCATGGTGCTCGTCGTGTGTGTGCTCTATCTGCCGCAGGGCATTCGCGGCGGCCTGAGCGACTTTTTTCGTCGTCGTTCGGCCAACGCTGCGCCGTCTGGGGTGTCGGCGCGGCCCGCTGATGTGGCGCGGCCATGAGCGCACTCCTCAAGCTTGAAAATCTCAAGGTGGGATACGGGCAGTCCGTGATCCTGCAGGACGTTTCGCTGTCGGTGAATGAAGGCGAAATCGTCTGTCTGCTTGGCGCCAATGGTGCCGGCAAGACGACGACAACTCGCGCCGTTTCGGGGCTGCTGACGCCCTGGTCCGGTGAGGTCAGATTTGCCGGAGCCGATATCGCGGCGGTCCCGGCACACAAACGCGTAGACCTTGGCATCTGCCTGGCGCCCGAGGGGCGTCAG
>Ga0190274_10001131_pt1 | contig 15671 bp, 3 predicted proteins | sample Popmic531T_FD_133002 | JGI IMG/M metagenome (GOLD analysis project Ga0190274, IMG submission 133002) | Populus adjacent soil microbial communities from riparian zone of Yellowstone River, Montana, USA - 531 T | ecosystem: Environmental > Terrestrial > Soil > Riparian zone | place: USA: Montana...
CCACTCGTGCTCTAACCTCGGATTTCGTTTCTAGTGTTGGCGTTGGTGATGATGGATCACGCTACATATTCTTCACATTACCCGAAGTTGTCAGGAAACAAGGAACACAAGGTGTACCGTTTGGGATCAGCGGACAGCAACGCAGTGCAACCACCCACGTTTTAGGCCTGATTGAGGCTCAATTGAAAAACCTGTCCGCCGAAAAAGGCAATTTGGAGTTGGCTCCCATCGCAAATTATGTTGACCTAAGGCGAAATGTATCCAGCCCCGCATCTTTTGCCGAACCATCGGTTGACGAGTTAATCGTCATCGGACTCGACAGGGGGATTCTGGACGGGATCGATATATCGCCCTTTCAAAGTAAATATCGAATTCATCTAGCGCTTATCAACGAGCAATCTGCCCGTGATGATATTGGTCAGCCCTATACATCTTATGGAATTGCCTTAAGGGGGTTCACCTTAAATTCAGGATCGGTCCAATTTCAACAAATGAACACGAACATTATGGTCTATGCTTATGGCAAAGATATTTAGCGACCCTCTATTCGCTTCATCTCTTGAATTACCTCTCGCCCCTGCTGTGGCCGAGCCCACCGTCAATCCGGAAGATTTCACGGGGGCCTTCAAGACACTCTTAGAGGAGATTAGAAGTGTTAAGGCAGACCTGCTTGTCGGAGAAATCGCGACCGACGCCGGTTACACGATAGCAAACAATAAAGTCACCTCTCCCAATCCCTTCACAGCCACAAACATAGATAAGCTTACATTTCGGATCATGTTCAGAGTGCCTTTCTACAAGTCGAACTGGACCGAGGCTGGGTATGGAGGTTATGCGACTTACTACGGCGATCCTTTGGACAACTCATCGTCATACGGCCGTAATAACGACGTTCAGAGCTGGAGTTATCGTGCCAATCTCTACAGGTCGATTGCGAATCTGGGCCTTAACAAATTGAATTCTGCCGGAGAAGAGGTCGACGCGAGCGGAGACCCTCTTAATGATTTCGCGACGAAGACTGCTTATGAATTATTGAGTGGAATATATCCATTCATCAGTAACCAGTTGTGGCTCGGAGACGGCTTAGCCGAGTACGAAAACAAATTATTCAATAGTCAGGATGCAACGCCTGCTGACATGCCCGACTTCAATAAAATACCGCTTCACTTTTTCAGGCTGGCACAGGACGAGAACCCCTACATCGCATTTTATAAGAACCAAAAATACTACAAGCCCCATTGGCCTGAAATCAACCATGCAAATAACCGCGACAAGGCTCCTCCTCATCCTTACTATGAGAGGGTGATCGGGATAACGTCGCCGACGGGTCTTACAACTGCCCAAAAGAGCAGTTTGAACAACCTTAGTATTCAATCTGATGCTACGGGTCCCTTCGTGCCACCTCAAGTTGGTACCGGCACCAACGCCAACATTCGTGTGGAACTGGATTATGCCGGCATAGATGCTTCCGCCAGAGTGTCCAACGATTTCGTCTTGGCCGGGTGTCAGTTTATTTATGACAGCGCCACTGATGTGAGTAAGGCAAGACGCCCAGACACACTTGGTATTGCCATGAAAAACAACGCACTCGCCAATACTCCTGAAGGTAATAAGCGATACTTAGTGGAGAAGTTCACTGGAAACATCGGGGCGGCCTCGGGCCTCACAATTGGAGCGGGTATTGACCTCGGTGCGGCATTTTCTCACGCTTACATCAAACCCTGTAAATGGGAGATCTCGAATATTACGGGGGTATTCAAAATTCGTATTGGAATCAGTGCAAGTAATGTTTCCACCGCATCAGTTCCGAATATACGCTCGGCTGTCGAAACCGTTCTTACGGCCCACTTCGGAGATGCAGAGTATGTTTATCTTGCCGAAGGAGAAGATCCGAAGATAACCGTCACTCAAAATGGTGACACATATCTTGTTTTGATTCAGACCTCGCATATCTGGTTCGAGCCCAACAATCTTTTCATCTCAGAGAGTACTGCTCAAATTACCGATATCACAGAACATCGTACTGATCTTTCTGCCGATTATGATTTTCCTGCCGCATTCGATTATCGTAGCGCCTCCGCACACAAAAACACGACCTCGTATGATCTAGGGGAACTTGTCACCCAAAACAACATCATTTATAGGTGCATTCAAGCGAATACAGGACACCCGCCAACTGATGCCACGTTCTGGAGAACGGCCAATAACTCCATTGGTGATCTCGTAATTTATCGGGACAAGGTTTTGAAATGTACCCTCAACACTGCTGGAGAAGTTCCAGTCCTGAGCACTGGAAGCGTTAATTCCGGTCACTGGGAAGAGACCGAGGCGAGAGCGCAGTACAAATCAACTCTGGATACGTTGCATGAAATTCTGATTCGTTCATTTAGCAATACTGATCCTCTTACACAAGCATCTCTGACAACCGCACTCACCACGGCAGGCGTGTCCGTCGGAGAGCAATCCAATTTCATGAGCCTTCTCAAACAATCGTTTTCGGTCAGGCATAAGAAACTGTGGGTTCATTTCAGAAATCACTATGATCTGATTAGATCATTTCAACTTGGAACGGGAGATGGCTATATACAGCATTTACGGGCTGTCTTTCACGAATTCTTTGTTCCATCGTATTACCGCAAAGCCATCGTGAAATTGAAGAGTGGTAACGCTCCGATGAAAACCGAACCGAACGAAATAGAAAAATACGTACTTGCTTCAGCATTTTATAACAAAGGTGAAGGTGGATTCAGTCGCCAGATATCCTCGTTGCGACACGCGATAAACAGCCATGACTATAACAAGCTGATCACGATAGTCGAGGGATATTGGCCCGCGGCTAATAACCGACGAGCTGTGGTCAAGGGATTCATCGAAAACACAATATTCACAAATGCTACGCAACCGAATAACAAGGTACTAGAACAGCTCTACCGGGGTGTTGAATAAACAATAAGTCGAACTCAATTGGAGATTGCCTGAACTTCATCAAAAGGCGTTTTCATGTCATCCACATTCTATCCCTCACTGGCCACGCTAATTCCATTGGAGAATATTCCCAGTGAATTAGGCCTGCTCAAAGGAGGTCTAACGGATTTCTTTGGGCACTTTTTCTATCGTGATTTGCAGGTCGATAAAACTGTCAACGGCGATGCAGCGTTTTATAGTCTCAAGCTGCTAACGTACAAGCGGCTGGCGCTTGAAGTGCCCGGCACGGGCGGGTTGGCTTTAATACTAAATCCCAGTCTTGATGAAGCCCTGCAGGGCGCTAGTTCCGAGTTTCCGATTTCAGTCGGTTACAAGTGGGGCATTTTAAGATACGCGAAGGCGTTCGAGCTCCAGTCGTTTGATTGGTCGCCCACGTCGTTTTTTGATCTTATCCTGGGTATTACCGGGGTCACCAAACAGGAGTTGCTTACTGAAGCGCTTTCTGTGCTCACAGATGATCCTGATCCCATTCAAGAGTTCATCGATCTATTCAACAACAATCCGAATAACAACCCTGTAGCGCCGCTCGTCCTTAACGCGTTTCCTACAGAAGAAGAAGCTATTGCTGACCTGTTGGCGCAATTAATCAGCAATGACAACGATTTTGACGCCTATGAGATTATTCTCGAGCAATACATCGTATCCCTTAATTCCATCGATGAGATCTTTGACAAGCTGGAACTGCTTTTCGCGAAATGGTTGGGAGCCTTTTCCATCGATCATATTAAGGAACTTCTCATTCCTCAGGTATCCGCTTCCGTCGACGTATTCGCAGTAGGAATTCAATTCCCATCCTTCATTCTCCGTGAAGTGGATGCCGACGGAAAACCGAAGACCGATCCTCAGCATCCGTCGCAAGACAAACCGGCGCTGCTCTCTTTCGATATTGCGTCGTTGAAATATTCGACCGCAAGTGGATTGGAATTTGAGCTCGCTGAAAATCTTAATATCGATTTTCCCAGGTCTGAAATTCTCAAGTCCGGATTGATTCTCGAGCTTCACGACTTGAAGGTTGACTTTAGCCGCAGCACCAACATCCCGGAAGCGATTGCGGATGGACGACCAACAGACTTTGTCGGCGTATATGTCAAAGACGGAACGATAAGTTTTCCTGCGTTCTGGCAGCAGGACGTTGACTCCACCGGCGTCATCAAAGCCAGAAACCTACTCATTGGGACAAGTGGGGTTTCCGGCGCGCTTTCGCTCGAAAGGAAGACCGGCGTAACGACGCAGGCGTTGATCGGGTGCAAATTTGGTGACGACTTCAGCGTCAGTCTCGACAAGTTCAGTCTCGCGCTCAAGCAGAACGCGATCACGAATTCCACGATTGAAGGGACGCTGGTTATCCCAGGGTTCAAGGACGCAGCCGGTGATCCCGCGAAGATCCGGATCAAACTGGCAATTCGTCAGGACGGCGACTTCGACATTACTGCCCACGAGGCTGACGGCTTCAAGACATTCGAGTGCGGAAAAGTTTTCAACCTCACTTTGAAATCGGTCTACTTCGGCAAGAAGGACGATGATTTCTATCTCGGGGTGGCGGGGACTATCAAGTTCACCCATAAAGCTTTGGAAAAAGTTGATCCTATCGAAGTCGAGAAGCTGACCATTTGGAGCGATGGACGTCTCGAAATCGAAGGAGGCACGATCCCCCTGCCGAAGAACATCCGCTTTCCGATTGGTCCAGCGGAGTTGTCCATCTCGGCGATCCATATGGGTTCGCACCAACAGATCAACTCAGATGGTTCGACCAGGAACTTTCGCTATTTTGGGTTTGATGGCGGTGTAGACATAAACCCCGGCGGTGTCGACGTACGCGGTAAAGGAATCAAGTTCTTTTACCCTGCAGACCTGATTGATGTCGCAAATGACAGCTATCTCGAAATAAAGAGCATCGCCATCGATTTGGTCATCCCCGGCACCGCCAGCAAAGAAACCGCGAGCCTGCTGATCTCCGGTTTCCTCAGCATCGGTGGAACAGAAGCAGATCCAGCCTGGGAGGGAGGAGTAAGTTTCGCCCTGCCCAAGATGAAGATCGCGGGCGGCGCCTCAATGCAGTTACGGCCAAAAGTGCCGGCCTTCATTGTTGATGCCTTTGTCGAATTGTCGACTCCCATTCCGCTGGGCGCTACCGGCCTGGGCATCTACGGCTTCCGCGGTTTGTTTGGCCAACGTTACATAGCGAGTAAGACCAAGGTCGGCCTTCAGGATACCGACACGTGGTTTGATTACTATAAGAAGCCGCCAGAGGGCGTTCACACGTCGAAGTTTCAAGGCCCGACGGAAACGGAGAGCTATGACAATGTCTTCTCAGTTGGCGCAGGCGTTTCGCTCGCCGACACGCAAAACAGCGGCGAGACGTTCTCCTGCAAACTGTTTCTTATGCTCAGCTTGCCCGAACTACTCTACCTTGAAGGCAAGGTAAACATTCTCGGACCACGTGCAGGTATCACCGGTGAAGACCCGCCTTACTTCGCCGTGCTCGCCCTCAGCCCACAATCGGTGGAATTGGGAATCGGCGTACGTTACAAACTGCCACGCGAAGGCGATCAAAAGGGATGGATTCTGGACTTGAATGCCGAAATGCGCGCGGCGTTCTTCTTTCAGAACTCGTCGGCCTGGTACGTCAACTTCGGCACCATTCAAAATCCCACCACCGCGCGGGTGCTGTCGATCTTTGACGCCACCGCTTACGTCATGCTCTCCGCCGCCGGAATTGCCGCCGGCGCCGGAGTCACGTTTGGGTTCAACAAGAGCTACGCCGGTGGGCTAGTGCGCGCTTCCGTCGGAGTCTACATCAAGGTCGGGGGCTTCATCAGTTTCCAGAGTCCGCAGATTGGTGGCTACGCCATGCTGGGCGGTCATGTCGATGTTTCGTTGATGTGGTTCAGCTTCTACCTGAGCATTGATACTTCACTCTTAGTGGAAGTGGCCCGACCTTTCTACATTCGGGGCAGCGTTCATTTATGTGTGAGCGTGAAGATCGGGTTTAAGAAATTCAGCAAGACCATCAGCAAGTGTTTCGATGTGGAATTCAAATGGGAGAAGAATTCAAACTTCCCCCGATCGGCGCTGGTGCCCTTCACGAACCCCGCCGCGCCCGGCGCTCTGTCGCCGGTGATGGGGACCAACATGCTCTCAGGCGAGACTTTCAAGGTCGTACATCTCGATCCTTTGCCTCCTTCCGGCGCTGCGCCCATTTTTGACCAAGCCGTGTTGCCGCTTGATACCTGGATCGATATCGAGTTTCTGAAGGGACTGATACCGAGTTCCGAGGTCAACGCGCGTATTGGCCGCCTGTCCGGACAAGCGCCAACCAACGCGATTGATTTGATTCCCCCTGCCGAAGTGCCGCACAAAGTGAAGCACGAATACTCGATCAAGAAAGTAGAAATCAAAGCCTGGAACGGCAGCGCCTGGGTTGACTATCACCCATATGAAGCCATGAGCCCGCCCGATGCGCTTTCCGTGCTGGCAGCCAACCCGACAACGTACAAAGATGGGTTCTGGCAGAACCTGGGTTCGGGTTTCAACAAACTTCGTCTGCTCGCGGAGACCTCACTGTCGTACATGCAGCAGGGACAACCCGGATGGTATGTACCTGAACAATTCGGGATCACGAGCGCTACCTTGTTCTGCACTACCAAGCTGCGTAAGAGCGAATGCATTAGTTGGATCGACGTTGCCCCGGAGACAACTTATGCGGATGGCGCGTGGGGACAGAAAGATACGATGCTGTTCAGCGTTTCCGGTGCGCCGGGCAGGGTGATTAACTGGACCAACCCCTTTGGTATTCCTCGCTCGCTGGTGTTCCCAAACCAGGCGACTGCTCAAATTGTATTCCGTCAGCCATGCGCGGAAGTGAATCTCAAACTAACTACCTTCTCCTCCGGGGCCGCTATCCGCTTCTTTCAGCGCACCACTGTGGACACACGTTTTGTGTACACGTTGGTGGAAACCCGAGAACTTTCACAATTGCAGCTACTCGCGGAAGTCCGCTACAGCAATCCGGTTGTGCCCGTTGCGAAGGTGGAAATCGATCCAATCAACGCAGACCCGGCCGCCATCTATGCGCTGCAAATACAGCTGGACGCTTTAAACAGACAACTTCGCGAAAGCACTGTCGCCGGCAGCGAGCAAGAAGCGTTGCTCGGAACAATCCGTGGGATTGATCAGCAACTGGCGGGTCTCCATGAGCAGGGATGCCGGTCAGGGGGCATTGATACCGGCGCGGTAAGCGGCGAGCTTCCCATTCTTGAACGAAAGGTCAACGAATGCCGCCAGAAACTTGCAGCTTTGGTGGCGGCGCAAACGAGGGTGTGCAACGAAGCAGCGGAACTCCGCGACCGGTTTGTTAAGTGTTTCCCTACTGTGCCTTCTGCGCTCAGCCATGAAGTCTTTGACGAGCTGGACGCCGAGTGTCGGCCTCGGTTCCGATTCCGCGCTTTTGACGACCTGACGGACGCCGTTCTGTTTACCAGCACCCAGACATATGCCGATGCCGCGGCGGCGGAGAGCGCATTGAATGCCACGCTCCCACTCGCCCCTTACGAAGGCGATTATGCGTTGATGGCCGCGCCCCACGGACAATATTTCTTCCAGTTAGTAGACACCTCCGGCCAATTTATTGCGGTTAGCCCAACCCACTTCGATACTTGGCAGCAGTTATCGGCCTTTGTGAAACAAACGTCGGCAGCCTTTCGCGCCGCACAAACAGGGGCGAATGTTTTTCTTTTGCGGCGAGTGGCTGGGAAGCTTCCATGCGACGAATCACTCGTCCACCTCGCTTGTTGGGGTGAGTTGCCGGTCATGGGTGTCGTCAGCGATGGAAGGTGCAGCAAGGTTGTGGCCGGTGTCCTTTCAGCGCGGGATGCGTTTTGCAGCGAGTACAACAAACTATATCGCGAACTCTACGCCTGTAATAAAAAGCTGCTCGGTGAGGTAACGAAGCGTTGCGAGGACATCACTGTCCAATTGGAGATCAAAGGAAAGGAATGTGCGGCGCTGGCCGAGCAACTAGCCGCACTAATTCAACTCCAAACCTTCATGAATACGCATGGCCCGCTGCTGCCGCCTGAAAGCGCCCCTTGTTCGACGCTGTTGCACGAGGCCTGTTGTCTGTCGCTCGAGGACCACCAGTTCAATATTTCCGTCCCCGGACAGGACGCGATAGACCAGGATTACGGGAAAGCCGTCGATGCGATCCAAAAGGTGCTTACACCCATGTGGAGGCCACACACACAATATCATGTTCACCTGCGGGTGACCGACACAGTGGATAACGCCGCTTCAGGCCACGACACGGATTTTTATTTCGGATTCCGTACCGCAGGGCCCGTTGGACATTTCCACTTCGATCCATCTGCCAAGTACGTTAAGGGTGATACGAAGCCGGATCAATATATGCTCACCGGCCTAAAAGGGTATATCGATTACGGTCGTTCTTATCCGAATGCTGACGGCGAGCTAATCATGGCGAAGCCGTTGTTTTACGAAGACGTGCGCATTCTGCTCTTTTTCACCAAACGGTACACTTATCATTTCTTCGGTGATTGGCCCGCTTACAACGGTTTGCCCGCGCTCACGGGTAACGCCATGCAGATTGTGATCAAAGACCCTGCGGAAAAGACTTCGATTCCCAATCCGCCCCCTGCCGAGATAGTCACTTCGGAAATCCCCCAGGCGTTGGTGGCGTGGCGCCGCGATAATGAACCCCGCATGCCCGAAGACATCCGCACGTTACTCAATCTGCGCAATCCCGAACTTCAGAACCCGGATTTTGAGGGAGGCGAGTGTTGGTCATCAGGCGGCGAGATGATTGCGCCTGCCAGCGTCTACACTTCCGTGACACCGAAGTTTCTCAAGCCGCTCAAACTCTACACCTTGGTGGTGAATAATGTGTTTCAGAAAGAGATAAAGGAAGTTCACCAATATGTTTTCCGGACCTCGCGCTATCCGAACTTCCTCGCCCAGGTAAACAGCTACCGGCTCGACGACGGGAAAGGTAATCAACGAGAGGCTGTTTACCGAATCGAGGTACCGCTCTCGCCTGCCGACGTCACCTTGATGTTCGAAGTGGTATCGAAGGACATGTCATCAACGCTCAACGCGGAGTTGGCCCGGACCTGGGCCGATCCATTTGATCGTTTGGTGGAGGGCGTCATGAAGCTAAAGCCGCTCGACGCCCCAGTCAGCACCGAATTCAACATCGTTCGTAACAGTACGACCAAGGCTGTGGTCGCTATATGGATTCTTAACCCCGAGTCGTTCAACGATCCGAAGCTGCCCGACGATGTCATGAAAAGAAGTCTGGGTGTGATGGATGGAGCAAATCTTGACACGAGCTATCAAGTCCTTTTTTCCAAGGATTGCTCCCAGGCGTTTGTTATGCACCAGTCGAGAGTGATCTCTTCGACGCAGTTAAAGTTTCGCTTCGCCTATATCGAATGGGACGGCAACGCTTATGTCGACCGTGACGTGGTCATCTCAAGCTTCATCCCGCTGACTATCTGAAGGCATACGCCTCAACCGGTATCTCCTATGTTTGTCTATAACTTCGCTAAGCTGCTTTTTCCTCGACACGAATTGAAAGTGCAGTCCCCGTTTTTGTACTTGCAAACTGTGGGCTCCACCGGCGCTGACGGCAGTACGTATGGCACTCACGCGCGCTGGATGTTGCTGCGCAATCTGGGGGACAGTCATCTGCCGAAAGGTGACTACGCTGCCGGGCATGCCAACTTCAACAAGCAGAACGACTATGTGACTTTGATGCGCTCGCAATACCTGACGCGGTTTCCCACCATTGTTGACTTCTCCGTTGCGCCAAAAGTAATCAACGATGCTCAAGCGTTTTGGATTTACACGCCTACCAACACTAACACGACGGTCTACATCAATTTTCGGGATGCGGCGAAATACGCTGCGGTGCGGGCCGCTGTCGATCCGGCAGTCGAGCCGCTTCAATTCGTGCAGCAGTATTGTCCCGGTTTGATCGAAGCAGAGGTGAAAGACAAGCTCTTTTTCGCGGCGGAATTCGATGTACAAAGGAATGGGCCTACCGTCATGCGTGTGGAGGCACTAAGCGTCGAAACAAATGTGCCGCTGTCGGACGTGTTCGTTTCCTGCAGGAAAGTATTCACCGGCAGTAGTTGGTGTGCGGGCGCTCGCATTTCTGGAGCTGTTCCCGGATTTGATCTGCCTCCGGGTGTCATCCCGTTCATTCCCCTTCCAACTTGCTGCGATAGTCCAAGCCTGATAATCAACGGCGGATTTGAGAATCCCCTTTCCGCCGAGCTGGGGTTCGAAACGGACTACGCGTTGGAGCAATTTGCGAGACCAGGCGCAATCAACATTACCTCAAATGCAGCTCTTGTTAATCCTCCGTGGGTGGGCTTGCCACACAGTGGAAATTCATTTCTTACGGTCGACGGCAGCCCGACGCCAGGCAAAGCGGCGCTGAGATATGTAGTCGAAGTGGACCCGGAAACCGAATACTGTTTCACCGGGTGGTTATCCACAGTTGAGTCTCGTGATGTTTCAATCCCTCTCGAGATTCGTTTTACGTCTGCCGATGGCACAGTGGAATCGTTCAATCAGGCTACGCCTGCGGTCGTCAATCAGTGGGAAGAGTTTGCCTTTGTTTGGAACTCCCGCGCTTCTCAGAGCGTCACCATTGAAATAATTTCATTGTCTGTTTTGAGCTTAGGCAACGACTTCGGTATCGACGACCTTTTGTTCTGCAAGAGCAGGAAATGTCTCGCGCGCATCATGTCGGAAAACATTCGTTCCGTTCGTTTCGACGTAACCAGCGGATATCCCCGAGGGCTCGAGTTTGAAACGTATGACGATTACCTGTCCGGTGCGAGGTGGAACGCTCTTGATAGCCTGGCGCTGACGAAATCGGACAGCGTGGCCTTCAGCCGCCTCGAACCAGCTCCCAATTCAGTGAGGGGGCATTGGCAGAAGTTCAACGACAATGCGCGGCTGAACGTGGCGAACTATGAAGATCGCTGGACTCGCTCCGGAGGTCTGAGGCAGGGAGTGAACCGCTACATTGATTTGAGCGGAGTGGATCCGTTGGCAATCGATACGCTGGCTGGTGGAGCGCAGGACGGTTCGATTCAAGTCAGCATGCTGGACGCCCTGCGCATGGTGTCTTTGGATTTTCATATTGCCAGAATGCTAGGTCTGGGATATCTCGACCGCGGCATCAATAACGACAAAGCCGAATTTATCTATCTGGCCATCTACGACACCGAGGGCGCCCTGGACGATACACATCTCGCGCGGCCGGTTAGGCATTACTACATGGGAATTCCCACCAGGCCGCTGGATTACCGGCTGCCCGACGCACCGGTGTTGAAGCCGGCAACCTATGGTCTAACTGTAGATAATGGAGAGCTGCAGCCGACGTATCTTACGGACCAGCAAGGCTACACTGAGGACGGCCTTTCGCGGTACGTCAATTTATCTATTGAACCGGAGACGAACGACGCGGTGCTCAATCCATTCTTTGTTCCTCCCGACGAATTCTGCGCAACTGACAAAACCTCAAGCGTGTTTTACGGCATAGAGTACCGAAGGTTGGGTGAGGGCGTTTGGCGCAGGCCGGAAATCGCGCACGACACTTCCTACATGGATCTCGACGCCCCTCCCCAATTTGAAACCCTGCCGCTGCCCAACAATAACAACTCCGAAAAACCAATCCTGCGACTCGAAGAGCGAGAAAATGGCGTTCATGAATATGGCAGCTATGGCATCAATTGGTTCTCACGTGCTTCAGTTGTGGGTAACGTCGTGGCCACCGATGCCACTCTAATCAAGAAGGCCCAGCGGCTCCTGCCACCGGCGAATGTAGCAGTGCAGCTAATTCAACGGGAGTCGCCGCTCATGCTGACCACGCCGGACGAGCAGACAATGTTGGCGTCGCTGACGGACCCTGACCATACGCTGGTCCGGGTGACGTTCGATTACTTCCATGTGCATGACATTAACTACCGTTTTGCCGATAGGGTGGAGTTGTTTTTCCGTTCCGAAATGCCGCGCAACGTTGTTGGGGCCGTAAAGCTGGTTACCGATGATCCTTCCGACAATCACAAAGCGATCATCCGGACTATCCCTTACACTATCAACAGTCAGGGCACGACAATTAGCCCCGCGCTGGATCCGATGTTGTTCGGCAACTTTGTCGGCGGAGTGCTCAGTTGCCAACAGGAGAATTACATCGTCTCGAATGTTTCCGCCTCAACGGAAGCCGGCGAAGGCCCGATCTTCACGGTGGAGAAGAAGGTTGAGGGCAACGCATCCGATCCTGGCTCCACCGGCGCATTCGTGACGGTCCAGAAATACACGGCGCCAGACCTTTCGCTCTCAAATGGTCCGGTGATGTTCATGGCCGTGGAAAACATGGCTCGTCCTGAATCCTGGGGAGCGCCCAACCCTCTGTCGAAAATCATTACCATCGGCGACGGCACGTGGACAACACACAACGAGACATACGAGCAGGATGGAGACCTAATCACGGTGAAGCTGCGTGGTGTAAAGGCGGAGGCGACGATAACTCACACGCCTGTGACTGGCGCACAAGGTGTGTACGAGATCAAGTTCGACTCGTACACGCTGCCGCACCATCCGCAGCAGACTGACCCCGATCCCGTCGAATGGTACAAGGGTGCCGTGCGCGTCGCCAGAGCCACGAATTCGAACGGTCCGAAGAAAGTGCTGGAAGTGCTTCGCGTGGAACATATCGGCGACGGCCAGCCACTAGTGTTGCATGCTATCGACAACGCTTACGACATAGCCGATTCGATCATCACGGGCGTGCAGATCGACGTAAACTATTACCCCGGTTACAAAGTTTATTTGCAAGCAGACTCGTCGCACAGCTTCACGGAAGCGACGATTCTGCCTGCGCCCGGTGAGGGTAACCGCAAGACGTGGTTGGGCTCGCGCTCGTGCGACACTACTCGCGGCTATAACTCTCCGGTGGGAATTCCCGCCGCAATTGTAGGACTTGAATTCATCGAGCCTCATCAGCCGGAGCAGCCTTTCGGAGGTGAGTTCGCAACCAGGCCGGATTACTATTTCAAGTCGTCGTATACCTTCACGATCGACTTTGCGCTCAAGCCCTTCGCCGTGGCGATGTATCGCTCGAATGATGAGGCGGTCCTGCGTGCTCTCTACAAAGATGAGACATACGACGCCGTCAGGCAGCAACTTGACTTATTGGGTGACGACGACCCCTTCCTCTCCGCGCGTTGGAAGAATCTAGTGAGTTTCGATTACATATACGACGTCGTGGGCCAACCGTTCTTTGATCCTAGCGGCTCGAACACTAACGGTATGTTTCGGAAGTTTCCACAAGAAGACGGATACGCGTTTCCCAATCCAGACAAAGGTGGATCGCTAAACGGATCCTCGCCCGGTAGTATGCTGGATGCTTTGAAGGAAGCAGTTTGGAGCTCGTTCACCGCGCTCACGGAACTGCCACTGATTTACGACTTTATCAAGGGCGCCTCGTTCGTGCCGGTCCCGAAGAGGCAAAACATTCGCAATTCGCAAGGGACACTCCTGCCGCCAAGCGATCCGCAGTTCGATATGGCGCCTATGGCAAAGCGGACCGGGAACGGTTTTGAAATCCAGTTCACCGACTTCACCCTCGACGGCACGGGCAACAATATCTTTTTCTACTGTGGCCGCGAGATTGGAAACCGTGGACGTCTTGGAGATCCTGGACCTATTGGCGGACCTGTGCGGCTTATTAACACGCGTCCCCCTGATTCTCCCGCCGTGAAGAGAATGTACCTTCAGGAAATGGACCTGCTTAATGGCACCGGACCGTCCGTTAGTTTCGAAGTCAACGCGTATCCCGACGCGCAGAAGGTCCGCCGCATGCTGGCTTACCGGACCAGTAGTCCCGAAGATGCGCTCTCGGTCCGTACGATGCAACTCGTCAAAACTGTAGACCTGGTCGAAACGGATCAAATTGGCGAGTTGAGTATATTGCTGGCTGACGACTTCGAGGACGGCTTCGTTCCGTACGGTGATGCCCTTTACTATCGCATTGTTGCTCAGCGAAAAGTGAATAGCCCCGATGGAGGGTCAGACTGGGCACCGTCACAACCATCGAAGCTTTTGCTGACAACGGTTCCCGATCCGATCAATCCTGAGGCACCGGAACTTAGTTTTACTTCAAACGGTCTTTCCGGAAGCCCGGCGACACTCAGCGGAGTAAATCTGTCGTGGTCTCCAACCGTGCACAACGCAACATATTATCTGGAGAAGATGAATGCAACGGGAAACTGGGTGACGATCTATCGCACTAAGACTAACTCGAACATCACAGTGGACCTCGCAGCCACTGACCTCGGAACAAACATCCTTCCCAAGGAAAACGAATCCGAGGATGCCTCGATGTACCATCGCTTCCGCGTGAAGACGGAAAATTCGTCGGGTCTCTTCAATGTGACTGACAAGGTGCTGACTCTCTGAATCTAATAATTTGCCGCGACTCTCCCGACTACGCTCACGAGTTTCACCGATTTATGCGGTTTGAATTGACTTCTTTAGCCGCGAGAGAGCTAAACCTGAATGTAGACGAACAGTCCAAACAGGCAATATGAGACTTAAAATCCGTTCTTAGAACAGTGAGGCTAAGCCGCCCTGTTGCGAACGCATTCTATGATCGCATGAACATGTCGGCCCCCGGATCCCTTGAGTCTGTGTCACTGGTATTACACTACAGGGCGTGATAGCACCGAAGTCGGGTCGACTCACCCTAACTAGTATTCGAGAAGAGGCCAACAAAAAGGCACAGCTCGGCATAGGACCAAACTCGTAATAACACGTTCTTTAAGACTGCAAAATCTTTATTCATCTGTTCGATTCCGAACACTCCGTTCATGTTTCGCGCAGTCAACAACCAATTATGCGAAATGGTCGAAGGGTCCTCTGGTATTAATGCATTAAACTCTAAATGACTTGATAGACACAAAGGATTCGCCTTGGACGAGACAACAGAAATTTAGTCGGTTCCCCCAACCGCACCCCAGCGTACCTCCTCAACATTTCTCCTAATTCAAGCGAATCCGAGGCGGCTGCTGCAGATTTTCATTGACCGCAGTTTGCAATTCCTCACAATTCAGCTTTAATACAGCCAACCTCAATCAGCAGGGCAGGTATCCGCCTCGTGCGGTCTCAATCGAACACGGACTACCCTGCCTGTTGGCGATCCGGGGCTTCGATGGATCGATTAGAAGCCTACCCGCTTGGGGTTAGTTCCTCGAAATGATCGCTGCCTCATAGATTTAAGGCTGCCTGAATCTGAGAAAGGAGAGCGATCCAAAACTTATGCCAACTGAGCTTGGCAAGGACCAGTTAGCCGGAGATGACGAGAAACCTGATGCCGCCAAGCAGATTGAGAGTCTGCGACGCTTCAACCCCGGATTGGCCGATACTTTCATAACTCGATCGATTTCGAACGCCACGCGACGCACTTACAGGGGGACCGTAAAGGAGTTCTTCGTATTTGTTAGTGGAATGCACCCGACTGACGTGAGATCAGAGCACGTGATCGCTTTCCGGGATCGACTGATCGCTGATAAGAAGAGCGCCAACACTATCGCCCTGAAGCTCTCGGTTATTCGAAGCTTCTATGATTATCTCATTGCGGAAGGCCATTCGGAACG